>Ga0079224_100003274_pt1 | contig 20317 bp, 17 predicted proteins | sample Stecom2015_FD_80414 | JGI IMG/M metagenome (GOLD analysis project Ga0079224, IMG submission 80414) | Agricultural soil microbial communities from Utah to study Nitrogen management - Steer compost 2015 | ecosystem: Environmental > Terrestrial > Soil > Agricultural land | place: USA: Utah...
GACTGCCAGCAGAAGGTAGGGGCCGGTGATGAACGCGAAGGCGGCGGTGGTCGCTCCTCCCAGACCGATGAGGGCGGTGGCGCGCAAGGCGGGTGAGCTTCGGCGGGCCAAGGCGGCATACAGAGTACGGCCGAGCGTCTGGCCTGCTCCGCCCAGCCCCAGAGCCCAGGCGGCCTGGGCAGGGGTATAGCCGCGGTCAAGCAGCAGGGGGACGAGTGTGATGACCACGGCGTACATCGCGAACGCCGAAAGAGTCAGGGCGGTGGCCAGGAGCAGGAAGGGACGGCTGCGGGTGATGGCGGCCGTAGTGGCGGTTGCGCCAGCTGCGGCCAAGGGCGGGGCGGGAGGCCAGGGGCCGCGCAGGGCGAAGGCGTGCGCGGGTACGGTGACGACGGCCAAGACGGCAGCGAGGATCAGATAGGTGTGCCGCCAGCTGAAGTGGCTGGCCAGTTGGGCGGTCAGGGGTGCGAAGACGGTGGAGGCCAGGCCGCCGGCAAGAGTGACGATGGTCAGGGCGCGTACATGGTCGGGGGCCCACCAGCGCGTGAGTGCGGCGAAGGCAGGCTGGTAGAACGTGGAGGCCATGGCGAGCCCGGCCAGTAGCCATCCGGCTGTGAACAGGGCCAAGTTGGGTGCGGTCGCGATGATGACCAGACTGGCTGTGCCGATGACGGATCCGGTGGTCATGACCGTGCGGGGGCCGCGGGTATCCAAAATGTGGCCGACGCGGATGCCGGCCAGGGCGGAGACGAGCAGAGCGGCGGAGAACGCGGCCGTGGTCATGGCCGCGCTCCAGCCGGTGGCGCTGGTTATCTGCGGGTTGAGGACAGGAAACGCGTAGTAGACGATGCCCCAGCTGGTGATTTGGGTCAGGCACAGGGCGGGCAGGGCTTTCCGCGGCCGCGTCGGTCTGTTGAACGCCGCGGTCGCGGAAGAGGCCGTGGAGAGGTAGCTCATGTGCCGTCAGCAGCAACCAGCCGCGTCGGACCGCTGTTCGGGCCGGGTGGCGGCTGCAGGGCTGCAACAAGTGCTGCCGGCCTGCTTGGCGAGGGTGTCGGCGTCGGCCTTGACCACGTACACCTCCCACGGCTCCTGGCCGGGGCCGGTCACCCAGACTTTGTCCTGCAGGGCGTAGCAGCAGGCGGTGTCCTTCTCCTCCGCGGTGGCCAGCCCCGCCTGGGCCAGCCGGGCGGCGGCTGCCTGGACGTCTTCGGTGGAGGCCACCTCGACGCCGAGGTGGTCCAGGCGTGTGTCCTCGCTGTCCTTTCCTTCGATGAGAACGAGCTTGAGCGCGGGCTCGGTGATCGCGAAGTTGGCATAGCCGTCACGGAGCTTGGCCGGTGCGGTGTCGAACAGCTTGCTGTAGAAGGCGATCGCGGCTTGCAGATCAGCTACTCGCAGGGCGAGCTGTACCCGGGACATGAGAGCTCCTTCTGCTGGTGGGGTGGTGCACGCGGCCTGCGGCCGTGACGGCGTTGGGCGGGGGCGTTCAGGCGTTGCAACAACCACCGGATGCGGTGACCGGGCTGGGGGAGACGGTGATGAGCTGGACCGGCTGCGGGGCAGGAGTCGCGCAGCAGCCCGCGTCGGTCTCGGAGGCGTCGGCGGTGTCGAACAGTCCGGAGCCGCCGCACACACCAGTTTCCGGCAGGACCAGTTCCACGCGGTCGGCCGCTTCGACGTCACCCGCCAGGGCGGCCGCGACGGAGCGGACCTGCTCATAGCCGGTCATCGCCAGGAACGTGGGAGCGCGTCCGTAGCTCTTCATGCCGACCAGGTAGACACCGGAGTCCGGGTGGGACAGTTCCCGGTGGCCGTGCGGGTAGACGGTGCCGCAGGAGTGCTGGTTGGGGTCGATCAGCGGAGCGAGCTCCACCGGTGCCTGCAGTCGCTCGTCCAGGCGCAGACGTACCTCGGAGAGGAAGGACAGGTCGGGGCGGAATCCGGTCAGGACGATGAGCTCGTCCACGTCCCGCAGACGCCGGCCGTCCTCGGCCACCAGCACCAGCCGGCCGTCCGCGTCGCGTTCGACGGCCTCGGTCCTGAAGCCGGTGACCGCCTCGGCATGGCCGTCGTCGACGGCGGCCTTGGCAGCGAGGCCGAGAGCACCGCGCGCGGGCAGCTGGTCCGCGTCTCCGCCGCCGAAGGTGGATCCGGAGATACCGCGGCGCAGCACCCACACCGTCTTCGTCTCCGTGCCGTCCTGGGACCGTGCCAGCTCGGCCAGTGCGGCGAGGGCGGTGAACGCGGAGGCGCCCGAGCCGATGACGGCGGTGCGCTTGCCCGCGTAACGGTCACGAACGGCCGGGTCCGTGAGGTCGGGGATGCGGTAGCTGATGCGATCGGCCGCCGCTCGCTCGCCGAGGGCCGGCAGACCGCTGCCCCCGGCCGGGGCGGGCCGGGCCCAGGTGCCCGAGGCGTCGATCACGCCGGCGGCGAGGATCCGTTCCTCGCGCCCGTCGGCGTGCTGGACGTGCACGACGAAGGGCTGGGTGTCGCGGTCGGCGTCCACGATGCGGTCGCGGCCGGCCTTCGACACGCCGGTGACCCGGGCACCGTAACGGACCCGGTCACCGAGAACGGCGGCGAGCGGCCGCAGGTAGTGCTCGATCCAGTCGCCGCCGCTCGGGTAGGTGCTGGTGTCGGGCTTGCTCCAGCCTGTCGGGGCAAGGAGCTTCTCGGCGGCCGGGTCGACGACTTCGCCCCAGGTGGAGAACAGGCGTACATGCGCCCAGTCGTGCACGGCGGTGCCGGCAGTGTGGCCCGCCTCGAGAACGAGGGGGTTCAGGCCGTGGTCGGAGAGGTGGGCCGCGGCGGCCAGGCCGATGAGACCGGCGCCGATGACGACCACGGGCGGAACAGAGGCGGTGGACATGGTTGCGACGACTCCTCGGCTTCGATGTTTGTCGATACCGACCAGCATGCACCTGGGATCGACGTCCGTCAACATAGAAGTTCATCGAATCTGTGCCCGTTCGGGCGCGCAGGGGTTCCGTTTACTGCTTGGCAAATGATTAGATGCCTGTCAACATAGAGGTATGTCTAATCTGGCTATGGGCTCCACCGACCTGCACTCCACCGCGTCATGGTGCTGCCAGCCTCTGGGCAAGGAAGAACTGTCCGCTGCGGACTCGGAGAAGATCGCCATGATCTTCAAGGCGCTGTCCGATCCCGTCCGGCTGCGGCTGTTCTCGAAGATCGCGGCTCAGCCGGCCGGAGAGGCCTGTGACTGTGACATCCAGGACGTCGGCGTTTCCCAGCCCACGGTCAGCCACCACCTGCGCAAGCTGCGAGAGGCCGGGCTTCTCGAGTCCGAGCGCCGTGCCAGCTGGGTGTACTACCGCGTTGCGCCCGGGGTGCTGTCGGCCATGGCGGGCCTGCTGTCGCAGAGCACCTGAACAGTCGACGGCGGCCGTCCGCAGGTGGATGCTCCGGCCGGATGCAGCGGCTCCCGGGCGCGTGGACATGCCCACCGGTAACGGATCCCAGAAGGGACGCTGGGAAGGGAGACGCCATGTGTCAGAAAGGGGCCGGCGCCACTTGTGACGGTACGTGCTTGAAGCTGAGCGCAGCCGACATGGTCTGGTGGTCCAATGTGTTCAAAACCCTCGGGGACCCCGTTCGCCTGCAGCTGCTGATGCAGCTTGCGGAACGGGCCGGAGCCGAGGCTGCGGTGCATGAACTGGCGGACGTCGGGGTGTCCCCGGCGACCGTCAGCCACCACCTGAAACGGCTGCGCTGCATCGGTCTGATCGAGAGTAGACGTGAGGGCCGCCTCGTCTACTACCGACTGGGTGAGGGCGTACGCGCCGCGCTGATGCAGATCCTGCATCAGCGCAGCCAAGTCGGCGCGTGACCAGCACTCCGGCTCCGCACCACCGAGTTCGGACACCACGGTCCGAGGCCAAAGGCCGAGCCGGGGAGCCCGGTGGTGCGCGCTTTCCGAACGCCGGTGATCAGCCCACGGCGGCAGCCGCGGATGCCACCGTGGGCTGGTCCAGGTGAACGGTCGTGTCGCACAGGCGCTCCACCTGCGCCGGGTCGTGGGAGACGAGCAGGACCGCTCGGCGGCCGTGCAGTGCGGCGATGGACTCTTCGACCTTGTCCCTGCTGCGTTCGTCGAGTGCGCTGGTGGGCTCGTCGAGCAGCAGTGCCGCCGGCTCCAGAGCCAGGGCGCGGGCAAGGCAGAGCCGCTGGCGCTGCCCTGCGGACAGGTTCTGCGCGGGCGAATCGAGCCGGTCGGCAACCTCCTTCCACAGTCCGGCCTCCTCCAGCGCCTGCTCTGCCCGCTCCCGCAGGGCCTCCTGGGAGGCCCGCAGAACATGGCGGAGACCGAACAGGGCGTTGTCGAGGATGCTGCCGCCGAAGACGACCGGTGTCTGGGGCACAAGTACGATCTTGGCCCTCAGATCGGCGTCTCCCTTGCCGGGCGCGATCGTCCGGTCGAGCACCCGCAGTTCCCCGTCACGGCTCAGCCCGTTGGGCAGCAGTTCCACCAAGGCGCGCAGGACGGTGGACTTGCCCACCCCCGACGGTCCGCACAACCCGGTGGTGGAACCGTGTTCGAGGCTGAACGAGACAGGCCCGACCAGGGTCTTCTCGCGACTGCGTACGCGGAGTTCGCGCACGCTGATTATGTTGTCCATCGCTCCCCCTCGAAGCGGTTGCGCAGCGCGACCGCCGCGCTGAGAAGTACTGCCGTGATCAGGACCAGCACCATCGCGCTTCCCCATGCCTGGGTGACGGCCTGGGGGTCACCCGAGTCCTGGGAAAGAGTGAAGATGTGGGTCGGCAAGGCCTGCACCGGCGCTTCGACGATGCCGCTCGGCACGGCGGGCGCACCGAAGAAGACAGTCGCGGTGAACAGCAACGGGGCGGTTTCACCCGCGGCTCGGGCCAGACCGAGGAGCAGGCCGGTGATCGTTGCCGGCCAGGTGTACGGAACGACGACGGAGCGGATGAACTGCGCGCGCGTCAGCCCAAGCGACAGGGCGCTCTCCGTGAGTTCCGGAGGAATGCTCCTGACACGGGCGGAGGTGGTCAGAGCGATCACCGGCACCACGACGGGAACGAGCACGATCGCGCCCGCCAGCCAGGAGCGGCCCCAGCCCATCGTGGTGGACAGGATCACGAAACCGGCCAGGCCCAGCAGGATGGTGGGTGCCCCTCCGAGGACGACGGTGAGGGTCTGCAGCACGCGTGCCGTGTGCTCAGAGGCGTGGATTCCGATCAGGACGCCCGCGCCGAAGCCCAGGGGCAGAGCCAGGATGGCGGTGGTGGTGATGAGCAGCAGGGTGCCGACGATCTGGTCACGCACGCCTCCTCCGGCCGCGCCCGTCGCCGGCGTGAACCAGAAGGACGGATTGAACGCCGAGCTTCCCCGCGTCACCAGTAGAGCGAGCATGCCGACGAGGAGGATGCTGGGCAGCAGCAGGGCCCCCATCCGCAACGCCATCACCAGTCGGTCCCGTTGCAGCCGCATTCGCGGCGTCCCCCGGTACCGGAACGGAGGGACGCGCTCGGCTGCTGAGCCGCGGGCGCGACCCCGGGTGCCCCAGATGGTGGCGGCGGCCACCAGTGCCAGGAGGATGAGGCCGAGTCCGCACAGAGCGGCGAAGTAGGGACCGGATGTTCCGGCCAACACGGGTTCCGGGCCGGCGAGCTTCGTCGTCAGCGTCTGGCCGGGGTGGACCAGTGAGTCGAGGAACCCCCCGAAACTGGTGGGCAGCCGGCCGTCCGCCCGGCCCACGACCAGGAACACGGCGATGGCTTCGCCCAGGGCCCGGGCCAGACCGAGCAGAACGGCCGCTCGCATGGCCGGCCGCGCCAGCGGCAGTACCGCCGAGCGGACCACTTCCCGCCGGGTCAGGCCGAGTGAGTAGGCGGCCTCGCGGACGCGGTCGGGCACTGCGGCGAGTGCGTCGACACTGACGGCCACGATGGTGGGAGTGATCATGACCGCGAGAACGATGCCGGCGGCCGCGAGACTGTCCCCGCCGGGTACGTCGGCGAACTGTGCGATGACGGGCCGGACGACCATGATGCCGATGAGGCCGTAGACGATGGACGGTACGGCGGCGAGCAACTCCACGCACATACGCAGTGGCCGGGCCAAGCGGGGCGGCAGGTACTCCGACAGCGCCACGGCCGCTGCCCAGCTGATGGGCACGGCGATGACGAGGGCGAGAACCGACACCACCGCCGTGCCGTAGATCATTGCCAGGCCGCCGTACACGGAGTTGGCCGGGCTCCACGAGGCTTCGGACAGCAGCTCCAGCCAGCCCACGTGGCCGCCGGCGACGCCTGCGGTGAGATATCCGACGACGGTCAGGAGCAGAGCCGCCACGGCGAACGCCCCGGCATACACCCAGCCCCAGATCCACTTCGAGGGGCGTGGGCGGCTGCCGGTGTCGGGTGCGACGGGCGGCCGAGCCAGGGTCTTGGTGGTCATCGGTTACTTCCCGATTTCCTTGAGGGTCAGGTAGCCGTGCTTGGTCATCAGCTTCTGGCCCTTGGAGGAAAGGACGTAGTCGACGAACTTCTTGGCGGATCCCTCCGGCTTGCCGTCGGTGATCAAGTACAGAGGCCGGGCCATGGGGTACTTGCCGGATGCGATGTTCTCCGGGGAGGGCTCGATGCCGTCGAGCGTCACCGCGGCCAGACCGTCGCGTCCTTCGACGAAGCTGGTGGACAGCGGTGCTATGGCGCCCGGCGTGGACTCCAGCTTGTTGCGGGTTTCGAGGTTGCCGCCGACGATGGCGTAGTTGCCCGACTCCGGCGGCGGCGGGGCTTTCTCGTCTCCGTAGATGTACTTGTCGAGGACCTCCCGGGTTCCGCGTCCCGGCTCCTTGTCGTAGACGAAGACGTCGAGGTCCGGGCCGCCGACTTCCGACCAGTTGTTGATCTTTCCCTCGAACAGGTCACGAACCTGGTCGGCGGTGAGGTTCTTCACTCCGCCGTCGGCGACTTCCTTGGTGACGATGACACCGACGGCGTCCGCACCGATCTGTGTGGGGAGGAAGTCGGTGTCGGGGTTGGCGGCCTTGTCCTCTTTGGCCAGAGGCTTCGAGCTCAACGCGATGTTGATCTGGCCCGCTGCGAGCTGGGAGATGCCGCCGGCCGAGCCGCCCTGAGTGGCCACGGTGATGTCGAGCCCGTCGGCCTTGAGGGCCTCGGCCGCGTCCGCGGCCACCGGCGCTACGGTGGTCGACCCGCTGACCTGCAGGGCACTACCCTTTCCGGCTCCGCCGTCGGCGCAGCCTGCCAGGGACATGACCGCCAGAACCGAGGTGACGAGGCATGCGCGGCGGCGATTCTTGCTGAACATTGCTGAAGCCCTTCCTTCGTGCGTGACCGCGGTACGTGGGACGAGGTGGAACGGGGCGTGTTGCGATGCCTCCTGGGCGGTCACCGGTGTGACGGAAGGAGGGGGGCCGGCCGGAAGAGAGGCACATCCCGGTCGGTCGTGCCGGCGGTCGTGAGAAGTGGACCGGCCGGGCAGGTTGAGGCAGCGGCGACAGCCGGTGCCGAGGAGAGTGGAGATATGGACATGTCAGGTCCTTCGGGGTTGGCGGTGCCCTGAAAGAAACACGGGACAACACCCTCGTGGAGAGCTGCCCGCGCAGGCTGCGGTGGATCTGGCGAGCGGTGCCGGCGGTTCACACCCGCCGGCACACGAACGCAGATGACCGGACACTGTGACCCGGTCTGTGGCGGTCTCTACGAGGCCGCGGTGAGCCAGACAGTGCCGGCCGCGTCCAGGTGGACGTACATGCCGTCGGCTGCGTGGCTGGTGTGCGTGGAGCCGCTGAGGAAGTGCCAGGTGCGGTCGGCGCATTCGGGCAGCAGGGCGCTGAGGTTGACCCGGGCCTCTGCCGGGGACGGGTTGTGCAGGCCCAGCACCACGCGCGAGCGGTCGGCGGGCTCGTGCAGCACACCCTCGATGCTGCCGGCGTCCAGCCTGCGGACGAGGGCGTCCTCGGTGAAGGCGGCCGCGATGTGGGGCCTGTCCAGACAGTCGGACAGAGCGGGAGCCTGATGCCACAGGGCCTGGGCGGGTGCGGGGGAACTCACAGCAGGGGCCTTCCTGTCATGGCGGATCCGGGCTTGTGCCCCAGCAGATGCAGGACGGTGGGGGCCACGTCGGCCAGCGTGGCCCTCTCCGGCAGTACGGGTGCCGGCGTGTCGCTCCTGTTGGGGACGACCACCAGCGGGACCGGGTTGGTGGTGTGTCCGCCGTAGGGCCGCACGGTGCCGTCCGGTGCCTGCTTGGTCATGCGTTCGGCATTGCCGTGGTCGCCGACGGCGAGGACCCATCGGCGACTGTCCCGGGCCGCTTGCAGGATCTGCTCCATCGCGACGTCGGTGGCCTCGCAGGCGGTGACGGTGGCGGTGAGGTTGCCGGTGTGTCCGACCACGTCGATGTTGGCCAGGTTGGCGATGACCAGATCGACGTCCGTGCGCGCGGCGGCTTCGACCACGGCCGCGGTGACGCGGTCGAGGTTCATCCGGGGACGCGCGACGTAGTCGGCCTTTGCGTCGCCGGTGATGCGCACGTGTTCCTCTTTGCTGCGCACCGTCGCGTCACGGCCGTTGATGTAGTACGTGACGTGCTCGAACTTCTCGGCCTCGGCGATGCGGACACTGCGCAGTTCCGCCGCGGCGAGCTCGTCGGCGAGTCCGCCGGAGGCGTCCGCGCGCTCCACGAGAGCGGGTATGGCGGTGCGGGTGTCGTACTGGGCCAGGCTGACCATGTCCACCGAGCGACCGGTGGCCGTCAGATGCTCGCTGAGACGGTCGGCGAACTGCTGGATGCGGTCGCTGCGGAAGTTGAACCACAGCACCGTGTCCCCGTCGGCGATCCTGGTGTCTCCCGCGGGCGTGAGCACGGTCGCGGGGACCCACTCGTCGCCGCGCTCACTCGCGCCGACCGCTGTGCGGGCGCTGTCGGTGGGCGAGCCGTGCCCGTCGGCGACCAGGGCGGCCGCCTGCTCGGTCAGATCGAGGTTGCCGGCCTTGTCCATCGCGTAGCCGCGGCCGATGACGGTGGCGATCTGTCCCGCCCCGGCCTGGGCAGTCAGCTCGGTCACCCGCGCCAGGTAGGTCTCGCCGGTGTGGTCGGCGACATCGCGGCCGTCGGTGATCGCATGGATGAACACGCGCTGCACCTGGTGGGCGGCTGCGGCGGCCAGCAGTTCGCTCAGGTGCTCGACATGGGCGTGGATCTGGCCGTCCGAGCACAGACCGATCAGGTGCAGCGCGCCCGCAGCCGCGGCGGTCTTCTCCAGCAGGGCGCCCAGCCGCGGATGCGTGCGCAGGGCACCGCTGTCGATGGCCTGCTGGACCAGGAGGCTGTCGTAGGGCAGGGGCCGTCCGGCTCCGATGACCATGTGGCCGATCTCGGAGTTGCCGACCGTGCCGGGGAGCAGGCCGACCGCTTCGCCGGAGGCCTCGGCAAGGGTGCTCGGATGGCGGGCGACCAGGTCGTCCAGGACAGGGGTGTGCGCCAGCGTCAGGGCGTTGTCGTCGGCCGCCTCGGCGTGGCCCCAGCCGTCGAGGACCAGTAGGATGCCCGGGCCGGCGAGCACCGGTTCGGGTGTGCTCACTTGGTGCTCTCCAGCGTGGGGTGCAGGGTGTCGAGGGTCTGCCAGAAGGTGGGGAAGGACTTGGCGACGCAGCCGGGGTCCTTGATGACCACGCCTTCGGTGCGCAGGCCGCCGATGGCGAAGGTCATGGCGATGCGGTGGTCGTCGTAGGTGTCGATGACCGCGCCGTGCGGGGTGCCGCCGGTGATGTACATCGCGTCCGCGTGTTCCTCGACGTCGATGCCCATCTTGCGCAGCTCGGTGGTGACGGCGGCGATGCGGTCGCACTCCTTGACGCGCAGGGAGGCGATGTTGGTGATGCGGGTGGTGCCCTCGGCGTAGGCGGCGGCGATCGCCAGGGAGGGCACGACGTCGGGCATGGCCTCCATGTCGATGTCGATGCCGTGCAGGGGCCCGCCGGTCAGGGTGATCGAGTCGTCGGTGACCTCGGTGCGGCAGCCCATCCGCTCCAGGGCCTGGACGAGGTGGACGTCTCCCTGGTGGGAGCCGGCACCGATGCCCGGGATGACGACCCGTGACTGCAGGATGGCGGCGGCGGCCAGGAAGTAGGACATGCCGGAGGCGTCCGGCTCGACCGTCACCTGTCCGCCGCGGGCCTGCTGCCCGGCCGGGACGGTGAAGCGGCGGTATTCGTCCCGGTCGACGCTGACGCCCATCTCCTTGAGCGCGGCGAGCGTCATCTCCACGTACGGCTTGGAGATCAGCTCGTCGCTGATGGTGATCTCGGTGTCGGTCTGGGCGCGCAGCGCGTTGATGATGAGGCTGGAGGTGAACTGGCTGGACACGGCGCCACTGATGGACGTGGCACCGCCCTTGAAGGAGCCGCCGATCACACGGATGGGCGGGCTGCCGTTGCCGCGCACCGCGGTGGCGTCCACGCCGAGTGCGGGCAGGGCTTTGAGCAGGTCTCTCATGGGGCGTTCCTGCATGCGGGCGTTGCCGGTGATGATCGTGGTGCCTTCGGCGTGCCCGGCCATGGAGATCAGGAACCGCAGCGGGGTGCCCGCACCGCCGACGAAGATCTCCTCGCTCGGGGCGCGCATCGCCTTGCCCGTGGGGGTGACGCGTATGCGGGCAGTGGCGTGGTCGATGTCGCAGGTGACGTGGCCGAACGCCTCGATGGCGCGGGCGAGGTAGACCGTGTCGTCCGACAGCAGCGCGTTGTCGATGACGGTTTCCTGCCCGGACAGGGAGGCGATGGCCAGGTAGCGGTTGGTGTAGCTCTTGGAGCCCAGGACGCGGACGGTCTCGTCGAAACCGGCCAGGGTCCGGACGGTGAGGGACTCGGCCTTGAGGCGCGGGTCGGGCGTGGCGGACATGCGGTGCCTCCAGCGAAGGGGGACGGGTGGTGGGTGCTTGTGGCCGGTGTGCGGTTCAGGCTTTGACGACCCGGCAGGCGAAGCACTTGAAGGCCTGCTGGCCGGAGAGGTTGTCGTAGAAGCGGTCGTCGGGGAGGGTGTTGGCCGCCTCGTAGCGTGGGTCGTCGAAGAGGTCGCCCAGCTTCTGGGCAGGGCCGAACGTGTTGGGGACGAACACGGTGTCCGTTCTGATCCCCTCCCACAGCAGAGCCGTGCCCGTCACCGATCCGCGGGGGCTTTCGACGCGGACGTCGTCGCGGTCGGCGATGCCCAGGCGGCGAGCCGTGTCGGGATGGATCTGGATGAAGCGGATGCCGTTGAGCTGCTTGCCCGTCGGTGTCCAGTGGGTGACTTCGGCGAAGTGGACGACACTGGGCCGGCCGGTCATGCCCATCAGCGGGAAGTCGCGGTGCACCGCGTCGCTGCCGGGCACCCCCAGTCGTACCGGATGGGTGACGGCTTGGGGGTTGATGGGGTTGGTGACGAACTTCCTGCTGTAGGCGAGGGTCGGGTTCTTCCCGGTGACCTCGGGATGCGTGTAGAAGTTCGGCAGGGCGCTGTGGCCGGTGACGGCCAGCTTCTTCTCCAACTCCGAGGTGGTGATCTCCACCTTGCCGCTGGGGGTGAGGAAGCGTTTGCCCCGGTGGGCGGGGTTCAGCGACTCGGCGGCCTGGTACCAGCTGGGGTGGTCCAGGTAGAGGGTGCTCACGCCGGGGTGGTCGGTGGTGGGGCACGGCCAGCGCAGCGGCTCGGTCCGCTTGCGCATCCGCGTGCGGGTCATGCCGCCCATGCCGGGGGTGTGGGTGACGAAGTCGTCCCACAGGTTCTTGTAGTCCATCCACCGCTCGGGGAACGCCTCACGCCATTCGGTGCCGGGCCGGCGGGTGTCCAGCTCCGCCAGGGCGTGTGCCAGGCCGATCCAGATCTCCCAGTCCGGCCGGGACTCGCCGACCCGGTCGACGACCTGGTCCTGCCAGCGGATGGCCCGGTCGTCGCGGCGCATGTAGACGCCTTCCATCTCCAGCCCACTGCAGACCGGCAGGATGATGTCGGCGTAGTACGCGGCCTCTTCCATGAAAAGGCCGGTGTAGACGTAGAAGTCGAGCTGCTCGAAGGCCTTCTTGACCTTGGTCGTGTTCGCGGAGGACACCAGCGGGTTGCCCTGGGTCATCACCGCGCGCAGCCGGTAGGGGTTGTTCGTCAGGATGGACTCGGCGAAGTAGTCCGGGCCGACCGGCAGGGCTTCGCGCCGCTCGGGCACCTCGGCCTTCAGCGGCGGCAGGTGGAGGTCGCCGGGCCAGGTGTTGTGCATGAAGTTGCAGCCGCCGCCCGGCTGCCCGATGTTGCCGGTGACCGCGGCCAGGAAGGTGGCGACCCGGTAGGTGTCGAACGCGCCGAGCTGGTGGGAGATCCCGGCGTTGCAGAAGATCGCCGCCGGCTTCGCCGTCGCGTACTCCACGGCCATCTCGGTGATGACGTCGGCCTTGAGACCAGTGACCTTTGCCGCCCATGCGGGGGTGTACTGGTGCTTGGCCAGATGGGCGCGCAGCTCGTCGAAGCCGACCACCCACCGCTTGACGAAGGCCTTGTCGTACAGCCCCTCCTCCACGATGTGGTGGAGCATGGCCAGGAGCAGCGCGAGGTCGGTGTGCGGCTTGGGCGCCACCCACCGGTCGGCGACGGCTCCGGTGGGAGTCAGGCGTGGGTCGACGACGGTCAGGGTGGCCTTGGTCTTCTCGCGGCCGCGCAGCAGGTAGTCGAAGGTCACCGGGTGGGTCTCGGCCTGGTTGGTGCCCAGGAACAGGTAGTGGCGGGCTGAGCCGAGGTCGTCCTTGCCCGTCGATCCGTCGGTGCCGTACCCGTTGGTGAAGTTGCCCAGGCCGAAGGTCGTCGCCAGGGCGTTGCCGCCGGCGTCGTTGCAGACCGGGCCGACGTCGGTGTTGTTGGGGCTGCCCAGCATCGTGAACAGACGAGCCACGAGCGATCCGGTGCCGCGGGGCAGGCGGCCGGTGGTGCGGTTGGCGATGGTGTGCGCCTGTCCGGCATCGCGCAGTGTCAGGAACTTCCTCGCGATGGTGCGCAGGGCCTCTTCCCAGCTCACGGGCTCGAACTTGGAGTGGGGTGAGCCCTTGGCGCCGGAGACGCGACGCAGCGGGCGGGTCAGACGCTCGGCGTTGTAGACGAGCTGAGGCATCAGCTCGGCCTTGACGCACAGCTGTCCCTGCTGGACGGGGTCGCGGTCCTCGCCGCGCACGGCCAGTACCCGACCCGCTTTGAGATCGACGTTGAGTCGGCAGTTGGAGTTGCAGAACTGGCAGGCTGTGGCGACGGTCTTGTCAGGGGTCAGAGCAGCGGACTGGTCGGTGAAGTCCGTGCCTGTCCGACCGCCGGGTCCGGGTGTCCCGCTCGTTGCGCCGGGTTCCGCGGCGGCGTGTGCGGAGACCACCGGAAGCAGGACCGGCGTTCCGAGGCCGGCGCCGCCGATGACGCTGCCGCGGACGAAGCCGCGTCGGGACAGGCCGTGCTGATCGTGCTTCATGGAGACGTGGGGATCCTTCCGCCTGGTGTGGGGAACGAGGCGGGCATGGCGGTGCCCGGGCCGTGCGGGTCGCCGCACGGCCTTGTGACAAGCAGATACGTTGTGGTGGTCAGTGCGTGGGTGTCGGCAGAGCGCCGGCGGCGGCCTTGGTGCGTACGGCGGCCAGGAACGCCTTGAGGATCTTGTGTTCGGCTCCCGGCGCGGACGACAGTTCGGGCTGGAAGAGACTGCCCATGAAGAACGGATGGCCGGTGATCTCCAGTGCGCGCGGTGCGCCGTCGCTGTCCCAGGCGCTGAGCTGCAGCGAGCCCTGATTGGCGGCGTTCATGAAGGTGTCGGTCAGCCCGTAGTCGCAGTGGAAGATCTCCTCGACCTCGGTCGTGCCGTAGATGGTGGCGAGCCGGGAGTCCTCCTTGACCTTCAAAGGAGCCTTCTCTCCGCGGAAGGAGCACTTCAGCGGTGTCACGAGAGGCATCAGCTTCTCGGGGTCCTCATCGACGCCGTCTGCCTCCGGCAGGTGCAGCACGTTCTGGGCGTGCTCGATCAGGGCGCTGAAGAAGCCGCCGCAGGTGCCCAGGAACGGCAGCTGGTTCTCCCGGGCGTGACGTACGGCGATGTGCACGCCCTTCTGGTTGAAGTACGGCGCTCCCGGCACCACCCATATGCCGTCGAAGCCGTCCAGGCGAGAGGCGTCGTGTACCTCGGTGGTCGGTATCCACTCGGTGGTCAGGTCCCACTGCTCACGCATCGCGTCGATCTTCGGGTGGGACGGCTCGTCGTGGTTGCCGCGGTCTCCCACCAGGGCAAGGCGTGGCTGAGCAGAGACTGACATCGTTTTCCCCTTCAACTATTTCAGGAAGGTGTGGAACTGCCATCGCCAGTGACGGTCCCAGCCTTGTGAGCGCGGCAGAGCGCGTGCCGAGCGCTCCGCCTGCGCGGAAGTGGTGCTGCCTGAGGTGATGTCAGGACCGTGCCGCCACGCACGGATCCCGGGACAGAGAAAGTGAGGGGTGCTACCGCCGCTTCGGCGGAGGTGTGGCTGCGAGTCGTTGCCTACCGGATGTACGCATGTCTTCCAGCCCCCCGATGCACCCCGTGCGGGAGCCCCTCTGCAGGACCCCCGTGCTGCTTCTCGCTCAATCTATCGATGGCGGTCTAAGTATTCGAGGATTTCTCCAGCGGACTGGAAACGATCGCGCCATCTCTGCACCGAGGCGCCCGGCCGCCTCAGGAGGGCGTGAGCAACGCATCCGGCCTCGGCCTCACCAGTCATGTTGCCGTGAGCAGCGCCCCATCCGGCAGAGCTGTCCGTGGGGTGCCGCTTGGTGCGTCATCGGGTTGCTGCGTGCGCCTTTGCGCACGCCAGCGCAGCAACTGGGCTGGGTGGGGGGCGAGTTGTGAGGGTATCGGGGAGATGGCCGGAACCAGCGCACAAAGTCGGCCGTTATCAACAGCGATGACTGTTGATAACGGCTCATGCTGTTTAGTTTGGCCTGGCTGGTGGTCGGCCTGCCCTTTCATTCCCCCGCAGGCAGGTCGGCCCCGGCCGCCCTACGGGGCGCCGACCTGTTGCGTTCGAGGAGAAGCAAGTGAACCCCTCTGCCGGCCATCCCCGCCGATGGCAGATCCTGAACATCCTGTGCCTGAGCCTGGTGCTGATCGGCCTGGACACCCTCATCCTGAACCTGGCTCTGCCCAGCATCCAGAAGGACCTGGACGCCACCAGCAGCCAACTGCAGTGGATGGTCGACTCCTACGCCCTGGCCTTCGGCGGACTGCTGCTCATGGCCGGCGGCCTGTCGGACCGGTTCGGCCGCAAAAGGCTGCTCTCCGTCGGGCTGGGCGCCTTCGCGCTGACCAGCCTCGGTGCCGCGTTCGCCTCCAACGCCGAAATGCTGATCACCTTCCGCGCCCTCATGGGTATCTCGGCCGCGCTGATGATGCCCGCCACCCTCGCCATCATCAAGGACGTCTTCCCGCGTGAGGAACAGGGCAAGGCGATCGGCATCTGGTCGGGCGCGGCCGCCGTCGGCGTGCCGCTCGGCCCGCTCGTCAGCGGTCTGCTGCTGGAGCACTTCTGGTGGGGCTCGATGTTCCTCATCAACGTGCCCCTGGCGGCCATCGCCCTGATCGGCGGAGCCAAGCTGATTCCCGAATCGAAGGCGGAAGGCCACCCCGGTCTGGATCTCGTCGGCGCCCTTCTGTCGGTGGCCGGACTGGTCGCCATCGTCTACGGTCTGGTCGAGGCTCCGCACAACGGCTGGGGTGACGTCATCACCCTCGGCTCCCTCTTCCTCGGGGTGGTCCTGATGGTCGCCTTCGTCGTGTGGGAGCGGAAGACCGCTCATCCGATGCTCGACGTCGGCCTGTTCCTCAACGCCCGCTACGGCGGCGGTGCCCTGGCCATCGCCTGCACCTCCTTCGGTCTTTACAGCGGCCTGTACCTGCTCACCCAGTACCTGCAGTCGGTGCTCGAACTGGACCCGCTGGGCGCGGGCCTGCGCATGCTCGCCATCGGCACGATGATGGTGGGCGCCCCCTTGTCGGCGAAGCTGGTGGAACGCACGGGGCTGAAGGCCACCGTGGTGCTCGGTCTGCTGCTGTGCGCCGCGGGACTGGGCATCCTGGCCGGGCTCACCGTCGACGACGAGACACAGGCGCTCATCGGACTGGCCGTGTTCGGCCTCGGCATGGGCATCGCCCTGCCGGCCGCCGTCGACGCCATCCTGGTAGTCTCCGCCGCTCGCCAGGCGGGAGCCGGCTCCGCGGTGGCGGACGTGGGCATGCAGGTCGGCGGCGCGCTCGGCATCGCCATCAGCGGCAGCGTGATCGCCACGCTGTACCGCGACGACCTGCCCCAGGCCGCTCAGCTGCCCGGCGAGGCCGGGCAAGCGGTACACGAGTCCCTGGCAGGCGCGTCCGCGGTCGCCCAGCAGCTCGGTGGCGCCGCCGGCCAGCGTGTCCTGGAGGCCGCGCAGCAGTCGTTCGTCGGTGGATTCGCCACCACGCTGCTGATCGCCGTCGGCGTTGCCGCAGTCGGTGCCGTGGCGGCCGCCTTCATCCTGCCCCGCTCCCGTGTCACCGGAGACGACGGCACAGGACGGTCCGAAGTCGCCGCTCACAGCGACAGCGCCGACGCTCCTGCCACCACCTGAAGACCCGGGAGCGGACAGTGCATAGGATCGACTCCGCAACCCGGTCCGGCCCGCAGGACAGGACCGGGGCGCCCGGGCCGGACGGCCGGCCCGCGGGTGAGAGGGAGGTGGCGATGGCCCGGCCATCGAAGCTCAGGGTGGCGGTCAGCGATCCTGCCCAGTGGCTGAGTGAACGCGAACGGGCACAGATGCTGGCACCCAAGCTGCGGGCCCTGGCAGACGAGACCCGGCTGACACTGATCCTGCTGATCGCCCAGCGTCCCCGCACCGTCAAGGAACTGCAGGAGGCCACCGGTCTGAGCCAGACCCTGGTCAGCCATCACCTGGCCCCGCTGCGGGAGCAGAACCTCGTCGAGGCGATCCCCAAGGGCCGCAGCAATCAGTACGTGATGTGTTGCCAGACCTTGGCCGAGCCGCTGCGCATGTTCGCCAGTCTGGCCGCCATGGACCCCGAGACGGTGGCGGCCTGCCTCCAAACGGAGGCCGACCAGCCCCCTGCTGCCCAAGGGGCCTGACCGTTCACCCCGAAGGGGTTGGTGCTCCACGCTTCAGCGTGGAGCACCAACCCCTTCGACATGGGGCGCGTTACTGCTGCAGGTTGCTCTGGAAGCGGTCCCGGATGTCCAGGGTGCTGAGTGCGTTGGTCGCGCGCGGCGGGATCGCGCCCGTGCGGGGCAGCGTCTTGATGCAGATCAGGTGCGGGCCGGAAGCGGCCTGGGCCCGCACCATCGCGGCCTGCACCGCGTCTTCACGGTCACAGACGACCGCGCTGGCGTAGCCGGCGGCCATCGCCATGTCGGGAAACGAGGTGGTCGCCGACGTCGTCGCCTGCCCGCCCGTCGACTCGTGTACCCGGTTGTCGAGCACCACGTGGATCAGGTTGGCGGGTGCCTCACTGCCGATCATGGACAACGCGCCCAGGTGCATCAGCAGCGCGCCGTCCCCGTCCAGGACCACCACGGTCCGCTCCGGATGCGTCAGCGCGACCCCGAGGCCGATGGAGGAGGCATGGCCCATGGACCCCTGCATGTAGAAGGTTCCGGGTGCATCCGCCACGGCGAACGTGTCACGGCCGGTGAAACCGGTGGTGGCGACGACAGCCGCCTGCGGTGCGGCCGCGGTGACGAGCCGGATGGCCTCCGCGGCCGGCAGACCGTCGGTGTGAGGGTCGTTGGCCGCGGTGGCCTTGCCGATGGCGCCGCGCTCGACCAGCACGAACGGCGCCCGCTGCGCGGCCAGGTCCTTCTCCGCCTTCTCCAGGACCGTGGAGAACTCCTCCACTCCGTCCTGCGCGTACAAGGTGTGGTGCGGGGTGTCGACGCTGTCGAGGAGCCCGGGCGTCGCCGGCCCCATCACCGCGTGCTGGGGCTCGTCGGTGGCCGGGTCGGGCCAGCCGCGCAGACTGGTGAAGGTCAGGATCGGCAACTGGTAGGTCATCACCAGTGAGGTGAGCGGGTTGATGAGGTTGCCCAGCCCGGAGTTCTGCAGCATGACGTAGGCGCGCTGCCCGCCCAGGGCGGCGCCGGCGGCCACCGCGAGTGCACTGCCCTCGTTCGGGGCGGGCACGTACCGGCCCGGCTGGGTGCTCAGGTGCGCGATCGGGCCGCCGAAGTGAGAGCAGGGAACGCCGCTGGCGAGGGTGAAGCCGCGGTCGGCCAGCAGGTCGCAGAAGTCTTGTGCGGAGATCATGGACGGGGCAGCTCCGTTTCAGGGGTGGTGGACCGTACGGTGGCCGTCTCCTGGGCCGTGGCACTGCGGGCGCGGCGCCGCATCTTGATGCCCTCGACGATGATGGGGATGCCGGAGACGAGGACGATGCCGATGACGATGGCTTCAATGTTGTCGCGGACGAAGGCGATCTGGCCTAGGTAATAGCCGACCAGTGTCAGGCTGACCGACCACAGGACCGCGCCGATCACGTTGAACAGGAAGAACGTGCGGTACGCCATGCGTCCGACGCCGGCGGTGATGGGGATGAAGGTGCGGAAGACGGGGATGAAGCGGGCCATCACCAGGGCCTTGGGGCCGTGCTTGAGCATGAACTCCTGAGCCCGTTCGGCGTTTTCCTGCTTGAAGAAACGGGAGTTGGGGCGACGGAAGAGGGCGCCGCCCACTTTACGGCCGAAGGCGTAGCCGAACTGGTCGCCCAGGACGGCGGCCGCGGCGATGGCGAGCATGACCACCCACAGGGGCTGGTGGAGGAACTGGTCGTTGGCCACGAGCAGCCCCGCTGTGAACAGCAGTGAGTCGCCGGGCAGGAAGAAGCAGACGATGAGGCCGGATTCGGCGAAGACGGTGGCCATGATGCCCAGCAGTCCGAAGCCGGATATGAGCGCTTCGGCGTCGAGCAAGGGTGATGCGGCGAGGTTTTGCACGGGTGCCCCCCTGGATGGTGGTGCGAGTGAGCGGACAGGCCGTCTGCCGGCCCCGTTGCGGGGCCGGCAGACGGGCGCGGGTGATCAGACGGCGGCCCAGCTGGGCCGTTCGTCGATGCGTACGACGGCGCAGGTGATGGACACCCCGCCGCCGTGGGCGACGATCAGGACGTGGTCGCCGGGGCCGACCTGTCCGGTCTCCACCAGGTGTGTCAGACCCACGATCTGGTCGTTGACCGTCATGTGGCCGAGGTTGCGGCCGAAGTCGAGCAGGCCCTGCTCGGGGGAGAGTCCCATCGGGTCGAGGATGACCTTCAGGTAGCTCTCCTGGCCGGTGAAGACGTGGCAGACGCGGGTGACGTCGCCCGGTTCCAGGCCGGCCTCGGCCAGGGTGCGGAGCGCTATCTCCGTGCGCAGTTCGCCCTGGCGGCGCACGACCTCGGCGACGGTCTCCTCCAGTCCGCCGGCGGCGGCCAGACGCTCCTTGAAGTCCATGCCGCGGCCGACCGTCAGCGACGGCGGGAAGAGCGGCTCGGTCCCGCGGTACTGCTCCTCCACCTCGGCGGTGGAGCCGGTGTTGATGGACAGCAGGCTCGCGAAACCTTCGGACTTCGACAGCAGGACCGCGCTGCCTCCGTCACCGAGGACACCGTTTTGGATGCCGAAGGCCCACCGGTTGAAGTTGGGGGTACCGACGTTGTCGGCGCCGGTGAGCAGAGCGGCGTTGCGTTCGGGCACGGCCTTGAGGTAGCAGGCGGCCAGCTCCAGTGAGCCGATCAGGCCGCTGCAGGCCTGCCAGACACGGAAGGAGGGCACGTCGCGGTCGGTCAGGTGCCGCAGGATGTAATGCTGCGGTGACCAGCCCTCGGGGCCCTGCTCGTGGCCGCAGGCGTGGACGTGGAAGTCGATGTCGTGCGGGTGCAGCCCGGAGCGGTCCATGGCCTGCCGGGCAGCGGCGATCGCCATGTCCGGAGCGGGCATGTCGCCGGCGACCGCGGCGCCGGTCCAGCCGTAGAACTCGTACTCGTCGGCGTCGTACAGGCCCAGCGCGACGGCTTTGCGGGCGTCGACGATATCGGGGATGTACGTGCCCAGTCCGGCGATGCGAATGTCGGTGGTCTTCATGAAGTCGGTCCTCGTCACTCGCTCGGTCAGGCCGAGGCGTCTGCGGAGTTCAGTTCGGCGGCCAGGGCCTGTGCGACGGTGGTGATGGTGCCGTCCTTGAGGAGCTGGACCATGGGCAGCTTGACCTGGTAGCGGCGTTCGATGCGGTTGCGCAGTTCGA
>Ga0079224_100003275_pt1 | contig 20314 bp, 20 predicted proteins | sample Stecom2015_FD_80414 | JGI IMG/M metagenome (GOLD analysis project Ga0079224, IMG submission 80414) | Agricultural soil microbial communities from Utah to study Nitrogen management - Steer compost 2015 | ecosystem: Environmental > Terrestrial > Soil > Agricultural land | place: USA: Utah...
ACTTCGTTTTCGTCTACACCCAGCTTTTCAACGATAATTGCTTTAACTCTTGATGCGATATCAGACATGATTCTATAGTTTAATTGTTTAATAAATCTGTGCAAAGAAAAATAAATTTCGGCAAATAGTAAAACGTTTTTGATTTTTAGAACATTATTCAATCCGTGTCATAAAAACCTGATTATTGATTTTGTATCAAAGATTTAGCTTCATATTGGGTGCGTGTCGATCTCCCATCCGTCTTTATATAAAGGTCTTACCGGCGTTTTTGTTTTTCCAAAAATAGATCCGGTCCCCTTGCTGCTGCAAAGAAACCGATCAATTTGCGGTAATGCAAGCAAATTTATCTAAGTTTGCGTTGAATATAGGAAATTACGTTGAATAAAGTCACACTGAAATATGAATTAGACCTCGATTTTGTCCTATTAGCCATCACTTCTCCCTTGAAAGATTATCGGTTGTGTTACTTTATTAATAAGGATTCGGGATTAAGGTTGAGAAAAGTGGACGACCACGAGGTCTGGATGCCATCCCCGGTGGGGAGGATTTATTTTAGCCGATATGCTTATTTTTCGGATGTTTCTGATACCGAATATTACCTATTGGCGAATAAGGCCGTGGGCGGAGGGTTTTTAATTCCTGAAATGAAACAATGTGATTATTTTTTATTGATTCGTAACTTCATCGATGACGAGGATCTGGCCGCGTTGCAAAGTCGTATTGGGGCTATTCCAGATGTGGTAGTTGCCAGTGAAATATCCCCTGAAAAATTGAAATCCAAAGAAAATCTAATATTTTAGCGGCGGATTTTCAAAGTGTATCAATCACACCATTAGGAGAACAATATTTAACAAAACGATATTAAATGGAAAAGGTTCAGAAGCGAACTAAAATTGTGGCTACCTTGGGGCCTGCGTCGGCCAAGAAGGAAGTATTGACCAGTATGATTGCCAAGGGAGTGGATGTGTGCAGGCTCAATTTTTCGCATGGTAGCCAGGAAGATCATCTGAAAGTGATTCAGACCATCCGGGAGATTAATGAGGAACATCACACCAATATCAGTATCTTAGCGGATTTGCAGGGGCCGAAGATCCGCATCGGCAAGATGAAAGAAGGGGGGGCAGTGTTGCTGAACGGAACACAGGTAGAAATAACGACCAGTGAACTCATCGGCGATGAGTCCCGGATATACATTACCTATGAGAATTTTCCGAAAGATGTAAAGGAAGGAGAGATCATCCTGCTGGACGATGGTAAGATCCAATTGCGGGTGCTGCGCTCCAATTTTGTGGATACTGTATGGTGCGAGGTGGTACACGGCGGGGTTCTTACGTCGCGGAAGGGTGTCAACCTCCCCAACACAAAGGTGTCGATACCCAGTCTTACCGAAGAAGACCTGGACAACCTGAATTTTGTTTTACAGTATGATGTTGAATGGATTGGGATGTCATTTGTGCGGACGGCCGATGATATCATCAAACTCAAAGAGGTGATTGCATCGCAGGGTAAGTCAGCGCGCGTTATTGCTAAAATCGAAAAGCCTGAGGCCATTGAAAACATCGATGCCATCATAGCGGCTACGGATGGGATTATGGTGGCGCGGGGAGATTTGGGCGTAGAAATGCCCATGGAAGACGTTCCTGTACTTCAGAAGATGATTGTAAAAAAATGTCGAAACGCATCCAAACCGGTAATTATCGCGACGCAGATGTTGGAGAGCATGATAACAACCCCTAGGCCTACCCGTGCCGAAGTGAATGACGTGGCTAACTCGGTGTTGGACGGTGCGGATGCGGTTATGCTGAGTGGCGAGACGTCCGTAGGTGAGTTTCCTGAGATCGTGATCGAAACGATGAGCAAGATCATAGTACATGTTGAACAGACGTCCTATCCCTATTACAGTTCGAAAAAATCGGAGAGGGAAGGTTCAGACTCTGTCATACCGGATGCGATTTGCGGTTCATCGGTATACCTGGCGGAAAAAACAAAAGCATCGGCGATTGTGGCCATGACCTACTCAGGTTATACGGCTTTTGAGATTTCCAGCTACCGGCCTGACGCTGACATTTACATCTTTACGGGTAACCGGGCGCTGTTGAATACGCTTACGTTATTGTGGGGAGTAAAAACGTTCTACTACGATAAGTTCGAGAGTACCGACGGAAGCATCCATGACGTTAACGCTCTCTTGAAATCGAAAAACCTGGTTCAGCCTGGACAGATTGTTATCAATACAGCATCTACACCGTTGCACAAAAAAGGAAAAACCAACACCATCAAGGTTACCGAGATGGAATAGGCGGCGGTAACACCCGTTGCCTACCGTCTGCCGGAAGCGGTGTTAAAATATGTTAAAACCTGTTTTTTTGCTTTAGGTCTATGTATTTTTGTATAGCATGAAGCAAAAAAGTATTGGTTTTATCATCGGTTTGATGACCGTGGCGCTGTTGGGTGTGATGGCCATGCAGTACTTTTTTATCAGGCAGTCCTACGTCCTGAAAGCCCAGTTATTTGACGAATCGGTAAAAGCTGCTCTTAATTCAGTCGCGGCTAAGGCTGAAAAAAGGGAAGTTATGCAGTTGGCGGAAGCACAGCGGAAAAACAAGGAAAAGCTTGAGCGTGAGCAGCGAAAACTGGAGGAACAACTGCGCATTAAGACAGAGATCGAGCAACTTCGTGAACGGCAGCAGCGGTCGTACGCAGCCTTTAAGCAACGTGAAGAGGCTCTGTTTACTCAATATCCTGTAGTTCTCCCGATTGAGAGCAATGAATTTTACGAGACCTATCTGAACAACACACGGTACAAAGAGCTTTTACGGGTTAATTTTGAAACGAATGCCACGGTGGATGGTGGGTTCCAGCGAAATGACAACGTGGTGGGGCTGTATGCCGTCCGACAGGTTCCGCTGCTTAAAGCGAAGGATGATAGCGTACGTTACTTTATCCCTTTAGGACCGATCGCTCCGGGTTCATCCATGTTAAATTATGCGATCAAGGTGCTGCCTCCCCGCCAGGACCTGAAGTTGAAAGATGAAATTGCCCGCAAAGAACGGCAGCTTCAATTACTGCAGGCGACTACGCTGATGGATACGATTGCTATATTGAGTGGCAAGAACCCTCACATTGTGGAAGGCTTTGCCGCCGAGATGGAGCTGTATAAGCGCCCTTTAAACCAACGTATTGATGTAGCCTACATAAAACGGGAGCTGGAAAAAGAACTTTCAAGCCGCGATATTACCTCACCGTTTAATCTGGAGATTCGGGATAAAAACTCTACGCTGTATGCATTTGCCAATTTTTCCCATGAGAAGCCTTCTCCGCGGAATGTGTATATGACTGAATTGTTCCGCGCGGACAACGAGGGGGCGTCTGGCCGCCTTGCTATCTATTTTCCGAACAAAAATCATATCTTGATGGGGAACATGACGGTCATGTTGGCTTCGTCGGTAGGCCTGCTACTGGTACTGATCAGCTGTTTTGCCTATACCATTTTTACCATTCTGCGTCAAAAGAAGATTTCGGAAATGAAAACGGATTTCATTAACAATATGACGCATGAGTTCAAAACGCCGGTGGCGACGATTATGATTGCCAGCGAATCGTTACGGGATCCAGAAATAGCGGCGGACCGCGAGCGTTCTACACGGCTTGCCAATATCATTTATGACGAAAACGTCAGGCTGGGCAACCATATTGAGCGTGTACTGAACATCGCGCGTTTGGAGAAGAACAACCTAAAGCTTGAACATCAAGACGTAGATATGAATGATCTGGTTCAAACTGTGGTGGACAGTATGGAGCTCCAGCTGCTGAAGAACGAAGCGCAGGTACACATGCACCTGGATGCAAGGGATGCGGTGGTGGTGGGCGATGAGCTGCACCTCTCCAATGTGTTGTTTAACTTAATTGACAATGCGATCAAATACAGCGAGGAGCGTCCTGATATCACCATTCGTACCCGAAATGTTCACGATCATATTCAGCTCACGGTGACCGATAAGGGTATTGGCATGAGCCGTGATCAGTTATCGCGGATTTTTGATCAGTTTTATCGGATCCCAACAGGCAATCGCCACGATGTAAAAGGGTTTGGTTTGGGGCTAAGTTATGTAAGTGACATTGTAAAGCGCTGTGGTGGCAAGGTACAGGTGAAAAGTGAGAAAGACAAGGGAACTACGTTTGAGGTGTTGCTGCCCTTAAAAGTGAAAGCATGATGCAAAAAATACTACTGGCAGAAGATGACCCGAACCTGGGGGATATATTAAAGGACTACCTGGAATTAAAAGGGAAGTTTGACGTGGTGCTGTGCAAGGATGGAGACGAGGCATTGCGCCAGTTCAATAAGGAAAAATTCGACCTCTGTATCCTCGACGTGATGATGCCCCGCAGGGATGGATTTACCCTGGGCAGGGACATCCGGAAGATCGATGCAGAGGTTCCCATCATCTTTGCGACGGCAAAGGGGATGATGGAGGATAAGACAGAAGCATTTGGATTGGGGGGCGATGATTATATCACTAAGCCGTTCCGGGTTGAAGAGCTGCTGCTACGAATAAATGCGCTCCTGAAGCGCGCTTCCAGGGAAAGACAGGCAGAGGAGGACCTGCCTGAAAAGTTCCAGATAGGGAAGTATCGTTTTGATTATGTTGCCCAGCAGATTAGTTACAATGGCCAGCAGCAAAAGTTATCTACTAAGGAGGCAGAGCTGCTGCGTCTTCTTTGCCTTAAAAAAAATGATGTACTCACCCGGGAAGAGGCGTTGCTTAAGATATGGCATGACGATAATTACTTCAACGGTCGAAGTATGGATGTCTTTCTGAGCAAGCTGCGAAAATATTTGCGTGACGATCCCAGTGTGGAGATAGTCAATGTCCATGGAAAAGGATATAAACTGCTGGTGAGCTGAGTTGTAGCAGATTTATTTTTGGAATTCCAATATTTATCCCGATATTAGCGCCCGCTTATGGAGAAAGGCAGAGGGAATGGACCCTGTGAAGCCTTAGCAACCTGTCCCTTGACAAGGTGCTAAATTCTACCCTGAGGGTTCAGGGAAAGATAAGCAAACACAACAATCCCTTGTGACTCTCCCCAAAAGCAATCATGAACGCACAAATTGTCAGCTGAAGGAGGCTGGCGGCGGTTGATTGTATATTAATTATCACTTATACGTTATGTTGAAAACGAACAACCTGGGTTACCCACGCATCGGTGCCCTCCGAGAGCTTAAAAAGGCAAATGAAGCCTATTGGGCCAAAAAGATCGGACAGCAGGAGTTACTGCAAGTTGCGCGGACGATCCGTGAAGGCAATTGGAAAACCCAACAGTCGGCAGGAATTGACCTGATTCCGTCTAATGATTTTTCTTTTTATGATCAGGTCCTTGACCTGACGCTGACGGTGGGGGCCATTCCAGCCCGGTACCAGCAGTTTACACTGGAGGGCCCTTCTTCCTACAATTTAGACTTATACTTTGCCATGGCACGTGGCTTTCAGCAGGACGGGGTGGACGTAACCGCGATGGAAATGACCAAATGGTTTGACACTAACTACCATTATATCGTGCCGGAGTTCGTAAAGGACCAACAATTCCGCCTTGCTTCGGAAAAGGTGATTAACGAGTTTAACGAAGCCAAAGCGCTGGGCATTCTTACCAAGCCGGTAGTATTGGGGCCGATCACGTATCTGTTGCTCGGAAAGGAAAAAGAGGCGGGCTTCCACCGGTTGGATCTGATCGACCGTTTGCTGCCGGTTTATGAAGAAATTGTGGGAAGGTTGAGGGCAGCCGGCGCCGAATGGGTGCAGTTTGACGAGCCTTTCCTGGCCCTGGATATAGACGATAAAGCCCGGGATCTTTACCAGCAGGTCTACAAACGTCTTTCGGCTGCGGCCGATGGCCTGAATGTGGTGGTGGCTACCTATTTTGAAGCATTGCGTGAAAATGCACAGGCAGCATTGGGGCTGCCGGTTCAAGCCTTGCACGTTGATCTGGTGCGCGGCGAAAACCAATTTGAAGAGCTGCTGCCGAAGGTGCCCCAGGGCCTTATTCTTTCGCTGGGCGTAGTTGACGGGCGGAATATCTGGAAAAACGACTACGAGGCTTCACTTCTGAAAATTAAACAGACGGTGGATGCATTGGGTGCCGATCGTGTGTGGGTGGCTCCTTCGAGTTCGTTGCTCCACGTGCCGTTCGACCTCGACCTGGAGGACAATGAGGAATCGCTTCCGGCAGAAGTAAAAAACTGGCTGGCCTTTGCAAAACAGAAGCTTGCGGAAGTGAAGGATTTAGCTGTTCTAGCATCGGGTGACATAGACGGGCATACTGCGGATCGTTTCGCGGCAAACAAGGCTGCCCAACAAAGTCGCCGTACCTCTAAACTGATTCACCGTGACGACGTAAAGGCGCGCGTGAAGAACATTACGGACGCCGATGCACAGCGTACCAACCCGTTTGCCGTACGGAAAGCGAAACAACAGGAACGGTTCAACTTGCCGGCGTTTGCCACGACCACCATCGGATCATTCCCACAAACGCGAGACGTGCGTAAATGGAGAGCAGATCTGAAAAAAGGCGCCATCACGCAGCAGGAGTACGACCGGCTGATTGCAGAGGAGACGGAGCGGACCATCCGTTTGCAGGAAGAACTCGATATCGATGTATTGGTACACGGCGAGTTTGAACGGAACGATATGGTAGAATACTTTGGCGAGCAACTATCGGGATATGCCTTTACCAAGAACGGATGGGTACAGTCGTACGGTTCGCGATGCGTGAAGCCGCCTATTATATATGGCGACGTAAGCCGTCCTGCCGATATGACGGTTCGGTGGTCGTCGTATGCGCAAAGCCTTACCAAACGTCCGGTAAAAGGTATGCTTACCGGACCGGTCACGATTCTTCAATGGTCTTTCGTGCGGAACGACCAACCGCGGTCTGAAACCACCTATCAGATTGCGCTGGCTATTTTGGATGAGGTACAGGCGTTGGAAAAAGCGGGAATCAAAATTATACAGATTGATGAGCCGGCCATCCGTGAGGGGCTTCCGCTCCGTAAGGCGGATCATAAAGCCTACCTCGACTGGGCGGTTCGGGCGTTCCGTGTGTCGTCTTCTAATGTGGAAGATGACACCCAGATCCATACCCATATGTGCTATTCGGAATTCAATGACATTATCGAGCATATTGCGGCTATGGACGCGGATGTGATCACCATTGAGACCTCCCGGTCACAAATGGAGCTGTTGGACGCTTTTGCGGATTTCAATTATCCAAATGACATCGGCCCGGGCGTATACGATATACACTCACCCCGCGTACCCAGCAAAGATGAAATCGTAGCGTTGCTGGAAAAAGCGAAGGCTGTAATTCCTTCGGAACAGCTTTGGGTAAACCCCGACTGCGGTTTAAAAACTCGCGCTTGGCCGGAAACCAAAGCGGCGTTGGAAGCCATGGTGGAAGCAGCGAAGACATTGCGCGGCGTTGCCGAAGAGGTATAACCGAAAATGTGAAAAACAGCTAAATCCCTGCTGACCGATTCCGGTCGCGGGGATTTTTTTTACACAGACCAACGCTCCCGGTCGAGGGTCCGCAGCTGGATCGCTTCTGCGATGTGGGCGGTTTGGATGGATTCGCTTTCGTCCATATCAGCAATCGTACGGGACACGCGGAGTATCCGATCGTAGGCGCGGGCCGAAAGGCCGAGCCGGTCCATGGCAGATTTTAGCAGCAGGAGTCCTGTTTCTTCGACCCGGCAAAATTGCCGTATGTGCTGGGCAGACATCTGCGCATTGCAATGGATGTGGGGGTGTGATAAAAACCGGGTTGCCTGGACCCGACGGGCAGCGCTCACCCGATCACGTATCACCGCGCTATTTTCACTGGGGGGGGAGGAAGTAAAGTCGTTAAAATCGACGGGCGATACTTCTATATGAAGGTCGATGCGGTCAAGCAGCGGGCCCGAAATCCGGCTCAGATACTTTTGTACAGCACCGGGGTGGCATACACATGGTTTCTGCGGATGATTATGATATCCACAGGGACAAGGATTCATAGCCGCAACCAGGATAAAGCTTGCCGGGTAATCTACGGTAATCCGTGCCCGGGATATGGTCATGTGCCTGGATTCGAGGGGCTGCCTGAGCACCTCCAACACGGATCGTTTAAACTCCGGAAGCTCGTCAAGGAACAAAACACCATTGTGTGCCAGGGAAATTTCACCGGGCTGCGGATTGGAGCCACCGCCCACCAGCGCCACATCGCTGATGGTATGGTGTGGGGCCCGGAAGGGGCGCTTCGTCACGAGGGATACGGACGAGCCCAACTTGCCGGCAACGGAGTGAATCTTGGTAGTCTCTAACGACTCCTCAAGAGTGAGCGGCGGCAAGATGGAGGGCAATCGCTTAGCAAGCATGGTTTTTCCGGATCCGGGCGGACCCATGAGGATGACGTTGTGTCCGCCCGCTGCGGCAATTTCGAGAGCTCGTTTAAGGTGTTCCTGCCCGCGCACATCAGCAAAGTCTGCATCGTAGTGGTTGCTGGCTGTTTGGAACTCCTCTTTGATATTGATATCGACGCTACGGAGAACGACGGTCCCCTTTACCCAGTTGACCACTTCTTTCAAGTTTGAAACTCCATATACCTCCAAACCGGAAACCACGGCGGCTTCCTTGGCGTTTACCAGTGGGAGCAACAGTCCCCGGAACCCGTCACGTTTAGCCTGAATGGCAATCGGCAGTGCGCCTTTCACGGGCTGTATAGTACCGTCAAGGGAAAGTTCACCCAGCATCAAAAAATCGGCAAGTAAGGGTGTATTGCTAATCTGTCCGGAAGAGGCCAGGATACCGACAGCTATGGCGAGGTCAAAGGCGGAACCCTCTTTTCGGATGTCTGCGGGAGCCAGGTTGATCACGATTTTCTGTCGAGGCATCCGAAAACCCGATGTTGTCAGTGCGCTCTCAATGCGTCTAAGGCTTTCTTTTACTGCGTTGTCCGGAAGACCGACAATATAATACTTTGTGCCCCCAGAAATATTGACCTCAATGGTAATGGTTGTGGCTTCGATGCCGTATATGGCACTTCCGTACGTTTTGACGAGCATAGGCAGACATTTGATTCTGCCTTAAATATACAAATAAATCAATTTTGGTGTTGTTTTTCCTCGTATTGCTGTAGGGCTTCTTCGGCCACTTCTCGTGCACTGTCGCGGAGTGGAAAAATCTCTTTATTGTTTTCCTTAACTACGAGAGGTTGGCCATGGCTGAGTGCTTTGCGCACATCATACAACCACAGCATGGTATTCAGCAGCAGGGCGGTAAGCGCAATAAGAAGGAGTAACTCAATAGTACCGATATGCTGGAAGGTCAGTGCAGTGCCGATCATTAAGAAATTGAAACCCGAAAGTACAAGGGTTGCCTGCGTATGGTTCATGCCCGTGTCAAGTAACCGGTGGTGCAGGTGGTTGCGGTCGGCTATAAACGGTGATTTTCCTTGTACGAGCCGGATGACAATTACCCGAAGCGTATCCAGAATGGGAACGATAAGAATGGCCATGGTAACGGCGGGAACCGACTGGAAAGGGGAGTCCCCAATGCCGGTATACGACGGGAACTTGTTCAGCTCGATGAATTGGATGGCCAGTACGGATATGATAAATCCGATTGTATATGCCCCCGCATCGCCCATAAATATACGGGCTTTGCCGGCATTGTAGCGAAGGAATCCCAGTACAGCGCCTGCCATGCTGATGGCTAACAGGGCTAATCCGAATTCCCCCGTCCTGAAAAAGAGCCATCCAAAAGTAAGGCTGACGATCAGGCTGACGCTCCCCAGCAAACCATTGATTCCGTCAATCAGATTAAACGCATTGATGATAAATACAATTAAAAGCGTGGAGAACGGGTAGCTAATGACCGGGTGAATTTCATGTATTCCAAATATGCCATAGAGGCTGCTGAGCCGGATGTCTGCAAAATACACCACGATAAATGCAGTGATCGCCTGGGCTACGAATTTTTTATATGGGTTCAACGCAGCAAGATCATCTTTCAAACCCACTAAAAAAATCAACAGTCCGGAAGCAAATACATAATTGGCGTAAGGGAGTAAGTTTCCTGATATACATAAACAGGAGGTAAACGCGAACGACGTAAGCACCGCAATGCCGCCGAGATTGGGGGTGCGGTATTTATGGATTTTTCGTTCTTCCAGCGCTGGGTCGTCAAACAATCGCTTCTGATATGCCAACTTAATCAGTGAAGGGATCGCATAGATAGTGACGGTACATGACAGTAAAAACGAAAAAGAAATTAAGTAAATGTCTGTCATAAAGAATAGTCTTAATCGTTCATAGTTACGACAAAGATAAAGTAAATAACCGCGTTACCTGCATTCGGAGGCAAATTAATTAATGCCTGTATGCTGCGAAAGCGCAATATCTATGCCATCTTTTTCGATTTGTTTTTCGGTTTTTGGCAAACGATTTGCTGATTTGTTTGTATATTTAACTGGGTTGAGAGACCGACGAATATTTTTTCAATTTAACATAAACACAGTTATGAATGATAATGCAAAAGTGGTAGTCGCACTGTTGGCAGGCTTAGCGGCAGGTGCAGCGTTGGGGATTTTGTTTGCGCCAGATAAAGGGACAGAAACCAGGGAAAAACTCAATGATTCGCTAAAGGATCTGGGTGAGGCGCTTAAGGAACGTACAGCGGAACAATTGGAGCATCTGAATGACTTTAAAGAAAAGGTAGTCGCCGCTGTGAAAACTAAAATGAATAAAGGGGACGAGGCTCTGGAGGAAGCATTGGAAGAACACGCCTGAATATAGAAAGGGGCCCGTCCCTAAGCCATAATATGGCAAAGAGCAGACCGTCATGGAAGGATACCCTCCTGAATAGGATGGTATGAGTGACAATTAGAGACAGTGGAAATAACGTCCTTGGCCAAATCCTATGGAGGAGAAGAAGTTTTCATTAAATGGTGTATTTCAGAAGAGCAAGGAATACATTGACACACGATTAAAGCTATTTAAACTTAAGCTTGTTGAGCGCTCATCACGACTGATTGCCAGTCTAATTGTGGATGTTGTAAAACTGGTGTTTGCGCTTTTTGTGGTGTTCTTTATGAGTCTGGCGTTGGGCTTTTATTTAAGTGAGTTGCTGGGCAGCTCCTCCCTGGGGTTTCTGGCTACGGGTGGGATCTTTATTCTTCTTATTGCGCTGGTTTCCGCTTTTGAGGTCAGGTTAGAGCGACTTTTTATGAATCTATCTATTAAGCGGTTTTTACAAAAATGGAACGACGAAACGGACGACGACGATGCGGAAGGAAAGCAAAATTAAAAATCTGAACGACCTGCGCCTGGAGATAGTCCGTCTAAAGGCGTTGGGCAGGGAGCAGGAAGATTATTTGAACGATCAGTACAAGCTATTCAACAATAAACTGGCCGCTCCTGCTCGTTTTATAAAATCGCTGTCTTCTTGGGTTCCGGGCGTGGATTTGGCGAAGAACCTCTTTGCGAAGGGCCCCAAGGATGAAGATTGGCTGAATCGGGCGCTGCGGATTGGCTTGCCGGTGGTGCTTAACCGCTTTTTCCTGCGAAAGGCCGGTTTCGTGAAGCGGGCGTTAGTTACGCTCTTATCTCAACAGGCTGCCTCAGCGTTGAACAAAGACCGCTTAGCTATGGTAATTAGCAAATTGGCCGACATGATCCGACCTGGAAAGGGGGGGCGAACCCGGGCGGGACGATCCGTTGATTACGGCATCCCGCCGGACAGCGAAACGTATTAACTTACAATCGGCCGGATTCAAGGCGGGCTAAAAAATCTCCATATGCCAACCGGATTCCTGTTTTCAGCTCTGTTTGATGTCGCCACCCTAGGGCGTGCAATTTGCTGACATCCATTAATTTTCGGGGCGTTCCGTCGGGTTTAGAGGTGTCGAAGCGCACTTCTCCCTCATAGCCGACAATTTCTTTCACCAATAAGGCGAGGTCGCCTATACTCAAGTCTTCTCCGGTGCCGATATTGATCAATTGTGGGTTGTCATAGTTTTCCATAAGGAATACGCAGGCATCGGCGAGATCATCGGCGAACAGGAACTCGCGCTTAGGTGTTCCACTACCCCAGACGGTGACTTCCGGTTCATGGGTTGCCTTAGCCTCATGAAACCGGCGGATGAGTGCAGGCAATACGTGGGAATGCTCGGGATGATAATTATCGTTATAGCCATATAGATTTGTAGGCATTACGGAAATGAAACGGCAGCCATATTGAGCATGAAAAGCTTCGCAGAGTTTAATACCTGCGATCTTGGCGACCGCATAGGGCTCGTTGGTCGGTTCCAGCTCGCCGGTAAGCAAATACTCTTCTTTGAGCGGCTGGGGAGCAAGCTTGGGGTAAATACAACTGGACCCGAGAAACAGTAATTTTTTTATCCCATGTACATAAGACTGATGAATAACATTATTCTGTATGGCAAGATTTTCGTAAAGGAAGTCGGCTCGAAACAGGTTGTTAGCCAGGATGCCACCGACCTTAGCGGCAGCCAGAAAAACGTAATCGGGCTTGTGATCGGCGAAAAACTGTGCTACAGCCTGTTGGTTACGGAGGTCAAGCTCGTCCGAAGTAAACAGCAATAAATTATGAAATCCTAATGCGCTTAACTTTCGGAGGATGGCCGAGCCGACCATACCCTGGTGTCCGGCGATAAATATTTTTGCGTCTTTTTCCACAACGAATTAGTAAGGTACAAAGATAAGATTATTTTTGCATGCCGTATTAAAGGTATCGCCGCAATGCAGCGATTAGCAGACGTTATGGGAAAAGATAAACTTCGGAAGTTTGCAGAGATTGACACCTTTGCCAATGTGCTTCAATTGGACGCGGGTAAACAGATGAAGGGGCAGTGGGCCTCTAAGCATTTTGGAAATGACCGACCTGTCGTGCTGGAGCTGGCATGTGGCAAGGGTGAGTATACTGTTAATCTGGCGAAGCTATTTCCCGAGCGCAACTTTATTGGTATTGATTACAAAGGAAACCGGATATGGCGGGGAGCCAAAACGGCACTGGAGGGAGAAATCAAAAACGCCGTTTTCCTCCGGATGCAGATCGAAAACATCGTGGATTATTTTGACCAGGGTGAGGTGGCTGAAATCTGGATTACCTTCCCGGATCCGCAACCGCAGAAGAGCAGAGAGAAAAAGCGGCTTACTCATCCTTCGTTTTTGGCGAAGTATCAGCAAATCTTAAAGCCGGACGGCGTTATGCATCTAAAAACTGACAACGATGGTTTGTTTGCTTATACCCGCGATACGATAGAGCGGCTTGGGGCAACCATTCGACAGCAAACCGAAGATTTGTATAGCTCCCCACTCCTGAATGAGGTACTATCCATCCAAACCTACTACGAGCGGAAATACCTTGAAGTGGCGAAGAGCATTAATTATATTATGTGGAGCTGGCCGTGATCTTTTTGTGTTTACGCTTGCTAATTTTTTCTGCATTTACGGGCTGCGGTATTTTAACGTAGTACCCGGTACCATCATAGGGTCTTTTGCGAGGGTGGCTCATGCATGTTTCGGAGCAACATCCTTCCATCTTCCAACCGCACGCTTCGCACTGAGTGAAATGTTCATTGCATTCCGGGTTGGCGCAATTGATCATGCGGCTTGTGATGGTGCCGCAGTTTAAACATGTAGACACCAAGGTGGGGTTTACCTGATTCACGTCGACGGTGACACGATTGTCAAACACATAGCATTTGCCTTCAAAGTCCTTTCCGCCTACCTCCTTTCCATATTTGATGATCCCGCCGTGTAATTGGTATACTTCTTTAAAACCTTCCCGGAGTAAGAGGGCTGACGCTTTTTCGCATTTGATTCCTCCTGTGCAATAGGTAAGTATTTTTTTATCCTTGAATTTGGCCAGCTCATTGATCTTTTCTGGGAATTCCCGAAAATTTTCTATGTCCAGGGTAACGGCGTTTTTGAAGCGTCCCACGCTGTGTTCATAGTTGGAACGGACATCCAGAATGACGACGTCATCGCGGTCCTTCATTTCAAGAAATTCTTTCGGATTCAGGTGCTTCCCCGTTTCTCTTGTTGGATCGATCACCCTAGGATCCCTCAGTCCGGAATGAACGATTTCAGGTTTGTAACGACAGTGCATTTTGATGAACGAAGGTTCGTCCACTTCGTCCACTTTAAAGTCTGTTTTAGCAAAGCGCGGGTCGGCGTGTACCGCTTCCATATAGGCGCGGCACGCGTCCGGCGTACCGGAAACAGTGCCGTTAAGGCCTTCGTCTGCGACAATAATGCGGCCTACCAGGCCCAGGGATTTACAAAACTGTAGGTGATCGGCGGCAAACTGTTCCGCATTTTCGATGTGGCTGTAGCAATAGTACAGCAAGGTCTGATACTTTTTCATCTGTTCATTGATACCGCTGCAAACGGCGTTTAATGTTCTCCGGATGCAAAAGTAGAAATTTTTATGATAAACGTCCAGTCTTACGGACGGTCACGTAACGGCAGGTAGTTGGGAATGGAGGCATCTGCCTTGTGAATGATTACCGCCATGCATCGGTAGGCGGAATCCACTTCAAAGGCAATTCCTTCGTTTGCGTTGTATACTGTATAGATTTGGCCGTCCTGCTCATAGGTTTCAACAATCTGAAGAGAGTAGGCATTTGATATTTCCCGCAAGGAAGACCCAACGCCTATGGCTTGGAAGGTGTGGAATTCCGGAGATGTTATGCGAATCTGCTGTATTCGTGCCGTTTCGTCATTGCCCATATCCCGCGCGGTAAATATGGACAGCGGTTGGTCTTGTTTGCCGCCGGGATACCATACCAAAACGGCTTTTCCCATTGCCGCATTGCTAAAATCCGGCTTTCCCAACGCTGTAATCACTATACTGTCCGGATCGTTGATCAGAAAGCGCCCTGCCGATTTTCCAGGTATTAAGAGCTGATCGTCCGGAAGTAGTCCCTCAGAAACCGACTGCGTGCTGTCCTTTGGATTTTGAGAGGCGGTACGGTCCGTTCCGTTGCACGCAAATAAAAAGAGTGCGATGATCAATACCAGCGAGGAACGTTGAAATCGATTCATGTGTTGTATCATCTATCTTGCTTTAGAAACGTTCATTTTTTCAATTTGTTTCGTACGGGATGAAGAAGATATTCCAAGCCGTTGAGTTTGATTTCATACATCGTCCCGAGGAGCATTCCCAGCTGTCCCTTGGGAAACCCTTGCTGATGAAACCAAACCAGGTATGATTCCGGTAGGTGGCAGATACGTGTCCCCTTATATTTTCCGAAGTGCATTTCCATCGTCACCAGCGCAAGCATCATCTCTTCCTGTGTCATAAGGCTTATTTTTAATCGTTTGTTTTCCCATAGCGCAGGTAGTACCAAGCTAAGTTGAATGCGATAATCAGGTGATTAATTAAGTTGGGCACGAGGCCATAGTACTTGCTAAAAATCAAGAATCGTTCCCAGAGGCTTTGCCAGTGTCGTTGTTTTGACATTCCACCGACTAGGTATTTGGCCACGATGCGACGTGTATTCACAATTTTCCGCGCCTGCTTGGCTGAACGGAGAATCCAATCAATATCGCTGCTTAACTGATAACGGAGGTCATACGGGCCGGTGATGGCACGTCGTATGTAGATAGCCTGATGGCTTACCGTCATACCATAGCGAAAACTTTTCCAGCTGAGCTGCTCGGGTATAGCATGGCGCCGAAGACCGAGCGATTGTCGATCTGCATCGTACATCTCTGTTTCTCCGTAGTAAATGTCGGCGTTTGGGGCCGTAGCAAATACCTCCGCAACAGTATCGTCGGCATAAAGCTCGTCGCCGGAGTTCATGAAAAGGACATAATCGCCGGTGGCGATCGCCAGACCCTTATTCATTGCATGGTAGATACCGTTGTCGGGCTCGCTGATCCATAGTGTAAGGTGGTCCGCGTATCGTTTTATTAGGTCAACCGTCCCATCGGTGGAACCTCCATCAATAACGAGGTATTCTATGTGCGGATAAGTCTGGCGGATTACGGATGTGAGCGTACGTTCAATGTCACGAACGTTGTTGAATACGACGGTAATAACGGTAAGCGTTGGCGCAAAAGTAGTCATCGGGTCCCGGGTTTCTGTACCACCAGTACGTTATTGTGAAAAAAGTTAAAATTAGTTGGCAGCAAAGACGATATAATTAATCCACATAGGGTGATGGGTGTAATGAACAGCGGCGTAAGCGCAATCCGCGCTATTTTGTTTTTTGGGAAGATATGTTGATAAACATACGCCGCCCACATCTGACATAGTGTCGCTACATAATTGGTAGTTTTGGTTTCGCGGATGACCGTAAAACCTTTTTCGGTAAGAATGTGACGGATGCCGAACGAAGTATAACGGGCGAAATCATACGGTATTTCGTGTTCGTCCCAAACGAAAGGGACAGTAATCAGCATGTTTCCGCCAGGCTTTAGTACTCGGTAGAGTTCGCCAAGGATCTCCGGAAGGTTGAAGATGTGTTCAAATACTTCGCTGGAAAAAATACAATCAAACGAAGCGTCATCGAATGGAAGCGTCTTCCCATCGTAATACACGTCGATTTCTTCGTTATGATGGTCATGGCCGCTCTCTTCGATGTCAGTACCGATATAGGCCGTTACCCGGAATAGCGAGCGATAGGGCTTGCTCCCGCAGCCAAAATCCAGTAAACGCCCATGCATGTAGCCCTGCATTTCGGATATTCGTCGGAACAATCCGCGCCGGATAATAAAAAAGGGGTTAAAGAACAATCCGAAAAATGTCGGTTGAAACAGAGATTTATTATAAAGGCGTTTGAGCTCGGGTATCAATTTTTTACGTTTTGGTGGTTAAAAATTGTTCTTTCCAACGGTGGATTGCGTCCGCATCCAAATGGAGCTTAATACTTGTTTCTTCATGGATTTTTTCCTCCAGCAGATCGATGTGTTGGCGTTCGAGTACGTTGAGGCCGATGTCGTTGCGCATTTCAAGGGCGCGGTTGTCAATGCCTATGATCAATGCTTTGCGACGTTTCTGTAACGCCCGGATGCCGGCATGCAGACGAGTTCCGATGTATTCACAAGTTTCGTTTTCAAGGAATGTGTCAAAAGCCGATAGCTTAGGGGAAATGTATCGGACATCGGAGGTGAGGCTTTCAACATAGGCTTGGTCTTTCGACCCCTGGATCCACACATATACGTCGCAGTAATTGTTCTTGAGGGTGTCCAGAAGCCTTTTGTCCTGAGTCGGATCCCGCAGGTAGTCCGTGATGGTGGTTACAACGATATCCCGTTTCCGGGGGTTGATCTGTGAAAGGTGGGGCTCATCGAGTGACCAAACCGTTGGACAACCGGTATTTATAACGTTGTTAATGCCAATTTCGTTGAGCTTCTGCAGCGTATAATTGTCGCGCACGGCGTGCAAATAGCGATCCGAAAATAACGATTTGTACATCCATTTCGTGTACATCGACACAGGCTGGTCTTGATATTGCCACCATCCCACTCCCAGCAGCACTACTTTGCGGTGTAGCGCCAGCAGGTCTTTGATTCCCACTTTCCATTGCCGTCTGCCAAGCGTTTTATTTTTCAGCAGGTTGGTGCCTCCAACGAGGGCAGTATCGTATTTGCGGAGAGTGGGTAGATCCATCGGATGAATGGAAAGATGGGTGGGTATGTTTATGACGAAGTCGTCTTTGAACAGCTCGTCAGCAATCCGGTTAACTGCATCCATAATGATGTGATCGCCGAGATTAGTGGTTGCAATTGAGGTGTCAAATATAATTTTGGGCATACGATCTAAAGGTTAAACAACGTTCACTACTTTGGCGAATCCCTGTAAACTGGCGTGCTTCGGATCCAGGTCTGTCACTAAGTAGGAGATGGCATTCAGGCTGCAAACCTTCATTTTTTGTACGGAGTTGAGTTTCTCCGCGATACTCAGAATGGCTGTCTTAGCCGAACAACGAATCATCGCCTTTTTTATCTGTACCACTTCCCAGTCCGAATCGGTTACTCCTTCTTCGACTGAAAGGCTATTGGTTCCCAGTAGGCAGAGGTCTACCCGTATTTCGGAAAGCTGATTGATGACCTGTGATCCGATACTTATGTTAGTATTACGCGAAAGTTTTCCGCCAATGAGGATCACATCCGCATGGGTATGTTCGGCCAGCTCAAGTGCAACCAATGGGCTAATGGTGAAAAAGGTACATTGAAGGCTTTCTGGTATAATGCGTGCCAGTTCCAAAACAGTGGTACCGCCGCCAGCCAGGACGGTCATGCCATTCTGGATGAGCTTCACGGCCTTGGAGGCAATCTGTTTTTTAGCGTCACGCGCATAAATGTTGTTTTCTTGAAACGGATATTGGAAAGACTTGGAAAGCGCTCCTCCATATACCTTAATTACCTTCCCGTTTTCGGCTAGTTCATTAAGATCTCTTCGGATGGTATCTTCCGAGACATTGAGCTGAACGCTTAAGTCGGACGACAGAACTTTGTTATGTAAATTGATTTGATGGACAATATACGCTTGCCGCTCTTCTTTTAACATGGATAACCGTTAATATTGGCGTAAAGATAGGATAAATCGAAGAAAATGCAATTTGACACGTGGTTAGATAAATCGTTTGGAAATTTGTAATATTACCGCCAACAACAGCAACGAGTAACCCTAATGACGGAATCGATCATTGCAATCACTAACGGGATTGTATTTACAGAGGATAAATTGTTCAACGGCAAGGCCGTATTAATAAAAGGAACCCGGGTATTGGATGTGGTTGATGCCTATGATGTTCCGAGCGGCGCACAGGTTGTGGATGTAGGAGGAGATTATGTCGCACCGGGATTTATCGATCTTCAGATCTACGGCGTTGGAAGCCGGCTTTTTTCGGCCGAGCCTTCTGCGTCCGCGATGGATGAAATCGCTTCCGCACTGGTGAAGTCCGGAACGACGGGGTTTATGATTACGATGGCCACCAATACGTTGGATGTGGTGAGCGATGCGTTTGAGGTACTGAAGGGTTATCGCCATCCGGCTTTGCTAGGATTACATTTGGAAGGACCTTATCTAAATCCGCTCCGACGGGGAGCCCATCCGGCGGAATACATTCGGACACCGGTAACAACGGAGCTTGCCGGACTGCTCGAGCGGGCCGATGGTTGCCTGCGCATGATGACCATTGCCCCTGAGCGGTTCACATCGGACAGCATCCGGTTACTGCACGATAGCGGTGTGATTCTGTCCGCAGGCCACAGTGATGCTACCTTTGCTGAAGCCATGTCGGCCTTTAAACAAGGAGTCCGAGCCGTAACACACCTCTTTAATGCCATGTCGCCACTTCATCACCGTAACCCCGGCCTGCCGATGGCAGCGTTCCGGTCTAATACGGCGGTGGCAAGCATTATCGCGGATGGGATTCATGTTGACTATGAAATTCTTGCGCTGAGTAAACAGCTTATGGGTGAACGACTGTTTCTCATTACCGATGCCGTGGCGGAAACCCATACAGGTATCTATACTCATATGTATAAGGGCGATCGGTACACGCTTCCGGATGGTACGCTGTCGGGTTCTGCACTTACGATGATGCAAGCGGTGGCCAATAGTGTCCGGCATGGGGGAATTTCCCTTGAGGAAGCCCTTCGCATGGCTACGTTATATCCTGCGAGGGTCATTGACGACGGTACCTCCGGGCGTATAGCGGCGGGTGCCGTGGCCAATCTGGTGGTATTCGATTCCTCCTACTCCGTAAAACAGGTGTATTTGGAGGGCACGCGTATATGAAAAGGAATCTGAGAAGACTTTTCAGTCTGTTGTACTTCCAGGTGTTGTTGGCCATTGGTGTTGGAGTCTTGATCGGTCATTTTTTTCCCGCGGTGGCGATACAGTTGAAGCCGTTGGGCGATGGGTTCATTAAGCTCATTAAAATGGTCATTGCGCCTTTGATTTTCTGTAGCATCGTACTGGGGATCGCCGGAATGGAGGATGTGAAGAAGATCGGAAAGGTAGGAATCAAATCCATGATATATTTTCAGGTAACCTCTGTGGTGGCGATGTTGCTGGGCGTGATGGTAATCAACGGGATTGCTCCTGGGGAGGGCATGCATGTGGACCCCTATACGCTGGACACGGCCGAGGTTGCTTCTTTTCTCGAGGCCGGCAAGAAGCAGGTGGGATTTGTGGGTTTCCTTTTGAACATCATTCCGGAAAACGTTTTCGGTGCCCTGTCCTCCGGGAATTTGCTGCAGGTGCTGTTTTTTGCTGTATTGTTTGGGTTTGGCCTTTCTAAA
>Ga0079224_100003276_pt1 | contig 20312 bp, 20 predicted proteins | sample Stecom2015_FD_80414 | JGI IMG/M metagenome (GOLD analysis project Ga0079224, IMG submission 80414) | Agricultural soil microbial communities from Utah to study Nitrogen management - Steer compost 2015 | ecosystem: Environmental > Terrestrial > Soil > Agricultural land | place: USA: Utah...
CAGCCCGACGGTGTTTGACATCGTCCGCAACCCGCGGAACCTACGCATCATCGAGCTGGAGGCGCCGCTGCTGCCGCGGGCGCTGGACGACGTGGACGCGGCGTTCATCAACCAGACCTACGCCCTCGAGGCGGGCCTGAAGCCGACGCAGGACGCGATCTTGCTGGAGTCGGGCGACTCGCCCTACGCCAACGTGGTGGCCGTGCGCACGCAAGACGTGAACAATTGGGCCATTCAGAAGCTGGGCGAGGTGCTGACCCGGCCCGAAGTGCGGCAGTTCATCCTCGAATACTTCGAGGGCTCGCTCATCCCGGCGTTCTGACGCCTCTTGCCGGCGGGTGGCGGAAAGACCGGGAGCGGCGCAGGAGCCGCGGCCAAAGGAGAGAACTTTTCCCAGCGGGAGAAAGAGCGAAGATTCGCGCTTGATCCCGCTTCTTTTCTTGTATGGAATTTGTTTGATGGATGGGGCGCGGCCGGCGGCCGGTCGCAGTCGGCGGAGGAAACGAGCCCAACGGAGGTGGGGACAATGGCATGGGTGGAGGTGCGCCGCGACGGCGCGGTGGGCGTGGTGACACTGAACAAGCCGCCCGTCAACGCGCTCGACGCGGGATTCCTGGGGGAAATCGAGGCAGCGGTCGCGGAGCTCGAGGGAGATGAAGACGTCCGGGCCGTCGTGTTCCGCAGCGGCATCCCGGGCATCTTCATCGCCGGGGCGGATATCAAGGCGTTCGAGGACGCCGGGGCGACCGAGGCGGCCATCGGCGCGTTCCACAACTGCTTTTCGCACATCGAGCGGCTGCCGAAGCCGACCATCGCGGCCATCGGCGGCCACGCGCTGGGTGGGGGCTGCGAGTTTGCCCTGGCTTGCGACTTCCGCCTGATGGTGGACGACGGCCGGAGCCGCATCGGGTTGCCGGAAGTGAATCTCGGCCTCTTCCCGGGCGCGGGCGGCACCCAGCGGCTGCCCCGCATCGTGGGCGAGGCGCGCGCACTGGACATCATCTTGCACGGGCGCCGGCTTTCCGCCCCCGAGGCGCTGGCCATCGGGCTGGTGCACGAAACGGCGGCGCCGGAGGCGTTCGACGCGGCCGTGCTGGAGTACGCGCGCCGGCTGGCCGAGGGGCCGACGCGTGCGCTGGCGTCGGCCAAAGCGCTGGTGCGGCAAGCCCTCAGCGTGCCGCTGGCGGAAGGGCTACAGGCGGAGAGACAGGCGTTTCTGGCCATCCTCAACACGGACGACGCCCGCGAAGGCGTGCGGGCGTTCTTGGAGAAACGGCAGCCTACTTTCCGTGGCCGGTGAACGGGAAAAAGCCTACGGCGGCGCCTGCGAACGCCCCGTTGCCGGACTTGGCGGCGGACCCGCTAGCCCGCCGGCTGGCCGCTCCGGTTCGCTCCGAGCCGCCGCCAGAACCGATACGCGAGGAAGGCAGCCAGCAGCACCGCGCCGCCCACGACCAGCCACCAGCGGTAGCGGGGGCTTTCGAGCACGCTCTGCCCGAGGAACGAGAACAGGGCGAGGTTGGGCAAGTCGCCCAGCAGCGTCGCCGCGAGAAAGTGCGGGACAGGCAGGCGGCTGAGGCCCGCCACGTAGCTCCAGACGTCGCTGGACGTAAACGGGATGAGGCGGAGCACCAGCAACGCGGCAAAGCCGTTGGAACGGCTGAACTGGTCGACCCGGTCCAGAAAACGGTCCGGAATGATGCGGCGCACGAAGCGGCGGCCGACCCAGCGGGCCACCGCGAAGGCGCTCAGCGACCCGAGGGCCACGCCGAGCAGCGACACCAAGCCTCCCAGCCACGGGCCGAACAGGATGCCGTTGGCGATCTTGAGGAACCAGGCCGGCACCGGCGCCAGCAGCGCCTCGATGATGAACAGCCCGAGGATGACGACGACGGTCCAGTTGCCGAAGCCGCGCAGGAACTCGACGGCCTCCTCGAGCTGCGCTTCGCGCATGAAGCGGCGAATGTCGCGCCACGTTTCGGGCGCGGCGCCCAGTACGAAGACGAGCAAGACGACTCCCGCCAGCAAGGCGGCGATAACCCCGATGTGGTTTTTCCTTGGCGTTTGCATACGGTGATCGTTCCCGTCAGCCCGCGCTAGGGCCAGGGGGCGTCTGGCGGGCGCCCGGCGCCGCCGGCCGCGGCGCCAGCCTTACTCGAACAGCGGAATGACGTAGCGGGCCAAAAACCAAAGGACGGCCATGACGATGATGACCACCGCGGCCCACTTGATGGCGGCCGTGCCGACCGGCTCGCCGTGGCGCGGCGGTCCGGACGATGCGTCCATCGGCATCACCCCCGCAGGGACTTGGCTTCTACAGGCAGTGTTCCCCGGGGGCACGCAGGCATGCGGAAAACGCGGCGGACCCGAACGAGGCGGCGTTCGGGTCCGCTTCTTCGCTGGAGAGGGAGCTCAATCGGGAGCCTCTCAATCGGAAGCTCTCGACCCTGTCGTTTCGTTTGCAGCCACGTAGCGAAGCAGCGTGTCGGCGGCCTCGAGGGCCGACAGCGACCGGCGTCCGACGGCGTCGACGAGCCGTTCGCGCTCGGCCGCCGCGTCGCCTCCACTGAGCCGCTGCTCGAGCCGCAGCAGCAACGCCTCTTGCAGCTCCGCGGCCGCTTGGCGGCGCAGCACCTCGTGCCAGCGCCCCGTCTCCGTCAGGTGCCGCCGGTGCTGTTCGAAGGCGTCTGCCAGAGCCGCGACGCCCGTGCCGTCGGTGGCCACCGTCTTAACGACAGGGGGCTGCCAGCCGTCGCCGGAAACCGCGCGGCCCAGCGCTTGCGCCGCCGCGAGGCCTACTTTCAGCATCGCCTCCAGCTCCGCCGCCGTCTGCTCCGCGCCTTCCCGGTCGGCCTTGTTCACCACGTACACGTCGGCGATTTCCAGGATGCCCGCTTTCAGCGTCTGCACGTCGTCGCCCAGTCCGGGCACCGAGACCACCGCCGTCGTGTGCGCGATGGTGCGCACGGCCACGTCCGATTGGCCGGCGCCTACGGTTTCCACGAGAACGACGTCTTTGCCGAACGCGTCCAGCAGGTGAACGGCGCTGCGCACCGAGCGGGACGTGCCGCCCAGCTGCCCGCGCGAGGCCATGCTGCGGAAAAAGACGCTGGCCGGAAGAAGCCCCGCAGGCATGCGAATGCGGTCGCCCAGCACGGCACCGCCCGACAGCGGGCTGGAAGGGTCGACGGCGATGACCCCGACCTGGCGGCCTCGGCGCGCGTACTCCGCGGCCAGCGCCCACACGAGCGTGCTCTTGCCCGCACCCGGCGGACCCGTGATGCCGATGACGTGAGCCCGGCCCGTGTGGGGGTGGACGGCGCGCATGATTTCGCCCAGCTCCGGCCCGCCGTCGTCGACGTACGTGATGAGGCGCGCCAGGGCGCGGCGGCTGCCCTGGAGCATTTCCTCGATGAGCCGCGCGGCGGCCGTCACGGCGCGTCCCCTCCCGTCTCGAAGCGCACGAGCGGCTGGCCGGTGTTGACGTTGTCGCCCGGCGAGACCGCGACGGCCGCCACGGTGCCGGCGGCGGGAGCGGTGATCTCGTTCTCCAGTTTCATGGCGGTCAGGATGAGGAGCACGGCGCCTTCCGGCACCGTTTCGCCAACGCGCACTTTGACTTCGGTCACGGTGCCCGGCATGGGCGCCGTGAGCCAGCCCCCGGCCAGCCCGCCTGACCCGTTGGCGCCGGCCGGGCCGGTCGCGGCTACGGCATCGGCTCCGGCCGCTCCCGAGGTGTTGGGCGCGGTCTTGGGCGGCGAGCCCGCGCCGGCGGCGGCGCGCGGCGCGTCGCCCGGGCCGGGTCGGCCGACCGCCGGGTCTTCGACGTCCAGTTCTTCCACAATGACTTCGTGGCGCACGCCGTCCACGGTCACGGCGAACCGGCGGCGCCTGCGCTGGGACCCGTTGGCGAGCGTCGTCATGCGTGCGTCCTCCTGTCCCCGCGTGGACTAAAGGTCAGCGACCGGTTCTGCATGGCGGCGAGCCGTCCGGCGAAGCCCCACAGGCCGGCCGGGTGCGGCGGCGGGGCCGGGGAGATGGACACGATCTGATGCGGTTCGTCCAACACAGCCGCCAGGGCGGCGGCCACGGCGGCCGCCGTTTCGGTGTCGCGCCCGGCCGGGCCGCGTTGGGCCGGGGCGAGCGCTCGGTCGCCGGGCTGGACGGCCACCTCCGCGCCCCCGGGCCGCTGCCGCGCCAGGGCGGCGTAATACTGCACGCGCTCGAGGGGCACGTGCTGTTCCGCGATGCCGGTGTCGAAGCGGCCGCTGCGGAACGCCTCGTGTTCCAGCACGGCCAGGTGAAACGGAATCGTGGTGGGCACGCCGTGCACGACGAACTCCAGCAGCGCCCGGCGCATGCGGGCGATGGCCTGCTCCCTGCTGCCCGCCCAGGCAATGAGCTTGGCGATGAGCGAGTCGTAATACGGCGGGATGACCCAGCCCGGGAAGGCGGCGCCGTCGACGCGCACGCCCGGCCCGCCGGGTGGCCGGTAGACGTCGATGCGGCCGGGGCTGGGCGAGAAATTGCGCGCAGGGTCTTCCGCGTTGATGCGGCACTCGATGGCCCACCCGCGCGGAACCAAGTCTTCCTGCCGCCATGACAGCGGGAGACCGGCCGCAATGCGAATCTGCTCCGCGACGATGTCGACGCCGTACAAGACTTCCGTTACCGGATGCTCCACCTGGATGCGAGTGTTCACTTCCAGGAAATAGAAGCGCCCCGCTTCGTCGACGAGAAACTCCACGGTGCCGGCGTTGACGTAGCCCAGCGACGCCAGCAGCTTGGCTGCGGCGGCGCCCATGGCCGCCCGTAGCGTTGCGTCGACGACGGGTGACGGCGCCTCCTCGATGAGCTTCTGGTGGCGGCGCTGCACGGTGCAGTCGCGCTCGCCCAAATGCACGATGTGGCCGTGGGCGTCGGCCAGCACTTGAATTTCGACGTGGCGGGCGCCGGGCAAGAACTTTTCCAGATAGACCGCCGGCGACTTGAAGGCCGCGTTGGCTTCGGACATGGCCCGAGGAAGCTGCGCTCGCAGCTCCTCTTCGTCTCGGGCCAGGCGCATGCCACGCCCGCCGCCGCCGGCGGCCGCCTTGATCAGAACCGGATAGCCGATGCGCGCCGCCATGGCCGCCACGGCGTCGACGTCCACGGCGCCGCCGGCGCCGACCGCCTCCGGGGTGCCCGGCAGGCAGGGAATGCCCAGCGCCGCGGCCGACGCGCGAGCCCGGTCTTTTTCGCCCAGGTGCGCCATGACGTCCGGCGGCGGGCCGATGAAGACGAGCCCCGCCTCCGCGCACAGGCGGGCGAAAGCGGCGTTTTCCGCGAGAAACCCGTAGCCCGGGTGCACCGCTTCCGCGCCCCACCTTTTGGCCGCGGCCACGATGCGCTCCGCGTCCAGGTAACACCACGGATCGCCCAGCACGATGACTTCGTCGGCCAGCTGAGCCGCCGCGCTGTCTTGGTCCGCCGCGCTGGCTACGACTGCCGTTGCGATGCCCAGCTCGCGGCAGGTGCGGACGATGCGCAGGGCGATTTCGCCTCGATTGGCCACCAGCAGCCGCCTGAACACCGCTCTCGCCCCTTACAGCGGAATGTTCCCGTGCTTTTTCGCCGGCCGGTCTTCCCGCTTGTCGGCCAGCACGTACAGCGCGTCGATGAGCCGCTGCCGCGTCTCCCGCGGGTCGATGACGTCGTCCACCATGCCGCGCGCCGAAGCGATGTACGGGTTGGCGAACCGCTCGCGGTACTCTTGCGTCCGCTGCGCCAGCAACGCCTCCGGGTCGTCGGCGTGGGCCAGCTCGTTGCGGTACAAGATCTGAGCGGCGCCTTCGGGTCCCATGACCGCGATTTCCGCCGTCGGCCACGCCAGCGCCAAATCGGCCCCGATGCCGCGGCTGCTCATAGCCACGTAAGCGCCGCCATAGGCTTTGCGCAGGATGACGGCGATTTTCGGCACCGTCGCTTCGGCGTAGGCGTACAAGATCTTGGCGCCGTGGCGGATGATGCCGCGGTGTTCTTGGGAGACGCCCGGCAAGAAGCCCGGCACGTCGATGAAGGTGATGACCGGAATGTTGAACGCGTCGCAAAAGCGCACGAAGCGCGCGATCTTGTCGGAAGCGTCGATGTCCAGGCACCCCGCCAGCACGCGGGGCTGATTGGCTACGATACCGCAGCTTTGCCCGTCCAGGCGGCCGAAACCGACCACCGCGTTGGGTGCGAACTCCTGCTGCACTTCCAGCAAGTACCCGCCGTCCAGCACGCGGCGCAGCACGTCTCGGACATCGTACGCTTTGCTGGGCGAAGCCGGCACCACGTCCAGCAGCTCCTCCGGGTCGCCCGCGGGCGGCAAGGGCGCCGCGGCGGGCGGCAGCGATTGGTTGTTGGCGGGCAGGTACGAGAGCAGCTCCCGCACGAGCGCCAGGCACGAGGCTTCGTCGGGCGCCCGGAAGTGCGCCACACCGCTCTTGGCGCTGTGGATGGCCGCTCCGCCCAGCTCTTCGAAGGTCACGTCTTCGCCCGTGGCCGCCTTCGTTACTTGGGGGCCGGTGATGAACATCTTGCTGACGTTGTCCGCGACGAAGGTGAAGTCGGTGAGGGCGGGGGAGTATACGGCGCCGCCGGCGCTGGGGCCGAGCACCACGGAAATTTGCGGGACGACACCGGAGAGGAGCGCGTTCCTCTTGAAAATTTCCCCGTAGGCGCCCAGGGCGTCGACACCTTCCTGGATCCGGGCGCCACCTGAATCGTTGATGCCGATGATGGGTGCACCGGCTCGGTAGGCGAGGTCCATGATCTTGCAGATCTTGCGGGAGTGGAGCTCGCCCACGGAACCGCCGAAAATGGTGAAGTCTTGCGAGAAGCAAAAGACGGGCCGGCCATGAATGCGTCCCCAGCCGGTGACGACCCCTTCGCCGATAGGGTACGACGCGTCGCCGGTGGCTTGGTGCGTATCGTGCACGAAGCGGTCGATCTCGACGAATGTGCCCGGGTCCAGCAGCTGCTCGATGCGCTCCCGGGCCGTCTGCTTGCCCGACGCCCGCTGCTGCTTGATCCGGCGCTCGCCGCCGCCCGCGCTGCTGCGTTCCCGCCATTGCTCCAGCCGCTGCAGCTTGTCGCGCATCGTCTCGCTCGCCAACGCCTACATCCCCCCGTCGCTCGGATCCGGGTGCATGTACAGCTCCAGCAGCGTTCCGAAGGTCTGTTTCGGATGCGTGAACGCGGCCCGGGCGCCGCCGGCTGCCGGGCGCGGCGCGTCGTCCAGCAGCGCGCCCGGCGCGAGCCGGGCGAGGCGCGCTATGGCCGCCGCGATGTCCGGGGTGGCCAGCGCCACGTGGTGCACGCCCTCGCCGCGCCGGGCCAAAAAGCGCGCCACGCCGCTGTCTTCGTTCAGCGGCTCCAGCAGCTCGATGAAGCAGTTGCCCGCGTCGAAAAAGGCCACCCGCACGCCTTCGGAGGGCACGTCCTCCTCCCGCACGCACGGCAGCCCCAGCACGTGTTCGAAAAACGGCCGCGCCGCCGCGATGCTGTGCACGGCGATGGCGATGTGATCCACGCCCGCCGCGACGGCCGGGCCCGGCCCGGGCGCCGCGCCTCGCCGGTCGTTCTTCATGCCGTCCCCACGTCCCGGTACTCGCCGAAAACGTCCCGCAGGACGCCGCAAATCTCGCCTACGCTTGCGTAGGCGTGCACCGCGTCGATGATTAAAGGCATCAAGTTGTCGTGGCCGGTCGCCGCCTCCCGCAGGCGCTGCAGCGCGGCCTGCACCGCCGCCGCGTCCCGGTCGCGGCGCGTCTGGTGCAGCCGATCGATCTGGGCCCGTTCCTGCGCCGGATCGACGCGCAAAATCGCAGGCGCCGGCTCGTCGCCGGATCGGAAGCGGTTGACGCCGACGATCACTTTCCCGCCCGACTCGACCTGCCGCTGGTACCGGTAGGCGCTCTCCTCGATCTCCCGCTGCATGAAACGCCGCTCGACGGCGCGGACGGCGCCGCCCAGCTCGTCGATGCGGGCGATGTACTCCCTGGCCCGCTCGTAGATGGACTGCGTCAGGCTTTCGACGTACCAGCTGCCGCCCAGCGGGTCGATAACGTCCGCCGCGCCTGTCTCGTACGCCAGGATCTGCTGCGTGCGCAGGGCGATGCGCGCCGAATCCTCCGTCGGCAGCCCCAGCGCCTCGTCGAAAGCGTTGGTGTGCAGCGACTGCGTGCCGCCCAGCACCGCGGCCAGCGCTTGGTACGCCACGCGCACGATGTTGAGCTCGGGCTGCTGCGCGGTCAGGGTGGACCCGGCCGTTTGCGTGTGGAAACGCAGCGCGCACGAGCGCGGGTTTTGCGCGCCGAACCGTTCTTTCATGAGCTCGGCCCATAGTCGCCGGGCGGCGCGGAACTTGGCCGCTTCCTCGAACAAGTTGGAGTGCGCGTTGAAGAAGAACGAAAGCCGCGGCGCGAAGGCGTCCACCGGCAAGCCTCGAGCGACGGCGGCTTCGGCGTAGGCGATGCCGTTGGCCAGCGTAAAGGCCACCTCTTGCACCGCGTCGGCGCCCGCTTCGCGGATGTGGTAGCCGCTGATGCTGATGGGGTTCCAGCGGGGCAGGAAGCGGCAGCAGTATTCGATGACGTCCACCACGAGGCGCATGGACGGACCGGGCGGGAAGATGTAGGTGCCGCGGGCGAGGTACTCCTTGAGGATGTCGTTCTGGACCGTGCCCGACAGCCGCTCCAGCGGTACGCCGCGCTTTTGCGCTACGGCGACGTACATGGCCAGCAGCACCGCCGCCGGGGCGTTGATGGTCATGGAGGTGCTGACCTGGTCCAGCGGGATGCCGTCCAGCATCGTCTCCATGTCGGCCAGCGTGTCGATAGCCACGCCGACCCGGCCCACTTCGCCTTCGGCCAGCGGGTGGTCGGAGTCGTAGCCCGTCTGCGTGGGCAAGTCGAAAGCTACCGACAATCCCGTCGTCCCTTGCTCCAGCAGGTAGCGGAAGCGGCGGTTCGTTTCGGCCGGCGTGCCGAAGCCCGCGTACTGCCGCATCGTCCACAGGCGTCCCCGGTACATGGTCGGATACGGCCCCCGGGTGTAAGGGTATTCGCCCGGCCAGCCGATGGCCGCCTCAAAGTCGATGCCGGCCACGTCCAGCGGCGTGTACAGCGGCTCGACGGGCAACCGGGCGTCGGTCCGGCGCGGGGGCTGGGTACCAGCCGCTTCGCGCCAGCGGGCCAGCGCCGCCTTCAGGCGCCGCAGCGCTTCTTCCTCCCACACGAGCGGCGAGTCCTCCGTTTCGACAATTTCGATCTGGACTTCATCTTCAATACTATACGATTTACTACGACATTCGCCAGCGCGCCGTGCGCGTCCTGCCCGCCCGCGCCTAACGCTCGACGGCGCGGAAACAAACGGGTAAAATGGGAGACAACACCGTGCAGCCGAGGGGGGGAAAGGCTTGGCGGGTAAGACGCTGGAAGTGCAAATCGAGTTTTGCGGGCCGTGCGGCTACGCGCCGTGGGCCATCAAAGCCGCGGAGGAGCTGGTGACCCACTGCGGCAAGCAGCTGGCGGCCGTGACGCTCATCCCGTCGTCGGGCGGCACGTTCGAGGTGCGGGCCGGCAGCGAGGTGATTTTCTCGCTGGACCAGACGGGCCGTTTCCCGGAGGCAGGGGAAATCGTCCGGATTCTGCAGAACAAACAGCTGATTGCGGAAGCGTGAGGGCGCGGCGGACGGAGCCGCCCGCAGCGAAACGCAGGAGGGAACGACGTGATCACCATCGACCTCTCCGGGCGCACGGGCTTGGTGGTCGGCATCGCGGACAAGCACAGCATCGCCTGGGGCATCGCGCAAATGCTGGACAAGGCCGGCGCCAAGCTGGCCGTGACGTACCAGAACGAGCGCGTCGAGCCGAAAGTGCGGGAGCTGGCCGCGGGGCTCAACGACCCGCTGGTGCTGCCCCTGGACGTCACCGACGACGCGCAGATCGAAAACGTTTTCCGGCGCGTGCAGGAGGAGTTCGGTAAGCTGGACATTTTGATTCATGCCGTGGCGTACGCGCCGCGCGAAGATTTGCAGCGGCCTTTCGTGGAAACGTCCCGGCAAGGCTACGCGATCGCGCAGGATGTCAGCGCGTACTCGCTGGCGGCGCTCGCCAACGCGGCGCTGCCGCTGATGAAGGCGGCGGGCGGCGGCAGCATCGTGACGCTGACCTACTACGGCGCCGAAAAGGTCATTCCCGGCTACAACGTCATGGGCGTGGCCAAGGCGGCGCTGGAGGCGGCGGTGCGCTATCTGGCCTACGACTTGGGGCCGGACAACATTCGCGTCAACGCCATCTCGGCCGGTCCCATGAAGACGCTGGCCGCGCGGGGCGTGCCGGGCTTCATGAAGATGCTGGAACACCACGCCGAGAAAGCGCCGCTGCGCCGCCGGGTGGAAATGGAGGAGCTGGCCGGTGCGGCGCTGTTCCTTTGCAGCCCGCTGAGCTCGGGCATCACCGGCGAAGTACTGTACGTGGACGCGGGCTACAACATCGTCGGCATGTAGCGGTGGCCTGAGCCGTGAACGCAGACCCACGCGAGCTCGGCCGCCGGCTGGTGGACTGGTTCGAGGCGCACAAGCGGGACTTGCCGTGGCGGAGGGACCGCGATCCGTATCGCGTCTGGGTTTCCGAAGTGATGCTGCAGCAGACGCGAGTGGAGACGGTCGTTTCCCGCTATGACTCGTTCTTGCGCCGTTTTCCGACCGTCGAGCAGTTGGCGGCCGCTGCGGAAGAAGACGTCCTCAAGGAGTGGGAAGGACTCGGGTATTATTCGCGCGCCCGCAACCTGTGGCTGGCCGCGCGCGAGGTCATGGCCCGCTACGGGGGCCAGCTGCCGCAGCACCCCGACGAGCTGGCCAAGCTTCCCGGCATCGGCCGCTACACAGCCGCGGCCATCGCCAGCATCGCCTTCAATTACCCGTCGCCGGCGGTGGACGGCAACGTGTTGCGGGTGCTCGCGCGCCTGTACGGCATCGCGGAGCCGGTGACGCAGGGGGCGGTCCAGCGGCGCATCGAGGAGCTGGCCGCCGCCATGATGCCGGCTGAGCAAGCCGGCCGGTTCACGGAGGCGCTCATGGAGCTGGGCGCTCTGGTCTGCACGCCGGGCCGGCCCGACTGCGGCCGCTGCCCGTGGGCCGATGCGTGCGTGGCGCGCGCGGAAGGCGCGGCCGAAGCGCTGCCGGTGCGGCCGAAAAAGCAGCCGGGCCGCGTCGTGCACGGGGCGGTGGCGGTGGCGGTCGCGCAGGGAACCGGGGGCGAAGTCCCCCGCCTGCTCGTCGTGCGCCGGCCGGAAGGCGGCTTGCTGGCTGGGTTGTGGGAGTTCCCATGGCTTGAGCTGCCGGCGGATGTCTCGGACGAAGAGGCGGCGGCGCGGTTGCGGCAGCGTCTGCAGGAGCTCTACGGGGTCGCGGCGCGGCCGGCGGGACGGCTGCAGGACGTGACGCACGTCTTCAGCCACTTGACGTGGCGCCTGCGCGTGTTCGAGTACGCGGTGGACGCAGGCGCGGGTGGTGGGCGAGGGCCCGAGACCGGGGGCGCCGCGTGGCGGTGGGCCACGGCCGATGAACTGGACGCGCTGCCGTTCGGGCGAGCCCACCGCCGCATCGCCGGCGCGTGGCGCGCCCTGGCGCACGTCTCGGACCCGACGCCCGGGAAAGGAGGAGACTAGATGGCCGACAGCCCGGCACAAAGGGCGATGGCCGAAATGGTGGGCACTTTCTTGTTTTCGTTTCTCGGCGCGGCGGCGTTCGTCGCCGACGAGCGGTCCGGCGGAGCGCTAGGGATTGGCGGCGTGGCCGCGGTGCACGGGCTGGCGCTGGCGGCCATCGTGGCCGCGCTGGGGCCGGTCTCGGGCGCCCACGTCAACCCGGCCGTCAGCGTGGCCTGGGCGCTGGCGGGCCGGATGCGGTGGCCGCGCGCGGTGATGTACGTGCTGGCGCAGCTTTTGGGCGGCGTCGCCGCGGCGCTGGCGGCGGCGGCCGTTTTCGGGAGCGACGTCTGGCGGCGCGCCCGGCTGGCCGTGGCAGCGGCGCAGCCGGAGCGGGCGGCGGCCCAAATTATCTTAGAAGCGATACTGACGCTGGCCGTGACGCTCGTATATTTCGGCGCTCGGATCGGCGAAGGCCAGCGTCCCGCGGCCGCGCTGGCCGTGGGGGCGGCCATGAGCGCGGCGGTGTTCCTCGCCGCGCCGCTGACCGGCGGCACGCTGAATCCGGCCCGGGCGTTTGGTGTCGCGCTGGCGGGCAGCGTGTGGGAAAACCATTGGCTGGCCTGGGCGGGCCCGCTCGCGGGCGCGGTCGTGGCGGCCGTCGTCGGCGCGCTGCTGGCCGTGCGCGAAGCGCGGGCCAAGGAGTGACGACCTGGTGCAACCCGAGCCGCTGGCGCTGGAGCGGGTGGTCGTGCGGCATATCCGCATGCGCTTGCGATCGCCGTTTGTCACGGCGCTAGGTGCCGAGCACGAGCGGGACGTGGTGATCATCGAAGCTCACGGGGGCGGGCACGTAGGGTACGGCGAGGCGCCGGTGCTGTCCCGGCCGACGTACAACGAGGAGACCGTCGCCACGGCTTGGCACGTGCTCAACGATTTCTTCGTCCCGGCGCTCTCCCGCGCCGGCCTGCAGCACCCGTCGGGCGCGGCGTCCGCCTTGACCGTCTTTCGCGGCCATCCCATCGCCAAGGCAGGCCTGGAGGGAGCCCTCTGGGACTTGTGGGCGCGCCAGCGAGGGCTATCGTTGAGCGCGGTGCTGGGCGGGACGCGCCGGAAAGTGCCGGCGGGCGTCGCGCTGGGCTTCGCGGCGGATACGCGGGAGCTGCTGCGGCAGGTGGAAGACTGCGTGCAGCGGGGCTACCGCCGAGTGAAGCTGAAAATCGCGCCCGGACGGGACGTCGACGTGGTTGAACCGGTGCGCCGCGCGTTCCCCGGCCTCGAGCTCGCGGTCGACGCCAACGGATCGTATCGTATTGGCGACATGGAGTCGCTCCAGCGCTTGGATCAGTTCGGCCTGGCTTTTCTCGAGCAGCCGCTGTCGTGGGACGACCTCCTCGATCACGCGCGGCTGCAGGCGCAACTGCAGACCCCCGTCTGCCTCGACGAGAGCGTGCGGAGCGTGGAGCACGCGGCCCAGGCGCTGGCGTTGGGCAGCTGCCGCATGTTCAACGTCAAGGCGGCGCGGCTGGGAGGCCACACAGCCGCGGTGGCGGTGCACGATTTGGCTTTGGCGCGCGGAGTGCCGGTGTGGTGCGGCGGCATGCTGGAAACGGGCATCGGGCGCGCCCACAACGTGGCGCTGGCGTCGCTGCCGGGATTTTCGCTGCCGGGCGACCTGTCGGCCTCGGATCGCTATTGGCTCGAAGACATCGTCGATCCGCCGTTCACGTTGGATGACGAAGGCTGCCTCGCTGTGCCGTCCGAACCCGGCATCGGCGTGGCGGTGGACGTGGAACGGCTTGAGGCACTGACGGTGCGGCGGCAAGAGCACCGCCTTGCAAGCGCATCGCTCTAACCGAAGCCGGGCAGCGGCGGGCCCGGGGCGCCGCGGCGGAACGCCGGGTCCTGCTGGCAAGCGTCGCCCGGGCGGGCAGTTATTGCTAGCAGCCGGGCGGGAGGAAGCCCGGCGGCGCTGCAGAAGTCCAGGAAAGAAGCCCGAAGGACGAGGGAAAAACGAGGCCACGGACGGCAACGCTGCTCACGCCGCTTACGACACGGCTTTCATCGCAGCAGGAAACGGGGGAGCAAGCGTTGCACCGAGCCCCATCGCAGAGCGTAGTCACCCTGCGCTCCAGCCTCGTCGCGACTCTTATTGTCTTGTTGTTTTTCTACTTGATGGGCGGCCAGGCCGGCGCGCCCGGCGAGTTGCCCGAGCCGGTTTCCCCGGCGCCGGGCGCTGCGCCGTCCTCGCCGGACGCGGCACCCGGATCCGCCCAGCAGTCGGCGTCCGGCCAGCGGCCCGCCGCGGGCGGCGGCGACACGGCCGCCTCAGGGGCCGAGCGGGCGCCGGTCCCGCAGTCCGCAAAGCCTTTGGCCAACCGCACCATCGTGCTCGATCCCGGTCACGGCGGATCAGATCCGGGCGCCCTGGGCGTCAGCGGCAAGACGCGAGAGGCGTACAACACGCTCTTCGTGGCGCTGGACGCGAAGAACCTGCTGGAGCAGGCCGGCGCCCGCGTCATTCTGACACGCAGCGACGACCGCTACGTGCCGCTGGCCGCGCGGGCCGCCATCGCCAACCAGGCCGGCGCCGACGTCTTCATCAGCATCCACAACGACTCCAATCCCAACCCAGCGGTGCACGGCGTCACCACCTATTACTACCACGAGCGCAGCCGCCGGCTGGCCGATGTCATGCAGGCCCATCTCGCGCAAGCCCTGGGGACGCGCAGCGTGGGGGTCATCCGCCGGTCGTTCCACGTCGTGCGGGAGACGACGATGCCGGCCGTCTTGCTGGAGCTGGGCTTTTTGTCCAACTGGAGCGAGGAGCGGCTGCTGGCGGACCCGGCGTACCGCTACCGGGCTGCGCTGGCCATCTACAACGGCGTCGTCGACTATTTCGCCCAGTCGGGCTGAGGCGCCGCGCGGCGCCTCGCATCAGTCGTCGCCGTCGTGGAGGGTAGCGAAGACGCGCTCAATCGCGTTGAGCGTGAACTCGATGTCCTGCTCCGTGTGGGCGGCGGTGACGTAGAGCACCTCGTAGACCGAGGGCGCCAGGTTGATGCCGGAAGCCAGCATGCGGCGGAAGAAGCGGGCGAACATGGCCTTGTCGCTGCGGTCCACGGCCGCCACGTCGTACACCGGCTCCTCGGTAAAGGCGATGGACACGCCGCCGCCCCGCTGGTTCACCTGGACGGCGACGCCGTGCCGCGCCGCCGACTCCCGCAGCCCGTCGGCCAGCGCCTTGCCGAACCGCTCCAGCCGCTCGTACAGGCCCGGCTCCTGCAGCGTCTGCAGGCACGCCAAGCCGGCCGCGACGGAGACCGGGTTGCCCGAGAACGTGCCCGACTGGTACACGGGGCCCACGGGCGAGACGTAGTCCATGATCTCGGCCGACGCACCGTAGGCGCCGATGGGCAGCCCGCCGCCGATAATCTTGCCGAGCACCGTAATGTCCGGCTGAAAGCCGAGCGCGTCGGCGGCTGAACCGTACCGGAACCGGAACGCCGTGATGACTTCGTCGTAAATGACCAACGCGCCGAGCTTGGCCGCCGCGGCGTGCACCGCCTCGAGAAAGCCCGGCCTGGGCTCCACGAGGCCGAAGTTGCCGACGATGGGCTCCAGCAGCAGCGCCGCGATGTCGTGGTCGCCGTCGGGACCGCTGCCGCCGAGCCGCTCGAGCTCGTCCAGGAACTGCTCCAGCGCCGCGGGGTCGTTGTACGGCAGGACGATGACGTCTTGGGCGACGCCGGGCGTAATGCCGGCGCTGACCGCGTTGTTGAGCTGCGACGGGCCTGAGCCGGCCTCCAGCAGCATCGGGTCGGAATGGCCGTGGTAGCAGCCCGCGAACTTAATGATCTTGTTTCGGCGCGTGACGCCTCGTGCCAGGCGCACCGCCGACATGACGGCTTCGGTGCCCGAGTTGACCAGGCGGATCTTCTCGAGGTAGGGGATGGCCTTCTTGATCTGCTCCACGAACGCGATTTCCTGCTCGTGGGGCGTGCCGAACACCGTGCCTCGTTCGGCCGCCTTCGCGATGGCCTCGGTGACGGCCGGATGCGCATGGCCCAGGATGATGGCGCCGTAGGCGGCCAAGTAGTCGATGTATTTGTTGCCGTCGACGTCCCAGAAATAAGCGCCCTGGGCCCGGCGCATAAAGATCGGGTGCTTTCCGCCCACGGCGTCAAAGGAGCGGGCCGGACTGTTGACGCCGCCCGCGATGTGCTGCAAAGCCCGCTGGTACAGCTGTTCCGAACGCTGCGTGCGCACTTGAACCAACACACTCCTGAAACGAACCAAATTCACGCGTGACCGGCGACGCCGAAAGCCGCAACACGGCCGCGTCGCCGGGAATGCCCGACTCGGGCACATACATAAGTAATTCACCTCCATGGACCCGGTCTCCTTGTCCGGAGGCGTACTTGACACCCCCGAAGGGCTACGGCACAATGAAGGAAGGCAATTTGCGGCCTTTTTGGGGCCGTCGTCATCGGGGAGGGAATCGACTGCATGTCCAGACCGACGCTGGAAATCAAGGATCTGCGCGTCAACATAGAAGGAAATGAAATTCTCAAAGGCGTGTCACTGACCGTGCGCGGCGGCGAAGTGCACGCCATCATGGGGCCCAACGGCTCCGGCAAGAGCACGCTGGCCAACACGCTGATGGGGCATCCCCGGTACGTGGTGGAAGACGGCGAAGTGCTGATGGACGGCGAGGACATCCTGGAGATGGAGCCCGATGAGCGGGCCCGCAAGGGGTTGTTCCTCGCGTTTCAGTATCCCGTTGAGATTCCTGGCGTCACCGTAGCCAACTTCCTGCGCGCGGCCTACAACGCGATCCACGGCGGCACGCAGCCTCTTTCCGCCCTCGAGTTCCACCAGCTGCTGAAGCAGCATATGGCGGAGCTGGACATGGACGAGGAATTCGCCGGGCGGTACCTGAATGAAGGGTTCTCCGGCGGCGAGAAGAAGCGCCACGAGATCTTGCAGATGGCGCTGCTGCGGCCTCGCATCGCCATCATGGACGAGACCGACTCGGGCCTGGACATCGACGCACTCAAGATCGTCGCCGAGGGCGTCAACCGGCAGCGCCGGCAGCGCGGCGAGGAGCTGGGCGTGCTGGTTATCACCCACTACCAGCGTATCCTCGAGTACCTGAAGCCCGACTACGTCCACATCATGATGGACGGGCGCATCGTGCGTTCCGGCGGCCCCGAGCTGGCCAGGGAGCTTGAGGAGAAAGGGTACGACTGGTTGCGGAGCGAGATTAGCGCGGGCTGATGGGGCGCGAGGGGGAGCGGTGTATGGCCACGCAGACGAAGCTGGATCAGGAGTACATCGCGGAGCTGTCCCGGCGCCGCAGCGAGCCCGCGTGGATGACCGAGCGGCGGCTGGCGGCGTGGGAACGCTTCGAGCAGCTGCCCGTGCCGCAGTACGAGCGCACGCGGCTGAAGGAGTCTCACTTCGAGAACTTCGTCCCGTACGTGGACACGGCGCCGGTGGCCGCGTGGGAGGAGCTGCCGGAAGAGCTGCGGGTGCTGGTGGGCGACCCGGCGGGCCGCATCATCGTGGTGCTGCGCAACTCCGCGGTCGTCTACCGGCAGCTGGGCGACGACGTGCCCGAAGGCGTCATCGTCACGGGCCTGGCGGCGGCGACGAAAGAACATCCCGAGCTGGTGGAAAAGTACTTCATGAACCGGCCGTTCCCGGGCGGCGACAACAAGATCGTGGCGCTGAACGCGGCGCTGCACGCGGACGGGCTGTTCGTGTACGTGCCCGCGGGCGTGCGGCTGAAGAAGCCAGTCGAATATTTCGTCTGGATCGACGAGCCGCAGCTGGCCGTGTTCGATCATAACATCGTGGTAGCGGAGGCCGACAGCCGCGTCAACGTGGTGGAGACGGCGGCCAGCCCCGCGGCGTTGACCCGGGCGTACCGCTTCGGCGTGCTGGAGCTGTTCACCGGCGAAGGCGCGCGGGCCGTCATGAGCAACGTTCAGGCGCTGTCCGAAGGCGTGCAGAACCTGGTGGTGCGCCGCACAGTGCCGGAGCCGCGCAGCCATACCGACTGGATTTCGGCCGAGTTCGGCGGCTCCTTGTCGGTCAACGAGATCGACAGCCGCCTCAACGGCCAGGGTTGCGAAGTGCGGGGGCTGGGTGTCTTCTTCGCCTCCGGCCAGCAGCACCTGGACCTGGAGATGCGCATGATTCAGGAAGCGCGCGAGACCAGCAGCGACATCCTCGTGCGCGGCGTCGTCAAGGACGAAGGGCGGGCCGTGTACGGGCCGTATACGCTGCTGAAGAGCGGCGCGGTCGACAGCGCGGGGTTCCAGCGGGGCAACACGCTGGTGCTGGACCCGACGGCCCGGGCGTACAGCATCCCGCAGCTGCACGTGGAGGAGGAAAACGTGCAGGGCGCAGGCCACGCGGCGACGGTCGGCAAGGTCATCGAGGAGCACCTGTTCTACCTGCGCAGCCGCGGCTTGCGGGAAGCGGAAGCCAAGCGGCTTATCGTCGACGGCTTCCTGAACACGGTGCTGGAGCACATCCCCATGCAGACCGTGCGGGATTACGTCGTCAATCTCATCGAACGGAAGATGAGGGCATGATGGACGTTCAGGCGATTCGCCGGGATTTCCCGGTCCTTAGCCAAACGGTCAACGGCCGGCCGCTGGTGTATCTGGACAGCGCGGCTACGGCGCAAAAGCCGCGGGCCGTGATCGAGGCCGTTCGCAGCTTCTACGAGGAATACAACGCCAATGTCCACCGCGCCATCCACGCGCTGGGCGAGAAGGCTACTCTTCGCTATGAGGAAGCGCGCCGCAAAGTGGCGCGCTTCATCAATGCGCCGGAAGCGGAAACCGTCGTATTCGTCAAGAATGCGACGGAAGCCATCAACTTGGTGGCCTACAGCTGGGCGCGGCGCAACTTGAAGGAAGGCGACGAGATCCTCGTGTCGCCCATCGAGCACCACTCGAACCTGGTGCCGTGGCAGCTGGCCGCCAAGGCTACGGGTGCGCGCCTGCGCTTCTTCCGCGTGACGGAGGACGGTCGCCTGCGCACCGACGACCTGGACGAGGTGATCACCGAGCGCACGAAGCTGGTGGCCGTGACGGCCGCGTCCAACGTGCTTGGCACCATCGTGCCGGTGCAGGAGATCGCCGCGGCCGCGCACCGCAAAGGCGCCGTAGTGCTGGTTGACGGCGCGCAAGCCGTGCCCCACATGCCGGTGGACGTGCAGGCTATGGGCTGCGACTTCCTGGCTTTCTCGGGGCATAAGATGATGGGGCCTACCGGCATCGGGGTCCTGTGGGGACGCCGCGAGCTGCTGGAGGCGATGGACCCGTTCTTGAGCGGCGGCGACATGATCCGCTCGGTCACGCTGGAAGGCGCGACGTGGGCCGATTTGCCGCACAAGTTCGAGGCGGGCACGCCGCCCATCGCCGAGGCCATCGGTTTGGGCGTGGCGGTGGACTATCTCACGGCGCTGGGCATGGAGAACGTCTACCGCCACGAGCAGCAGCTGGTCCGCTACGCCATGGAGCAGCTGCGCCGGATGGAGGGCGTGACCATCTACGGCCCGGAGCAGCGGGGCGGCGTGGTGACGTTCAACGTCGAGGGCGTGCATCCGCACGATCTGGCCACCGTGTTGAACGAGGAAGGCATCGCGATCCGGGCGGGACACCACTGCGCGCAGCCCATCATGGAGTGGCTGGGCGTGCCCGCCACGGCGCGGGCCAGCTTCTACGTGTACAATACGGAAGAGGACGTGGATCGGCTGGTGGCCGCTATCGAACGAGCGAAGGAGTTTTTCGGCCATGTCGCTCGAAAGTAGCTATCCGGTCAGGCTGAGCGAGCTGTACCGCGAAGTCATCATGGACCACTACAGAAGCCCGCGCAACAAGGGCGAGCTGCCCAACCCGACGGTGGCCGTCGCGCTGCACAATCCGCTGTGCGGCGACGAGATCACGCTGCAGCTCCAGGTGGAAAAGGGCACCATCAAGCAGGCGCGCTTTCTGGGGCGCGGCTGCTCTATCAGCCAGGCGTCGGCGTCCATGATGACGCAGCAGCTGCCGGGGAAGACGGTGGCCGAGGCCGAGGAAATGATCGAGCGCTTCAAGCGGATGATGCACGGCGACGAGGAGGCCGGAAAAGCCCTGGGCGACGCCGTGGCGCTCGCTGGGGTGGCGAAGTTTCCCGTGCGCATCAAGTGTGCTTTGCTGTCGTGGGAGGCGCTGGAGCGTTCTCTGGCGCAGCTGCCGCGCGCGTGAGAAGACAGGCCGCGGCCCGGACGGCGACACGTGGCCTGGGCCGCGATAGTCCGGGCGAGAGGGCGCGGCGCGGGCGCCGCCTCTGAAACGAGTCGGAAAACGAATGGGCGCCTTAGCCGGCGCCCATCGCTTTTTGATCAGCCGTTTCCACGGTTCTTTGACCGGCGGTTTCCACGGTCCGCGGCCCTTCGCCGTCCGGGAGCAGCTGGTCTTTGTACTGTAGCTGATACAGCCGGTAATAGAGGCCCCGCTTCTTCAGCAGCTCCTGGTGCGTGCCCATCTCGCGGATTTCGCCTTTGTGCAGGACGATGATCTTGTCCGCGTGCTGAATCGTCGACAGCCGGTGCGCGATGATGATGGTCGTCCGGC
>Ga0079224_100003278_pt1 | contig 20308 bp, 20 predicted proteins | sample Stecom2015_FD_80414 | JGI IMG/M metagenome (GOLD analysis project Ga0079224, IMG submission 80414) | Agricultural soil microbial communities from Utah to study Nitrogen management - Steer compost 2015 | ecosystem: Environmental > Terrestrial > Soil > Agricultural land | place: USA: Utah...
CCAGCCGGCGGGGGTCTCGGCGCAGCTCCCAGGCGGGGCCGAGGGCGACCAGCCCGGCGTTGAGCTTGATGGCGACCCCCAGCCCGAGCAGGGCGCCCCCGATCACGGGCCGGGACCGGGCCAGGAGGGCGGCGACCATGCAGGCGATGGCCAGGGTGTCGACGTGCATGCCGGCGACGAGCTGGTAGAGCAGCAGGGGGTTGACCGTCCACAGCAGGGCGGCCCGCGGGCGGGCGACCGGGTCGTCGCGGACGAAGCGGTCGATCAGCAGGCCGGTGGCGATGAAGGCGGCGGCGTTGACCAGGGCCAGCAGGAAGATCGTGAGCCGGACGGAGTCGCCGGCCAGCCAGCTCGCGGCGAAGTGCACGGCGGTGGCCACCGGCCCGTAGACGGAGGGCTCCTCACGCCACGGGTCCTCCACGGCGTCGGCGACGGGATCGCCGGGGAGGTCGACGGCGCCGTGGGTGTAGGGGTCGATGCCGAGCGCCGCCAGCCGCCCGTATCCGGCGTAGTTGAGATGATCGCCGGACCCCGACGGCGGCAGGAAGGCGAGCAGCCCGGCGGCCACGCAGCCGAGCAGCACCAGCGAGCGCGACAGACCGGCGGGGAAGGACGCGGGCGGTACCGCCAGCGCGGCCAGGAGGCCGACCCCGCCGAGCACCAGCGCGGCCGCGCCCAGGGAGACCACCAGGTAGGGGTGGGGGTCGGCGCCCAGCGACCAGGGCGGCTGCCAGCCGGGCCCGGGCAGGGCCGGGACCATGGCGGACGTGCCGAGCACACCGATGAGGGCCGTCAGCAGGATCGAGGCGGCGATGCAGGCCAGGGCAGGCCGCATGAGCCGGTGAGAGGCGCCGGCCCGCGTCTCCGAAGTCACCCGTGAATTCCAGCACACCCGCCGCGGAACTCCATCCGCCCGTCCCCAGCCTGTGGATAAGTCAGCGCCGGGGGCGCAGCTTGGCGAGGTTCTCGGCCACCACGGGCTCGCGGGTGGCCAGGGCCAGGGCGACGTCGCGGAGCTGCCTGGCCCGGTGGAGCTGGGAGCGCCAGTCGGACCCGGTCGCCCGGTGGGCCATGTCGACCTCGACCTCGACGACGCGGAACCCCTTGCGGAGCAGGTCGATGGTCAGGGCCGTCTCCACGCCGAAGCCGTGCGCCAGCGGCCGGGCGGCCTCGAACGCCTCCCTGGTGAGGCAGCGCTGGCCGTTCAGCGGCTGGGTCGCCTCGAAACCGGTCGCGCGGCGGATGCCGTCGCGGGACAGCCGGACGACGATGCCGTGCCCGGCGAGCTTGACCCGGTTGGCGAAGACGGCGATGGTCATGTCGGCCTCGCCGACGCGGACGGGCTCGGCTAACGCGGCCGCGGCCTCGGCGGTCCCGGCGAGGTCGGCGTCGAGGAAGAGCAGATGACGAGGGGCGCCGTCGCCGTCGAGGAGACGCACCGCCTCGGCGCCCGTCTCCATCGCGGCCGCCTTGCCGCGGTTGCGGCTGTGGCGGACGACCTTCGCCCCCGCCGCCCTGGCGACCCGGCCCGTCTGGTCGGTCGAGCCGTCGTCGACCACCACGACGAGGTCCACGCCGGGCAGGTCCAGGGCCGAGCCGACCGTGAGGCCGATGCGCTCGGCCTCGTTCTTGGCCGGGATGACGACCGCGGTGTCTCCTGCCGTCATGACTTCTCGGCGCTCAGGAACTCCTGCGGCACCTCGTCGTGCACGGTGAAGACCGAGTCGAGCCCGGTGACCTGCAGGATCTTCTGCACGGCGGGACGGGGCGCGGCCACCTCCAGGGTGCCGCCCCGCTCCTTCATCCGCTTGAGCGCGGACAGCAGGACGTTCATCCCCGTGGAGTCGCAGAAATCCACGGCGGACATGTCGATGACCACGCGGCCGGGCCCCTCCTGGAGCAGCCGGGTGAACTCCGACTGCAGGTGGGGTGCCGTATAGAGGTCGATTTCACCGGCGATCACGACGAGTGCGTGGCCGGCATGTGATCGAGTCGAGACCTTGAGCTCCACAAAGGCAGGCTAGCGGCGCCGAGGCGCCGGGTCACGTTGTCACGCCGATACGTGAACGAAGGCATGAATCACGAGGTCGGTTCCGGCTGCGCACGAGAGTGGCCGTTTGGGCTCCACGAAGACGGAGAGTAGGCGAAACTTGACGGTACGCCACCACGGCGGCAGGAGACACAGGAGGAGGCTGGGCGAGCTCACGGGCCCGACGACCTATGAACACAGACCAACCTGAAGATCCCCAGCGCCGCAAGCTCCGCGAACAGCTGGAGACGATTCTCATCCGCAGCGGTAAGGCGACCTCCTGGCACGACGAGGCGGTCCGCCTGCGCGGGCTGGTCAACCATGAGGGGTACGTCCCCGTACGCACGAAACTGGCCGGTGAGGACCTCGACTTCCTCGCCGGCGCCCGCGACGAGCTGCTCAGGTTCGCCGAGCTGGGGCTGCGCCTGCTCGACCTGCACCAGCCGCGCGACGCGGGCGGCATCACCAGCGACGCGGCGCATCCGATCCTGCGGTGCCGGAGCTGCATGTGGAGATGGCCCTGCCCGACATTTCGTGCGATGTCGGAGTCGTTCGGCGCCAGCCCCGAATCCCTCCTCCCGGAGCCCGCCTGACCCGCGTCACCCCGCGTCCTCCAGCGGTTGATACCGATAGCCGACCCCCCACACCGTGACGATCCTGCGCGGCTGGGCCGGGTCGGCTTCGACCTTCTCGCGCAGGCGCCTGACGTGCACCGTCACCGTGGACGAGTCGCCGAACGACCAGCCCCACACCTGGTGGAGCAGCGCCGCCCGGCCGAACGCCTGCCCGGGGTTGCGCATCAGGTAGGCCAGCAGGTCGAACTCGCGGCCGGTCAGCATCACCTCCGCGCCGCCCAGCCGCACCTCGCGGGCGTCCACGTCCACCACCAGGTCGGCGTCGCGCAGCACGCCGGTGCCGCCCACGACGGCGCCACCCCGGGCGCGGTCCAGCACCGACCGCACGCGCAGCGCCAGCTCACGTGGGCTGAACGGCTTGACCACGTAGTCGTCGGCGCCCGTCTCCAGCCCGGCCACCCGGTCGATCTCCTCGCCGAGCGAGGTCAGCATGATCACCGGCACCGGCGGGCGCTCCCCGCACACCCGCAGCGCGTCGAGCCCGGCCGGGGTCACGTCGAGCACCATCAGGTCGGGCGGCCTGGTCAGCGCCCGGCGCAGCTCCTCCGCGCCGTCGCCCACGCACTCGACCTCGTGACCGTCGCGTTCCAGGTAGCGCGCGACCACTTCGGACACGGCCGGGTCGCCGTCGACCACCAGGATGCGGGTTTTCACCTCTTTACGGTACGGCGTCAGCCTCGCACGGGGCAGTGTCACGACGTACGGTGGCTTCATGGGTCGAGTCATCATGCTCGTGGCGGGCGCGCTTCTGGCGCTTTTCGTGCTGTTCACCTTCATCATCCCGGCGCTGTTCGGGCTGCTGAAGGTCGCGCTGATCATCGGAGTGATCGCTCTGCTGGTCTTCATCGCCGTCACCGTGGTCGGTAAGTCGTCGTCGCAGTGACGGTCTTCCTGTTCGATCCCTGGCTCATCGCCGTCACGACGGTGGCGGTCCTGCTGCTCGTCGCGTGGGCGGCCAGGCTGCTGCCGGTGGCCGGCGGTGAGCCGTCCGGGTTCCCCCTGGTGTACGCGCGACGCACCGCCTTCCAGCGTCAGCGCGATCCCGGCGCGGCCGGGAGACCGAGGCCGCGAGCTCCCGCACCGCACCCCGCTTCCGGTTAGCGGGGTTCGACCCGAGCCCCGAAGGTCTCCGCGGGAGAAGGGCTCATGATCGATTCACTGGTCTCGTTCGTCATCGGCATGTCCGGGGGCCACGCCGCTCTCGGCATCGTGCTGTTCACCCTGGCCGTGCGGCTTCTGCTGCTGCCGCTGGGCATCCGGCAGGCCCGCAGCGCCCGGGTCAGGGAACGGCTCGCGCCCCGGATGCGCGAGCTGCGCAAGCGGTTCGGCCGCGATCCGGAGCGGCTGGCCAGGGAGATGTCCGCGCTGTACGCCAAGGAGGGCAGCTCGCCGTTCGCGGGGATCCTGCCGGGGCTGGCGCAGCTGCCGTTCGTGTGGCTGATGTTCCGGGTGGCCACGCACCCGACCGCGCTGGCGGGCCATGACCTGTTCGGGGCGCCGCTCGGGCAGCAGGTCGCGGCCGTGGTGGCGCATTACGGTCTGGTCAGCGTCCCATTTTCGGTCTTCGCTCTGGTGCTGGTGCTGATGGCCGTCGTGGCGTGGCTGTCGTCCCGTACGGTCAGAGCGTCGCTCACAGAAGATCAGCCGGAGTTCATGCGGAAGGCGGCACCGCTGCTGCCGTTCGGCTCACTGCTGGCCGCGGCGGTGCTCCCCCTGGCCGCCGGGCTCTACCTGCTGGTCTCCACCGCGTGGACCGCGGGAGAGCGCGCCGCGCTCGCTACCCGGCCTCTTTGAGCGCGGGCACCTGCCCGTTCAGCTTCTCTTTGGGCGCGGGCAGGATCGCCCACACCGTCGTCGTGTCGCCGTCGTGCCGCACGCCCCAGCTCTCCGCCACGTACTCGACAATGCCCAGGCCACGCCCGCCGAGCGAGGACAGGGCCGGCCGGCCCGCCCTGGGCTCGGTGGCCGCACCCCCGTCGCTGACCGACACCTCGATGTGATCACCGCTGCGCAGCCAGGACACCCTCACCATCCCCGATGGCAGCGGGTGCGCGTGCCGCAGCGCGTTGCTGAGCAGCTCGCTCACCACCAGCACGGCGTCGTCGATCGCGTGGTGAAAAACCCCGCAGTCGTGGAGATCGGAGCTGAGACGCTGGCGGGCGACGGCGACGCTGGACGGCGCGTACGGCAGCAGCACCACGCTTGACACACCCACCTCCCCGTCTCCCAGTGCCCCCCGCGGAAGCACCCCCGGTACGACCGAAATGCCCCGTTACTCAATCCCAGAAACCGCATCTCGATCACAGCTTGTACACATCGGACGATAGATCAGGGCATCCGTGACCACCTCGTTACCGCACCGGTGTGTCGGATCCGATAGTAGAAGCACACCTGAGCTGGAGCTTCATCCGGGTCCCTCCTGTGGGACGGGGATGCGCGCTCACGTCGCCGCCCTGCGCCCTGGCCAGGCTCCGCACGATGTAGAGCCCGAGCCCGACGCCGCCGAACCTCCGGCGGTCGCCGGCGTCGACTTGGACGAACCGTTCGAAGATCCGCTCCCGGTCGGCCGGCGCGATCCCCACGCCCTCGTCGTCGACCACCACGACCACCCGGCCGTCCTCGCACCAGGCGCCGACGCGGATCAGGCCGCCCTGCGGCGAGTACTTGAAGGCGTTCTCCAAGAGCTGATCGAGCACGATGTCGGTGGCCAGCGGATCGCCCATCACCTTCGGCAGGCCGGGCGCGATCTCCACCTCCAGCCGGTGCTTGTCGGACAGCACCGGCAGCCCGAGCGTGGCCGCGTCGAGCCGCTCGGCCAGGTCGAACGGCTCGTCCCTGACCACCTGCTCCTCCGCCCCGGCACGGGCGCCCAGCAGCAGGTGGTCCATGAGGCTGCCGAGCGACTTGGCCCGCTCGGCGATCGTGTGCACGGCCGAGCGCCGCTCGGCGTCGGTCAGCTTGTCCCAGCGGGCGTCGAGCGTGCCGGCGAAACCCCGCACGACCGTGATCGGAGTGCGCAGCTCGTGGCTGGTGGTCGCCAGGAACAGGTCCTTGGCCTCCTCCAGCTCCTTGGCGGCGGTCACGTCGCGGAAGTCGACGACCAGCTCGCCCGTCTCCTCGATGCGCGCGCACACCACGTCCAGCCACCGCCCGCTGGGCAGCTGGTAGGTGACCTTCTCGCCGGGCGCGGGCAGCGGGAACGGCGGCGGCGCGCCGACCGCCTCCTCGGCGGGGACGGCGGTGAGCCGGGCCGCGGCCGGGTTCCACCGCAGCACCCTCCCCTCGCCGTCGAGCACCGCTATGCCGTCGGCGCTGGCGTCGAAGACGGCCCGCTCGTGCGCCCGCTGCCGCACCGCCTCCTGGTAGGCGACCGCGTTGCCGACCGCGATCCCGGCGTGCCCGGCCAGCAGCTCCAGCAGCTCCAGCTCGACGTGGCCGGGCTTGCGCCGGGCGAAGAGCGCGTACAGAGCGCCGTACGGACGACCGCCGACGGCGGCGAGGCCGAGCGCGATCGTGTGCAGGCCGGGCAGCCGCGCCCACATCAGCCCGTCCAGCCCGGCGGACTCCAGCAGCACGGTCTTGCCGGTGCGCAACAGGGTGCCGACCAGGCTGGAGTGCAGGTCGGTGGTCGCGTCCTTCAGCGACGGCGGCAGCCGGTAGGTGCTGACCAGGCGCAGCCGGTCGCCCTCGATGAGCACGAACCCGCCCGCGTCCGCCCCGGTCAGCTCGGTGAGGCTGGCCGAGATCCGGTCGAGCACGGCGGGCAGCTCCAGCTCGGCGTTGATGTCGCCGACCACGTCGGTGAGCCTGCGCACCAGCCTGGCCCGGCGCGCCATCCGGTTCTTGGCGGCGTGCTCGGCCTGCACCAGGTGGTACACGCAGACGTATCCGGCCGTCGCCGCGCCCACGCGCAGCGCGCTGATGTCGGCCCGCACCTCCAGCACGGTGCCGTCGGCCCGCGCCCGCTTGGTGCGCAGCGACACCTGCTCGCCGGTGCGGACCCGCTCCAGGGCCGCGTGGTGCTCGGCCGCCAGCTCCTCCGGCACGATCGGCGCCCGGCGCCCGAGCACGTCGGCGGCGGGCCAGCCGAACAGCGCCTCGGCGGCGGCGTTCCACACCAGCACCGTCTGGTCCCGGTCGATCGCGACCACGGCGTTGGGCGAGCTGTCGAGCACCGCGCGGGCCATCTCGTCGTCACTGGCAGCCCTTGCGTCCCCCACGAGTCCATAGTGCCCCCGGCGTGGCGCTCGCGTCGGGCGATCCGTCCGATACGCTGCGGTCACGGCTTTTCGTGACGGGGTGGAGGTGAGGGAGTGTCGGGCGATCTCGAAGCCCTGTTGCGGGTGACGTCCGACACCTATCGCGGCGACGGCCAGCTCGACGTCGCGTTCGGCACGTACGACGGCGCGGTCGGCCAGTTGGTGCTCGCGGTCACCGCGCGCGGCATCGTCGCCTGCAGCTACGAAGAGGAGCACGTGGTCTTCGAGCGGGTGTCCGAGCGGGTGGGCAGGCGCATCGGCGCCGACGCGCGGCGGCTCGACCCGGTCCGGCGCGAGCTCGACGCCTACTTCTCCGGCCGGCTCCGCGCCTTCTCCACCCGGGTCGACCTGACCCTGGCCACGCCGTTCGCCCGTACGGTGCTGCAGAAGACGATGGCGGTCCCGTACGGCACGACCACCACGGTGGGGCAGATCGGCGAGCTCATCGGCAGGCCGCGCGCGCTGCGCGCGGTCGGCAACGCGCTCAGCGCCAACCCCGTCCGCGTGGTCGTGCCGTGTCACCGGGTGGTCCGCGACGACGGCGAGCCCGGCGACTACGCGGGCGGCGCCGACGCCGCGCGCCGCCTGCTCACGATCGAGCGGCGCGGCGCCTGACCAGCCCGATCAGCAGCGTCATCAGGGCCGCGACGATGGCCGCGCCGAGCGCGCCGTTCATCCACGGCTCCCTGGTGAAGCCGATGACGTCGCGCACCCCGGCCCAGAAGCCGTCCCACGCGGCGACGGTCGGCGTCGAGGTGGTCAGCCAGTACGCGGCGAACCCGAACGCCCACGGCACCAGCATCGACCAGCGGGCGGGGGCGTCCTCAGAGGTGTTCCACCCGTCCGCGCGGCTGAACAGGAAGTAGTCGACGGCGAGCACCGCGAACATCGGCACGAACACCGCGCCGATCACGCCCAGGAACGCACCGTACGACGTTACGTCCACCACCAGGGCGATGGCGACGGTGAGCACGCCGATCACGACGCTGATCACCCGGCGGTCGGCGCGCGGCATGAGGTTCTGCAGCGAGACGGTCGTCGAGTAGACGTTGGCGAACGACTGGTCGGCCTCGCGCAGCACCAGGACCGCGAAGAACATCGCGCCCAGCGGGGCCATCACGAACGGCGTGAACACCGCCGTGCTGTCGGCCGCCACCGCCTGCGCGCCGGCGATCGCGACCGCGTACACGCCCAGCCCCAGGCAGGCGACCTGGGCGAGCGTGTACCCGCCGACCACGCCGGTGAAGGCGGCCCGGCTGGACCTGGAGTGGCGGGCGAAGTCGGCGGCCAGCGGCACCCACGACACCGACAGCGCGATCACGTAGTCGACGGCCGGGGCGAACGCCTCCCACGATCCCCCGGTCTGCGGCTGGGCGTCGCCCAGGAACCGCACGCTGAACCAGATCATCGCGATGATCACCAGGACGGTGATGTAACGCCGGATCAGCCGGATCGCGCCGAGCGGCCAGATGCTCAGCACGGTGGTGATCACCCCGGCGACGAGCACCCAGACCGCGTACGGGACCGTGTCGCCGAAGATGGCCAGGGCTCCCTGGGCGATCACCCAGAGCTCGAACGCGCCCCAGCCGACCATCTGGATGATGTTGAGCACGGTGGGGAAGTAGGACAGCCGCGCCCCGAACAGCCCGCGCAGCAGCACCATCGCCGGCTTGCCGGTCTGCGTGCCGGGGATCGCGGCCAGGCCCACCATGGTGGTGCCGATCAGGCTGCCGACGACGGTGGCGACCAGGGCCGCCGTCACGGTCAGCGGTGCTCCCCCGAGCGGGTCGATCAGGAACAGCGCCCCGGAGAAACCGAGGAGGCTGACGGCGAGGTTGGCCCAGAGCGCGCCCTGGTCGAGCACCCCGAGCGTCTTGGGCGCCTCGCCCTCAAGGGTCAACGGAACTTCGTCGCCGTGGACGGCATGCGACATCGCGCACTCCCTACGCCGGCATTACCCGGACAGGTTCGTGCGGTCGGCAGCGGCGTCAGCTGCCCTCTCAGCCCGGTTGCCCCGAGCTCCCGCGGTGGACGATCGGCCGGAGATCACCTCCGGCGCGCGCCCCCATGATGCATGATTCGTCCGATTTGGGCCAGTCGGGGTCGATCTCGGGCGTCAGGCGACCATCGGGGGCAGGCCCGTCTCGCTGACCATCGGGCGCTTGGCGTACTCCCAGGCCTGCATGCCGCCGCCCACGTTGACCGCCTCGTGGCCGAGGTGGTTGAGCCAGGCTGCCACCTGCAGCGAACGGCCGCCGACGCGGCACACGACGTAGATCGGGCGGTCCGTGGCGATCTCGCCGACGCGCGCCTGGATCTCCGTCATCGGGATGTGGACCGCCCCGGGCGCGTGGCCCGCCACCCACTCGTCCTGCTCGCGCACGTCGAGCAGGTAGGCGTCCTCGGGCACGTCGCGGACCTCGACCTCGGGAACCCTCATGCGCCCATTCTCCCCTGTCACCGGACCACGGGAGCCCAGCCGCGCACCACCACCGGGTTACGGCGCCGCGCGGAGAGCCTGGACACGCGGCGGTCGGTGAGGGGTGTGCCGCCGGTCCGGCAGGGTCACCGCTACTTGAGCAGCCGGGACATCCTGCGGTCGGCGAGCGGCTTGCCGCCGGTCTGGCAGGTGGGGCAGTACTGCAGCGAGGAGTCGGCGAAGGACACCTCGCGGATCGTGTCGCCGCACACGTCGCACGGCTGGCCGGTGCGGTTGTGGACGCGCAGCCCCGACTTCTTCTCCGCCTTGAGCTCCCCGGCCGCCAGGCCGCGGGCCCGTTCGACGGCCTCGCGCAGCGTGGTCACGATGGCCTCGTGCAGGTCGGCGATCTGCGCGTCGGTCAGCGTCGCGGCGATCTTGAACGGGGACATCTTCGCGGCGTGCAGCACCTCGTCGGAGTAGGCGTTGCCGATGCCGGCGATGACCTTCTGGTCGCGCAGCAGGCCCTTGATCTGGGTGCGGTTGCCGCCGATGATCCGCTTGAGCGCGGCGACGTCGAAGGAGGGGTCGAGGGGGTCGGGGCCGAGCGCCGCGACGCCCGGCACTTCGTCCGGATTTTTCACCACATAGACGGCCAGCCGCTTCTGCGTCCCCGCCTCCGTCAACTCGAACCCCGGCGCCCGCCCGTCATCATCCGCCGCCAGCCTCACCCGTACAGCCAGCGGCCCCTTGCCCGGGCGGACCGGCCTGGCGCCCGACAGATCGTCGCGCCAGCGGAGCCAGCCCGCCCTGGCCAGATGGATGACGAGGTGGAGGCCGTCGCAGTCGAGGTCGAGGAACTTGCCGTGTCTCGCCACGCCGGTGACGGTCAGCCCGCCCAGCGCCGTCACCGGCGGGTCGAACGTCTTCAGCGCCTGGAAGGCGACCACGTCCACGCCGGCGATCGTGCGCCCCACCGCCCGCTCGTTCAGGAACGCGGCGAGCGACTCCACCTCGGGAAGTTCCGGCATGCTCCCAGACTACGCGGCGTCACGGCACGTCCCAGAACGCCAGCTCGTGCGCCATCGCCTCCCTGAACATCGCCTCGGCCCGGTCCGGGTCGGGGTCGATCTCGTCCAGCATCTCCCCGATCCGCACGGCCAGCGCCGCGAACGCCGGGTCCGCGTACGTGTCGACCCAGGCCCGGTAGCGCGGCTCCGACGGCGGGTTCTCCGCCAGGATCCGCCCCAGCGTCGAGTACCCCCACGTGCACGGGTACAGCGCCGCCATCCCGTCCTCGTACGAGTCCGCCGCGTCCAGCAGGAACCGGGTGTACGCCTCGCAGGCCGGTCCCTTCACGGCCCCTTCCAGATCGGCGCCGAACTCCGCCGAAAGCGAACGGTGTAACTTCAGCTCGTCGTGATAGGTCGAGTGGGCCAGGTCCACTAGGTAACCCACGTGCGAGTCCGGGGCCTTCGAGGCCAGCTTCGAGAAGACCCGCACGTAATCCAGCAGGTAGAGGTAGTCCTGCTCCAGCCAGGACCGGAACACCGGCTCGGGCAGATCGCCCCGGCCGATGCCCACGACCGTGGGGTGGGCGAGCTGATCCTCCAGCAAGGTACGCCCGACAGCGTGCAGCTTTTCCGAGATGGTCATGTACGCACGTTACTGTCGGGGGATGAGTGTGACGATCGCGGAGGAGATCCTCCTTCTCGCTTTCGGCGAGGACGACGGCAGGCAGTTGCTCTCCGCCATCCAGCTCGACCCCGCGGTGGCCGGGGCCGTCCTGGCCGAGCTGGCGCTCCACGAGCGCATCGCGCTGCGGGACAAGAAGGTACGGGTGCTGAACCCGGCCCCGGTGGGCGACGAGGAGCTCGACGCCGCGCTGGCCCGCATCGCGGCCAGCCCCAAGGCGCACCGCCCCGCCTGGTGGGTGCAGCAGCTCCAGTCGGACAAGCTCCGCGTCCGCCTGCTGACGCGGCTCGTCGGCGCGGGCGTGCTCGCCGAGGAGCGCGGCCGGGTGTTCGGCATCTTCCGCACCACCCGCTGGCCCGAGCTCGACGGCCGCGTGGAGTCGCGCGTACGGGAGCGGATCGCCGGCGCGCTGGCCGGGACCGAGCCGGACCCGCGCACGGCCGTGCTCATCGCGGTCATGCACGCCGCCAAGCTCGACCGCAAGGCGTTCCCCGGCGCCGACAAGCAGCGGATCAAGCAGATCGCGTCCGGCGCGTGGGAGGCCGAGGCCGTGGCGCAGACGATCGCCGCCATCAACGCGGGCGTCTCGATCGCCGTCACCACGGCCGCCATAACCGCCGCGACCTAAATCACCGTCACCGCCGTGACCTAGTTGCCGGCGTCGATGATCTCCTTCGGGACCGGCTTGTCCGCGGCCAGCGCGTCGAACAGCTCCAGGGCCTTGGCCCGGTCCCACTTGACGGCCTGGCCGCCGGCGACGATCTCGGTGCCGCCGAAGGGCACCACCGTGGTCACCGGGCTGTCGCCCATCGCCAGGCCCAGCGAGAGCATGTCGAACACGCCGGTGTCCTCGTCGACCGCGACCGCCTCGGTGGCGCTCATCGCCAGCGGGATCGAGGTGAACGGGTTGATCAGGGTGCCGGGGCTGGCCGCCTTCTTCACCACCGCGCTGAGGAACTGGCGCTGCCGCTTGGTGCGCTCGTAGTCGGGCAGCGCGCCGCCCTTGCGGGTGCGGACGTAGCCGAGCGCCTGGGCGCCGTTGAGCGTCTGGGTGCCCTTCTTGAGCTTCAGGCCCGCCTTGGGGTCGTTCACCGCCGCGCGGACGTTGATCTCGACGCCGCCGACGGCGTCCACGATGTCGACGAACCCGGCGAAGCCGATCTCCATGTAGTTGTCGACGCGGAGCCCGGTGACGGTCTCGACGGTCTGGACCAGGAGCCTGGGCCCGCCGATCGCGTAGGCGGCGTTGAGCTTGTTGCGGCCGTGGCCGGGGATGGAGACCGCGGAGTCGCGGGGCAGGCTGACCAGCGTCGGCTTGTCTCCGCCCTCCGGCAGGTGGAGCAGCATCATCGAGTCGGTGCGCCGGCCCTCGCTGTTGCCGGTGGCCAGCTTCTTGCGCTGGCGCTTCGTCAGGCCCTCACGACTGTCGGAGCCGACCAGGAGCCAGTTGGTGCCCGGCGTGTCGTCCGGGCGGCCCTTGTAGTCGTCCAGGACCCCGCCCGGCAGCCCGCCGAGCCGCCCGTCGATCCAGAAGAGCAGCCCCGCCGCGGACAGCACCAGCACCACCAGCAGCGCGGCGATGATCTTGAAGATGGTGCCGCCGCGGATCCGCCGGCGCGGCCCCCGCGGCTCCCGCGGCCCTCTCGGCCCCGGCGGCTCCGAAGCCCGTCCTGAGCCCCCGCTCAGCGGCCTGACCGGGCTGCTGCCCGAGCGGCGCCTGCCGTACACCCGCGAACTCGACCGAGGCGCGTCGTCGGCGCCCTGCGGGAACTGGTGCGCCGGCGCCCCCGCCGCGCGCAGCCGGTCGTTCCGGGGCGGCAGCGGGCGGCGCTCACCTGGCGAGCGCATGGCCCGCGTCCGGTCGTCCTCAGACACTTGGCTCCTTCTTCCCATCGCTTTGCATAAACGCTACGCCCGACACCCGCACAGTGCAGTGCCTCAGCGGATGCCGCGCCAGGGAAAACTACGCAGAACCCGGGAGAGATGACCACCGGAAACACAGAGGCCGCCCACATCGTTAGTTTTAGCAACCAGACCTAGAGAAGGGATGATCGTGTCCACTGCGGACCCATGGAGTAGCCGCCCGTGCCGATGCACGGGTTCCCCTGAGAGCTCGCAGCGGTGAGCGCTTATCTGGGCCTCCTGGCCCTCTTCCTGCTCACCGCCGCGACGGGCTACTTCGTCGCCCAGGAGTTCGCCTTCGTCGCCGCCGACCGGGCCGTCCTGCGCGAGCAGGCCGCAGCCGGTGACCAGGCCGCGGAGAAGGCGCTGCGGGTGACCTCTCGCCTCTCGTTCATGCTGTCGGGCGCCCAGCTCGGCATCACCGTCACCGCCCTGCTGGTCGGTTTCCTTGCCGAGCCCGCCATAGCCGCGATCGTCCGGCCCTGGCTGACGGAGGCCGGGCTCCCCGACACCCTCATCACCGGCCTGTCCGTCGCCATCGGCGTGGGCGTGGCCACCGCGGTGCAGATGGTGCTCGGCGAGCTGGCCCCGAAGAACCTCGGCATCGCCAGGCCGGAGCCCGTGGCCAAGGCCCTGGCGGCCTCCACCCTCGCTTACCTGGCCGTGGTCGGCCCGGTGATCCGCCTGTTCGACTCGGCCGCCACCGGGCTGCTCAGGAAGCTCGGCATCGACCCCGTCGAGGAGGTCGCCCACGGCGCCACCCCCGAGGAGCTCTCCCGCATCATCGAGGAGTCCAGGCAGGCCGGCGAGCTGCCGCCCCGGCTCTCCGAACTGCTGGAACGCGCCCTGGAGTTCGGCGACCACACGGCCGAGGAGATCATGGTCCCGCGGCCCCGCGTGGTCGCGCTCCGCACCGCCCAGCCGATCTCCGAGCTGGTGGAGACCATGCGCGGCTGCGGCCACACCCGCTACCCGGTGCTCGGCGACGACGGCGACGTGGCCGGCGTGGCCGGGGTGCGCGAGCTGCTCGCGTTCGGCACGGAGCAGGGCACGGTCGGCGACATCACCCGCCCGGCGCTGCTCATGCCCGACTCGCTGCCGCTGCCCGCGGTGCTCGACCGGATGCGCGTCGCGGGCGACGACATCGCCTGCGTCATCGACGAGTACGGCGACCTGGCCGGCGTCATCACCGTCGAGGACCTGGCGGAGGAGCTGGTCGGCGAGCTCGTCGACGAGAACGACCCCGACCCGCTGGGCGCCGTGCGCCGGCCGGGCGGCGTCTGGGAGGTGCCGGGCAGGCTGCGCCTCGACGAGGTCGAGCGGGCCACCGGCATCGCGCTGCCGGAGAGCGACGACTACGACACGCTCGCCGGCCTGATCCTGGCGGAGCTGGGCCGGATGCCCGAGCCCGGCGACACCGTGACGGTCCCGACCGTGGTCGAGCCCGACCTGTTCGCCGACGAGGACGACGGCGAGCACCTGGCCGAGCTGACCGTGATCTCGCTCGACCGGCGCGTGCCCGAATGGGTGCGCCTGACCCCCGCCCAGCAGCCCGCGGAGGCGACCCGATGACGATGATCCTGGTCAGCGTGGCCCTGCTGGTGTTCAACGCGCTGTTCGTGGCCGCCGAGTTCGCCTTCGTGTCCTCGCGGCGGCACCGCCTGGAGGAGATCGCGGCGGGCGGCAACCGGCTCGTCAGGATCGCGGCCAGGTCGGCCGCGGGCGGCAGCCGCCAGCTCTCGCTGATGCTGGCGGGCGCCCAGCTCGGCATCACGCTCTGCACGCTGGGTCTCGGGTACGTGACCGAACCGGCCATCGAGCACTACCTCGAACCGGTGTTCGCGGCCCTCGGCGTGTCCGAGGCGCTGCGCATGCCGATCGCGCTGACGATCGCGCTGGCGCTGGTGACGTTCCTGCACATGGTGGTGGGCGAGATGGCGCCCAAGTCGTGGGCGCTGACCCATCCCGAGCAGGCGGCGCTGCTGCTCACGCTGCCGTTCCGGGCCTTCACGTGGTCGATGCGGCCGCTGCTGTCGGCGCTCAACGGCCTGTCCAACCTGGGCCTGCGGCTCTTCGGCGTGCAGCCGCGCAACGAGCTGGCCACCACCCGGACGCCGGGCCAGCTCGCCCTGCTGGTCGGCGAGTCCGGCCGGATGGGCCTGCTCGACCGGGAGGAGCACGACCTGCTCACCCGGGCGCTGCGGTTCGAGGCCGAGGGCATCGAGCGGCTCATGGTGCCCATCGGCCGGGTCGTCACCGTACCTCCCCAGGCCGGCACGGCCGAGATCCGCCGTGTGGCGGCCCGCAGCGGCCACCTCAGGCTGCTCGTCAGCGACGGCGGCGAGGTGGCGGGCGTCCTGCACGACCGCGACGCCCTGCTGGAGCCGGACCGTACGGCGGGCGAGCTCGCCAGGCCGGTGCCGAGGCTGCCCAGCCTCAAGCAGGTCCCCGAGGCCGTGGCGGCCCTCCAGGAGGCGCGGGCGCACCTGGCGCTGGTCGTCGGGGCCGACGGCACGGTCATCGGCATGGTGAGCCTGACGGACCTGCTGGGCCAGCTCCTGGACACCCGCACCCGGGCCGCCTGACCCCGTGCAGCAGGCCGGCGAGCGACTGACTCGCCGGCCTGCTCAGGTCATCCCCCGATCACCCTCTGGCCTCGCCACAGTCACCCTCTGGCGTCACCAGTCCCCCCGCGGCGCCGCCGAGGTCACCCTCTGGCGAGTACGGTCGCGAGCGGCAGCCGTCCGGCCAGGGTGGCGGGCACCGCCGAGGCCAGCACGGCCAGCAGCACGGCGACCCCGGCCGCGCCCAGCGCCCCCTCGACCGCGACCCGGGGCAGCTCGCTGGCGAGCACCGCGGCCGCCGCCAGCCCGGCCCCCGCCCCGGCCAGCCCGCCGAGCAGGCCGATCACCGCGCCTTCCGACAGCACCAGCCGGGCGACGGTCCGGCCCGACCACCCGGTGGCGCGCAGGGTGGCCAGTTCCGCGTCGCGCTCACGTACACCCAGGTAGAGCACGTCCGCCACGGCCAGCGCGCCGAGCGCGAACATGACGGCGATCGCCGCGTAGTCCGCCGGCCTGGCCTGCACCACGATGGCGTCCCCCAGCAGGGAGCCGACGACCCGGCCGCGGAAACCGTACGTGACCGCGAGCAGCACCGTCAGCGCGAAGACGCACACCGTCAGCGTGGCGGCCCCGAGCAGCGTGCGGCCCGGTATCCTGGCCAGCCCCGCGAGCGCCAGCCCGGTGACCCCGCGCGGCGAGCGGGCGCGGCGGGCGGCCCGCACCCCGGCCCGGACGGCGGCGATCGGCGGCACGGCCGAGGCCCGCCAGGCCGGGACCGCCCCCGCGGCCAGCGCCAGCAGCACCGCGGCGGGCACCGCGAGCAGCGCACGCGGCACCGAGACCTGCAGCCCGAACCAGGACGACAGCGGCACCGCGAGCGCGGCCGACAGCAGCCCGGCGACCAGCCCGACCACGCCCACCTCCCCCAGCACCGCGCCGAACAGCTTCCGCCGCGACCAGCCCAGGCAGGACAGCACGCCCAGCTCGGCGCGCCGGGTGCGGACCACGGCGGAGGCGGCGTTCAGCACGAACAGCCCGCACACGGCCAGGATCAGCACGAACAGCACGACGGACTTGCGGTCGGCCTCCTCCAGGATCCGGTAGGCGACGCCCTTGTTCACCCAGCCCTCCTGCAGCGCCAGGGCCGGCCGGCCGTAGTCGCCCTCGGGCAGCGCGACCGTGACCGGCGACGGGGAGGCGCCCATCGTGATGTCCACGTCGAGCCCGGTGGCGGCGACGATGCTCCGCGCCACCTCGGAGATGTGCTCCCTGCTGACCGGGTCGGGCCCGGTCACGCCGGCCACCCTGACCCTGACCACGCTGAGCGGCGCCTTCGCGAGCGGTCCCTTCCGATCCCGGTCGGCGATCTTGGCCAGCCCGCCCAGGTCGGTGAGCAGCAGCGGCGGGGCCTGCACGTACCCGGCCACGTTGTCGTTGGGCAGCAGGTCCTGGCCGCCCAGCAGGTCCCTGGTCTCGGTGTCGGCGCCCGCGACGGCGGGCGGGTTGTAGGTCTCCATCGGCACTCTGGACAGCTCCGAGAACCCGGGCAGCTTCGCGGGGTCGAAGCGCCCCATGAGCTTGAACAGCAGCGGCCCGCCCAGCCCGTCCTCGCCCTTCATGCCGGTGGCCAGGGGCCGCAGGGTCAGCTTCCTGAAGTGGGTGTCGGCCGAGCCGATGGGCGCGCCGCTCACCCAGTCGGGGTCGTCCCAGATCTTCGGGTCGTTGGTGACGGGCCGCGGCGCCAGCACGCCCTCCGCGTCGCGCCGGTACTCCACCGGGCCGGCCGTCCAGTAGCGGGTCAGCGGCGCGTAGACGAGCTGGTCGAGCCGCTTGCCCTGGTTCGCCCAGGTGTCGAGGAGGTCCTCGTAGAACTCCTCCGAGCGCAGGGTGCCCCGCTGGACGACCTTGCCCTTCTGCTCGTCCAGGTACGCGCGGACCTTCGCGGCGGGCTCGCCTGCCGCGACCATCTCCGCCGCCTTCGCGGGCAGCCTGCTGATGACGAGCTCCTCGCTCTGGTCGAGCATCGGCCGGCTGGTGGCGAGGAGCGGGACGTCCCACTGGGTGAGCTCCTCCCCGGTCCCGAGGTAGGACCCCTGCACGACCGCCTTGTCCAGCCCGGCCAGCTCGGCCTCGGCCTCGGGGTCGACCGCGGCGAGCAGGAGCGGGAAGTCCTGGGCGAAGTCGACCATGGCCTCGCCCCGCTTGGCGCCGCCCTTGCCCCACTGCAGGGGCACGCCGTCGCCCACGCCGCTCCGGGTGGACCAGACGTCGGCCGTGGGGCCCTGGTCGAACGGGTCTCCCTTGCGGTCGGCCGGCCAGGTCAGCGCGGTGCCCAGCTTGACCTCGCGGCCCCCGCCCAGGTTCTCGGTGGTCAGGTCGAGCCGCTCGCCCTCGTCCATGGTGAAGGTGAGGGGGCGGCGGGTCACGTACTGGTAGTGAGGTGAGCTCAGGATCTCGGTGAGTCCCCGGTCGGCCACTCGGGTGCGCTCGACCCGGAGCATCGTGCGCTCCCCCGGGCTCAGCACCCTGGTGACGGGCACCTGGACCCGCCCGGTCCCGGTGAAGTAGCCGACCATGCCGATCGGCGCGGCGACCTCGATGCCGTCGATCTTCTTGATCCGGTCGAGCTGGTCCAGGGTGATCCCGCCGTGGATGCCGGACAGGTAGTTGGCCCTGACCATGCCGGTCTCGCGCTCGATGGCGGTGGCCGAGCCCTTGGGGCGGACGAGGATGTCGTACTGGGCGCGGTAGTTGTCCCGCACCGCGCCGACGATCTCCAGCCGCTGCGTCTCGGCGGTGCCGGTCAGCACGCTGAACCCGGTCGCGGCCACGAGGATGCCGAGCAGGAGCACCAGGGCGCGCCCGGCCCGGTGCCTGAGCTGGGCGGCGGCGAGGCGGATCATCCGAGTCTGCCGATCCGGTCGAGCACGTCAGCCGCGGGCGTGATCACGTCGTCGCCGATCACCTTGCCGTCGGCCATCCGGACGATCCGGTCGCAGGTGGCGGCCAGCTCGGGGTTGTGGGTGGCGATGAGCATGGTCATGCCGTACTGCTCGCGCAGGCCGAGCAGCAGCTCCACGATCTCCTGGCCGGTGGCGCTGTCGAGGCTGCCGGTGGGCTCGTCGGCGAGCAGCAGCGGCGGCCTGGTGATCAGCGCGCGGGCGATGGCCACCCGCTGCTGCTGGCCGCCGGACAGCTCCGACGGCAGCGCCCGCTCCTTCTTCGCCAGACCGACCGCGTCGAGCAGCTCGCGGGCGCGGGCCTTGCGGTCGAAGCCGACCCGGTACGGGAGCACCGGGGCCAGCACGTTGTCCAGGGCGCTCAGCGCGGGCAGCAGGTGGAAGTGCTGGAACACGAATCCGGTCCGCCGCCGGTGCGCGTCCAGCCCGCGGCGCGGCAGGGGTTCGCCGTCCACGCCGATCTCACCGGCGTCCGGCAGGTCCATTCCTCCGACGAGTTGTAACAGGGTGGATTTGCCGGCCCCCGAGTGCCCCATCAGCGCCGACACGCCGCCCGCCGCGAAGTCGAGGCTCACGTCGTCCAGCGCCTTGGTGGAGCCGTAGGCCCGGCTCACCCCCCGAAGAGTGATCGCTACTCCCATGCGGCCCTACATTGTCACAATGTAGGAGAGAGTTGCTACTCATACATTGGGACAATCCACGTAAGGATGCGGAGATGCCGCTGAGTCATGCCGTCCTCGTCCTGCTCTCCGACGGCCCCAGCCACGGGTACGAGCTCAAGAACCGCTTCGAGTCGGCCATCGGCCCGCAGTGGGGCGGGCTCAACATCGGGCACCTCTACCAGATCCTCGACCGCCTGGTCAGAGACGGGCACGTGGTCCGCAGCCACGTGGCGCAGAGCGACCGGCCCGACAAGACGCTCTACCAGCTCACCGGCGAGGGCGCGGCCGAGCTGACCACCTGGGCCGTGGCCCCGCACGTGCGGACGGGCGGGTTCCGGGACGAGCTGTTCCTCAAGCTGCTGGCCGCCACCCGGCTGGGGACGGAGACGCTCAGGGCGTTCACGAAAGCGCAGCGGCAGGCGTACCTGTCGGACCTGGCGGGGCTCACCAGGCTGCGGCGGGAGAGCGAGACGGACCCCCTGGTGGCGCTGCTGGTGGACGCGGCGGTCGCGCACATCAAGGCGGACCTGGAGGTGGTGGAGAGCGCCGAGCGGCGCCTGGCCGGACTCGCCGAGCAGGCCACGGGGCTGACGACCGTGGAGAGCGAGCAGGAACAGACCGGGTGAGATTCTGAACATCGGCTTCGCTATGAGCGGAACACGAGCCCGGCCCAGGAAGCGGCTTGAAAGCGAGCTGCAACCGGCCGGGCGTACTTTCTGCCGCGACAGGCCGACAGGTCGATGAAATGAGGAAGCCCCGGCTCTTGCGGACCGGGGCTCTCTTTCGCCAATGTTGGTCTGCCGATTTCATCAGCTTGACCGAGTGGGCGAGGAGGGATTTGAACCCTCACGTCCTTGCGGACACACGGACCTGAACCGTGCGCGTCTGCCGTTCCGCCACCCGCCCTTGTGGGTGCGCAGAAACATTAGCACGGAACAGCCACTGGTACTGAACCCGGATACGATCGCATAAGACACGTGAGCGGAGGAGCTGGGCGCCAGTGCCTGAGGAGCGCCGGGGGTCGCCGCCTCGTGGTTCGAGCGGAGACCGGGCGCCATGCGCGCTTGGGGGCCGCGATCATATGCACGGAGGAAGGGAGGTACCCGGTGGGAGTCCTTCAGCGCTTCGAGCGACGGCTCGAAGGCTTGGTTGAGGGGGCCTTTGCGCGGGCGTTCAAATCTGA
>Ga0079224_100003279_pt1 | contig 20305 bp, 20 predicted proteins | sample Stecom2015_FD_80414 | JGI IMG/M metagenome (GOLD analysis project Ga0079224, IMG submission 80414) | Agricultural soil microbial communities from Utah to study Nitrogen management - Steer compost 2015 | ecosystem: Environmental > Terrestrial > Soil > Agricultural land | place: USA: Utah...
AACCATCGCCAGCTGCACTGGGCCCAGGCCAGGGTGTACGGCTGGCTGCTGTGCGCCGAGCGCGGGCTGGAGGAGATCGAGCTGGCGGTGGTGTATTACAACGTGCTCAGCAAGAAGGAAACGCTGTTCCGGGAAACGGCCCGGGCGGAGACGCTGCGTACCTTCTTCGAGACCCTGTGCGAGCGTTTCATCACCTGGGCCGAGCAGGAGGTCGCCCATCGGCGCGCCCGCGACCAGGGGCTGGAGCAGCTGCGCTTTCCCCATGCCGCGTTTCGCACGGGCCAGCGCGAGCTGGCCGAGGCGGTGTACCGGGCCGCCCGGGACGGTCGCTGCCTGATGGCCCAGGCCACCACCGGCATCGGCAAGACCCTGAGCACGATCTTTCCGCAGCTGAAGGCCTTCCCCGGCCAGCAGCTGGACCGGCTGTTCTTCCTGACCGCCAAGACCACCGGCCGCCAGCTGGCCCTGGAGGCCCTCGCCACCCTGCGCGAGCAGCCCGCGGCGCAGCCATTGCGGGTGCTGGAGCTGACGGCCCGGGACAAGGCCTGCGAACACCGCGACAAGGCCTGCCATGGCGACTCCTGTCCGCTGGCCAGGGGCTTCTATGATCGCCTGCCGGCCGCGCGCCAGGCGGCCGTGGATCAGGGCTGGCTCGATCAGTCGCGCCTGCGGGAAATTGCCCTGCAACACGAGATCTGTCCCTACTACCTGGCTCAGGAAATGGCCCGCTGGGCCGACGTGGTGGTGGGCGATTACAACTATTTCTTCGACCTCAGCGCCCTGCTCTACAGCCTGACGGTGCTCAACGACTGGCGGGTGACCCTGCTGGTGGACGAGGCCCACAACCTGATCGAGCGCGGCCGCGCCATGTACAGCGCCGAGCTCGACCAACGTGCCTTCCGCGCCCTGCGCCGTATCGCGCCGGCCGGCTTGAAATCGGCACTGGAACGGGTCAACCGGCACTGGAACCAGCTGCATCGCGACCAGGAGGTGCCCTATCAGGTCTATCCCGCCGCGCCGGACCTGTTCCTGCTGGCCCTGCAGAAGGCGGTGGGCGCCATCACCGATCACCTGACCGATCAGCCCACCGGCAATGACGCCGAGTTGCTGCGCTTCTATCTGGACGCCCTGGTGTTCTGCCAGTTGGGCGAGGCCTTTGGCGACCATTCGCTGTTCGATATCACCCGCGAGGAAGACAGCGCGCGCCAATCCACCTCCGTGCTGTGCCTGCGCAACGTGGTGCCGGCGCACTTCCTGGCCGAACGCTTTCGCGCCGCCCACAGCTGCACGCTGTTCTCCGCCACCCTGAGCCCGGCGGCCTTCTACGCCGATCTGCTGGGCTTGCCGGAGGAAACGCCCTGGCTGAACGTGGCCTCGCCGTTTCGCGCCGAACAGTTGCGCGTGCGGGTCACCAGCAACCTGTCCACGCGCTACCAGCACCGTGCCGCCTCACTGCGGCCGATTGCCGAGCTACTGAGCCGCCAGTATGCCGAGCAGCCAGGCAACTACCTGGCGTTCTTCAGCAGCTACGCCTACCTGCAGCAGGTACTGGAGCAATTCCAGACCGACTGTCCCGAGGTACCGGTCTGGGTGCAGTCGCGGCAGATGGACGAGGCGCAGCGCCAGGTGTTCCTGGAGCAGTTCCGCCCCGGTGGACACGGCATCGGCTTCGCGGTGCTGGGCGGCGTGTTTGGCGAAGGTGTCGATCTGCCCGGCGACCGGCTGATCGGCGCCTTCGTGGCGACCCTTGGCCTGCCGCAGGTCAACCCGGTCAACGAACAGATGAAGCAGCGCATGCAGGCCCTGTTCGGCCGCGGCTACGACTACACCTACCTGTTCCCCGGCCTGCAGAAGGTGGTGCAGGCCGCCGGGCGGGTCATTCGCACGCCCTCCGACCGGGGCACGCTCCATCTTCTCGATGATCGCTTCGCCCAGCCGCAAGTTCGGCGCCTGCTGCCCGGCTGGTGGAGCGTGGAAAGCACCCGCATCCCATAGGCTCTGTACGAAAAGTGTCTGCCAGACCCTGGCAACTGGCGCAATGATGGCGAGTGGCGGATCATGCGCGATCCGTTCCAGCGTGCCCACACCATGAAACATCACTCGCCTGACGACCGGCCCCGCGCCCCATCGCCCACCCCGCCGGCGGGCTGCCTGGTTTATCTGATCGGCCCCTCGGGCGCCGGCAAGGACAACCTGCTGCGCGCCGCCGCCGAGCCGCTGGCCGCGCTGGGCGCTCGCATCGCCACCCGGGTGATCACCCGCCCCGCCGGCAGCATTGGCGAGGAGCAGGCCATCGGCCTGAAGCCGGATGAGTTCCTGGCGCGCCGCGCGCGGGGCGAGTTCGCCCTGCACTGGCAGGCCAACGCGCTGTATTACGGCGTTCCCCGGGAAATCGACGACTGGCTTGCGGCCGGCCGCATCGTGCTGGTGAACGGTTCGCGCGGCCATCTGCGGGAGGCGCGGCGCGCCTATGGGAACCTGCTGCCCATTCTGGTGAATGTCGAGGAAACCATTCTGCGCGAGCGGCTGCTGCGGCGGGGACGGGAGACGGCGGAGCAGATCGAGGCGCGCCTGCGGCGCAGCCGTCAATTGCAGGCCGAGCTGGCGAACGAAGCCGGCCTGCACCGGCTCGACAATTCGGGGCCGCTGCAGCAGGGGGTGGCGCAATTGCTGGCGCTGCTCCGCGAGTACTGTGGGGACCGCCCGCGCCGTTCTTGACCGAAATCAAGGACGATCAGCGCTTCGCGGCGGAGCATGACCGGCAGCGAGGTGCTCCATGGCCAAGAAATTCCCCCTCAAACCCGCCCATCCCGAGCGCATCTGCTGGGGCTGCGATCGCTACTGCCCGGCCGAATCCCTGGCCTGCGGCAACGGCGCCGATCGCACCCAGCACCCCAGCGAGGTCTGGGGCGACGACTGGCACGCCTTTGGCGGCTGGCAGGTGGAAGGCGACACGGCAATCGCGGTGGAGCCGGAAACCCTGATCCACCGCGAATGACCAACCCGGGCTGTTACAGCAGTTCGGCGCGCAGCTGTTCCGGCGTCTTGATCGACAGCAGGCCCGGCGCCACATCGAAGGCGGTCTTGGCGCCGATCTGCCCCTGCTGGTTCAGGCGATACCCGGCGCGCGCGTAGGCCACCAGCACGCTGGCGGTGAACTCCGGGTTGCTGTCCAGTTGCAGGGAATACTCGATCACCTGGTTGTGCGCCTCGCTGGTGCTGCCGCTGCGGATCACGAAGCCGCCGTGGGGCATGCGATCGTGCTTGCGACGCAGGGTTTCCTCACTGATGAAGTGCACGGTGGTGTCGTAGTCGGCGAAGTAGTTGGGCATGCTGACGATGGCCTGCTCCACCGCCGCCGCGTCGGCGCCCTCCTCCAGCACCACGTGGCATTCCCGGGTGTGCTTCTGGCGCGTGCTCAGCTCGGGACGCGAGCCGCTGCGCACCTCCTGGATCGCCGCCTCGGACGGCAGGGTGTACTGCACGCCGGCCTTGACGCCCGGCACGCGACGAACGGCGTCCGAGTGCCCCTGGCTCAGGCCCTTGCCCCAGAAGGTGTAGGTGGCGCCGTCGGGCAACAGGGCCTCGCCGTACAGGCGGTTGATGGAGAACAGGCCCGGGTCCCAGCCGATGGAGATCAGCGCGGTCTTGCCGGCGGCGCGGGCCGGCGCGTCGACCGCGTCGAAGTACTCGGGAATGCGCGCGTGGGTGTCGAAGCTGTCGACGATGTTGAACAGCGCCGCCAGTTCCGGTCCCTGGCGGGGCAGGTCGTCCTTGGAGCCGCCGCAGAGGATCAGCACGTCGATGGCGTCCTTGAACTCCGGCAGCGCGGCGATGGCGTGCACCGGGGTGTGTGCAAACAGCGGAGTCAGGGTTTCCGGCGCGCGGCGGGTGAAGATGCCCACCAGCGTCATGTCCGGATTCTTTGCCACGGCGGCTTCCACGCCGCGCCCCAGGTTGCCGTAGCCGGCGATGCCGATGCGAATCTGCTTGCCCATATGAACCCTGTCTGAAATACGAAAACGGTGACATGCCGCGTGACGGCACGGCCGCGAACTTTACACCATTTGCCCCCGCGCCTTCGCGCCCCCGGCACCCATTGGCGTTCGCGAGCGCCTGGGATAGCATCGGCTCATCGTTGAATATATCCCACAGAGGCGGCCAGAATGACGAACACCCATCCCGCGTCCTATTACGCCGCGTCGGCCCAACCGGCCCCGCCTCGCCCAGCGCTGCATGGCGCCGTCGAAACCGACGTCTGCGTGATCGGCGCCGGTTACACCGGGCTGTCCACGGCACTGTTCCTTGCCGAGCACGGCTTTCGGGTGGTGGTGCTGGAAGCCGTGCAGGTGGGCTTCGGCGCCTCGGGGCGCAACGGCGGGCAGATCGTCAACAGCTACAGCCGCGACATCGATGTGGTGGAACAGCATGTCGAGGCCGAACGGGCGCGCCTGATCGGCGACATGGCCTTCGAGGGCGGGCGGATCATCCGCGAGCGGGTGCAACGCTACGGCATCGATTGCGACCTGAAGGACGGCGGCGTGTTCGCCGCCCTCAGCGAGCGGCAGATGCGCGACCTGGAAGCCCAGAAACGCCTGTGGGAACGCCATGGCTATGCCCATCTGGAACTGCTGGACCGCCAGGGCATCCGTGACGTGGTGGCCAGCGAGCGCTATATCGGCGGCATGCTGGATCGCCAGGGCGGGCACATCCACCCGCTGAACCTGGCGCTGGGCGAGGCGGCGGCGTTCGAGTCGCTGGGCGGGGTCATCCATGAGCACAGCCCGGCGCTGCGCATCGAACGGGGCGCTCGGCCGGTGGTGCATACCCCCGAGGGCCAGGTGCGGGCGGACTTCCTGGTGGTGGCCGGAAACGCCTACCTGGGCGGCCTGCTGCCGGAACTGGCGGCCAAGTCGATGCCCTGCGGCACCCAGGTGATCGCCACCGAGCCGCTGCCGGAGGAACTGGCGCGCAGCCTGCTGCCGCAGGATTACTGCGTGGAGGACTGCAACTACCTGCTGGATTATTACCGGCTCTCGGCGGACCGGCGGCTGATCTATGGCGGCGGCGTGGTCTACGGCGCGCGCGATCCGGCGGATATCGAGGCGATCATCCGCCCCAAGCTGCTCAAGACCTTCCCACAACTGGCGAAGGTGCGGATCGATTACACCTGGACCGGCAACTTCCTGCTGACGCTGTCGCGCCTGCCCCAGGTGGGACGCCTGGACGGCAACATCTACTACTCCCAGGGCTGTAGCGGGCATGGCGTGACCTACACGCACCTGGCGGGCAAGGTGCTGGCCGAGGCCCTGCGCGGCCAGGCGGAACGCTTCGATGCCTTCGCCAGCCTGCCGCACTACCCCTTCCCCGGCGGGCGTCGCTTCCAGGCCCAGTTCAGCGCGCTCGGCGCCTGGTATTACAGCCTGCGGGATCGGCTCGGGGTCTAACGCCGGGAGCGGGCATTTCACCGTGCGGCCGGGCTTATCCCGGCCGACGCCGCGCCGCACGCCACCGACAGCGTCGCGCAGCGCCCAGACGCCGCACCCACCTTCAGCGGCGCCTGAAAGCGTCCATCCTCGGGCGCCAGGTCCACGGCGCAGCGCCGCGCGGTCCGTGCCTGCGCCGGGCACCCCTGCCCGGCCAGCACTTCCGAGAGATTGAACCAGCCGGCGGCAAAGCCGGGCGCACGCTGCACGCTGCGCCGCAGCGCCTCGGCGGCCTCCGCCGGCTGTCCCCGGGCGTGCAGCAGGTTGCCCAGCGCAAACCAGGGCAAGGCCTCTTGCGGCCAGCGCGCACTCGCGGCGCGGTAGGCGCGCTCGGCCGCCCGCGGCTGGCCGGTTTCCTCCAGATCGCTGGCCGCGCGCAGCCAGGGCAGCAATCGGGCGGTCGCGGGCAGCCGCTCCGGCGCGGTCACCACCAGCGCCCAGCGGTCGCCGCGCTGCCAGGTGCGCATGAAGGTGGCGAAGTCGGTTTCCAGTCGCCGCGTCACCCCGGATCGCAACAGCAGCGTTTCCCGCTCCCGGTCGTAGCCGACCACCACGGCAAAATGCCAGGTCGGCAGCCAGTTGAACCCCAGGTTCTGCAACACCAGCACCGGGTTGCCGGCGGCCAGCTCGGCCAGGAGGTTGTCCAGGCGCGGTTCCAGCGGGTACGCCAGACGCCCCTCCTGACGCGCCGCAGCGACCAGTTCCACCTGCAGGCTGCCCTGGCGGCCGGGCAGGTAGACCCTGTCCTTGAGCCGCTCGGGCGTAACGGCCACGCCTGCGTTGTTCAGCACGGTGGCCAGGGCGGCCGGCCCGCACTGGAACGCCTGCTGCGGGAAAAAGGGCACCTCGGTGTGTTCGACGCGCGCCGGGAGCTGCGCGGTTTCCGGTGCGAGGACCGGTGCGCGCGCGCAGGCTCCCAGCAGCGCCATCAGCAGAACCAGGCCCGTTCGGCTCAGCGCACGCACCGGATGAAGCTGTAGATGTCGGTGGCGCACAGCATGTCGGTGATGACGAACACCAGGAGGAACAGCACGATGATGCCGACCAGACTGCCACCGGCCGGCGCCTGCTCGAGCTGCTGGTTGAACTGGGCCAGCTCGGCGGCCGTCAGGCTGTTGATGCGCTGTTCCACCTGCTCGGGCGAAACCCCGAGCGCCGCCAGCTTGTCCTTCACGCCCTGGTCATCGAGCATGTCCAGCAACTGCTGGCGATCGACCTGCAATTGCTGTTCGGCGATGACTTCCGAGGTACTGACCAGCGCCTGGGCGAGCGGCACCTGGGTGACGAACAACAGATGGAACGCCGCCAGTACGGCGGCCAGATGACGCATGCAGCGGCGGGCAATCATGGTGGGTCACTCCTGAGCGGGTTGCACCCCCGATAGACCATGCGCCGCCCGCGCCGTTCGGCCCGGGGTGGCGGCCTGCTCCGCCAGCCAGTTGGCCACCTCCCCGGCCAGGGCCTCGCCGCCGCGCCCCAGGGCCTCCACTGCGGCGTCGACCGAGGCGCCGTCGGTTTCCCGCTCGATGCTGAACCCGCGACTGGCCAGCACCTCGCGGCTGCCGCCCCGCAGCAGCGTGGCTTGCAGGCGGATCACCGCCAGCGGGCGCCCCTCCCGGTACTCGATCTGAAAGGCGTTCAACTCGCCCGCCAGCTCCAGCGCGGCCTGCGCCGGCAGGTCATCGCTCACCACCGCCTTGAAACGGCCGCGCTCCCGCACGCCCTCCACCAGGCGGTCACGCACCAGCACCGGACCCCGGTCGCTCCAGCGCACCCCCTGATAGGCGCTGAGCTGATCGGCGCGCGGCATGACCACGATGCGCGTGCTGTCGAGCAGGGGCGCGGCCCGGGGCCGATTGATGCGCAGCACCTCGCCTTCACGGTTCGCGGGCGCGGCCACCGCGTCCGGGGCGGAGCGCGGCAACTGGTAGACACGCAGTTCCTCGGCCTCGGGAAGGATCGAGCAGCCCGCCAGCAGGAGCGCCGGTATCAGCCAGAGCATTCTCATGGGTTGAACTCCTGCAGGGTGTCGCGCTTGAACAGGTAGCCGGACGGGTCTTCCTCCAGGCGCCGGGTGAAGGTGCGCAGCGACCCCAGCGCCTCGCCCAGGTCCTGCAGCATCGGCCCCAGGCCGGCCAGCCCCTGCATGCCGCTTTCCAGGGAATCGCTGTTGTCGGTCAGCAGAGTCTCCAGCTCGCGGCTGCTGCGCTGCAGCGAGCTCATGGTCGCGGCCGCCTGTTGCAACACCTGCCGGCCTTCCTGGTCGAGCATGCCATCGAGGCTGCGCAGCACCTGGCTGGCCTCGGTCAGCGTGCCATTCAGCTGTTTCATGGCCTGGTCCAGACCGCCACGCTGGTCCGCCAGGTTGCCGGTGGCCTGTTCGATGTGTTCGACGATCTGGCCGAAGCGGGTGATGTTCTCTTCGGAAAACATCCGGTTCGCCTGTTCCAGCAGGCGGGTGATGCTGGTGATCAGGTCTTCGCCGCCGGACATCAGCCGGGCGATCGGCGAAGGGTCGGCGACGATGATGCCGGGACGCCCCGGCCGGGTGGCCAGGGGCGGGCTTTGCGGCGTGCCGCCCAGCAACTGGATGATCGCCGTGCCCGTCACGCCGGTGATGGTCAGCCGGGCCCGGGTGTCCTGCTTCACCGGCGCGCCGGCCGCCACGCGAATCAGCGCGCGGACCTTGCGCGGGTCGTCGGGGTCCAGCCAGAGGGCGGCCACGTCACCGACGCGAATGCCGTTGTATTCCACCGCGCTGCCCTTGGACAGGCCGGTCACGGTTTCCTCGAAGATCACCTCGTAGCTGCTGAAGGCGCTGTCCGAGTGGCTCTTGCCGAGCCACAGCGCGAACAGCAGCGCGCCGGCAACCAGCAGCACCGTGAGCGCGCCGATCAGCACATGGTGGGCCCGGGTTTCCATCAGCGTTCTCCCGCCGCCCTGCAGGCGGCCTGGGCGGCCGCGCGCCCGCGCGGCCCGTGGAAATAGTCCTGAATCCAGGGTTCATCGGTGGCGGCCACCACCTCCAGCCGGTCGGCGACCAGCACCCGGCGGTGGGCCAGCACGGCCACGCGATCACAGATCGCGTAGAGGGTGTCGAGATCGTGGGTCACCAGGAACACGCTCAACCCCAGGGCGTCGCGCAGCGTGGCGATCAGCGCGTCGAAGGCCGCCGCGCCCACCGGGTCCAGCCCGGCGGTGGGCTCATCCAGGAAGAGGATTTCCGGGTCGAGCGCCAGGGCCCGGGCCAGGGCCGCGCGCTTGACCATCCCGCCCGACAGTTCGGCCGGATACTTGTCCGCCGCGCTGGCCGGCAAGCCGGCCAGGGCCATCTTCAGCCGCGCCAGACGCTCGGCCTCGGCTCGTTTCAGACTGACATGCTCGATCAGAGGCAAGGCGGTGTTTTCCACCACCGTCAGCGAGGTGAACAACGCGCCCCGCTGGTACAGCACCCCCAGGCGGCGCTCCAGCCGGGAACGCCCCTCGGCGCCCTGCTGCTCCAGTTGTTCACCCAGCACCCGGATGCTGCCGGCATTGGGGCGACGCAGGCCGACGATGCTGCGCAGCAGCACCGACTTGCCGGTGCCCGAGCCGCCGACCACCCCCAGCACCTCGCCCCGATACAGGTCCAGGTCCAGGTTGTCATGCACGGTCTGGGCACCGAAGCGGTTGACCAGGCCGCGCACCTCGATGACCGCCGGCCCGCGTTTCACCAGCCCATCTCCATGAAAAACAGCGCGGCCAGGGCATCCACCAGGATCACCACGAAGATCGACTGCACCACGCTGGAGGTGGTGTGCTCGCCCACCGACTGGGCGCTGCCGCTGACCCGAAAGCCTTCCAGGCAGCCGATCACCGCGATCAGGAAGGCGAAGATCGGCGCCTTGGACATGCCCACCAGGAAATGCGTCAGCTCTACGCCGTTCTGGATGATGTTCAGGTACAGGGAAATGGGGATGTCCAGTGAAACCATGCAGACCACGGCGCCCCCGAGCATCCCGCACAGCATGGCGATGAAGGTCAGCAGCGGCAGCGCGATCAGCAGGGCGAAGACCCGGGGCACCACCAGCAACTCCAGCGGGTCCATTCCCAGGGTGCGAATCGCGTCCAGCTCCTCGTTGGCCTTCATGGAGCCGATCTGCGCGGTGAAGGCGCTGGCCGTGCGCCCGGCCATGAGGATGGCGGTCAGCAGCACGCCGAACTCGCGAAGAAACGAATAGGCGACCAGGTCCACGGTGTACTGGGTGGCGCCGAAATCGGCCAGCACGGTGGCGCCGAGGAACGCCACCACCGCGCCCACCATGAAGGTCAGCAGCGCGATGATCGGCACGGCATCCAGGCCGGTCTGCTCCAGGTGCGCCACCAGCGAGGTGAGCCGCCAGCGACGGGGACGCGCCAGCACGCCGGCGATCGTGCTCAGCACCAGGCCGATGAAGCCGAGCAGGCCCACCCCGTGGCGCCACAGCGCCTCGACGGCGCGGCCGATGTGCTCGAGCACTTCGCGCAGCGTGGAACGCGCCGGGGGCGTCGATGCCGCCGGCATGCCCAACAGGGAGCGGGCCACCGTGCGCAGCAGCGCGCGACGCTCCTCGGCCAGACCCTGGGCGGAATCCGCCAGTTGCAGTAGCCGCTCGGCGCCAAACAGCTCGGCCAGCAATGCCGCGCCGGCGGTGTCCAGCGCCTGCAAGTTTGCCATGTCCACCTGGCCGGCCTGGTCCGAGGTGGCCTTCCAGCCGGCCAGACGCGACCGCAGCAGCGAATAGCGGGCAAGCGTCCAGGCCCCGCCTAGATGCAACGAGGCGGTTTCGTCGTCGAAGTGGAAATCGGTGTCCTGAACCATGTGGCCAGCTTAGCAATTGCGCGTGCACCTGCCGCTGCGCTGAACGCAAACGGCGGCGCCGAGCGGGTGCCCCCCGGGGTTTTGATACAGATCAAAGTGCCCCCCCACCCTCCCCCCTAGACTCACCGCCACTGACTGGAACCACTGGGACGCCCATGCTCGACGCCATCCGCTGGGACACCGAACTGATTCGCCGCTACGACCAGGCTGGCCCGCGCTACCCGTCGTACCCCACGGTGGAACAGTTTCACTCCGGAGTCGGCTCCTTCGATCTGCTACACGCCCTGCGCGCCAGCCGCCGGGAACACCGCGCCCTCTCGCTGTATGTCCATCTGCCGTTCTGTGCCAGCGCCTGCTACTACTGCGCCCGCACCAAGGTGGTGACCAAGGACCGCAGCTGCACGCAGCCCTACCTGAAGCATCTGGAGCGGGAAATCGCCCTGGTGGCCTGCCATCTGGGCGCCGACCAGCAAGTGGAACAGCTGCAACTCGGGGGCGGCACGCCCACCTTCCTCAACCACGCGGAGCTGCGTCAGCTGATGCAGGCGCTGCGCACCCATTTCAACCTGCTGGAGGACGACTCCGGCGACTACGGCATCGAGATCGACCCCCGCGAGGCCGACTGGTCGACCATGGGCCTGCTGCGTGAGCTGGGCTTCAATCGCGTCAGCCTGGGCGTGCAGGCGCTCGACCCGGATGTGCAGCGCGCCGTCAACCGCCTGCAAAGCCTGGAACAGACCCGCACCATCGTGGATGCCGCCCGCACCCTGCAGTACCGTTCGATCAACGTCGACCTGATCTACGGCCTGCCGCGGCAGAACACCGCGCGCTTCTCCGCGACCGTCACGGCCATTCTGGAGATGCAGCCGGAACGTATCTCCCTGTTCAGCTACAGCCATCACCCCGAGCGACATGCCGGCCAGCGACGCATTGCGACCCTGGAGCTGCCCAGCCCGGAGGAGCGCCTGGAGATGCTGCACAGCGCCATCGACCTGCTGACCGAGGCCGGCTATCGCTATGTGGGCCTCGACCATTTCGCGCTGCCCGACGACGAACTGGCCATGGCCCAGGAGGATGGCTTCCTGCAACGCAACTTCCAGGGCTACACCACCCACGGGCACTGCGACGTGATCGGCCTGGGCGTCTCCGCCATCAGCCAGGTCGGCAAGCTGTACTGCCAGAACGACACCGACCTGGCCGGCTACCAGAACAGGCTGGCCAGCGACCAGCTGGCCACCTTCCGCGGCCTGCATTGCCACGCCGACGACCTGCTGCGACGCGATGTGATCCAGCGCCTGATCTGCCATTTCGAGCTGGACTTCGCCAGCCTCGAACAGGCCCACGGCATCAGCATGCGGGAGTACTTCGCCGACATCTGGCCGTGCCTGGAAGTCATGCACCGCGACGGCTTGCTGGCCCTGGAGCCGCATGGCATCCAGATCCTCCCGGCCGGGCGTTTGCTGGTGCGCTCGGTGTGCATGCTCTTCGACCGCTACCTGGACCCTGGCCAAACGGATTCACTCATTCGCGCCTGCGGCCATTAGCCACAGCGCGCGGGAAAACCGGGCTCAGAGCCTCTCCGGCCTTCGTCGCGCCCCGACGGAGACGCTCTGCCGTATGGCTCTGCCGCGTCGTCTCGGGTAACCTTGCGGCTATCTTGAACTTCTCAGGAAGAGCCATGTCCGAGACCAATAAGCTCCGTTCGCCTCATCAGGCGCACTGTAAGGATTGCAGTCTGGCTCCGCTGTGCCTGCCCCTGTCCCTCAACATGGAAGACATTCACGCGCTGGACGAGATCGTCAAGCGTGGCCGCCCGCTGAAGAAGGGCGAATTCCTGTTCCGTCAGGGCGATGAATTCGGCTCGGTGTTTGCCGTGCGCTCCGGCAGCCTGAAGACCTTCAGCGTTACCGATCTGGGCCAGGAGCAGATCACCGGTTTCCACCTGCCCAGCGAACTGGTCGGGCTGTCGGGCATGGACACCGAGCTGTATCCGGTGTCGGCGCAGGCCCTGGAAACCACCTCGGTGTGCGAGATTCCCTTCGAGCGACTGGATGAATTGTCCGTGCAACTGCCGCAGTTGCGCCGCCAGCTGATGCGCGTCATGAGCCGCGAGATCCGCGACGATCAGCAGATGATGCTGCTGCTTTCGAAGAAGACCGCCGACGAACGCATCGCCACCTTCCTGGTCAACCTGTCCGCCCGCTTCCGCGCCCGCGGCTATTCGGCGAACCAGTTCCGCCTCGCCATGTCGCGCAACGAGATCGGCAATCACTTGGGCCTGGCCGTGGAAACCGTGTCCCGCGTGTTCACCCGGTTTCAGCAGAACGAGCTGATCGACGCCGAGGGCAAGGAAGTCATGATCCTCAAGCCCATCGAGCTCTGCGCCCTGGCCGGCGGCAGCCTGGAAGGCTGATTCCCTCCTCCTCCTCATCACCGGGCGGTGCGCGGTATACTCCGGGCACCGCTCCACCTGGACCCCATCCGCATGATTTTCGACGAGTTCGCTCTCAAGTCCCTGATCCGCCCGGTGCCCGACTTTCCGAAGCCCGGCGTGGTCTTTCGTGACATCACGCCCCTGTTCCAGTCGCCCCGCGCCCTGCGCATGATGGTCGACAGCTTCATCCAGCGCTACGTGGAGACCGACTTCACCCATATCGGCGCGCTCGACGCGCGTGGTTTTCTGCTCGGCCCCATCCTGGCCTATGAGCTGAACAAGCCGCTGATCCTGTTCCGCAAGAAGGGCAAGCTGCCCTGTGATCTGCTGGAAGAAACCTATCAGACCGAATACGGCGATGCGGTGATCGAGGTGCAGGCCGACAGCCTGTGCGAAGGCGACTCCGTACTGCTGATCGATGACCTGATCGCCACCGGCGGCACCCTGCTGGCGGCCGCCAACCTGACCCGCCGCATGGGCGCCCGGGTGCACGAGGCCGCCGCCATCGTGGATCTGCCCGAGCTGGGCGGTTCCCGTCGTCTGCAGGACATCGGCATCCCGGTCTTCACCCTGACGGCGTTCGCCCTCGACGATCGCTGATCACCGTTTGCAGCCGCCAACCCTTGGTTGGCGGCGAATCCTCCCCTTCCCGGCCTCCAATACAGTATCTGGCTCACGCCAGCTCACCTATTGAGTGCCGTACCGAGGATTCGCCCATGACTGCCCTTCAGCCCGTCCGCGTTACCCCCCACTTCCCGGTCCGCCGCATGGACTTCAGCTTTGGTAGCACCCCGCGCTACTGGTGGAGCGGCGACCCGTTCATGACCCATTTCATGAACAACCTCTCCTCGCTGTTCCCCTACGGCGAGAAATTCTTCGTCGACAGCGTGCGCGCGGTGCGCGACCAGGTCCGCGACCGCCAGTTGCAGAAGGACATCAGCGCCTTCATCGGCCAGGAGGCCATGCACTCCAAGGAACACGCCGCCTACAACGAGTACGCCGCCGAGCATGGCTTCGACCTGCACAAGCTGGAGCTGCGCATCAAGGTGCTGATGGAATGGGTGACCCGCCTGACGCCCAAGAAGATGCACGTGGCCGTCACCTGCGCCCTGGAACACTTCACCGCCACCATGGCCGAGCAACTGCTGCGCCGCGAGGACATCAGCCTGCAGATGACCGACCCGCGCATGTACCGACTGTGGATGTGGCACGCCATCGAGGAGAACGAGCACAAGTCGGTCGCCTATGACGTCTACCAGGCCATCGGCGGCGGCTACCTGCTGCGCACCTCGGCCATGCTGGTCACCACGGTGATCTTCCTCGGCGTGATTGCCTGGTTCCAGCTGCACCTGATGCGCAAGGACGGCCAGCTGTTCAACTGGAAGGCCTGGAAGTACGGCCTGAAGACCCTGTTCAGCCTGCGCCACGGCTATGTGCCCGGCCTGCTGAAACCGTACCTGGATTATTTCCGCCCCGGCTTCCATCCCAGCCAGCACCAGACCCGCGAGCTGGAAAAGCGCTGGAAGGAAGCCCTGGCCTTCGCCGGCTAAGCCGTTGCGCTACGGCTGGACGCCCTGGCGTAACACCATGGCTCCGGCCAGCAGGGTGATGATCAGCTCTTCGGCTTCGCCACGCACCGCCTCCTGCCGTTCCGGCCGCTCCAGATATTCCTGAGCCAGCACGAACAGATGCCGGGTAATGGCCGACGCCATGCGCAGCAGCGTGGCGTCATCAACCCCCGGCACCAGCCGGAAGTCGGCAATATCCTCCGCCATGTCCTGGGCGAAATCCGCCAGCAGATCCCGCAGCGCCTGGCGCAGCACCGGCGATGCACCGTGCAGCTCGCGCATGCCGACGATGAAGCTGTCCGGGTTGCGCGCCACGAAATCGAAGAACAGCTGCACGGTTTCGCGGCAGACCAGGCGTCCGCGCGACAGATCGGCGCCCAGCAGTTGCTCGCTGCGTTCCTGTTGCAGGGTGCGCTGGGCGGCCTCGCGCCGCAGCTCGCGCAAGGGCATGCGCAATTGCAGGCCGATCTGGTTGATCAGCAACAGGCCCAGCTCCTCGATGCTGCCGAAATGCCGGTAGAAGGTATTGGGATTCAAGCCGGCCTCCCGGGCCAGCTCCCGCAATCCCAGACTGCTCAGGCTGTGGGTTCGGGCCATCAGCCGCAGCGCGGCGTCCAGCAACAGCCGCTTGCCCTGGGCCAGCGGCGTTTCCATGCGTGTCATTGCGTTTGCCTCTTACCAATCCACCCGACGGAGGTTAGGGCGGGTACCGGGTAGACAAATGTCTACTGCCCGATAGAGTTTCTCAGGAGACCGCTCCGTCGCCCCCTATCGATTGCCTGGCGGAACGGTCTTTGCCGGTCGAACAATCATAAGAAAGGAACCAGGCCCATGACTGCCGCTACGTCGTCGCCCGAGGCGACCATCCATTGCAAGATAGCCATTCTCGGCACCGGCTTCTCCGGACTGGGCATGGCCATCCGCCTGAAACAGTCCGGCGAGAACGATTTCCTGCTGTTCGACAAGGAGGCCGGCGTCGGCGGCACCTGGCGGGTCAACCACTACCCCGGTTGCGCCTGCGACGTGCAATCGCACCTGTACTCCTTCTCCTTCGCGCCCAACCCTGAATGGTCGCGCATGTTCGCGCCGCAGCCGGAGATCAAGCGCTACCTGGAAGACTGCTGGCAGCGCTTCGACCTGGAGCCCCACACGCTGCTCGATACCGAGCTCAGCCATGTCCAGTGGGACGAGCAACAGCAGCTCTGGCAGCTCCAGGCCCGCGACGGGCGGCGCTACAGCGCCCGGTTCGTGGTTTCCGGCATGGGCGGTCTGTCCACGCCCTCCTTCCCCAACATCAAGGGCCTGGAGACCTTCAAGGGCAAGGTGTTTCACTCCCAGCAGTGGGACCACGAGCACGACCTGAGTGGCCAGCGCGTGGCCGTGATCGGCACCGGCGCCTCGGCCATCCAGTTCGTGCCGCAGATCCAGCCGCAGGTCGGACAGCTCGACCTGTATCAGCGCACGCCGCCGTGGATCATGCCCAAGCCAGACCGCGCCATCAGCGAGCGTGAACGCCGACTGTTCCGCCGCCACCCTGCCCTGCAGAAACTCTGGCGCGGCGGCATCTACACCTTCCTGGAAGCCCGGGTGCTGGGCTTCGCCATCAGTCCGCACATCCTGCGCATCGCCAGCCTGGTCGCCCGCCACCACCTGCGCAAGCAGGTTCGCTATCCCGAGCTGCGCCGCAAGCTGACCCCGGATTACGTGATGGGCTGCAAGCGCGTGCTCATCTCCAATGACTACTACCCGGCCATCGGCCAGCCTAACGTGGCGCTGGTGACCGACGGCATCGCCGAGATCCGCGAGCACAGCATCGTCACCCGGGACGGTCAGGAGCGGCCGGTGGATACCATCATCCTGGGCACCGGCTTCACTCCATCCGATCCGATTCCGCGCGGACTGATCAGCGGCCGCAACGGCATCGATCTGGTGGACAGCTGGCCGCGCGGACCGGAGGCCTACAAGGGCACCACCACCGCCGGCTTTCCCAACCTGTTCTTCCTCATGGGGCCGAATACCGGCCTGGGTCACAGCTCGATGGTGTACATGATCGAGTCGCAGATCCAGTACGTGCTCGGCGCGCTGCAATTGCTCGATGAGCGCGAGCTGCAGACCGTCGAGGTCAAGCGCGAGGAACAGGAGCGCTTCAACCGCAGGATCGACAAGACCTCCACCCGCACCGTATGGCAGTCCGGCGGCTGCGCCAGTTGGTACCTGCACCCGGTCAGCGGCCGCAACTGCGCGGTCTGGCCCGGCTTTACCTGGCGCTTCCGCCAGATCACCCGGCATTTCGACCCGGCGGCGTATCACTTCAGCCGACAGGCACCCGTGCCGGACACCCCAGCCGCCGAAACAGCCGACATCGCGGACGCACAGGAGATGCGCGCATGAAGACCTTCCACGACAAGGTGGCGGCCATTACCGGTGCCGGCTCCGGCATTGGCCGCGCCCTGGCCCTGAACCTCGCCCGTCAGGGCTGTGAGCTGGCCCTGAGCGACGTGAACGAGAAGGGACTGGCCGAAACCCTGGAACTGGTTCGCCGCTTCGAGGTAAAGGTCAGCCACCAGCGTGTCGATGTGGCCGATTTCGAGGCCGTGCGGCAGTGGGCCGACCAGGTGATGATCGACCACGGCCGGGTGAATCTGGTCATCAACAACGCCGGGGTGGCGATGGCTGGAACCGTCGAAAGCAACGCGCTGGATGATTACCACTGGATCATGAACATCAACTTCTGGGGCGTGGTGCATGGCAGCAAGGCCTTCCTGCCCTACCTGAAGGCCAGCGGCGCCGGGCATATCGTCAACGTCTCCAGCGTGTTCGGGCTGTTCGCCCAGCCGGGCATGAGCGGCTACAACGCCTCGAAGTATGCGGTACGCGGCTTCACCGAATCCTTGCGTCAGGAACTGGACATCGCCAATTGCGGGGTATCGGCCAGTTGCGTGCATCCGGGCGGCATCCGGACCAACATCGCCCACAGCGCGCGCATGAACGACAGCATGGTCGAGGTGACCGGCCAGGGCGCCGACCAGTCGCGGCGGCAGTTCAATGACCTGCTGCTGCGCACCAGCCCGGAAAAGGCCGCGGCGGTGATCCTGCGCGGCGTGCAGCGCGACCAGCGGCGCATCCTCATTGGTCACGATGCCCGGGGCGTGGACCTGATGATGCGCAGCATGCCGTCCTTCTATCAGCGCATGGTGGTGCTGACCATGCGTCTGGCGGCCCGCTTCGCACCCAAGTCCCCGCCACGGACGCCGGAAGTGGCGGAGTAGAAACAAAAAAGCTCTGCCACCACATGGCAGAGCTTTTTGGCGTGAGGAGCAATCCCTCTTACAGGTTCATCTGCTTGCTGATGATCTCGTTCATGATCTCGCGGGTGCCGCCACCGATGGACAGGATGCGGTTGTCGCGGTACAGGCGCTCCACGCGGCTTTCACGCATGAAGCCCATGCCACCGAGAATCTGCGTGGCGTCGTAGACGATGCGGTCGGAGACGTCGGTCGCGAAGTTCTTGGCCATGGAGATTTCCTTCACCACGCTCTTGCCGGCCGCCATCTTCGCCGCCTGGCGGTAGGTGAACTCGCGAGACACTTCCAGCTGAGTGGCCATCTCGGCCAGGCGGTGCTTGATCACCTGGAACTTGCTGATCGGCTTGCCGAACGCCTTGCGCTCGCGGGCCCAGGCCAGGGCGTCTTGCAGCGCCATCTCGGACGTCATGTTGGCCATCAGCGCCAGGGCCAGACGCTCGTTCTGGAAGTTGGCCATGATACCGGCAAAGCCCATGTTCTCGACGCCAATGAGGTTTTCCACCGGCACCAGGCAGTCATCGAAGAACAGCTCGGCGGTGTCCGAGCACCACCAGCCCATTTTCTTCAGCTTGCGACCGACACTGAACCCCGGGGTGCCCTTTTCGACGAAGAGCAGGCTGACGCCGCCGAAGCCTTCGCCACCGGTACGCACCGCCACGGTGTAATAGTCGGCGCGCACGCCGCTGGTGATGAAGGTCTTGCTGCCGGTGACCCGGTAGAAGTCGCCTTCACGCACCGCGCGGGTCTGGATATTGGCCACGTCGGAACCGCCACCCGGTTCGGTGATGGCCAGGGCGATGATCTTGTCACCGGCCAGCACTTCCGGAACGACGCGGTCGCGAATGGCGGGCTTGGCCCACTTCAGGACCGGCGGCAGACCGATGTCCAGGGAGCAGAGGCCGGATACCAGGCCGGTGGAGCCGGAGCGGATCAGTTCTTCACTGGCCGCGATCTTGGCGAACAGATCGCCTTCATGGCTGCCGCCGAACTGTTCCGGAAAGCCGATACCGAGAATGCCGGCGTCACCGGCCTTCTTGTACAGCTCACGGGGAAACTCGCCGGCTTCTTCCCAGTCATCGATATGGGGCAGGATTTCCCGCTCGACAAAGCGGCGCACCGAGTCGCGGACCATCTGATGGGTTTCGTCGAAATATTCCTGGAATGCGGCCATGGATCGGCTCCGGTTTTGTTTTTTTGTGGGCGCAACCTTACCAAGCGCTTGCTTGGTTTTCAACTGAACAAAAAAAGACCCCGTTGCGAGGTCGCAACGGGGTCCGTTTCTGGAATTCAGTAGCTCAGAGATTGATGGGTTTACGCCCGGCCAGGGCATGGGCCAGGGTACCGCCATCCACCAGCTCCAGCTCGCCTCCCAGCGGCACGCCGTGGGCGATGCGCGACACCACCAGCCCCTTGGGCAACAGCAGTTGCGCCACGTAATGGGCGGTCGCTTCGCCTTCCACGGTGGGGTTGGTGGCCAGGATCACCTCGCTGAAGCCCCCCTGGGCGATGCGCTCGAGCAGCTCGGGCACGCCGATGGCCTCCGGCCCCAGGCCGTCCAGCGGCGAGAGATGCCCCTTGAGCACGAAGTAGCGGCCGCGAAAACCCGTCTGATCCACGGCGAACACATCCAGCGGGCTTTGCACCACGCACAGGGTGCTGTCGTCGCGACGCGGGTCGCTGCATTGCGGACAGAGCTCATCCTCGCTCAGGGTGCGGCATTGGCGGCAGTAACCGACCCCTTCCATGGCCTGGCGCAACGCCTCGGCCAGGCGCAGCCCGCCGCTACGGTCGCGCTCCAGCAATTGCAGGGCCATGCGTTGCGCGGTCTTATGGCCGACGCCGGGCAGGATGCGCAAGGCGTCGATGAGCTGGCGGATCAGCGGGGTAAAACTCATGAAAACTACTGCCGAACTGCTGGGAAGACGCGGGTTATACCCGTGGCCGCAAGCTGGCGTCAATCGCCGCGCTCCTGCTGCTCCAGCGCTTCCAGCACCCGACGCGCCGCCAGTTCGCTGGAGGCCGGGTTCTGTCCGGTGACCAGGTTGCGGTCGCGGACCACATAGGGCGCGAAGCTCTCGCCCACTCCCACCAGCGCACCCAGTTCCCGCAGCGTGCTTTCCAGCAGGAACGGCACGGCCTGCTCCAGCCCCATGGCCATTTCCTCGGCATCGCTGAAGGCGGTCAACTGCCGACCTTCCACCAGCGGCTGGCCGTCCTTGCGCTGCGCGCCCACGAAGGCGGACGGTCCGTGGCAGACGGCCGACCAGACCTTGCCCAGGGCATCGAAGTCGCGCAGCAACCGGCCGAGCACCGGATGACCCGGCAGATCGAAGACCGTGCCGTGCCCGCCGGGCAGGAAGATCGCATCGAAATCGCGGGCATCCAGCCGCGTGTCCAGCGCCTCGGTGTCGCGCAGCGCCTGCACGGCGCGGTCCCAGTCGGGACGCTGCTCCTTGAGGCTGTTGGGATCCAGCGGCGTGGCGCCGCCTTCGGGGCTGGCCACACGGACCCGGCAACCCGCCTCGATGAAGACTTGGTAAGGGACGGCGAATTCCTCCAGCCACAGGCCGGTGGGCTCGCCATTGAGGAGGCGGTCAGCGCTGGTGACCACCATGAGGATGTGCCGGCTCATCGTCTGCCTCCGCCATCAGGGTGTGAAGGCAAGACCACGG
>Ga0079224_100003280_pt1 | contig 20301 bp, 15 predicted proteins | sample Stecom2015_FD_80414 | JGI IMG/M metagenome (GOLD analysis project Ga0079224, IMG submission 80414) | Agricultural soil microbial communities from Utah to study Nitrogen management - Steer compost 2015 | ecosystem: Environmental > Terrestrial > Soil > Agricultural land | place: USA: Utah...
CGGAGCGGCCGCCCGACGAGGCGCTCGAGTTGCGCCTGCCTGGCCGCGGCAGTGCTCGAAGCGAGGTTGCGGTCAGAGCGGTCGTGCTCGGCTCGCACGAGTGGCCGTCGCTGCCGGTGCGCGTGCTCGGTCCCTTGGGCCTCGCTTGGTGGTCGCGTAAGGTCGCGACGAGCGCGCGCAGCACGGTGCTGCCCGATACGTTGGGGCGCCGTGCGACGATCACCGGCTCGGCGGAGGCAGGCTCCGCGCCGCAGTCGAGGCTCGGCAGCGGCCACGAGCTCTATCAGCTGCGCGAGTATCGGAGCGGCGATCCGCGCAACACCATCGACTGGAAAGCGACGGCGCGTACGTCACGGCTGATCACTCGAGTGTTCAGCGAGGATCAGCATCTCGAGATCATGATCCTGCTCGATGCGGGCAGGACGAGCCGCACCGAGTTCGACGGCATGAGCCAGCTCGGCCACTACGTGAATCTCGCGGCGCGCTTCGCGGAATATTGCGCGGCGGGCGACGATCGCGTCGGCCTCGTCGTATACACGGACCGGCCGCTGCGCATCGTGCCGCCGGGCCGCGGGCACGCCGGCGTGCTCGAGATCCGCCGCGCGCTGGCCGGTCTCGAGCCCCATCCGATCGAGTCCGACGTGCTCGAGGCGGCGCTCGAGGTCCGTCGGCTCGTCAAGCACCGCTGCCTGACGATCGTGCTGACCGATCTGTACGAATCGACGTCGACGGGCCGGCTTGCGCAGACCGCGAGGCTGCTCGCTCCGAAGCATCTGCCGATGATGGTCGGGCTGCTCGGCACGGAGGTCGCCACGCTCGCCGAAGGCGAGGCGCACGACTGGCTCGATCCATACCGCGGACTCGCGGCGCGTGCCTATGCGCGGCAGGTGCGCGCGAACATCGCGCAGCTCGGCGCGCTCGGTGCGCTCGCGATGACGGCCCGTCCGGAGGAGCTCGATCGCAAGGTGCTCGGCCGGTATCGCTTGCTGCGCTCGCAGCATCGCGTCTGACCGGCTACTCGGCGCGGCGCGGCAGGCGGCCGAGCGCGCCGCTCAGCACGATGACGAAGAGGGCGAGGTAGCCGATGCCGATGTAGAGCCGCATCGCGAGCGAGTAGGCCGGATTCGGCGATACGTAGCCCTCGATGAGACCGGCGCCGACGAGAAATGTGCAGCAGACGACCATGAGCTTCGCCGCGCGCATCGACGCGCGCTGAAACGCCTGCAGACGCGTCTCGCGGCCGGGCCGTGCGAGGGCTTCGCCGAGCGAGACGCCGCACGCGCCCGCGACCATGATCACGCTGAGCTCGACGAAGCCGTGCGCGGCGACGAACTCGAAGAGGCGCTCCGCGAGCCCGTGCTGCGCGGTGTACGAGAAGACCGCGCCGAGCATCATCCCGTTCATGCCGATGATGTACACCGTGCCGAGGCCGTAGAAGATGCCGACGACGACCGCGAACAGCGAGACGATGATGTTGTTCGTGAAGATCTGCACGGCGAGCAGCGACGAAGGCACGACGTTCAGCAGCCCCTCGGTCCACAGCCTGCCGGATTGCACCTGCTCGATCATCGCCTCCGACGCGAAGAGGCCGACGAGCTCCGGATACTGATTGATCAGCCACGCGCCCGCCGACGCGCTCGCGAAGAAAAGCGCCGTGACCCAGACGATATGCCAGCGCAAGGAGCCGGCGATCTCGGCCGCGTCCCGGACGAAGAGCCACGCCAGATCTCGGCGCCAGTTGCTCGGCGAGCGGAAGATCGAGCGATGCAGCTCGAGATAGATTTGCTCGAGCCTCCGCGTCAACGGTCCGCGGGGCGCCTCGCGGCGGGCAACGGCGAGGTCCCGCGCGATCTCGGGGTACGCGCCGATTACCTTGACGACGTCGTCGGGCGCGGCGGCGCGGCCCCTCTCGACGGCGTCGAGCTTCGCTGCGACGTCGCGCCACACGGGGAGCCGGTCCTCGAGCCATCGCGACGTCTTGTTCATCGTCGGTCCGCGGCTCATCTCAGCAGTTGCTCGAGCCGCTCGCGCAACTCGTCGTCGCCGAGGCCTTCCGGCACGGCACCCTCTCGCTCGAGCAGGCGGCGGGCGAGCTCGGCCCGGGCCTCTTGCCGCAGCTCAGGCCAGCGGGCGATCAGGTCGCGCACGAGCTCCGCGCGCTCGAGGCCGAGGCGCTCGACCCCTCCGCGCGACGGCGCGTTGTCGAACGCGTCGGCGTCGCCCTGGTCGTAGACGAGCAGCGTGCCCGCGGCGATGTCGCCGATGCGCACGCACTGCTTCGTCAACATCGTCGTGACGAGCCCGACGATGTACAGGAACGGCAGCGAATCGACGAGCCGGAAAAGGTTACGGACGAGCAGTGGACCGATCCCCGGCACGCCGCCGTCGCGCTTCACGATTCTGACGCCCGCCATCCGCTTGCCCGGCGTGCGTCCGCGCATCAGCACCTCGAGCACCGGATGGTAGAGCAGATAGATCACGGCGGCCGGCAGCACCACGATGAGTCCGACGTCGAACGGGTTCGCATCGGCCGACCCGATTGCGTCGATGCTGCCCGAGTAGAGGAACGCGCTCGTGATCATCCACGCGAGGGCGGCGAGCACGCGGATGTGCCAATCGATGATGAACGCGTAGCTACGCCCGCCGGGCCCCGCGATCCGGAGCTCGACGTCGATGCCGGTCACACTCGGAATTTTCAGGGTCGCTTCCATCCTCGGCGGAGCCGTGCGGCGCGAGCGAGCCCCGAGTATAGTCGCCGCGCCGGCGCCGAGCGACGCGGCGCGTGGCGCCCGCGATGACCGCGCCCGGCCGATTGAGTACATTGAACCGCTACTCGTTCGCATTGGAGCAAGGACGCGGGTTGAGTCCGCAACGTCGGTTTCGCTGCCCGGCGCTCGGGATTCGCGCCGGCATGCGCTCGATACCGCGGCGGGCGCACGCGGCGCTCGCCGTCGCGTGCGCGGCAGCCGGTTGCGCCGGTAACCCGGATTCGCCGAGACAGGCGTATGCGGTGCCGCCGGCGGCGTATTCGGCGTTCGAAGGCGGGGCCGCGGTCGACGACGCGCCCTCCTTCACGATCGCAGCCAGCGCACCGGATGTCCCGGACGGCTCGTTCGCCGCGCTCGCGAACGGTGCGCTCGCGAGCGGCAGGCTCGGGCTTTTCGCGGCCGAGCAGTTCGAGCTTGCGAGCGGAGACTGCGGCGAGTGCGACGTGCCGGCGGCGGCGCTCTGGTGGTTCCGGGACGAGGTGATCGCCGTGCCCAAGGCGTCCGCCTCGTCACGCGGTCCGCTGGCGGCTGCGCCTCCGGCGATCGTGTGGCTCGGTGCGCCGCAGCGCATCTCGGGTGCGCGGCTGTCCGACGATGCACGCGGCCTGCTCGTCGGCGAGCGCTCGATCCCGCTCGCGCTGACGCCGCCGATTCCGACCAGCACGGCGTACGCGGACGCGTCGACGGCACGGTTCTTCGCGGGACGCTCTCTGACGATCAGGGGCACCGAGGTCGCGGGGCCGACCGGTCCGGTTTTCGTTGCACGTACGATCTTTCCCGAGGACGAGAGGATCGATCTCGCGGGCCTTCGCGGTGCACCGCTTCGCCCGAACGAGCTCATCGGGACGCTGCTCGAAGCGCAGACGGAAGAGCGCTATCGGCTCCTCTATGCACGCAGCGACCCCGCAGGCTGGGGAGGGCTTCCGGCCGTGGCCTTCGTGCTGAGCGGCGCGCAGGGCGACGACGACGGCTCGCGCGGGGGACATCTCGCCGTCGCGACCGGCATGCTCGGCGAGCGCGGCGAATGGGACGAGTGGCTCGTCACGAACTTCTATCCGCTGCTCGAAGGCAACGCGAAAGGGATCATTCCCGCGTCGCTGCCGCTCGACAATTACTTGTATGACCTGAACAGCGGCCAGCTGTACTACCGACCGGGCTACATGCTCGTCGCCGTGCTCTCGCGGCCCCGTGCGGCGATCGCGGTGCAGGAGGCCCTGGACGCTACGCTGCACGCGCTCCATTGCGGCAGCATCGAGTTCGATCGCGCGCGTCGTAACAGCACCGCGATGACGATCGATTCGTTGCGCGAGCTCGGCTGGCGGATCCCGCTCGTCGGTTCGACGAGCCGGCTTGCCGGCATCGTCGCCGCCCCCGTCGCCGCGATCGTGAGGCGGAGCTTCAGCACGGCCGGCAGCGTTTACGCGACGTTCGCCGCCGAGCAAACGCGTCTTCTGCCGCGCGTCGCATTCGAGGTGGCGGGCCATGATCTGCTGCAGCTCGCGACGCTCGACCCGGGCGACGAAGCGGATCTCACGCCGTTCGAGCGGATGCTCGCCGAGGACATCGAAGGGATGCTGTTCGTGCGCCTCCCTCAGGTGCCGTCGTCGCGGCGCTTCGGCACGTACCCGGTGCCGTCGCTCTGGGCATACGGCGCCGCGCTGCTTTCGGATCCGGGCGGCTACGAAGCGGCGCCCGACGCGGAGGATCGCGAGCTTCCCGACGCGCTGCGCGGCACGTGCGCGGTCCCGGGCCCTTGAGCGGTGCGCCGGCCGTGCACCGGATCGCCGTCGGGTCGTACAACATCCACAGCTGCGTGGGGCTCGATCGGCGGCGTTCTCCTGCGCGTATCGGCAACGTGCTCGCGGCGCTCGGCTGCGACATCTATGCGCTGCAGGAGGTGCACAACGACCCCGAGCGCGACGGCACGCGGCAGCTCGACTATCTCGCGGAACGGCTCGAGATGACCGCGGTGCCCGGCCTCAGGATCATTCGCGGTCGTGCGGAGTACGGCAACGCGATCCTGACGCGCTTCCCGGTCGTCCGCGTCGTGCGGCACGACCTGAGCCTGCCGCGTTTCGAGCCGCGCGGCGCGCTCGATGTCGAGCTCGACGCAGGCGATGGCCGGCTTCGGGTCATCGCGACGCACCTGGGTCTGAGCCGGAGGGAGCGGCGCGTGCAGTGGCAGCGGCTGCTCGAGGCCGTGCGCACGGCGCCGCCGGAGCTGCCGGTGGTCCTCGTCGGCGACATGAACGAGTGGTACCCGCGCTCGGTGATGCTGCAGGACGCGCACCGCATTCTCGGCGAGGCGCTCGCGCCGGCCGAGTTTCCGTCGTTCGCGCCGTTCCTGTCGTTGACGCGGATATGGGTGCGGCCGGCGCGCGCGATCGTGTCGATCGACGTGCTGACGCGCGGCGCGGCCCGCATTGCGTCGGACCATCTGCCGGTCAGGGCCGTGATCGACCTTAGAGCGCTGCTCGGACGGCCGAACATGGACGGACGAGACACCGCGGACCCGCGCAGCGACTGAGTCACGCGGATTCCCGGTCGCGCTGCCGTGAGCCGGCCGGGCGCGGCGACTCGTCATCGGCGAGCGTTACCTGTGCGACCGGGTCGTAGTACCGCCGCCGGCTGGTCGAGAAGATATCCCAGACCGCGAGGAACAGCGCGGCGATCACCGGACCGAGCAGCAGTCCGTTGACGCCGAAGAGCGCGAGACCGCCGAGCGTCGAGATCAGCACGACGTAGTCCGGGATGCGCGTGTCCTTGCCGACGAGGACGGGCCGGAGCACGTTGTCGATCAAGCCGATCACGAGCGCGCCGTAGGCGAGGAGCACGAGGCCTTGCCAGACCTCGCCGGTCGCGAGCAGATAGATCGCGACCGGTCCCCAGACGATCGGCGAGCCGACGGCGGGCAAGAGGGACAGGATTCCCATCACGACGCCCCAGAGCGCCGCCGCCGGGATGCCGAGCAGCCAGAAGATCAGGCCGCCGAGGAAGCCTTGAACGACGGCAACCGCGAGCGTGCCCTTGATCATCGCGCGAATCACCGTCGTGAACTTGTCCGCGAGCGCGCGCCGCTGCTCGGGACGCAGCGGAATCGCGTCGTTCATGCGGCGTGCGAGCGCGTCGCCGTCGCGCAGCAGGAAGAACAGGAGATACAGCATCACGAACAGTCCGACGACGAAGATGAACGCGTTCTGGCCGAGCAGCACCAGTTGCTCCGCGAGCAGCTGGCTCGCGGCGCGCAGGCCGGCCGCGAGCGGTTCCTCGAGGTCGAGGTTCGTGATGCCGACGCTGTTGAGAAGCGCCGTGATCCAGCTCGGGACGGCCGCCGCGATCTGATCCAAGTAGCTCTGAAAATCGACGTTGCCCGTCTGCAGCCGATCGTAGACGGCGGCCGCCTGCCGCACGAGCAGCACGCCGACGAGCATGAGCGGCACGATCACGATCGCGACGATGATCAGGAGCGTCGCTACGGCGGCGAGGTTCGCCCGACCGCGGAAGCGCTCGCGAATCCGGCGGTAGAGCGGTGCGAACAGGATCGCGATCGCCGCGCCCCAGAGCACCGCGCCGTAGAAGGGCCATAGCACCCAGACGAACAGAGCCGTGACGGCAACGACGAGCAGCAGGAATGCTCTGTCCTCGAGCGTCGCCAACGGTAGCTACCTCCGCGCGTCGGGCTCATGCCGTTCGATCTGCCGTGAAGACGCCCGGCGCGGCGCGCTCGCGGCGTTGCCTGCTTCCGGCGCCGCCGGGAACCTCCCGGCGCCGTTCGGGAGCAGGTGTCGTGCGGCTTCGCGGAGAGCATACCTCGCCCGGCCCGGCGGAGATATGCCCGGCGCGCTCGGCTACGGAGCGAGGGGCCGAGCGCTGACGGCAGCGGGCGGCTTCGGCACCTTCGGTGCGTTGGCCTGCGTCGAGAAACGAAGCGCGCCGAGGTCGATCGGGTTGTTATGCGGCTCGCCGTTGAAATCCCGGTCGTAGGCGTTCTTGGCCGTCGCGAGCGACAGGATGCCGTTGTCGCCAGCGCCGTTCGTGCGGCTCGACGCCATAGGCAGGAAGTCCTTCCACGTGACGGTGTCGAGCTTGTCGAGAGCGCGCCAGCCGCTCATCCGCGCGAGCGCGACTCCCTTGTAAATGTTCGTCGAATGCGAGAAGTCGCCGCCCGGGTCGCCTTGGCTCAAATAGTTGTTTCGTGCCGTCATGCCGTGCAGCTTCGTTCCCGCCACATCGCGCGTTCCGCTCGAGATGCTCAATAGGATGTTATTGACGAACCTGCCGTTCGGCTTCGGCCTTTGCCCGCCGTCGAACTGAACGTTGTTGTCGACGAGCGTATTGTTGTACACCTCGGCGTTGTCGAAGCTGCTTTCCGGAAGATTGCCCCAGAACGCGATGCCCTGGTTCGTGTATGCGACGAGGTTCGCGTAGATCTTCGCGTCCGTCGACTGCACATCGAGCGGGGTCTTCCCGCCGTAGCCCGCGTAGTGGTACTTCTCGTTGTTGACGACGATGCCGCTGCCGACCGTCTTCCCGTCGCCGCGCCAGTGACCCGAGTCGGTCGTGCCGAGCACGATGTTGCGGCGTATCGTGACCCTCGGCGACGAATCGGCGTAAATGCCGACCGCTCGCGCGCCGTACACGCGGTTCCCTTCGATCAGCGAGTCGTGGCTCCCCTGGTTCGCGTTGATGCCCTCGCCGTACACCTTCTCGACCGTATTACCCCGAACCGTCATCCTCGGCGACTTGACGCCCGCGATCGCCGAGCCCCAGGCGGAAGCGCCCTCGAGGTACGCCCGATTGGAATCCGCGATGTGGTTGTTCTCGATCAGGATGTCACTCGACTCGTTCAGCTTGATGCCGCTGTCGTAGGTATTGTGCGTGACGACGTTGATGACCGCGCCGAAGCTCGCTTCGCGAAAGCTGACCCCTCGTCCTTCGGAGTTGATCAGGCGGAAGTTCTCGACGCGGACGTGGTCGCCGGTGATCTCGATCAGCCCGACGTGCCGGGATTGGGGTATGCGGTCCTGGCCGTCGATCGTCGGCCGCGCTCCGTTGATTCCGCGCTTCGCGACGCCGTTCTCGACGTAATAGGCGCCGATGACGAGGGGCTGTGACTTGGAACCCGACCATTTGACGACGAGCTGATCCGTCCATTTGTCGCCCGCATGAAACAGGATCTCGTCGCCCGGCCCGAACGAGCCGGAGTTGACCTTGTCGATCGACGCCCATGCGTCCGCGTGGCTTTTCCCGCTCGCTGAATCGTTGCCCCCGTTACGAACGTAATACGTTGCGCTTTCGGCCGTCGCGCTCGCTCCGAGCACGGCGCAAACAAGCAGAAAACGCATCCAGCGGATCGGCATCGGCACTCCCTCTTTAATGTCGCTCCGTCTGTCGTCGGCGAGCACCGCCGATAATTATTCGACTCTAGCCCGACACAGACCGCGTCTGCATCGGGTCGTCTCGCGATCGCGGGAAGGCGGCGGGTTGGCGTCGAGCGGATGTGACTCGAGTTCTAACCGCTGCGACGGTGCGGCACCGAAGAGGTGTGCGACCCGGCGATCATGGCGTAGCTCGCTTTAGACCCGTGGTTTTGCGTCCCCGTCTTTCGGCGGGTTTGCCCTGAACGCCGGCAGTCTGAGTGACCGCGATCGGAGGTGTCAACCTGTCGCGTCGCAGGAACACGAGGCGTGAAGTGCCCGATGCCTCGAACTGCAAACCGATCGCTCCGGTCGTACGCGCTGGAGCGGAAGCGGCAAGTAAGTTACCGGTCGATGTGCCTCTCCGGCGAGGACGCCGGAGAGGCTTGCGCATCAGCGCGGGCGCACCGAGAGTCCGCCCGGGCTTTTCGGCACCTTAAGCGCGCCCGTTCGGACGGCGCCGATGTCGATCGGCCGCTGGTGCGGCTTCGCGTTGAAATCACGGTCGAAGTCGTGCTTCGCGGACGAGCGCGCGAGGATGCCGCTGTCTCCAGCGCCGGCGACCGCGTTTCCTTTCGGCGCGAAGTCCGCCCAGCCCACGGCCATCAGATCGTCGATCTCGCGCCACCCCTGCATGCGGACGAGCTCGAGCCCGCTGTATCGGTTGCCCGGATGAGAGAAATCGCCGCCCGGGTCACCCTGGCTCAGGTAGTTGTTGCTCGCGGCCATGCCCTCTAGATTCGTTCTCGCAACGTCGCGCGTGCCGGCGCTGACGCTGAGCAGGATGTTGTTCGAGAAGCTCGAGCCCGGCTTCGGCCGCGTGCCGGGGTCGAACTGGACCGTGTTGTCGACGAGGGTGTTGTTGTAGACCTCGGCGCCTTCGAATCGCGACTCCGGCATGTTGCCCCAGAACGCGATGCCTTGCTGCGTGTATGCGACGAGGTTCGCGTAGATCTTGACGCCGGTCGACAGGATGCCGGGATCCATGTCGCCGCCATAGCCTTTGTAGTGATATTTCTCGTTGTTCACGACGATGCCGCTGCCGACATTGTCCCCGGTTCGCCAGAACGCGGGATCCGAGATGCCGAGGACCATGTTCCGCCTGATCGTGACGTCCCGAGAGGCGTCGACGTAGATGCCGAGAGCCCGTGCGCCGAATACCCGGTTCCCTTCGATCAGGGACTCGTGGCTTCCGTGGTTCGCGTTGATGCCTTCCCCGTACACCTTCGCGACCGTGCTGCCGCGCACGGTGAGCCTCGGAGACTCTACGCCTACGATCGCCGCGCCCCACGCGGACTCGCCGTCGAGATAGGCCCGGTTCGAGTCCATGACGAAGCAGCTCTCGATCAGCACGTCGCGGGACCGGTTCAGCTTGATGCCGCTGTCGAACGTGCCGCGGGTCGTGACATTGATCACCTGCGCGAAGTCGGCACCGCGAAGGCTGACGCCGCGGCCTCCGGAATCGACGAGGGCGAGGTTCTCGATTCGCACGTAGTCGCCGGTGACCTCGATCAGTCCCTGATGACGGTTACGCGGCAGCCGCTTGTCGCCGCTGATCGTCGGTCTGTTTCCGCTCACTCCGCGAGTCTCCACGCCGTTCTGCAGGTGGTATGCGCCGATCACGGTGTAGGCGGACGGGTTGCCGGACCAGTCGACGCGAAGCTCGCCTTTCCACGTGTCGCCGGAGTGGAAGAGGATCTCGTCGCCCGGGGCGAACGTGTGCGACTCGACCCTTTCGAGCGTCGCCCACGCGCTCGCGTGGCTTCGCCCGTCCGCGGAATCGTCCCCGCCGTTACGGACGTAGAAGGTCGCCGCGTGGCCTTCGCCGACGGCGGCGAGCGCAGCGTACAGAAGGAGCAGTCGAGGCGATCGGATCGGCATGGCTTGGGGCTCCCGCAATCGGACGAATCGAACGAGGCAGCACATCATGATCGGGTCTCCAGAAGCATGGAGACCGTAAGCAAGAGACCTTCTGAATCGCGAACTTCCGGCCGGGATTCGGGGATCACGGCGCCGTTCGCGGAAGCGATGCGCGGTGGAAGCGGCGCAGAGTCTGGAGAGCACGGCGGAGCCGGTCAACGTGTCGCGGAATACCTACGCTTTGGCTGCTGCGCGTGCGGTTCGGGCGGTTCGGTGCGGTTAGCGGCGGCTGCGGCTTCGGGGCTGTCGGACGGCCCGCGAGTCCCGACGTGCGGCCGTCGATCGCATGCCGTTCCAAATTTTGCTTTTCGTCGGTTCGCGCTCCCGGAAGCGGCAGAATCCCGGTGAGGTGACCGTGGCATAGAGATTGCAGCCGCGCGAATACGGGGAGAATCAGAAACGGTCGGGTGCTGATGAACTTTCTCGTCGGCGCGATGTTCGTGTCCGTGTTCGGGGCGGGGTACCTCGTCCGCCGCCTGGACGTGATTCACCCCTACTTCGTGCTGCTTCCGGAGCTCACGACGGCCGTGTGTCTGCTCGTCGTGATCGGCCGCGTGCTGGCCGGCAAGGAGATCGCGCTCGACTGGCGCTACGTCGTCTTCTTCGCGCTGTTCTTTTTCGTGCTCCTCTTCGGATTTCTCGTTCAGGGGATGTCGTCCGGCGCCGTCATCTCGGGCTTGCGCGGCTACGTGAAGTTCATTCCCTTCTTCCTGCTTCCGGTCGTCTATCCGTTCACGCCTCGCCAGCTCAAGGCGCAGCTCGCGGTGTTGCTGACGATTTTGTTCCTGCAGATTCCGCTCGCCGTGTACCAGCGATTCGTCGAGTTCGCAGACCGGATGCATACGGGCGATCCGGTCCGCGGCATGGCGACGTCGTCGAGCTCGCTCAGCATGCTGATGGTCTGCGTGATTGCGCTGCTCGTCTCCGCGTACTATCGGAGGAGAATCCGTCTGCCGTTCCTGATGGCCGCGACCGCGGTCTTCTTCCTTCCGACGACGCTGAACGAGACGAAAGGCACGCTCGTGATGCTCCCGGTCGCGCTCTTGCTGCCGGCGCTCCTGATGCCGAGCGGCACCAAGACGATGCGCCGAGTCATACCCGTCGCGATCGTCGGCGTCGCCGCGGGCCTCGCTTTCGTCAGCGTTTACAACTACTTCATCCAGTACCGCGAATTCGGCAAGCCGCTCGAGACGTTCTTCACGGAGGGCCACGTTCGCCATTACCTCTACACCGGCGCGGACCCCGCCGACGACCGCGCGATCGGACGTTTCGACAGCATTTCGCTCGCCTTCGACACGATCTCGCGCGACCCCCTGACGCTCGCTTTCGGGCTCGGGGCCGGCAACGTCTCGCCGTCGTCGCTTCCCGGCTTCGAAGGGGAGTATGCGCACTACTTCGAGCGCTACGGCGTCGCGCTCACGCAGATCACGAACTTCTTGTGGGAGATCGGCTTCGTCGGGCTCGCGGTGTACCTCTTGATGTACGCGCTCGTGTTTCAGGACTCGCTCCTGCTTGCGCGCCGGGACGGAGCGGTCGGCCTGCTCGGACAGGTCTGGGCCACCGTGACGGTCATGATGGGGATGGCGCTCTTCTACAAGAGCGTGTTTTCGATGAACGAGATCGGCTATCTCTTCTGGTTCTATTCCGGAATCGTTGCCGGCAAGGCCTGCGCGGTGCGCAGGTTGTCCGCCCGGCGGCGGAGCAGCGTCGTCGGTCCGCGGTTCGGCGCGTGCCGTGAGGCCGAGGCGTAGCGATGTCGCGTCCGTTCGAAGGCCCGTCCGATCATCGACTCTCGCTTCCGATAGACGCCGTCGAGCGCGACCGCGTGACCCACCGGCCGGTCCGCGTGATGGTCCTCGGCCTGCGCGGGATCGTGAACGTGCAGGGAGGAATAGAGACCCATGCGCGCAATCTCTATCCGCTGCTCGCGCGGCTCGGCTGCGAGGTGGAGGTCCTGCAGCGGTCGGCGTACTTCCGCGGCAAGCGGTTGAGTCGCCGGTTCGGCGTTCGATTGAGCTACCTCTGGGCGCCGTCGATCACGATCATCGAGACCGCCGTGCACACCTTCATCGGCGTGCTCTATGCGGCCGTCAAGCGGCCGGACATCCTGCATCTGCATGCCGTCGGACCTGCGTTCCTGACGCCGCTCGCACGGCTTCTCGGCCTGCGCGTCGTCGTGACGCATCACGGCGCCGATTATCTACGGGAGAAGTGGGGGCCGATCGCGCGCCGCGTCCTCGAGGCGGGCGAGTGGGCAGGGATGCGCGGCGCGAACGGCTGCATCGTCGTGTCGAAAGTGCTCGAGGAGCGGATGCGGGAGAAGTACGGTGTCGGTGCGACGTGGATTCCGAACGGCGCGCCTCGGTCGGGGCGAGTCACGACGACCGATACGTTGACGCGCTTCGGTCTGGCGCCGCGGCGATACGTGCTCTACGTCGCGCGGATGGACAGGGGGAAGCGCCAGATCGATCTCGTCGATGCGTTCGAGTCGGCGCGCCCGGCCGGATGGAAGCTCGTTCTCGTCGGGGAGGTCAACCCTCGCGACGGGTATACGCGCGAGGTGATCGCCAGGGCGCAACGCAATCCGGACATCGTCCTGACCGGTTTTCAGCGCGGCCGAGCTTTGCGTGAGCTCTACAGCCATTGCGCCGTGTTCGTGCTGCCGTCCTCCGCGGAGGGACATCCGATCGCGCTGCTCGAGGCGCTGAGCTACGGCGCGCCGGTGCTGTCGACCGCGATACCGGAGAACATGGCGATCCCGATCCCGCCCGAATGCTTCTTTCCCGTCGGCGACACGCACGCGCTCGCGCAGCGGATCGCGTCGCTCGCGCGCGGAGAAAAGTTCGCCGAGCCGGGAGCGCTGCAGCAGCTCGTCAGGACCCGTTACAGCTGGCGGCGGGCGGCGCAGCTCACGCGCGCCGTCTACGACGACGTGCTGTCGGAAGGCTGACAAGGCGGGGGAGTACGACGACGGAAAACGCGCTCCACAGCGCGGGCCGATCCGGATCCGCCGGGCGGCGTGCTCAGACGCCGACGAGCCCGCGCGCGCTCCCTGGCAGCGGCGTCTCGAGCAGGGACGCCCGGCGGAGCGCGTCCCGCAAGCGCTCGTAGTTGCGCACGTGCTGCTCGATCGGAATCCCTGCTGACTGGCGTTCGAGCACGCGCTCGCGCGGCATGATCTGCGGCTCGAGGCCGAGGAAGCGATGCGCTTTCGCGGTCACGGCGTCGAGGTCGCGAGCGAGGTCCTCGTAGCGAATCAAGCAATACGGATTCGTGCGCGCAAGCTCGCTCAGCTTCTCGTCGAGCCAGACTTTCATGCGCACGCGCTTGATCGCGGCGTGCACCGGAATTTCGACGGAGACGTCCTCGGGATAGCGGTTACCTGCGCCGAACATGCCGAGCTTCGTCGCAACGAACTTCGACCGAAGCCATGCAAGGTTGTCGGTTCGAACGATGTGCAGCACGTGGATGTCGGGCTCGCTGCGCCACCAGCGGAGCGTTTCGTAGAAGCGGTCGAGGAACAGCGTGACACCGGCGGCGGGCGTGACGAGCCACTTGTCGTTCGTGCGGAAGATGCCTTTGTAGCCGAGCCATTTCGTCGCGCCGGTGACGGCCGCCTCGATCTGCGCGCGCTCCCGGTCGGCGAGGAGGCTGAAATCGCCACGCAAGCCGCGCCGGCACGCTTCGACGCGTCTCGCCCACGGCACTTTGAACCCCCATTCCCACCCGGCGGCGACGCTCTCGTGAAACCCGAGCGCGCGTCCGAGCGTAGCGCTGCCGGTTCGTCCGGTGCCCGTGACGACGAATCTGTTCATCCTCGGAACCAGCCCTGCGTGACGGAACTTCCCCGCACGAGCAAGAACCGTGCCGCGTCGGGTCGAGGTTCGGGCGTCCCGCGTGTAGCATGGCCGCTCGTTCGAACCCGACCGAAAGGCTATGACTCACTCCCTCGACGACGACCTTGCATTCGCGTTGCGTCTCGCGGACACCGCGCGAACGATCTCCCTTGGGCGCTTCCGTGGCACGTTCCGCAGCTGGAGGAAGGTAGACGGCAGCATCGTCACCGAGGCGGACGAGGCCGTCGAAGACGCGGTGCGGGCCGCGATCGCGAGCGAACGGCCGGGCGACGCGATGCTCGGCGAGGAGCGGGGACAGACGGGATCGGGGCCGCGGCGCTGGATCGTGGACGCGATCGACGGCACGCAGAGCTTCGCGTCCGGCACGACGCAGTGGGCCACGCTGATCGCGCTCGAGGTGGACGGCGAGGTCGTGCTCGGCGTCTGCGACCATGCGCCGCTCGGCCGCCGCTACTGGGCGGCCAGGGGTAGCGGTGCGTTCGTGGCCGATGACGGTGCTGCGCCCGAGCGGCTCCGCGTGTCGGCGACGTCGTCGCTCGATGCTGCGCGTACGTTCATTCCGCCACCGGAGTGGGTACGGGACGAGCGCGCGAGAGAGGTCGCCGCAGCGCTCGCCCGCCCTTCCCGTCCCGAGCACGCCGGCGACCATCCCGCGATGCTCGTCGCCCGCGGCGAGTGCGACCTTGCCGTCTTCTTCGTCTGCGGCCCATGGGACGTGGCCGCGCCGTCGATCGTCGTGCGCGAGGCCGGCGGCGCGTTCAGCGACCTGGCCGGCAGGCCGGATCTCGGCGGCACGGCGCTCTTCTCTAACGGCGTGCTGCACGACGCGGCGCTCCGCATCGCGGCGGGTCCGTTCGCGCGCTGACGGTGCGCCGAGGGTCGCGACGGCGCACCGGGCGCTTCGGCGCTATATTAGAATGCGCTGAAATTCAATTCGGTCCCGGCGCCGCTCGACGGCGCCGGGTGCGCGCCCGACCCGAGTCTCGAGCCGGCCCCGTAAGACTACCTATGATCGCGAAGCACGCAGCCCCTCCGCCGATGAGCCGCAAGGATCTCGAGCGTCTGCGAGATCGAGCCGGAGAGGCGGCTGCGCTGTTGAAGGCATTGTCCAACGAGAGCCGGCTATTGATCCTCTGCACCCTCGTCGGCAAGGAGATGTCCGTCTCGGAGCTCAACGAGCAGATACCGTTGAGCCAATCCGCGCTGTCGCAGCAGCTCGCCGTGCTGCGCCGCGAGGGACTCGTCGAGACGCGCCGCGAGGCGCAAACGATCTACTATTCGCTCGCCCCGACCAATGCCCTTCGGATCATCTCCGTGCTGCGCGAGCTCTACTGCCACGGAGGGCTGGGGCGGAAGCGGCCGAGGCGGGGCAAAGGGACTCGTCGGTGAGTCCTATCCCGGCGCGCGGGCTTCGTTGCCCGGCCGTCGCCGGGAACCGGAGCCCGCCGTCCGCGTCGTGCCCTTCGTATAAGTACTTCCCCGAATCGCCGTCGTCCGAGTCCGGCGTAGCATGTGTCACGTCTGAATTAGAACTTTTTAATTTAGATATATCTAATATAACGACCATCGGAAATGCAGCCGTCGACAAGGAGGTGAAGCGATGAGCACTGCAACGACGACCCGAGCCGCCGAGAAGAGGCCGTTCTCGATAGAGCGCGGCATCGCCGCATTCGCCGGCATCATGGTGCTGCTGTCGGTTGCGTTGACACACTGGGTGCATCCCGGTTTCGTATGGCTGACGGTGCTGATCGGTGCGAACCTGTTCCAGCAGGCGTTCACGGGCTTCTGCCCGGCGGCCATCGTGATGCGGCGTCTCGGGCTGCGGCGCGAGGCGGAAATCGGAGGCACAGTGGAGAGATGAACGCAGTTCACCTACGTCGGGTTCGACTCCGGCCCGGGAGAGCGGTACCGCGCTCGGGCCGACACGGCGCGTTCGTGAGATGGTCCCGGCTTCTCGCGCTGCTCGCGGCCTTCGGGCTCTCGGTTGCGCAAACCGAGACGCTCGAGGACGCGTGGCGCATCGCGCTCGAGCGTGATCTCGCGCTTGCCGCCGCCGAAAGCCGGGTCGCGGCGGCGGAGGCGGGCGTCGGCGCCGCTCGCGCGGAGCGCCGGCCGCGCCTCGTCGCGTCCGTGAACGCGGTCGAGCTCGACGAGGGTCCTGCGTTCGATTTCGCGCGCGCCGGGCTTCCGCTCGAGATGCCGCTGCTCGACGGCTCGACGCTCGTGATCGCAGGGACGACGATGAGCGTTCCGCTCTATACTTCCGGCATGACGCGCGCCGGTATCGATGCCGCTCGCGCGAACCTCGACGCTGTCCGGCACGAGGCCACAGCGTTGATGCAGCACGTGAAGCTCGCGGTCGCCGAGCGTTACGTCGGCGTGCTGCGTGCCCAGAGCGCAGTTGCGGTCGCGGACAGCAACGTCGCGAGCCTCGCAGCGCACTTGCGCGAGGTGGAGGACATGTATCGCTCGGGCAGTGTGCCGCGCAACGATTTCCTCGCGGCGTCCGTCTCCCTTGCCGATGCCGAGCAGCGCCGTCTGCAGGCGCAGAACGCGCTCGACGTCGCGCGAGCCGCGTATAACCGCGCGCTCGGCCGCCCGCTCGCCGAGCCGTTCGAGCTCGACGCCGACTTGCCCCGTGTCGATCCGCGCATCGATGCCGAGACGCTCGACGCGCTGACGATGCTCGCGCTCGCGGAGCGCAGCGAGCCGCGCCGGCTCGGTTCCGCGGCCGACGCGCTCGCGGCCGAGGCCGCCTCGGCGGGCGCGGCGACCCGCCCGCAGCTCGCTCTGATCGCGGGCTATGCCCGGCTCGACAACGAGTTCCTGAGCCGCGACGGCTACTGGGCCGTCGGCGTGGGCATGCAGTGGACCGCTTTCGACGGCGGGCGCTCGCGCAACCGAGCAAGCGCGCTGTCGCTCGAGTCGCGGGCGCTCGAGCGGCAGCGGCGCGACGTCGAGTCGCTGATCGCGCTCGACGTGCGACAGGCGTGGCTGACGCGGAACGAGACCGAGCGGCGCATTGCCGTCACGGAGCGTGCGCTCGAGCAGGCCGAGGAGAACCTTCGCGTTGCTCGGGACCGCTACCGGAACGGGGAGGGCACGAACAGCGAGGTGCTCGATGCGGAAATGCTGCGCACGATGAGCCTCGACAACTTCGACGCCGCGCGGTACGACGCAGCGCTCGCCCGCTATCGGCTCGCGCATGCCGTCGGGCTCTTATGACCGCATCCCAGGGGGCGAAGCAATGAAGCCTGGCACCTCCGCCTTTCCGGTCGTGATCATCGCGATATCGGTCGCTGCTTCCGCGCTCGCGGCGGAAGTGCCGTTCCCGACCGTGGAGGCGCGCTACGAGCAGGCGCCGCGCGAGCGCGTCTTCGACGGCACCGTCGAGGCGGTGAATCGCGCGACGGTCTCCGCGCAGACGACCGGCCGCGTCGCGGAGATTCTTTACGACGTGAACGATTTCGTCGAGGCGGGTGCCGTGATCATGCGGTTCACCGACGTGGAGCAGCAGGCGGCGTTGCAAGAGGCGAGGGCGGCGCTCGAGGAAGCGGAAGCGCGCTTCGCCGAGGCGGAGCAGGAGTATGCGCGCGTCGAGAGCATGTTCCGCAACGAGACCGTGTCGCGCGCGCGCTTCGAGCAGGCGCGGGCGAACCGCGAGGCCGCCGCGGCGCGGCGCGAGGCGGCGCGCTCCGCGGTCGCGAGGGCGGAGGAGCAGCTCGGCTATACCGAGGTGCGGGCGCCTTACGCCGGCATCGTCTCGGAGCGTCACGTCGAGGTCGGCGAGATGGTCGCCCCGGGTCAGCCGCTGATGAGCGGGCTTTCGCTCGAATCGCTGCGCGTCAACGTCGACGTGCCGCAAAGCATGGTCGAGCCGATCCGGGGGATCGGCCGGGCGTTCGTGTACGTCGGCGACGAGCGCGTGCCGGCGGAAAGCTTGACGTTCTTCCCGGTCGCGGATCCCGTGACGAACACGTTCCGCGTGCGCGTGAATTTGCCCGAAGGGAGCGCGACGCTCTTCCCCGGCATGTTCGTCAAGGTCGGCTTCGTCGTCGGAGAGAGCCGGCGTCTGCTCGTGCCGGCCGCTGCGGTCGTCCGCCGCAGCGAGCTCACGGCGGTATACGTCGTCGACGACGAGCGCGTGACCTTGCGGCAGATCCGCGTCGGCCGTGCATACGGCGAAGACGTCGAGGTGCTCGCCGGGCTCGACGCCGGCGAGCTCGTCGCGCTCGATCCGGTCGCGGCCGGCATCTACGTCAAGGAGCGGCAGGTCGCCGAGAGCGCGAACGAGCGTCCGGCGAATCGCCGCGTCGAGAGATGAGCGCCGACGCCCCGAACACGAGCCTCGGGTTCTCCGGCTCGATCGCCCGACGCTTTCAGGACTCGAAGCTCACGCCGCTCTTCGCGCTTGCGGGCCTCCTGCTCGGACTCTTCGCCGTGCTCGTGACGCCGCGCGAGGAGGAGCCGCAGATCGACGTGACCTTCGCGAACGTGTTCGTGCCGTTTCCCGGCGCGAGCGCGGTCGAGGTCGAGAACGTCGTCGCCGTGCCGATGGAGCAGGTGCTCGCGGAGATCGAGGGGGTCGAGCACACGTACTCGGTCTCCCGGCCCGGGATGGCCGTGCTGACGGTCCAGTTCGAGGTCGGCGAGCCGCGCACCGAAGCGATCGTTCGGCTCTACAACGCGGTGTTCTCGAACCTCGACTACTTGCCGCAAGGCGTCGGCGTCCTTCAGCCGCTCGTGAAGCCGATGGGGATCGACGACGTCCCGATCGTGACGATCACGCTGTGGACCGAGGATCCCGAGCGGGGCGCGCACGACCTCGCGCGTGTCGCGCACTCGATCGAGGCCGAGATCAAGCGCGTGCCGGGCACGCGCGACGTCTACACGGTCGGCGCGCCGGAACGCGTCTTGCACGTGCGGCTCGATCCGCAGCGGATGTCGGCCCACGGGATCTCGCTCGACGCGCTGCGGGATGCGCTGATCGCGAGCAACGTCGTCACGCACGCGGGCGCGACCGTCGCGGACAACGTCTACACGCCGGTGACCGCCGGCACCTTTCTCGCCGACGCGGACGACGTCGCCGAGCTCGTCGTCGGCGTGAACGACGGCCGGCCGGTCTACCTCGACGACGTCGCGGAGGTCGTCGCAGGTCCCGACCAGCCCGAGCGGTACGTCTGGTTCGGCACCGGCGAGGCCGCCGCGGCCAAGGGGCTCCCGCCCGGTATCGACGCGCCGGCCGTGACGATCGCCGTCTCGAAGAAGCCCGGCACGAACGCGGCCGACATCGCGGACGCCGTGATCCGGCGGATCGACGAGCTACGCGGCACGCACATCCCCGACGGCGTCGAGGCGACGATCACTCGCAACTACGGCCAGACGGCGAACGACAAGGCCCGGCAGCTGATCAACAAGCTGATCTTCGCGACCGCGTCGGTCATCGTCCTCGTCGCCGCGGCGCTCGGCTGGCGCGAGGCGATCATCGTCGGCGCAGCCGTCGTGATCACGCTCGCGCTGACGCTGTTCGGGTCGTGGGCGTGGGGCTTCACGATCAACCGCGTATCGCTCTTCGCGTTGATCTTCTCGATCGGCATCCTCGTCGACGACGCGATCGTCGTCGTCGAGAACATCCATCGTCATATCGCGCTCGGCGGCAAGAGCCTGCTGGACGCGATCCCGCCGGCCGTGAACGAGGTCGGCGGACCGACGATCCTCGCGACGTTCACCGTGATCGCGGCGCTCTTGCCGATGGCGTTCGTCAGCGGGCTGATGGGACCCTACATGAGCCCGATCCCGATCAACGCGAGCACGGGCATGCTGTTGTCGCTCGCGGTCGCGCTCGTGTTCACGCCGTGGGCGAGCCTGAAGCTGCTCGCCCGGCACACGCGCACGGCCGAGGCCTCGGATCGCCGACACGGCTTCGACGCGGAAAACCGCCGCGACCGCTTCATCGAACGGCTGGCCCGCGCGAGCATCGCGCCGTTTCTCGGCACGGACCGCGGCGCGAGGCGCCGCCGCCGCGGGCTCTACGCGGGCGTCGGTCTCGCGATCGTCGCGGCCGTGAGCCTCGTCGGGTTCACGTGGGTCGTGATGAAGATGCTGCCGTTCGACAACAAGTCGGAGTTTCAGGTCGTCGTGGACATGCCGGAGGGCACGACCGTCGAGCAGACGGCCCGCGTCCTCGCGGAGATGGCGGCGTATCTGCGCACGCGCCCGGAGGTCACCGACTTCCAGGTCTATGCCGGCACGGCCGCGCCGATCAACTTCAACGGGCTCGTGCGCCAGTACTACCTGCGAGAAGGCGCGAACGTCGGCGACATCCAGGTCAACCTCGTC
>Ga0079224_100003281_pt1 | contig 20301 bp, 14 predicted proteins | sample Stecom2015_FD_80414 | JGI IMG/M metagenome (GOLD analysis project Ga0079224, IMG submission 80414) | Agricultural soil microbial communities from Utah to study Nitrogen management - Steer compost 2015 | ecosystem: Environmental > Terrestrial > Soil > Agricultural land | place: USA: Utah...
CGAAGGACACCACACCCTGGTGGCGCAAGCCACAGCCGCTTCACCTCGCCCTCCTCGGGACGGGCGCGCTGCTCGCGGCGTTCACGCTCTGGCGCCTGCTGCGGCGGCGACGCTCCGCGCCCGCGCTAGCCACGGCCACGCCCACACCGCGCCGTCGACGCCGGCCGCGCGCCGCCCTCGTCTTCGGCCTCGTCGTAGTCCTGCTCGGGGTCGGGGTGGCCACGAGCGCCGGCGCCGCCGCCTTCGGCGCGCACACGTTGGGCTTGTTCGGCAAACCGCGCGCCGCGGCCTGGATCGGCACCCCGCAGTCCGGGCCGATCGGCGCCGAACTGCGCGAAGCGGCGTTCGACATCACCGTCTATCGCCTCGCGTGCCGCCCGGTCGGCGACGACACCCAACGCTGCCTGGCCACGGTCGGCGTGCGCAACCACACCAAGCGGAACCAGTACTGGCACGCGTCGATGCAGCGCGCCTACCTGCCCACGGGGACGTGGGTCGGTGCGGACGAGGCGGCGACCCGGGCCGCCAACGGCGGCCGCGACATGTTCGCCGATCCGGTCGTGCCTGGTCAGCGCCTGCTCGTCCCGATCGCGTTCACGGTCACCGGCGGGCTCCTGCCGAACCGGCTGGAGCTGCGCAGTGGGGTGTTCAGCGCCGGGGTCAGCGTGACCCCGTCCTAGCTCCCCTCAGCAACTCCCCTCAGCAGCTGCCCTCAGCAGCTGCCCTCCCTAGCGTCCGCCGTACGCTGGAGCCCATGACCGCCACGACCACCCATCCCGACGCGGCGGTGGTGCTCGACCCAGACACCTGGCGGGCCCGACGGGACGCGCACCGCGCCAGGGTCGACCGGTGGCTCGCCGAACACCTGGAGCGGCGGCGGCACGGCCGCAAGCATCCCGTGGAGGACTTTCTCTTCACCTACTACTCGTACCGCCCGGGGCAGCTGCGGCGCTGGCATCCCGGGGCTGGGGTGCTGCTCGTGGACGCCGATCCGGCGGAGTTCGGCCGCGACTACCGGGCGGTCGACGGCGGGGCGATGCTCGACGCAACGGCGATCCTCCAGCGCCGAGGGCAATCCGTGGCGTGGATTCGCACGCTGCTGGCCAACACCGCCGCGCGCCGCCCGCAGTTGTCGTGTTTCAACCTGCACGAGTGGGCCATGGTCTACCGGCAGCGCCCAGAGGAGCTGCGGCACGCGGGCTGGCCGCTGCGGCTCGGCCCGGAACGGACCGCGCGGGTGGTCGAGGAGCTCCGCCTCCGGTGCAGCCACTTCGACGCGTTCCGCTTCTTCACGCCGGAGGCCCGGCCGCTGAATCAGCGCCAGCTCAGCCGCGAAGGGCAGCTGGAGAACGAACAACCTGGCTGCCTGCACGCCAACATGGACTTGTACAAGTACGCCTACAAGCTGTCCCCGCTCATTCCCAGCGAACTCGTCGCCGAAGCGTTCGCCTTGGCTCGGGAGATCCGCGCGCTCGACATGCGCGCCTCCCCGTACGACCTCTCCGCCCTCGGCTACTCGCCGGTGCGCATCGAGACCCCGGAAGGCCGCGCCGAGTACGTCGCCGCGCAGCGCGACTTCGCCGAACGGGCCGCGCCGCTGCGGGCGCGACTCATCGAGGCGATCGACCGGGTCACGGCATTGGCCGGCCACACCCGGTGAGCGAGCGCTAGCCGCCCTGGCGGATGAGCCGCTCCGCCACCTGCTCGGCCCGCTGAATCGGGATCGCGAAGCCGATGCCGATGTTGCCGCCGGTGCCGTCGAGCGTGGCGATCGCGGTGTTCACACCGATCACCTCGCCGCGGGCGTTGACGAGCGGACCCCCGGAATTCCCAGGGTTGATCGACGCGTCGGTCTGCACGGCGGACTGTCGGCCACCGTTGCCGAGACGGACCTGGCGATCGAGGGCGCTCACGATGCCGGCGGTGACCGTGCCGGAGAGCCCCAGCGGGGCCCCGACCGCGAGCACCGACTCCCCGACCCGTGTGCTGTTCGGCGGCGCCAGCGGCAGCGGCCGCAGCCCCGCCGACGGCGGCACCTTCAGCACCGCGATGTCACTGTCCGGATCTCGCCCGACGACCTCAGCCGGCAGGCGTCGCCCGTCCGGGCTCACCACGGTCACCCGGCTGCGCGCGGCGGACGCGCTGCCCGGGGACGCGCCTCCACTGAGGATGTGATCGTTGGTGATGATGTGTTGCCGGTCGTCCACCGCGAACCCGGAGCCGCCGGCCATGCCGCGTCCCCCCACCTGCACCGACACCACACCGGGTAGGGCCTGCGCGGCCGCGCTGACCAAGTCGCCGGGGACGTTGGGAATCCCCGGGCTCGGGGAGGCCACCGACACCGCCGGCGTCGGTTTGCGCCCGGCCACGTAGCCGCCGGAGACCCCACCGACCACAGTGGAGAGCAGCACCACGGCGAGGGCGGCCAACAGAGCGCGTGGCCCACGTGTCTGGTGGCCGGCGGACGGCGCCTCCGGCGGCGCGCCGGACGGCTCCGGCGTGGATGCCAGCTCTGGAGACACATACGACGGTCCGCGCGGTTCGCCGAGTCCGGAAGGACCGGTTGTCATCGCACCCTCCTGATCCGTCATGGCAGGCGGGAGAACCACCACATGGAGCTGCCCGCGGCGGCCAGGCCCAACACCAAGCCCAGGCCGACGAATCGGGCCGACACATCCCGCCGTTCGGTGCGGTACCCCACCGATGTGCCGATGTCCTGGTACACCTTCCGCAGCTCGCCACGGCTGGCGGCCTCGTGATAGGCGCCGCCGCTGAGCTCCGCGACAGCCCGCAGGCTCTCCCCGTCTACCGGCACGCGTAACGTCCGCCCGCCCCCTTGATCGATGAAGCCGGAGACCGTGCCGAACGAGATGGTGTCCACCGGGACGTTCGCCTCGACCGCCTCGCTGGCCGCGGCCTCCGGGTCGCGCCCTGACGTGTTGGCCCCATCGGAGAGCAACACGATCCGCGCCGGCGGCGGATCCTCCGCCGCTTGCTCGTCGAGTGCTCGGATCGCCTCCAGCGAGGTGGTGATGGCGTCACCGATGGCGGTGCCCTGCGTGCCGGTCACGCCTTCAGCGAGCCGGTTGATGCCCGCCTTCAGCATGGTTCGGTCGGTGCTCGGCGCCACCAGCACCGACGCGTTGCCGGCGAACGCCACCAGCCCGATGTTGAACTGGCGGGGCAGATCGTCGACGAAGGCGTGCGCCGCGGACTTCGCCGCCGCCAACCGGTTCGGCCGCACGTCTTGGGCGAGCATCGACGTGGACACGTCCACGACGACCATCACGGTGGCGCGTTCGCGGGGCACCCGCACCTCGGCGGTGGGGCGAGCGAAGCCGAGCACGAGCAGCGACAGCATGGCCAGGAAGAGCCCCGCCGGAAGGTGTCGACGCCACCCGGGCCGCTCTGGCGCGACCCGGTCCAGCAGTCGGAGGTTGGTGAACCGCAACGCGTATTGGCTGCGCCGGCGCTGGGCGAGCAGGTAGGCCGCGAGCAGCCCGAGCACCGCGACAAGGAGCAGGAGTCGGTACGGGGATTCCCACCTCATGTCCACGCACCTTTCCGGGAGAACGCCGGCGGGGCGGCGTTGGCCAGTCGGCGCTGGACGTGCACATGTCGGACGATCTCCGTCACCCAGTCCTGATCGGTACGCAGCGACAGCCGGGTTGCCCCCGCTCGGCGCAGCGCGCCGGCCACCGCCGCCCGCTGCGCCGCGGCCGCGGCCGCGAACCGGGCGCGCAGCCGGCGGTCCGCAGTCGACACTTCCCGCCGCCGCCCGCTCTCGGGGTCGACGAGCGTCACGACTCCGATGTCCGGCAACTCCAGTTCCCGCGGGTCAATCACCTCGACGGCGAGCACCTGGTGGCGCACGGCCAACCGGCGCAACGGCTTCTCCCACTCGGGCTCGGCGTCCAAGGAATCAGGAAGGCCGTCCAGGAAATCGGAGATCACGACGGCGAGGCCGCGCTGGGACGCGCCGCGCCGCAAGGCGTCGATCGCGTCGGCGAGCGACGGGCCGGCGCTGGTTTCGGGCGTGGCCCGCGGCGAGGCCAGCAGCGTCCGCAGCAAGGCCCACAGGTGCCCCCGACCGCCGCGGGCGGGCCACCGCCACACCCGGTCCGCGGCGAGCGTGTGGACGCCGAGTCGATTGCCGACGCGGGCGGTGAGGAACCCGATCGCGGCGAGCGCGGCGACGGCCAGCTCGCGTTTCTCCAGCTCGGCGGTGCCGAAGTCCATGCTCGGTGTCGCGTCCACGAGCGCCCAGGTGGTGAGCTCCCGGTCGGCGTCGGTCTCCCGCACGTGCGGGGTCGTGGTACGCGCGGTGACCGCCCAATCCATCCGGCGGACCTCGTCCTCGCCGGGCCGGTATTCCCGGCTGCCGGCGGGCTCGCTGCCCGGTCCCGGCAGCAGCCCGAGGTACTCGCCGTGGAGGAGCCCGTCGAGCCGCCGGGTGATGGTCAACTCCAGCCACCGCAAACGGTGCTCCGGCGCCAGGTGCCGCAGCCCCATCCCGCGGGCGCTCTCGCCGACGGTCATGCCGCGGCCAGGCCGACCGGACGGTCCCCCCGCGGCGCCACCCACGGTGGGGGGACGGCCTGCACCACCTGGTGCACGATCGACTGCGCGGAGATCCCTTCCGCGACCGCGTCGAAGGAGAGCACCAGCCGGTGCGCCAGGACGTCCACGGCGAGCTCCTGCACGTCCTCGGGGCGCACGTACTCCCGCCCGCGGATCAGAGCCAGGGCCCGGGCCGCGGCGGCCAGGCCGAGCGTGGCGCGCGGACTGGCCCCGTAGGCGAGCTGGGTGGCCAGCGGCGCGAGCCCAAACCGCTCCGGATGGCGGGTGGCGAGCACCAGCCGGACGATGTACTCGGCCAGCGCGTGGTGGATGAAGACCTTGCGGGCGCGGTCCTGGAGCGCGACCAACCGTGGCGGGTCGAGCACCTGCTTGGCCCGGGGCGGCGTCGTCCCCATCCGGTACAGGATGGCGAGCTCCTCCTCGTCGCTCGGATAGTCGACGATGACCTTCATCAGAAACCGGTCGCGCTGCGCCTCCGGCAGTTGATAGACCCCCTCGGATTCAATGGGGTTCTGGGTAGCCAGGACCAGGAAGGGCTCGGGCACCTGGTAGCTCTGCCCCCCGATGGAGACCTGCCGCTCGGCCATCGCCTCCAGCAGCGCCGACTGCACCTTCGCCGGCGCCCGGTTGATCTCATCGGCGAGCACGAGGTTGGCCATCACCGGGCCGAGCTCGACGTCGAAGGTTTCGGTGGACGCCCGGTAGATGCGGGTGCCGATGATGTCGGAGGGGACGAGGTCCGGGGTGAACTGGATCCGGGAGAAGACGCCGCCGACCGCGGTCGCCAAGGTCTGCGCGGCTAACGTCTTCGCGACTCCCGGCACCCCTTCGACCAGGCAGTGCCCGTCGGCGAGCAACGCGACGAGGAGCCGCTCGACCAGCCGCTCCTGGCCCACCACAACGCTCTTCACCTCGGCCAGCGTCTGGGCGAGCTCACTGGCGACGGTCGTCTGCGCCGGCGCGGGCGTGACCATGGCGGCTCCCCTCGGTCAGACACGGTGGGTGGCGTCGGGGACCCGACCCGGCAGGTCGGGCGCACGTCGGGTTGCCCGCTAATCGCCGGCTCTAACGCGCGGACCACCGTGAAAATGGGCCCCTCCCCGGTCCGACACCGGGCAGGGGCCCCTGCCGCTACGCGTTCGGCGCTCCCTTGCGCCCACCTCCGGCGAGCGCCGGGCGCGCGCCGCCTCAGGCGAACACCGCATCCAGGGCGCGCCCCATCACGCGATGGAGGTCTCCGCCACCGGGCTCTTCGTCAGCCCGTAGGTCAACGCGTCGACCAACGCGTGCCAGCTCGCCTCGACGACGTTCTCGTGCACCCCGACGGTCGTCCAGTCCCGGCCGTGCTGGTCGTTGGTCTCCACCAACACCCGGGTCACCGCCCCGGTGCCCTGGCTCCCCTCCAAGATCCGCACCTTGTAGTCGGCGAGCTGGAAGCCCGCCAGCTCCGGGTAGTGCCGCAGCAGCGCGACCCGCAGCGCCTCGTCCAGGGCGTTGACCGGACCGTTCCCCTCCGCGGTGGCGATCACGCGCTCGCCCCGCACCCGCACCTTGACTGTCGCCTCCGAGGTGACCGCGCCGTCCTCCCGGTGCTCGACGATCACCCGGTACGACTCCAGCGTGAACGGCCGCACCGCCGCCACCCCGGTCTCCGCCTCCAGCTCGCCACGGACGAGCAGCTCGAACGACGCGTCGGCGGCCTCGAACGACCAGCCTTCGGCCTCCAGCTCCTTGACCCGCTGCGTCACCCGGGACAGGGCGGCCGGGTACTCGGCGAGGTCCACGCCGAGCTCACGGCTCTTGAGCTCCACGCTGGCCCGACCGGCCATCTCAGTGACCAGGATCCGCATGTCGTTCCCGACCGTCGCGGGATCGATGTGGTTGTAGAGGACCGGGTCCACCTTGATCGCGCTCGCGTGCAGCCCGGCCTTGTGCGCGAACGCCGCGGCCCCGACGTACGGCTGGTGGGTGTCCGGGGCGATGTTGGCGATCTCCGCGATGGCGTGCGACACCCGCACCATCTTCTCGATGCCGCCCTCGGGCAGGACCTGCATCCCGAGCTTGAGTTGCAGGTTGCCGACGACCGAGAACAGGTCGGCGTTGCCGGCGCGTTCGCCGTAGCCGTTGGCGGTCACCTGGACGTGCCGCACGCCCGCCTCCACCGCGGCGATGGTGTTCGCCACCGCGCAGTCGGTGTCGTTTTGGCAGTGGATGCCGAGCCGGTCGGGGGTCACACCCAGCCGGTCGACCAGCTCGTTGATCGCGGCGGTCACCCGCGACGGAAGCATGCCGCCGTTCGTGTCACACAGCACGGCCACTTCAGCGCCGGCCTCCAGCGCGGCGGCCACCACCGCGCTGGCGTACTCCGGGTCCGCGCGGTAGCCGTCGAAAAAGTGCTCGCAGTCGAGGAAAACCCGGCGTCCCTCGGCGACGAAGTGCGCGACCGTGTCACGGACCATGGCGAGGTTCTCCGCCCCGGTCGTCCGCAGCGCCCGGTCGACGTGCCGGATGTCGGACTTGGCGACCAGGCAGACCGCGGGGGTCTCGGCGTCGAGCAGGGCGCGCACCTGCGGGTCGTCGGCCACCTTGACGCCGGCCTTGCGGGTGGAGCCGAAGGCGACGAGGACGGCGTGACGCAGGTCGAGCTCGGTCCGGGCACGCCGGAAGAACTCGGTGTCCTTGGGCATCGCGCCTGGCCAGCCGCCTTCGATGAATCCCACGCCGAGCTCATCAAGTAGCCGGGCGACGGCGAGCTTGTCAGCGACGGAGTAGTTGATCCCCTCCCGCTGCGCTCCGTCGCGGAGCGTGGTGTCGTACACCTGAACTGTCATGTTTTCTTCCTCTCGTCGGACCTGCGGACCTCCCCGCGTCCGCCGCCCGGCGCCCCACCGCGGCCCAACAAAAAGACCCCCCGGTGACCACGGGAGGTCTGCGCGCTCGGCGGAGGGGTCGCCGGCGCGCTAGGGGCCAATAATGAGCACGAGGTGGGTCACGTATCGTACTTTGCCACTATCGGCGGCGATCAGGAAGAGGAGACCGCATTCTGAGACGAGCGGTGTCGTCCCGCTACGGTGGCGGACATGACGCTCACCTCCGACACCCGTACGCCGGCCTTCGTCAACCTCTTCAACTTCCGGGACATCGGTGGGTACCCCGGGCTCGATGGCCGCGTCGTGCGGCATCGGCGCGTCTACCGGTCGGATTCGCTGCACCGGCTCGACGACGCCGATGAGGCCGCGTTCCGCTCACTCGGCATCCGCACGGTGATCGACTTGCGCCGGCCGTCTGAGATCGCGCGACACGGTCGGGTGCCGCAGTACGACGGGCTCGACTACCGCCACGTACACCTCGTGCACCAGGAATGGTCTGAGATCCCGTATGACGAGGCGGCGGGCCCGGCCCGCTACCTGGCGGACCGGTACCACGACCTCACCGAGCAGGCCGCCGACGGGATCGTGACGACGCTGGCGCTCCTCGCCGACGAGGCGACCGCCCCGGCGGTGGTGCACTGCGCGGCGGGCAAGGACCGCACCGGAGTGGTGTGCGCCTTGACGCTGGCCCTGCTCGGCGTCCCCGACGAGGTGATCGCCGAGGAGTACGCGTTGACCAGCGCGGCGATGGAACGCTTCATCGCCTGGCACCACGCGCGGTTCCCGCAGCGCCGCCACGTGCCTAAGGCCTACTTCGCCTGCCCGCCGGAGGCGATGCGGATCTTCCTCACCGAGCTGCGGGAACGGCACGGGTCGGTGGAGCGCTACGTGCTCGACGCCGGGCTGCCCGCCGAGCAGATTGCGAAGCTGCGCGAAAACTTGCTCTCCCCGTCCTGACCAGGCCGAGCACGCGGGAGCGGCAGGACGCCCGGCGTTGAGCGAAGCCGGTGACGGTTAGAGAACCCGGTAAATCCAGCCGTTGCGGTCCTCGATCCGGCCCCGCTGCAGGTCGATCAGGGTCTGCCGAAGCCGCTGGGTCACCTCGCCGCCGTTGGCGTCCGGCATCGTGAACGACCCGTCCGGGTAACGCACCTCGCCGATCGGGGTGATCACCGCGGCCGTGCCGCAGGCGAACGCCTCTCGGATCCGCCCGCTGGCCGCGTCGGCACGCCACTCGTCGAAGGTGACCGGCCGCTCGACGACCGTGTGCCCTTGCTGGCGGGCCAGGGTGATGACCGAGTCGCGGGTGATGCCCGGCAGGATCGAGCCGGTCAGCGGCGGGGTGACCAGAGTCCCGTCGTCGTAGACGAAGAAGATGTTCATCCCGCCGAGCTCCTCGATGTAGCGGCGTTCCACCGCGTCGAGGAAGACCACCTGGTCGCAGTCGTGCGCCAGCGCCTCGGCGTGGGCGGCCAGCGAGGCGGCGTAGTTGCCCCCGCACTTGACCGCGCCAGTGCCGCCGGGTGCGGCCCGCGTGTATTGCGGGGAGACCCAGACGGTGACCGGCTTGACCCCGCCGGAGAAGTAGCTGCCGACCGGGCTGGCGATCACCACGTACAGGTATTCGTGCGCCGGCCGCACCCCGAGGAAGATCTCCGTGGCGAACATGAACGGGCGCAGGTAGAGGCTGCCGTCCTCACCCGGCGGGATCCACTCCCGGTCGATCGTGATGAGGTGCCGCAGCGAGTCGAGGAACGCCGACTCGGGCAGGTGCGGCATCGCCATCCGCTCCGCGGACGCGTTGAAGCGAGCGGCGTTGGCCTCGGGGCGGAACATCGTGACCCCGCCGTCGGCCGCTTGGTAGGCCTTCAGCCCTTCGAAGATCCCCTGCGCGTAGTGCAAGATCGCGGCCGCCGGGTCCATCGGGATCGCGGCGCGGGCCTCGACCCGCGCGTCGTACCAGCCCTTTCCCTCTGCGTAACGGATCGTGACCATGTGGTCGGTGAAGACCCGACCAAATCCCGGGTTGGCCAGCAGGGCGGCGCGCTCGGCAGCCGATACCGGCTGAGGATTCGGACGAATCTCGAAATCGAGCTTCTCACCACCGCTCATCACGCTGACCTCCGGATAAGGGGACCGAGAAAAGTTGGTGCCTGAAACTTACCCCGAACGTTCGTTCAGCGAGGGCCCGCGTCGCGCAACACACAAATTTGGACGAAAAGGAGGACGTTCGGCGACGAACGACACCGCCACGATCGGTGCCACGCGCGTCGGCCGCCGGCGAGCGCCACGGCCACCGTCGCCGCGCCCGCGCTGGCCGCGACCGTGTGGGCTGCGGCTGGTTGAGCTGCGGCCAGCTGAGTTGCGGCCGGTTGAGCTATGCCCGCTTGGCATGCGGCCGCGTTGGCCGCCACGGCACGGGCTGCGACCGCGGTAGCTGCGCGGCCGCAGCCACGACCGCGACAGCTCAGCGAGCCGCGTGGGCGGCGATCCGGTCGCCGACATCAGCGGTGCGTACCGGCACCCCCGGGGTCCGGGAGGCGAGCTCAGCCGCGACCGCCTCGTTCACGCGCTTGGCCGCCTCGGCGTGGCCTAGGTGCTCCAGCAGCAGCGCGGCGGAGAGGATCGCCGCGACCGGGTCAGCCACCCCCTTGCCCGCGATGTCGGGCGCGGAGCCGTGCACCGGCTCGAACATCGACGGGTACTTTCGCTCCGGGTTGATGCAGCCGCTGGCGGCCAGCCCGATGCCGCCGGTGACCGCGGCGGCGATGTCGGTGAGGATGTCGCCGAAAAGGTTGTCGGTGACGATCACGTCGAACCGCTGCGGCTGGGTCACCAGGAACATCGCGGCCGCGTCGACGTGCTGGTACTCCGTCTCCACCTCGGGAAAGTCGGCCTTCACCTCGTCGAAGACGCGCGTCCACAGCGAACCGGCGTGGGTGAGCACGTTGGACTTGTGCACCAGCGTCACCTTGCGCCGCTCACGCCGTTGCGCCCGCGCGAACGCGTCACGGACGACCCGCTCCACGCCGTGTCGGGTGTTCAAGCTCTCCTCGGTCGCGATCTCGGCCGGGGTGTCCCGGTGCAGCGTGCCGCCCGCCCCGGCGTAGAGCCCTTCGGTGCCCTCCCGCACCACCACGAAGTCAATCTCGCCCGGCTTGACGTTCGCCAACGGGCTCGTGGTCCCCGGCCACAGTCGCGCCGGCCGCAGGTTGACGTATTGGTCGAAGGAGAACCGGAGCTTGAGCAGCAGGCCCCGCTCCAGCACGCCCGGCGGGACGCTCGGGTCCCCGACCGCGCCGAGCAGGATCGCGTCGTGCCCGGCTAGCTCGGCGAGCACCGAGTCCGGCAGCACCTCGCCGGTCCGGTTATAGCGAGCGGCGCCAAGGTCGTACTCGGTCTTTTCGACTCCGGGAAGCACGGCGTCGATCACCTTGCACGCCTGCGCGGTCACCTCAGCGCCGATGCCGTCCCCGGGCACAACCGCGATCCGTGCCACCGACACGTCCATCTCCTCGCCACATACCAACGTCGTACCGGGCAACGGTAGGACATGGGTTCCGTGCCGTGGTACACGGGTCCCACTTTTCGGGCGAGTTCGCCGACCCGTCGCCGGCTCACCCGCACCACACCGGTACTGTTGCGTCCCTCACAGGAAGTGCACAGCTTTTCCCCACGGAATCCTCAGCCCGGCCCTCTACGGTGGGAAGGGCCGGCCCACAGCGACAACTATTACCGGCACAGCGGCGGGAAGGGCGTGACATGCTGACACACCGGATGGTCCGGGCGGAACGCGGCCCGGCGCCCGCACCGTCGATCACCAACGACGACATCCACATCGACCTTCGCATCGGGGGCGGCCAGTCACGCGACACGATCGCCGACGGCCGGGGATCGGCCAAGGGATCAGCCGTCGCGATATCGCCGCTCCTCCCGAATCAGACGGTCGACGATCGGATCGTCGCCCGGCACTCCGTCCACACCTCGACCGCCGACTTCCACCTGATCCTGATCGGACCCGCGCTCGTCACCCGCCGGCAACTCGGCGAAGCGATCGCCGACGCCGTGGCCGAGCTGCGCGCGATCGACGTCACCTACAGCCCGCATCGGCCCAAGAGCTTGGTGTCGCTGCTCCGCCGTGGCGAGGTGAGCCCCGACTCGTACCCGCCGCTGGCGGACATCGTCGCCCGCTGCGACGCGATGCGGACCGCCACCGAGGGCTGGTTCAACGCATGGGCGGTGCCGGGCGGCTTCGACCCCAGCGGGCTGCTGAAGGGATGGGCGGTGGAGCGGGCCGCGGCACGGCTGCGCGCCGCCGGCATCACCGACTACGCGGTGATGAGCGGCGCCGACCTGACCGTCCGTGGCCACGCGCCGTACGGCGGGCCATGGCGGATCGCGGTGCACGACCCCGAGCGTCCGCACGCGACCCCGACGACCCTCCAGCTCACGGAGGGGGCGATCGGCACCTCCGGCATCGCCGGCCGCCGGGGCCACGTCATCAATCCGCACACCGGCGAGCCCGCCGACACGACGTGTGCTGCGATCGTGACCGGCCCGGACCTCGCTGTGGCCGACGCGTACGCGACCGCCCTCTGCGCGGCCGGCCCCGCTGGACTGCGCTGGTTCCCCACAGTGGACGGTTACCGCGCGCTCTTTCCCGCGAGCGATTCCTTCCTCTAGGGACGCTTCCTTTGCGGACGCCCGTCAGGACGACGCGAACCCACCACCAGAACCCACCACCACACGGGCGCGGCAGAAAAGGGTCGGCCCCCGCGAACTCGGCAAGCATTCGCGGGGGGCCGCACAACGATGGGTGCGCGACGCACGCACACGGGACGCGGGGCACCCATCCGGCGCGGTACGACGCCACCCGAAGACGCGTCCACACCGGACGACTCACCGAGTGAGTCGCCCCACACGCTAGCTATACCGCCCGAAACGGGCAAGAGCCAAAGTCACCAGACACAATGGCCTGGCTGGCGAATCCCCGCCGGGACTACTCCTCGCGCAGGTCCGCCGCGCTGGCCGCCACCGCGCCGATCGCGTTGGCCACCTTCGTCAGCAGCTCAGCCTCCACCGCGGAGTCAACCGTCAGCGCCATCAGCGCCTCGCCGCCCGCCTCGCGACGGGCCACCTGCATCGCCGCGATGTTGACGCCCGCCTCGCCGAGGATCGTGCCGGCGGTGCCGCCCACACCCGGCCGGTCGGTGTAGCGGAAGAACAGCAAGCTGCCCTCGGCGGCCAGCTCCAGATCGAAACCGTCCACCTGGGTCAACCGGACCGTCTCCCGCGCGCCGGTGGTGACGACCGTGCCGGCGACGCTCACCGTCCGACCGTCGGGCAGCGCCCCCCGCAGGGTGACCAGGTTGCTCTGGTCGGCGGTGTCCGCGTGCGCGACCAGCTCGATCTCCACCCCGCGATCCGCCGCGAGGTGCGGCGCGTTGACGTAGGTGACCTGCTCCTCGACGACCGAGGCGAACAACCCCTTGGTCGCGGCGAGCTTGAGCACCGAGACGTCGTTGGCGACCACCTCGCCACGCACCTCGACGGTGACGCTGGCGGCGACGCCTCCCGCGACCGCGGTGAAGACCTTGCCGAGCTTCTCCGCCAACGGCAGCAGCGGGCGGACGTCCTCAGCGACCACCCCGCCGGCCTGCACGTTCACCGCGTCCGGCACGAACTCGCCCTGCAGCGCCAGCTTGACGCTCTTGGCGACCGCGAGGCCCGCCTTGTCCTGCGCCTCGAACGTCGAGGCGCCGAGGTGCGGCGTGACCACCACGTTGTCGAAGTCGAACAGCGGCGACGAGGTGCACGGCTCCTTGGCGAAGACGTCCAAACCGGCGCCCGCCACGCGCCCCTCAGCCAGCGCGTTGGCCAACGCCTGCTCGTCGATGAGGCCACCCCGGGCCGCGTTGATGATCCGGACGCCCGGCTTGACCATCGACAGCTCACGCTCGCCGATCAAGCCCACCGTCTCGGGCGTCTTGGGCAGGTGGATGGAGATGAAGTCGCTCTCCCGCAGCAGCTCCTCCAGGCCCACGAGCCGAACCCCAAGCTGCGCGGCGCGGGCGGGCTGGACGTACGGGTCGTAGGCGATCAGCCTGGTGCCGAAGGCGGCCATCCGCTGGGCGAAGAGCACACCGATCCGGCCGAGGCCGATCACACCGACGGTCTTGCCCTGGATCTCGACACCGGTGTACTTCGACCGCTTCCACTCGCCCGCCTTCAGCGCGGCGTTCGCACTCGCCGTGTTCCGGGCAACCGCCAGCAGCAGCGCCACGGCCTGCTCGGCGGCGGAGACGATGTTCGAGGTGGGAGCGTTGACCACCATCACGCCACGGGCGGTGGCCGCGGCGATGTCGACGTTGTCCAAGCCGACCCCGGCACGAGCGATGACCTTCAAGCGCGGCGCCGCGGCGATCGCCTCGGCGTCGACTTGAGTAGCGCTCCGCACGATCACCGCGTCCGCCTCAGCCAGGGCTGCCAGCAGCGCCGGTCGATCGGTACCGTCGACGTGGCGGACGTCAAAGTCGTTCGCCAGCACGTCGATCGCGGCGGGGGCGAGCTCTTCGGCGATCAGTACGACAGGATTCATCAGTCCTCGCAGTAGTTGATGGCGAGAGGTTCGCGGCGCGATGCGGGCGCCGCACTGCGCCCGTTGCCCCGGCCCCGGACATCACCCCGACGGTGCGGTTTGCCGCCGAGGCGATCGTATTCGCCGAGGCAGTGGCGCTGCCCGGTCCTTCGGGGTGAGTGCTCTCACAAAGCCCGATGACCTGCGAATTTTCTGAGGGTTTCCGCTCACAACGTGAGCGGGCTCGCACCGGCCGGCGCGGGGACGCCCGTCGGACGTGGACTCGGCTTCCGAGGTCAGCCGGTCGGCACACGAGATCACGGGGCCGCGGCGTCGCCGCGGCCCCGGTCGTCAGTCATTCTCAGGCGGTTTCGGTGATGGGCCGGTCCACCCAGCTCATCATGCCGCGCAGCTTCTTGCCGACCTCCTCGATCGGGTGCGCCGCCCCGTCGGCGCGCCACTTGGCGAAGTTGGGCCGGCCGGCGTCGTCCTCGGCGATCCACTCGCGGGCGAACTCACCCGACTGGACCTCCGCGAGGATCTTGCGCATCTCCTCCTTGACCTGCGCGTTGATGACGCGCGGGCCACGGGAGTAGTCGCCGTACTCGGCGGTGTCGGAGACGCTGTAGCGCATCCGGGACAGGCCGCCCTCGTACATCAGATCCACGATCAGCTTCAGCTCGTGCAGGCACTCGAAGTACGCCACCTCAGGCGCGTACCCGGCCTCGGTGAGCACCTCGAAACCGGCCTGCACCAACGCCGAGACCCCACCGCAGAGCACCGCCTGCTCGCCGAAGAGGTCGGTCTCGGTCTCCTCCTTGAACGTAGTCTTGATGACGCCGGCTCGGGTGCCGCCGATGCCCTTGGCGTACGACAGCGCCAGCGCGAACGCGTTGCCGGTGGCGTCCTGCTCCACCGCGACCAGCGCCGGCACGCCCTTGCCGTCCACGTACTGCCGGCGGACCAGGTGGCCGGGGCCCTTCGGAGCGACCATCGCCACGTCAACATCGGCCGGCGGCTTGATCAGGCCGTACCGGATGTTGAAGCCGTGGCCGAAGAACAGCGCCTTACCCGAGGTGAGGTGCGGCGCGATCGACTCGGCGTAGAGGGTGCGCTGCACGGTGTCCGGAGCCAGCACCATGATCACGTCGGCTTCGGCCGACGCGTCAGCCGGGGTGAGCACGCGCAGCCCCTGCTCCTCCGCCTTCGGGCGGCTCTTGGAGCCCTCCGGCAGACCGATCACGACCTCGACCCCGGAGTCGCGCAGCGAGAGCGCGTGCGCGTGGCCCTGGCTGCCGTACCCCAGCACCGCGACCTTCTTGCTCTGGATGAGCGACAGGTCAGCGTCGTCGTCGTAGAACACCTCAGCGGTCATGACTTCCCTTCCCACGGCGGCTCGGCCGCCGGACTCATGCGGCACGCGGTGCCGGCCTGATGGTGGTTACGCGGCACGCAGCGCCGGACCGGTGGTGATGGAACGCGACCCACGGCCGATGGCGACAAGCCCGGACCGCACCATCTCCTTGATCCCGTACGGTTCGAGGTCGCGAAGCAGCGCGTCGACCTTGTCGGGCGTCCCGGTGGCCTCGATGGTCAGCGTGTCCGGCGCGACGTCCACGACACGCGCCCGGAAGAGGTTGACCGTCTCCAGCACCTGCGACCGCATGGCGCGATCGGCACGCACCTTGACGAGCAACAGCTCGCGAGCGACCGAGACCGCCGGATCCAGCTCGACAATCTTGAGCACGTTGATCAGCTTGTTGAGCTGCTTCGTGACCTGCTCCAACGGCGATTCGTCAGCGTTGACGACGATCGTAATCCGGGAAACCGCCGGGTTTTCCGTCTCCCCCACGGCGAGTGAGTCGATGTTGAACCCACGCCGGGAGAACAGCCCGGCCACGCGTGCCAGGACGCCCGGCTTGTTCTCCACGAGCACGGACAGGGTGTGTTTGCTCATGACGATGCTCCTAGCGAGACAGGTTGGGCGTCCAGCACCACCGCGGTGATGGCGCTGGGCAACGCGGTGGCCTCGGCGGCCGGGCGCGCGCCACGGGTCTTCGCATCACGTGCTTGACGCATCACAGGTCAACGAATCACGGGTCAACGCATCACAGCTCGACGTGTCACAGGTCGTCGTCGTCGAAGACCGGACGCATCCCCCGGGCGAACATGATCTCGTCGTTGCTGGTGCCGGCGGGGACCATCGGCCACACCATCGCGTCCTTGCCCACCACGAAGTCGATCACCACGGGCACGTCGTTGATCGACATCGCGGCTTCGATGGTCTTGTCGACGTCGTCGGCGGACTCGCAGCGCATCCCCACGCAGCCCAGCGCCTCGGCGAGCTTGACAAAGTCGGGGATGCGGTGCTTGTGGGTGCCCAGGTCGGTGTTGGAGTAGCGCTCCCCGTAGAAGAGGGTCTGCCACTGCCGGACCATGCCGAGGTTGCCGTTGTTGATGACGGCGACCTTGATAGGGAGGCCCTCCAGGGCGCAGGTGGCGAGCTCCTGGTTGGTCATCTGGAAGCAGCCGTCGCCGTCGATCGCCCAGACCGTCGCCTCCGGCCGCCCCGCCTTGGCGCCCATCGCCGCGGGGACCGCGTACCCCATGGTGCCGGCGCCGCCCGAGTTGAGCCAGGTGTACGGCTTCTCGTACGAAATGAACTGAGAAGCCCACATCTGGTGCTGCCCGACCCCGGCCACGTAGATCGCGTCCGGGCCGACCAGCTTGCCGAGCCGCTCGATCACGTACTGCGGAGCGAGCGTGCCGTCGGACGGCTCCTCGTACCCCAGGGGATACCGCTTGCGCAGGTCGTTGAGCTGCGCCCACCACGCGGACCGATCCGCGAGCTGCACGTCCCCCGAGCGCAGGAGCGCCTCGATCGCCGAGATCAGCTCGTCGATTACGAACCGGGCGTCGCCGACGATCGGCACGTCCGCGGCGCGGTTCTTGCCGATCTCCGCCGGGTCGATGTCCGCGTGCACGATCGTCGCGTGCGGCGCGAACGAGTCGAGCTTGCCGGTGACCCGGTCGTCAAAGCGCGCGCCGAGCGCCACGATCAAGTCGGCCTTCTGCATGCTGTACACCGCGGCGACCGTGCCGTGCATCCCCGGCATGCCCAGGTGCTGCGGGTGCGAGTCAGGGAAGGCGCCGCGGGCCATCAGCGTGGTCACCACTGGAATCCCGGTGAGTTCAGCCAGGCGACGCAGCCCGTCGGTGGCGCGCGCCTTGAGCACGCCACCGCCGACGTACAGCACCGGACGGCGGGACGTGATCATGAGCCGCGCGGCTTCCCGAATCTGCTTGCCGTGCGGGTGCAGCGTCGGCCGGTATCCGGGCAAGTCGAGCGTCGGCGGCCACCGGAACGTGGTCTCCGCCTGCAGCACGTCCTTGGGAATGTCGACGAGAACCGGACCCGGTCGTCCCGTGCTCGCCAAGTGGAACGCCTCGGCGAGAATCCGCGGAATCTCGTCGGCGGACTGCACCAGGTAGTTGTGCTTGGTGATCGGCAGGGTGATGCCCTGGATGTCGGCTTCCTGGAACGCGTCGGTGCCGATCGCCGGCTTGGCCACCTGACCCGTGATCGCCACGATCGGGACCGAGTCCATGTACGCGTCGGCGATCGGAGTCACCAGGTTGGTCGCGCCGGGACCGGAGGTGGCGATGCAGACGCCCACCTTGCCGGTGGCCTGGGCGTAGCCGGTGGCGGCGTGTCCGGCGCCCTGCTCGTGGCGGACCAGAATGTGCCGCAGCTTCGAGTCAAAGAGCGGGTCGTACGCCGGCAGAATCGCGCCGCCGGGAATGCCGAACACCACGTCAACGCCGAGCGCCTCAAGGGACTTTACGAGGGCCCCCGCCCCCGTGGTTGCGGTCGGGGCAACCGATGCGGCAGGGCTGGCGGACGCCGCTGAGGCGGCGTGGGCGCGGTGGGCGAGGGTCTCTGGTGATGGTCTCGTCATGGCGATTCAGGCCTTCGGATCGTTCGGCGGTCTCGGATCGGCACGTGGAGCTGGACCACGCGGAAGCTTAGGAACACTGGCAACAAAAACGGCCCACGTGCGGACGCACGGGGCCAGCGCACTCTCGGACAAACCAACCGAGAGTGCGCTCAGATAAGTACTCGACGAGACGACCTGGTCAGCGGCATGTAGCCAAGCCTGACGCATGTCATGGCGCTGAGTCAACTGGTTCCATAAGGTGGGCCAAAAGTGTCGGTGAACTCACCATCCGACTCTGATTTGCTCGCACCCGCCGATGGATCCGGTGGGCTCGGCGATCCCGCACGAGGCCGGCGTTCCGCGCTCGACGCGGGCGGCGGACCGGTAGGCCCGGCGGGCGGGCCCGTGCGGGCGGCCGACACGCCCCGGCGTGGGGAGGGCGGGCGAGGCGGCGCCAACACCCGCGCCCCAGCGGACGTCGCCGCCTCCAACATCGCTTCGAAGTGCTCCGCCGGCACCCCCCACCCGAAGAGGCCGCCCTGGCCGAAGCGGCAGCCCGCCTCCACGACCACCGCCAGCTCCGCCTGGTTCGTGACCCCCTCCGCGATCACCTCCAGGCCGAGTTGATGTCCCAGGCGCATGACGATGTCGACCATCGGCGCGACTGAGCGCCGGCCCGCCGCGGACGGCTCGATCGGCTCCTGCGCCGCGACGAGACTGTGGTCAATCTTGAGAATGTCGATCGGCAGGATGCGGAGCTGGCCAAGCGAGGAATAGCCGGCCCCGAAGTCGTCCAACGCGATCCGCACCCCGGTGGCGCGCAACGCCCGCAAGCGACGGATCAACTCGTCGAGATCCGTGGCGACCGCGTGCTCGGTCACCTCGAGCACCAACCGCTGCGGCGGAACCCGGTGGCGGCGCAGCGCCTCGGCCACGCGGGTGGCGTACTCGGGGGCGTGCAACTCCAACGGCGAGACGTTGACTGAAATCCACACGTCGTGCCCGTCGGCGAGCCACCGAGACAAGTGCCGGCAGGCCTCGTCGAGCACCCACGCGCCGAGCTGCGCGATCTGCCCACATTCCTCGGCGAGCGGAATGAACTCGTCGGGGCGCACGTTTCCCAGCTCTGGGTGGTGCCAGCGCAGCAAGGCCTCCGCCCCGACCGGACGTACCGAGGGGACCGCGACGACCGGCTGGAAGGCGAGGTGCAGCTCGCCACGGGCCACCGCGCCGCGCAGCTCATGCTCCACAGTGGTCCGTCGGCGAAGCTGCTGGTCGTACTCGCAGTCGTATTCCTCGAACCGGTTCTTGCCCCGCTGTTTGGCGTATCGCAACGCGAGGTCGGCGTTACGCAGCAGGCTCGGCACGTCGGGCGCGGTCATCGAGCCCGCCATCCCGATGCTCACCGACAGCCGCACTTCGGCGGACACGTACGGGGCGCTCAGCACCTCGAGCAACCGGCCGGCGACTGGCCGCGCCTCCTGTGGGCCGACGCCGCGCAGCAGGACGGCGAACTCGTCGCCGCCGAGCCGGCACGCCACAGCGTCCACCGGCAGGTGCTCCCGCAGGCGGCGCCCCACCTCGACGAGCACCGCGTCCCCGACGTCATGTCCCCGCAGGTCGTTGATGCCCTTAAAGCCGTCGAGGTCGAGTGCGATGAGGACGAACGGGCGGCCCGTTTCGGCTTCCCGCTGCAACTCCCGCATGAGCGCGCGCCGGTTAGCCAAGCCGGTGAGCGGGTCGGTGAACGCCAGCTCGCGGAAGTGCGCCTCGCGCTCGGCGAGCCGATGGGTGTAGCGCCGCACGTCGAGCAGCGCGAGGTATTGGCGAGCGACCAGGGCGAATCCTTCGACGCTGCCGGCGGCGACGCCGAACATGGTGAACTCTCCCCGCCGCAGAGCGTGGTACGTCCCGGCCGCCGCCAGCGCGGTCATCGGCAGGAACGCGTACGCCACACCACGGCGGATGACCTCCGTGTCCGGCGTGGCACGGCCCATCGCCGCGCGGCCGACCCAGGCCACCGGCAGCAACGTGATCGGCAGCGACAGGGCGACGGCCGACGCGAGGGCCATGTTGCTGTAGCAGACGGCGAACGCGAGGCACATGCCGCCGAAGGCCGTCGCGATCACTCCGATCCCGGCGACGACGAGCTGGCGCCGCGGCGTCGACGGGCTCGACCCCACGACCACCGTCACCCCGACCGCGACGGCCACCGCCGCCCCGGGCACCAACACCTTGGCCAGCGAGACGGCCAGGTCGCCGAGCAGGCTCGTCGGCGGGGAGATCAGCACCCAACCGACGAACCACAGCGCCGCCGCGATGATCAACGTGTCGA
>Ga0079224_100003282_pt1 | contig 20297 bp, 20 predicted proteins | sample Stecom2015_FD_80414 | JGI IMG/M metagenome (GOLD analysis project Ga0079224, IMG submission 80414) | Agricultural soil microbial communities from Utah to study Nitrogen management - Steer compost 2015 | ecosystem: Environmental > Terrestrial > Soil > Agricultural land | place: USA: Utah...
AGCCTTCTAATCTCTAGGTCGCAGGTTCGAGTCCTGCCGGGGGCACCGATCCATGCAATGTGCGAACCTTTCGCTCCGTAGTCGAGCCTGGTGACGCGGCTGCGGAGCGTTGGGTTGGCACATTGGCGTCGCCGGGGATGATGAACGTGGGCGCAGCCGTTTCGCGGCTGGTGATGTCGACTCGGTGGACGAAGGTTTGCATGACGCGGCGGAGGGCTTCGTCGCTGCCAGCGTCGGCTGCGGCTTCGACGTCCGCGCGCAGGGTTTCCAGGGCGGTGGTGTCGGGCATTTCCGGTGTGGCGGCCTCGTCGATGAGGAGGCCGAGTTCGTCGCGGCGGGCGCGTTGTTCGGTGAGCTGGGTGGCAAGTTTCTTGACTCGGGGCGAGCAGGTTTCCTCGTCCATCGTGCCGTTCTCGAATGCGGTGAGGTAGCGGTCGATGGCGTCCTCGTTCTTGGTGATCTCGCGTTCGAGTGCGGCGAGTTCGGCGGTGTAGGTGGCGCGTTGGTCTTCGACCTCGCTGGTGGTGTTGGCCAGGCTCTGCTCGATGAGGTCGCTGCGGGTGAGGGTGTCGAGCAGCGAGGTCAGTACGGCGTGCTCGAGTTGGTCGGCGGGTAGCCGGTCGGCGGAGCAGTGTTCGGTGCCGTAGCGGTGTCGGGTGAAGCAGGTGTAGTAGCGGTAGCGGTATTTGTTGCCGTTGGCAGCGGTGCCGAGGTAGCGCTTGCCGCAGTGGCTGCAGAACAGGCGCCCGGCCAGGTAGTAATCGGAGTTGGCGACGGCGCGGTGGGTGGTGGCGTCGCCGCGGGCGTCGAGGATGTCCTGGGCTTGGTCGAACAGCTTCTCGCTGATGATGGCGGGGTGGTGATCTTCGGCCTTGTACCAGCGGTCGCGGAACCAGATCTCGCCGAGGTAGGTGCGGTTGCGCAGCACGACGAGCACGGCGGCTTGGGACCAGGGGTTCCCGGCTTTGGTGCGGTAGCCGTCGGCGGTGAGGCGTTTGGCAATGGCGGCTGCACCGAGTGCCGTCCGGCTTGCGGATGGCACCGCTCGGCTGATGGCGAGGTTCGCGGCCTTGACGGCGGCTTCGGAGGCGAAGAGCTTGGCCTTGGACGCCGCCGTACCGAACGGCAGGCCGCGCTCGACCAGGTCTGCGGCACGCCAGGCGAGCAGCCTCGCCGCGTCGGCGTCGACGGAGATCTCCGCGATCATGTCCTGGACGAGCTGGTAGGAGGCGATGGGCTTGCCGAACTGCGCACGGGACTTCGCGTAGTCCACGCACGCCTCGAGGCAGGCCTGGACGATGCCGACGCAGCCGGCGGCGACCGAGATCCGGCCCTTGTCCAGGGACTCCATCGCGTACTTGAAGCCCTTGCCCTCCTCGCCGACGAGGGCGTCGGCGGGTACGCGGACGTCGTTGAACGACAGTTCGGCGGTGGCCTGGCCGCGGAGGCCGAGCTTGCCGTGGATCAGGTTGCGCTCGAAACCCGGTGTGTCGGTGGGAACGAGGAACGCCGAGATGCCGCGTGCGCCTTCCCCGCCGGTGCGGGCGAAGACGAGGGCGACGTCGGCGATGGTCGCGTTGGTGATGAAGATCTTCGACCCGTTGATGACCCACTCGTTGCCGTCCCGCTTCGCGCGGGTCTTGAGGTGTCCCGGGTCGGAGCCGTTGTCGGGCTCGGTGAGGCCGAAGCAGCCGACCTTGGTGCCGTTCGCGATGCCGGGCAACCACCGCTGCTTCTGCTCCTCGGAGCCGTGGACGAGGATGATCTTGCCGCACAGGCCCATCGAGACCGACACGATGCCGCGCACGGCGGAGTCGGCGCGGCCGAGCTCCTCCATGCCGATGCAGTAGGTGATCCAGTCGCCGCCGAGGCCGCCGTACTCCTCGGGGATGGTGAGCCCGAAGAACCCGATCTCGCCGAGCTTGGGCACGATCGCCGGGTCGACCTCCTCCTGGCGGTCCCATTCCTGCCGGTTGGGGATGACCTCGGCCTCCAGGAACTCGCGGGCGAGCTTCTTGAACTCGAGCTGCTCCGCGGTGAGCTGCAGGTCCATCAGGCTTCTCCGATCATGTTTTCCGTCGCTGTCGTAGCGGTACCAGCCCTGGCCGCGGCTCGGCCTGCTCGGTGAGGCTGCGGCGGGCGCCGGCGGGTTCCTCGCCAAGCGACCCTGCCTCGTGGCGTGCCCGATGTCGAGTCCGGTCGGGGTCACCTAGGAACTGGCCCATGGGGTGACCGAGGGCAGTCCGGCAGGCCGAGTCGAGGTCAGTGGAGGGTTCGGCGACCTTGCGCGTCGATACGGGAGATCTCCTCGTCGGCATAGCCAAGTTCGCGGAGGACCTCTCGGGTGTCCGCGCCGTGCTCGCGCGGCGGCGTTCGCACCGTGCCGGGCGTGCGCTCGAGCTTGACCGGGATACCGACGCCGCGGTAGCCGTCGAGCTCGACGACCATCTTTCGATGCAGGACGTGAGGGTCGGTCAGCGTCTCGCCGACATCGTGCACGGGTGACGACGGCACGCCACGTTCGAGCAGGCGGGTGCCGAGCTCGTCGCGATCGCGCTCGGCGAGCAGCGCGCCGATGATGGCGCTGAGGTCGGCGCGGTTGATGACCCGGTCGGCGTTGGTCGCGAAGCGGGCGTCGTCGGCGAGCGCGGGACGGTCGAGAACCTCGACCAGGGACCGGAACTGCCGATCGTTGCCGACACCGAGGAACATCGGCCCGGTAGCGGTGGCGAAGGTGTCGTACGGCGCGATCGTCGGGTGCGCCGAACCGCTGCGCGGAGGGACCTCGCCGCTGGCGAACCAGGTCGCGGTGTGCGGGTGCAACAGGCTCACGGCGGTGTCGATCAGTGTGTTGTCCACCAGCTGGCCACGTCCGGAGCGTTGCCGCTCGTGCAACGCGAGCAGGATCCCGGAGAACGACAGTATTCCGGTCACCATGTCCACAATGGGCACACCCACCCGCAACGCGGGGCCGTCGGTTTCGCCGTTGACGCTCATCAGTCCCGCGTACGCCTGCAGCACGGCATCGTAGCCAGGTGCCGATCCCATTGGGCCGTCGACGCCGAACCCGGTGATCCGGCTGTGGACGAGTGCCGGATAGGTCCGCCGGAGATACTCGTCGCTGAACCCCCACTTGGCCAGTGTGCCTGCCTTGAAGTTCTCCACCAGCACGTCGGTGTTCGCGAGCAGGCGCGCGAGCGCATCCTGGCCTTCCGCCGAACTCAGGTCGAGTGCGATGTTGCGCTTGTTGCGGTTGAGACCGCTGAAATACGCGCTCGTACCCGGACTCAGGAACGGCGGCCCCCAGCCGCGGCTCTCGTCGCCGCCCGGCGGCTCGACCTTGATCACGTCGGCACCGTGGTCGGCCAGCATCTGCGTGCAATACGGCCCGGCCAGCACGCGAGACAGATCGACGACACGGATGCCGGCCAGTGCACCGTCGGTAGTCGGCAACGTCGCTCCCTCAGTAGGACTTCGGCAGGCCGAGCACGTGCTGGGACACGTAGTTCAGCACCATTTCCTGACTGACCGGGGCCAGCCGGAGGATCCGGGACTCCCGGAAGTAGCGCTCGACGTGATACTCCCGGGCGTACCCCATGCCACCGTGGGTCTGGATCGCCTGGTCGGCCGCGGCGAACCCGGCGTCCGCGCAGAGGAACTTCGCCATGTTGGCCTCCCGCCCGCAGGGCAGGCCGTTGTCGTAGCGCCATGCCGCGTTGCGCGCCATCAGTTCGGCCGCGTCCAGTCGCGTGGCCGCCTCGGCCAGCGGGAACGCGACGCCCTGGTTCTTCCCGATCGGACGGTCGAACACCACGCGTTCGTTCGCGTAACGCGTTGCCCGGCGCAGCGCGGCCCTGCCGATCCCGAGTGCCTCGTGCGCCAGCAGGATGCGTTCGGGATTGAGCCCGTCGAGGAGGTAGGTGAAACCCTTGCCCTCCTCGCCGATGCGCGCGGAGGCCGGCACCCGCAGCTCGTCGATGAACACCTCGTAGGACGCCACGGCGTTGCGCCCGAGCTTCGGGATCGGCCGCAGCTGTACGGCGTCGGAGTCGATGTCGACGAGGAACAGCGTCATCCCGTCGGTGGGTTTGGCCACCTCGGCCCGGGGCGTCGTACGCGCGATCAGCACCATTTTCTGCGAGTCGCCCGCCTTGGTGATCCACACCTTCCGGCCGTTGATCACGTAATCCTGCCCGTCGCGCCGCGCGAAGGTGCTGATGCGGGTGGTATCGGTGCCGGCGTCCGGTTCGGTGACTCCGAAGCAGACGTGCAGGCTGCCGTCCGCGGCGGGCGGCAGCACTTCCTTCCGCAGTTCCGGGCTGCCGTGTTTGACGATCGTGTTCAGGCCGAAGATGGTCAGGTGCATCGTGCTGCACCCGTTCATGCCCGCACCGGACGCGGCGACCTCCTCCACGAGCAGTGACGCCTCGAGCAGGCCGAGCCCGCCCCCACCGTAGGCCTCCGGGATGGCGATGCCGAGCCAGCCCGCGTCCGCGAACGCCCGGTAGAACTCCCACGGGAACTCGCCCAGCTGGTCGCGTTCGGCCCAGTACTCGTCGGAGAACCTGGCGGCGAGGTCACGGGCAGCCGCTCGCAACCGCTTTTGGTCGTCTGTCAGCTCGAAGTCCACCGGTATCCCTATATACGAAGCGATGTTCCGATATAGGGACACGCTACGGACCGCATCCTGCCGCTGTCAACTACAAGGCCGGCAACTATTGTTCGTACATACGAACGCGTCAGGAGTGGACATGGCCGAATCAGTCGCGAAGTCACATCGGACGGTCAGCCGGGTGACCGCGATCCTCGAGCTGGCCGCCGAGCGCCCCGGCGTCCGGCTCGCCACCCTGGCTGCCGCGCTGGACGCCCCCAAATCGTCGGTGTTCGGTCTGGTCAAGGGCCTGGTGTCCACCGGCTACCTCATCGAGGAGGGCGGCGGCTACCACCTCGGACCCGCCCTGGGGAACCTGCTCACCGCCGAACGGCCGAACCTCGCGGACGCGGCCCGGCCGAGCCTCGAGGAACTGCGCGACACCTTCGGCGAGACGGCCATGCTGGGCACCGCCGTGGGGGAGTCGGTGGTCTACGTCGCCGCTGTCGAATCGCGGCAGCCGATCCGCTACTCGGCACCGCTGCGGGTCCGCCGTCCGCTCTACCCGCCGAGTGCCGGGAAGGTGCTGCTGGCGTCGTGGCCCGACCGCAGGCGGGACGCCTACTTGCGCTCGATCATCGACGACCCGGCGGCGTTCGAGCACGCCCGGCAGGAGCTCGGGCGGGTCCGCGCCGACGGCGTGGCGACCAACCGCGGGGAGACGCTTCCCGACGTCAGCGCGGCCGCGCGTCCCATCGTGGTGCACGGCCGGGTGGTCGCCGCCATGGCGGTCGCCGGGCCCACGACGCGTATTTCCGAACGGCTGGCCGACATCGCCGAAGCGCTGGTTGAGGCGACCAGGACGGCGGCTTCCCGGCTCTCCTGAGCCGCTCGGGCGACTCCGCAGCGCGACCACGCGAGCATTGACAGTGTGTCAGCTCACACCCTACGGTGGCATATCGGAACAGCCATTCGTATTTAAGAACGGTGGTGGGGAATGCGCAAGGGTCGACGGAGACCCGCCGCGGTGCTGGCCGTGTCGCTCGCCCTGGCTACGGCGAGTACCGCGTGCGCGGCGCCCGCGCCGGTCCTGGAGTCCGACGGCGTCTACACGCTGCAGGTCGCCGACTCCTATCCGCTCGGTCACCCGTTCTCCGATGCCGGGGCGCGCGTGCTCATGGACCGGGCACGTGAACTCTCCGGCGGCCGGATCCAGTTCGACTACTTCCCCGCGGAGCAGATGGGCAACGCCGCCGATATCCCGTCGCTGATCCGCACCGGTGTCGTGGATCTGGGTTCGGTCGCACCCGCCTACGTCCCTGCCGAACTGCCGCTGTCCGGGGTCGCGGACCTGCCGGGCCTGGTCGGCGACTCGTGCACCGGTTCGCTCGCGGTGTCGGAGCTGATGTCGGAGGGCGGACTCCTGTGGCGCGAGGACTTCGAACCAAAGGGGCTGCGTCCGCTCGTCGTCGGCATGATTCCCGACTACGACGTCCTGTCCGGTTCCCGCCCGGTGCGTACACCCAGTGACCTGCGCGGCCTGCAGTTGCGCTCGTCGGGGGGAACCATCGACCGGACCGTCGAGGGCTTGGGTGCCGCTCCGGTCGGGATGCCGGCCACCGAGATGTACGAGGCGATCTCGCGGGGCACCGTCGACGGGACGGTGCTGGGGCCGGTGAGCGCCGCGCCGTACCACTTGGAGGAGGTCACCGGCCACGCCACGGTCGGCGCCAGGCTCGGCAGCTTCACGATGACCTACAGCATCAGCGAATCCGCTTGGGACGTGCTGCCGTCCGAGCTCCAGGACGTCCTCCACCGCGCGGGTCGGGAGGCCACCCGCAGTCTGTGCGCCGCTCTGCAGGAGGGCAACGTCCAGGGCAGGCAACAGATGCGTGACGCGGGCGTGCACATGCACCGGATCACCGGCGACGAGCGCGTGGTCTGGGATCGGGCGACCGAACCCATCCAGCGGCTCTGGGCGGCCGACATGGCAGAGATCGGCCGTCCCGGCACTGCTGCCCTGCGTGAGCTGAAGGAGCGGCTGCGGAGACTGGAACAGGAAGCCCATGACGACAACTGACACCACGGAACGGGCCACCTCGGACACTGCGGTCGCGCGTCGCCCATCCGCCGTCCTTCGGGCCGTCTCGGCGATCGAACGCGTCGGCATCGCCGGAGCGGGAGCCGCACTGCTCGCGATGACGGTGCTGATGGTGATCGAGACCGGGATGCGCTACATCGCCGGATCGCCGCTCGGCTGGAGCTTCGGGTTCATTCAGGACTATCTGCTTCCCGGCTACTTCTTCCTCGCGCTGGCGTACACGTTCCGGGTGGGTGCGCACGTCTCCATCGACGTCGTGTACCAGCGATGCCCCGCGAAGGTGCAGGCGGCCATGACCGTGGTCGGCAGAGTGCTGATGCTGGCCATGTCGGCGCTGCTGCTGTGGGCGGGCATTCTGGCGACCCACGATGTCTGGCAGTCCCGGGACATCCCGCCACCCGGTGGAGCCGAGCTCAGCATTCCGACCTGGACCTGGCACATCCTCGTCCCCGTCGGTGCCGCGCTGCTGACGCTTCGCCTGGTGTGTGACGTGGTGACACGACGCCGACCCGTCACCGATGACGGTGCCGAGGAGGAGAGCTGATGTCGGTCGTCGTCGTCATCGCGGTGATGCTGTTGTTGTTGCTCATCCGGATCCCGGTGGGTTTCGCCATCGTCATCGCGGGCACGCTGGGCCTCTACGTCCATGGTGGACTGTCCGTTGTACTCGGTGTGCTGCAGTCCGCGCCCCTGGCCGCGGTGTCCTCGTACTCGCTGTCCCCGATTCCGCTGTTCATCCTCATGGCGCAATTCGTGGTGGCCAGCGGCGTGATGGATGATCTCTTCGACGCCAGCCGGGTGTGGATCGGCCGGATCCGCGGCGGCACGGGCATCGCCGCGACCGGAGCGGGCGCCATGTTCGCCGCCGTCTCGGGTTCGAGTACGGCCGCCGCCGCGACGCTCGCGCACACGTCCTCCACGAAGATGATCGAGTCGGGTTACAGCCCGAGGATCTCGACGGGCCTGGTGGCGGTCGTCGGAACGCTGGCCGCCATGGTGCCGCCGAGCATCATCCTCGTCTTCTACGCCGTTCTCGCCGAGCAGAGTGTCGGCAAGGTGCTCGTCGCGGGGTTCGTCCCCGGTGCGCTGGTGACGGTCGCGCTGATCATCACGCTGATGGTCCTCGTCAAGGTGAACCCTGCGTCCGCGCCGGCGGGACAGCGGTATGCGTGGGCGGACAAGCTCCGCAGCCTCCGGACGGCCGGTCCGGTGCTCGCTCTCTTCGCGCTCGTCACCGGAACGGTGTACTTCGGCGTCGCTACACCGACCGAGGCCGCCGCACTGGGAGCCGTCGGTGGCTTCGCCCTCATGGCTGCGCGCAGGCGGGTGACGTGGAGCGCGATCAAACACGCGATCGTCGAGACCATCAATTCCAGCGTGATGATCCTGATGATCATTCTCGGCGCGCACATTCTCGGCTACTTCATCACCTCGACCCGGGTCACGCCTGCCGTGGTGGAATGGGTGGGTTCGCTCGATGTCGCGCCCATCGTGGTGATCGTCTTCCTGGCCCTCTGTTATGTGGTGCTCGGGTTCTTCCTGGACCAGATCGCGATCCTCGCCCTCACCGTGCCGATCGTGCTCCCGCTGGTTCTCGAACTGGGCTACGACCCGATCTGGTTCGGTGTGTTGATCGTCCTGCTCGCCGAGATCGGTTTGGTCACCCCGCCTCTCGGCCTGAACGTGTTCGTGGTGGCCCGCACGGCACGCCATCCGGTGACCGAGGTCTTCTGGGGCGCGGTGCCGTTCGTGCTCGCGCTGATCACGGTCGCGGCGCTGCTGATCGCCTTCCCCGACATCGTGTTGTGGGTGCCGAACACCATGTCGGCCGAGTGAGCGAGCCGACGGGCTGACCGCCGAAGCCGCCCGCCCGACCGGCACCGCGTCAGGCGCGGGCGGCCTCGGCGAAGGCCGCCATCGAGGGGTACTCCCAGTCCGGGCGCACGTCCTGGCCCGGGTCGGGCGTGGCGCCCCAGCCCGGACGGTCGTGCCTGCGGTTGATCCACACGCCGGGCAAGCCTGCGCGCTTGGCCGGGACGTGGTCGTGGAACAGACTCTGCGCCACGTGCAGCAAGCTCAGGCCGTTGTCCCTGGCGTATGCGGTGAGCACGTCGAAGTTGCGCTGGGCCGGCTTGTAACTGCCGACGTCCTGCGCGGTGATGATGTGGTCGAACTCGATGTCCAGCCGCTGCCTGCTGCCCTCGAAGCTCTTCCTGTCGACATTGGACAGGATGATGAGCCGGAACCGCTCTGCGAGCGAAGCGAGGGCGTCGTGTGAGTCGGGGAAGGCGGGCCAGTCCGGTACGGACGTGCCGAGCCGCTCCGCCTCCGCGTCGGTCACCGGGTAGCCGAGTTTCCGTCCGGTGGCGCGGAAAGCCTCGGCGAGCACGTCCGGGTACAGCATGGTCGGCGTCTCCCTGGCCACCCGCGCCTCCTCGTCGGCGTAGGCGACGAGGACCTGTTCGTCGGTCAGCGTGGAGTCGAACCGGCGCGCCCAGGGGCCGATCACCGCGGCGATGCCCGTCTCCCAGTCGATGAGGGTGCCGTAGCAGTCGAAGCTCAGCGCGTCATAGGTGTCGAACATCGTGCTCCTCACGTGATGATCTCCCGGTCAGGTGAGTATGCGTTGCTCGCCGAGGTGCCGGTGCGCGGAGGGTTCTGTCACCGTCGCCAGGCACCCAGACAGCGGGCCATGAACCGGAAGGGGATGGCCTGCCCCTGGGTCTGGTCGACGGTGCCGGCCATGTGGAGATCGAGCTCCGGACAGTGGAAGAGCCACGTGCCGGTGGCCCCCGAGTGACCGACGAGCGTGACAGGTCGGGGCCCCGGTGACATGAACCGGAAGAACATGGTGCCCAGTCCGTACCGCAGGACGGGGATGTTGCGCAGCCGGTTGCGCCGCTCGGTCAGCAGCTTCAGTGAGCGGGCGTCACCGAAGAGTTCGCCGGCAAGCAGCGCCCGCTGAAAGGCGAGGAGATCGCCGGTGGTGCTGAACAGGTCGTTGCTGGACTCGATCAGCGAGCCGAGCTCCACGCGGCGCCGTTTCGCGTAGAGCGGTGAGGGCTCCGCGGTCGCCGGATCCGGCCGGCGATGTCCGGGGAGCCAGGTGTGTGTGAGGCCGAGCGGACCGAGGATCCGTTCGGCCAGCAGGTCGGCGAACGACGTGCTGGTGACCGTCTCCATGATGCGGATGAGCAACTGGAAGCCGGTGTCGGAGTAGCGGGCCTTCTGCCGAGCGGCGCTGAGGTTCTGCGGTTCGAAGTGCGGGCGTTGCTGCTCGCGGGTGGTGCGGATCGTGTCCTCGAACGTCCAGGCCACGTCCTGGCCGGTGGCGAGGCGTTCGTTCAGGCTGGGGCCTTCACGGCGCTTCTCGAAGTGGTCGGGCAGGCCGGAGGTGTGACTGGCGAGGTGGCGCACCGTGATCGCGGACGTCCGGTCGATTCCCCGGCGGACATGCAGTCCCGTGGTCACCTCCGCCGGCAGATAGCTGGTGATCGGCGCGGACAGGTCGAGCTCGCCTCGTTCGTGGGCCTGGATCACCAGCGTGACGATGAACCGTTTGGTGATGCTCGCGATGAAGAACGGGGCGTCGTGGCGCAGGTGCTCGCCGGCGGGGCCGGTGGCGGCGGACCAGCGCTGTGTGCCGTCGCCGCTGGTGATGGTGAGGGTGGCGTGGTGGATGCCGCCTTGCGTAACCAGGTTCTGCAGCAGTCTCGTCAGCCGGGTGCCGACGTCGCCGGGAACGTGATTGTCCTCGGCATGGGCCGTGGCGGGAGGTGATGTCACGTGGATGCCCCTTGTCTGCGTGCCATCAGACATGTCTAGTAGACATGTCTATGAGAGTCAACCGGCTAGACTTGCCCGATGGCCCACGTGATCCTCGGTCTGCTCCTGATCGCCCCGCAGAGCTTCTACGACCTCATCAAGGGATTCGAGGCCGGCGTCGCGCTCTTCTACAGCGCCAGCTCCGGCAGTATCAAACGCGCGCTGGACTCCCTGCTCGCGCGGCGCTGCATCGAGGTCGCCAGCACCGGAGCCCGGGGGCGGAAGGTCTACCGGGTGACCGACGCCGGTCGGGAGGAGTTCCGCGCGTGGATGACCGGGGAGCCTGCCGGGCCCGATCTGGAGACTACGGCGCTGGCCAGGCTCTACTTCCTCGGTCTGCTGGAGCCGGCCGAACGCGCACCGGTGCTCCGCCGCATCACGGAACGCATCGAGACCGACCTCGCCACGCTCTCGGCGCTCGACCAGCACCTCGACACGCTGGACATCCCCGAGGAACACCGCGACCTCGCCACCCATCAGCGCGCGGCCCTCGACTACGGCATCGCCTCACACCGCTTCATGCTCGACTGGTTCCGCGACCACATCGACCGGCACGAGCCCCCGAACCGCTGACACCCCACGCGGCCCGCCGCAACGTCTCGCCGGTGCGCGGTCAGACGCTGCGCAGCACCGACACGACGATGCCGAGCACGACGGCCTCGTCGCCGTCGATGACGTCGTAGGCGGGGTTGCGCGGTTCGAGGTAGACGTGGCCGCCGCGGCGGCGGAACACCTTGACGGTGGCCTCGCCGTCGATCATTGCGGCGACGATCTGGCCGGAGTGAGCCTCGGCCTGCTGCCGCACCACGACGATGTCCCCGTCGCAGATCGCGGCGTCGATCATCGAGTCGCCGCGCACGCGCAGGCCGAACACGTTGCCACGTCCGGTGAGCTCGCGGGGCAGGGTCAGCGTGTCGTCGAGGTGTTCGTCCGCGGCGATCGGCGTTCCCGCGGCGATGTCACCGACCACGGGCACGGGAACCGAGTCCTCAGTGGACTGTCGTGCCGAAGGCTCCCGGAGGAACGCGCGGACGTCGATCGGCCGCGACACGGTGCTGCCGCGGCGGAGGAAACCCTTCTCCTCGAGGCTCGCCAGGTGCTTCGACACCGACGACGACGAGCGCAGCCCGACGGCGTCGCCGATCTGCCGGGTGCTCGGGGAGTATCCGTACCGGACCACCCAATCCCGGATCACGGCCAGGATTCGCTGCTGACGGAGCGGCAGTGCGGAGGCGTCCAGATCGCCGAACGTGTCGAGATCGTCGTAGGTGGTCACCCGCGGCATCGTAGTCAACGGCGGTGGCCCTCATGATCGGTGCGTGCCTCACCGCTTCGGGCCACGCCCAGCGTCACCTGTGGCCGCAGCCTGGCCGGGACGCTCAGGGAATCAACCGGGCGTCGCGGGCCAGGCGGACGGCGTGCGTGCGGTTGGCCGCCCCCAGCTTGCGGGTGATGCTGCGCAGGTAGGCCTTGACCGTGTTGGGCATGAGCCCGAGGTCGGCGGCGATGTCGTTGTTGGACGCTCCCGCGGCGACGAGCCGGAGCACGTCGATCTCGCGGGGCGACAGACTCCCCGCCGGGGTGGCCGGCGCCGACGCGGCCGGCGTGCCGGAGGTGACCCGGAGCAGCCCCTCCGAGACGTGCAGCAGTCGTTCCCGGGCCTGCGGATTGTCCACCAGGGCGATCGTGGCCTCGAGCTCGCGCAGGAGTTCTTCCAGAGCGCGGGTGTCGCGGCCAGCGAGCTCCGTCTGCGCGGCCACCCGGCGCCGCACCTCGACGTCGATGGCCAGGTCCCGCTCGATGCGCCGCGCGTGCTCCACCGCCCGGCGCACGACCTGGTCACCGAAGGTCACGTCGTCCCGCTGGGCCAGGTACAGCAGGCCGACGACCGTGCCGTCCAAGCGGATCGGCACCGCGAGTGCCGTCTCCACGCGCTCGGGCGCGACGGCGCGGTCGTAGGCGTGCACGATCTGGGAGGCGTTGAAGTAGTCCCGCACGACGATCGGCCTGCCGAGCGCCAGCGCCTTGCCGCCGAGGCCGAAGCCGGCGCTCACCTGGAGGTGTCGCAGCGTGGAACCCAGGTGGCCGTCCAGGTGCCGGATGGTGATCGAGTCGCGGGAGCCGAGGTCGAGCCTGCCGCCGAAGGTCAGGTCGACCGAGCACGCTTCGCGCAGCGTGCGCACACTGGGCGCCAGGAGCCGATCGAGCTCGTGCAGAGTCTCGCCGACGACACCGGGCATGGCCACCTCTCTTCGTCGCGCGGGCGCCGCATCCGAGGGCGGGCGCCGTTACCCACAAAAGAACGTAGCCGGACGGGCGAGCTGCGGCGACAGTCGGGGCAGACCGGGTCGTCCCGGGAACACCAGCGCACGACGAAGGAGTCGAGAGGACATGGTCAACGCGAGTGTGGCGACTCAGGCGGAGCAGGGCGGCGACGCGTACCGCGCCGAGGACGCGTGTGCGGCGGAGCTCCTGTGCGATCGGCACCCCGCCGACGCCGTCGCCTTCCGCGTGGTGGAGCCGGACCTGACGGTGCGGGAGCTGACGTTCGGCGAGCTGGCGGCGAAATCCCGGCAGGTCGCCGCTGTGCTGGCGGACAAGGGCATCGGCCGGGGTGACGCCGTGGGCGTGCTGATGAGCAAGTCGGCCGATCTGCCCGCCGTCCTGCTGGGGATCTGGCGGCTCGGGGCCGTGCACGTTCCGCTGTTCACCGCCTTCGCCCGCCCCGCCATCGAACTGCGGCTGGAGGGCAGCGGGGCGCGCGTGGTCGTGGCGGACGCCGACCAGGCGCCCAAGCTGCAGCCCGAGCCCGGCGCCGCGGCTTCCGACCGGCACGTGATCCAGGTCGGCGGTGAGCAGCCGGCCACGCCGGGATGGGACCGGTTCGAGGACCTCATGGCCGCGGCTCCGAGCGATCCGGCGATCGAGCCGGCCCGCGTCGGCGCCGACGGACGGCTCGTCCTGCTGTTCACCAGCGGCACCACCGGCACACCGAAGGCGGTTCCGGTGCCGGTGCGGGCCCTGGCGTCGATGGAGCGTTACCTGCTCGACGCGCTCGACCTGCGTGAGGACGACGTGTTCTGGAACGCCGCCGATCCCGGCTGGGCGTACGGGCTGTACTACGGGATCCTCGCGCCGCTGACACTCGGCCGCACGAGCATCCTGCTGCACGCCGGGTTCTCCCCGGCGCGGACCTGGCAGGTGCTGGACCGGCTCGGCGTCACCAACTTCGCCGCCGCCCCCACGATCTACCGCGCGCTGCGCGGGGAACCGGCCTAGGACGGCGTCGCCATCCGCCTGCGCTGCGCCTCCTCGGCCGGCGAGCCGCTCACCCCGGAGGTCGTGAGCTGGTCCCGCGAGGCCCTCGGCGTGGAGGTGCGCGATCACTACGGGCAGACCGAGATGGGCATGGTGATCGGCAACGTGTGGCGCCCCGAACTCCGGAAACCCGTGGTGCCGGGTTCGATGGGCTACCCGCTGCCGGGCTGGTCCTGCGCGGTGCTGGCCGACGACGCGGACGAGGTGGTGCCCGCCGGTACCGTCGGCAGGCTGGCGATCGACACGTACAACAGCCCGTTCCTGTGGTTCCCGGGCTATGCGGGCGCACCCGAGCGGACCGCGCAACGGTTCACCGCCGACGGCCGCTGGTACCTCACCGGCGACACCGCGTACCAGGACGCGGACGGACGGCTGTACTTCTCCTCCCGGGACGACGACGTCATCATCATGGCCGGCTACCGCATCGGGCCGTTCGACGTGGAGAGCGTGCTGGTGACCCACGAAGCGGTGGTGGACGCAGCGGTGATCGGCGCGCCCGACGAGCTGCGAGGCGAGGTCCTCGAGGCCTACGTCGTGCTGCGACCGGGCGTGGAGCCGTCGCCGGACCTGGAGAAGGAGCTGCAGCAGCTCGTCAAGCGTGAGTTCGCCGCGCACGCCTACCCGCGCCGCGTGCACGTCGTGGCCGATCTGCCCAAGACTCCGAGCGGCAAGATCCAGCGGTTCAAGCTCCGGGAGGCCCGCGCGCAGTCCGGGCGGTGACGAAGCGGGCTTGCGCGCGTCCGGGTGGCGCGCGCAAGCCACCTCGCCGTCTTCTCCGCCGGGACGTGGGCGACGGCCGGGAATCCTCTCGCCACTGGATTCGATGTCTGGCACGCTGGTGACCGAAATGAGCCGTTCGTACGGTTCTGGGGTGCTGGATCAGCTCGGCTGGGGGCGGGGTCGTGGCAATGGACGAGGAACCGGCGATCCGGGTCGAGGACCTGCTCATGCGCTACGGGGCTGTCGACGTGCTCCGGGGCGTGTCGTTCGAGGTCCGGCGCGGCGAGGTCGTGGCGCTGCTGGACCCGAACGGAGCCGGCAAGACCACCACGATCGAGATCCTCGAAGGTTTTCGTGCGCGCTCCGGCGGTAACGTGAGCGTGCTGGGCGTCGATCCGATCCACGGCCAGGAGGACTGGCGCGCGCGAGTGGGCGTGGTGCTGCAATCGTGGCGCGACCACGGGCGGTGGCGGGTGCGTGAACTGCTCGAACAGTTCGGGGCCTACTACGCGCCGTACGGGACGATCGAGCGCCCGCGCCCGTATCCGGTCGACGAGTTGCTCGAGCGGGTGGGGCTGGCTGCGAGCGCCGGCAAGCCGGTCAAGTCGCTTTCCGGCGGGCAGCGGCGCCGTCTTGACGTGGCGGTGGGCATCGTGGGGCGCCCTGAGCTGCTCTTTCTCGACGAACCGACGGCGGGGTTCGACCCGGTGGCTCGGCATGAGTTCCACGAGCTCGTGCATCGGCTGGCCGACACGGAGGACACGACGATCCTGCTGACGACCCACGACCTGGGCGAGGCGGAAAGCTCGCCGACCGCATCCTCATTCTCGATCACGGCCGCATCGTCGCCGATGGCAGTGCCGAGCAGCTCGCTCGCGACGTGGCAGGCACGACCGAGGTCCGCTGGCGGGAGAACGGCGAGCCGAGAACGCATACGACCACGGACGGCACGGCGTTCGTGCGTGAGTTGTTCGCCCGGCACGGTACGGGGATCACCGACCTCGAAGTCCGGCGCACCAGTCTGGAGGAGACGTACCTGGCGATGGTCGCACGCAGTGAGTCCGAAGTGGATCGTGACCCGGCACGGAGTGAGGTGGCCTGATGAACCCGACGACGACCGCGGTGCGGGCAGGCCTGCGCCGGGGATGGACGGAGTTCGCGAAAAGCCTGCGTGCGCCGGAGGACGTCGGCTACTACGTGATCGGGACGGCCATCTTCGTCGTGGTCATGTTCCTCAACCGCACCAACCACGTGGAAGGGACCTCGCTGAGCCTGTCCCATTTCATGTTCTCGGGTGTGCTCGCGTTTCTCGTCATCTTCACAGCGACCTTCGGACTGGCCACGGCGGTGACGACGGAGCGCGAGGACGGCACGCTCCTGCGGATGAAGTCGTTGCCGCACGGGATGGTGGGCTATGTCGTCGGCCAATCGGCGCGCACGTCGATCGAGGCCGTCTTCAACCTCGCCATTCTCGTCATTCCCACGACCATTCTGCTGGACTCGTTGTGGGTCAACGGATTCGGCGGTGTCGTTCATGGGCTGGCGTTGTTCGCGCTCGGGCTCTTGGCGTGCGTTCCGCTGGGCTTCGCGGTCGGCTCGCTGTTCAAGAATCCGCGTTCGATCGGTGGCTGGGGGTTTCTCATCATGGGAGCTCTGGTCACCGTGTCGGGGATCTTCTTCCCGATCCTGTCGCTCCCACCGTGGGTTCAGGTGATCGCACAGGTCACGCCGTTGTACTGGCTCGGCCTGGGTATGCGGGAAGCCACCCTGCCCGACGCGGCCGTCGTTGTGGAGATCTCCGAAAGCTGGCGCACGTTGGAGGTCTTCGGCGTCCTCGGAGCGTGGGCGGTGGTCGGCCTGCTGCTGGCACCGGTGCTCCTGCGACGCATGGCACGCCGCGAGTCCGGCTCCACCGTGGCCGCGCGGCAGCAGAAGGCGCTGCAGCGCGTCTGACGGTGGAGTTCCGCCCCTGATTTGTACGCCGACGCGGCTTCGGCGGACCGCGGAGAACAGCCCGGCGTCAGCAAGTCCAGCTGGTAAGGGTGAGTTCGATGGCCGAGCGTGAACCGCGTCCCGGCAAGCGCACGCGGAAGCTGTTGCGTGCCAGCGGGGGTCGACTGGCGGGATGTGGCCCTGCTCCCGTATCCAGCGTCCCGCCGGGGGTAGGGGCGGCCGGCGGCCGCTCCGGGGGTGTCCGGAGTGGACGCCGCGCCGCCCGGCCCGGGCGGCGCTCAGCGCGGCTCCATGTCGCGGACCACGCCCGCCGCGAGCAGGTCCCCGATCCGGTCCTCGGCGAACCCGGCGTCGGCGAGGACCTCCCGGGTGTGCTGTCCGAGCAGCGGCGCCGGCTGGGGTTCGGCCGGGGGTGTTCCCAGGTCGATGGGGCAGCGGGCCAGCCGGACCGGCCCGAGCCCTGGCTGCTCGACCGTGTGGAAGAACTCGGTCGCGGTCAGTTGCGGGTCGGAGAACAGGTCCTCGATGGTGTTCACCGGACCATGCGGAATGTCGGCACGTTCGAACACCTCGCTCCACTCCGCTGAGGTGCGGGTGACCATCTCGTCGGCCAGCAGTCCGTAGAGCTCGTCGATGTGCCGGGTCCGCGCTCCGAGGTCGCGGAAGCGCGGGTCCTCGGTGAGCTCCGGCCGGCCGATCAGCTCGAAGAAGGCGGTCCAGTGCTTGTCGGCGTACATCATGACGGCGAGGTGACCGTCCTTTGTGGCGTACGGGCGGCGGTGCGGGGAGTCGGTCCGCGGGTAGCCGGTCGGTCCGGTGGGCGGATCGCTCAGCCAGCCGCCCTGGCGGTCGAGCAGCATGAACGAGGCCATTCCCTCGAACATCGGGATCTCGACGGCTCGCCCGGTGCCGTCTACCTCGCGGGCACGCAGGGCGGCGCATGCCGCCGCGGCGCCGTAGATGCCCATCACCTTGTCCGACGCGGCCGAACGCCAGTACCCGGGCTCGTCGCCCGCGGCCGCCTGGGCACTGGCGACGCCGCTGGCCGCCTGGATGACGTCGTCGTACGCGGGCCGGTCGGCGTAGGGACCGCCCGCGCCGTAGCCGCGGAACGCGCACAGGACCAGCCGCGGATTGACCTCGCGCAGGTCCTCCCAGGTGATGCCGAGCCGTGCCGCTGCCGGGGGGCGAACGTTGTGGATCAGCAGGTCGGCCTCGCGGACGAGTGCGTGGAGCACCTCTCGGCCGGCGTCGGTCTTGAGGTCGACCGCCACGGACCGCTTGCCCCGGTTGGCGTTGACGAAGACCGGTCCCACTCCGGTGTCGTTGGTGTCGCCGATCCCGCGAACCTGGTCCCCGCCGAGTGCTTCGACCTTGATCACGTCGGCTCCCCACTCGGCGAGGATCTGGGCGGCATAGGGGCCCATGAAGACGGTCGAGAGGTCGAGCACCCGGACTCCGGCCAGCGGAGGCGGCAGGGTCTCCGCGCTCATCGACGCCCCCCGACTCCGGGGACAGCCGGGTTCGCGTCGGAGGCCGGTTCGCCGACCACGACGTTCCACAGGGCGTTGGGATGCGATCGCACCGTCTCGCCGAGGAAGCGGTCCCAGTCGCGGGTGGTGCCGAACTCGCCGCGCCAGTCCAGCGCGGGCAGGGTGAACAGCTGCAACGGATGCTCCTGGGTGGTTCCGATGGCGCCGTGTGCCTGGTGGGCGTTACGCACGACGACCGACGTGGCATGGCCGACGCAGGATCGGGCCGCTGCCACCTTGGTCGCGGAGGACGGACCGGTGAGGCCGGTCGCGGCGGCGTCGAGAACCGCGGCGTCGACCGCGGCCCGAGCGAGCGTCGCCTCGGCGGCCGCGTCCGCCACCAGTTGCTGCACGGCCTGGAACTTCGTGAGCGGGCGACCGAACTGGACCCGGACGCTTGTGTGCTCGACGCACAGGTCGACTGCCTTGTCCAGTGCCCCGACGCCTTGGACGGCCCGCGCCAGCGCGCCTCGCAGGGCGAGCTGATCGAGCACGCCGGCGGCGGTGGCGGCGTCGAGGACGGTCGCCTCGGGCAGGTCCGCGGTGAACGTCAGGTCGGCGCGGGGCTGGCCGGAGTGGGTCGGAACAGGTGTGATGGTCGCGCAGGCGGCGACCTCGTCGGGGGTGAGTTCGGCGACAGCGAGCGTGTCGTCCTGCCGGCGGGCCGCGACCACCACCGGGACTTGGCCGAGCCACGGCACGGCTCGTGCGGTACCGCTCGGTTCCACGATCGCGACGGTGCGCGCGGTCGCCGGATCATCCGGCGGGCACCCGATCTCGCGGAGTAGCCACTGAGCGAGCAGGTCACTCTCGGCGAAGGGAAGGTGGCGTGCCGCTGCGGCACTCTCGCCCAGCAGCGCGGCGGCCTCGAGCCAGCCGGCACCGGAGCCGCCGTGTTCCTCCGGTGTGGTGAGCGCGGTGAACCCGAGCTCGCTCAGCTGATCCCACAGCGCGACGTCGAGCGTGACGCCGGTGGTGGCTTGGCCGAGCCGGTCGTGCAGGTCGCCGTCGAGGACGTCGCGCAGGACCTTGCGCAGGTCGGGGTCGACGGTGGTGGGATCCGTGGTCATCAGCGCATCCCCAATCCGCGTGCGATGACGCCTCGGAGGATCTCGTTCGTGCCGCCGCGCAGCGTGAAGCCCGGTCGTTGCTGTACGGCCCGTCGGGCGAGGGCGGCGGTTCCGCCGGTCTCGCCTGCCGGCATGGCGAGGTCGACCAGGTCCGCGATGTCGCCCTCGAGCGTGGTGCCGAGCACCTTGACCAGCGCCGCGGGGACGTCCGGCCGTTCGCCGCGTTGCAGCGCGGCCGCGATGGCCAGCGACATCTGATGCAGGCCGGCGAGCCTGCCCGCGATCCGGCCGGTCTCCGCGACATCGAGGTCGCCGTCGGGACCCGCGACCGCGTTGGCCAGCTGGTAGGTGGAGAGGAACCGTTCCGGCCCGGAGCGCTCGAAGGCGAGTTCGGAGGTGACCTGGTGCCAGCCCTCGCCGAGCGTGCCGACCACGTGGTCGTCGGGGACGAACGCGCCGTCGAGCAGGACCTCGTTGAAGTGGTGCAGGCCATTGGCTGAGATGACGGGGCGGATCTCGATACCGGGCTCGTTCAGCCGGACCAGCAGCTGGCTGAGCCCGGAGTGGCGGTCCACCCGACCGTCCTTTTCGGCCGGAGGGGCGGTGCGGACGAGTGCGATGAAGGCATCCGCCAGGTGGCCCCCGGACGTCCACAGCTTGGTGCCGTACACCTTCCAGCCGTCGTCGACTCGCTCGGCGCGGGTGCGCACGCTGGCGAGGTCCGAGCCCGAGTCCGGCTCGCTCATCCCGATGCCGAAGAAGACCTCGCCGGCCACGATCCGGGGTAGGTAGGTGCGCTTGAGCTGCTCGCTGCCGAAGCGCAGGAGCGTGGGCGCGACCTGCCGGTCGGCGATCCAGTGCGCGGCCACCGGTGCTCCCGCCGCGAGGAGTTCCTCGGTAACCACGAACCGTTCCAGGAAGGTCCGGCCGTGGCCGCCATACTCGGTCGGGATCGTCATGCCGAGCCAGCCGCGCTCGGCGAGCTTGGTGGTGAACGCCCTGTCCCAGCCACTGAGCCAGGTGTCGACGGTGGGCCGGTAGGTGCCGGCCGCGAGCTCCTCGGCGAGGAAGGCGCGAACCTCCTGGCGCAGGGCGAGCAAGTCGTCGCCCTCGCGGACCGGCGGTGGCATCAGGGTCGGCATGACCACTCCTGTACGAAAACCGGGATAGTTGTACGTAAATACGTA
>Ga0079224_100003283_pt1 | contig 20295 bp, 15 predicted proteins | sample Stecom2015_FD_80414 | JGI IMG/M metagenome (GOLD analysis project Ga0079224, IMG submission 80414) | Agricultural soil microbial communities from Utah to study Nitrogen management - Steer compost 2015 | ecosystem: Environmental > Terrestrial > Soil > Agricultural land | place: USA: Utah...
ACCCATGGCAAAGCGGTGGAGGGTGTCGGTGCCGTAGTGGGCGCGGGTGATCTCCTGGGTGGCCTGGGCCACCACATGGACACCGCGGTGGGCCCAGTCGAGGGATTGCGCGGGGTCGTCGCGAAAAGAGAAGTCCAGGAGATGGGCGGCCCTCACTCCCTTGTCGGTGGACGCGATGGCGTAGCCGTTGGTCAGCTGGGTGGCGGTGGGGTTGGGTACAAAGGCCGCCGCGCCCCCCTGGATGGTGAACACATAGCGGCCGTTGTGCCTCTCGGGCAGGGCCAGCATAAAGTTGACCTGGTTGGGGCCCGGATTGGTGGTGGTGACATAGCCGTCGATGCGGCAGTAGTTGACAGGCTCGCTGAAGGCCGTGGCGGACACCAGGGTGGTGTTGGCCGGGGCCTTGAAGGATGCCAGATCGCAGGCGGGTGCGGCCTGGAGCTGGCTGGCGGCGGCGAGGCCGGTGAGGGCGGCGATGGCCGCGGCCAGCAGGGGGGATTTCGGATTGGCGTGTTTCATATTGTTATTCTCCTGAGAAATGGGATTGGTTGGCCGCGCCCCGAGTTGCTTGTCAGTGGATCAAATCCTCTGCCCGCCAACCCTGTATCTGCTGGTGCAGACAGGTGGTCAGGGCTGCCGCCACCTCGGGCTCCCGGTTGAGAATGGCTTCCACCAGGCGCTGGCGCTGGCGGTGCCACGCCCGGCGCCGGTCCGGGCGGTCGGACTGGGAAATCCTGGTGGTCGCATCGTCCATGGCTACCACCTCCAGGGTGCTGAGGAACAGTTCCAGGGCGTTATTGTTGGCGAGGCGGGCGATCAGGCTGCGCAGGGCGTGGTCGTCGGCGAGAAATCTGGCGAAGGGCTGGTGTGCATAATCCACCTTGTCCAGATGGGCCATCATGGCGGCCATTTCCGCCCTGGTATCCTCGTCGGTGGATTGGGCCGCCAGCCGCGCCATGGTTACCCCGGCCGTATTGGCGGCCACCAGGACATCCTCGTGGCTGGTGTTGCGGGATTGCAGATAGGACGCTGCGGCCCGTCCCACCGCTTCGATAGAGGGTTTGCGCACATAGTAGCCGCCCCCAATGCCCCGCTTTACCGTCAGTAATTGCTCCTGCTCCATAAGCCGCACAGTCTGGCGGAAGGTGGGGCGGCTGACGCCGTACCTTTTGAGCAGGTCCTCCTCACTGCCGAGAAAGTCACCCTCTCCCCGTTGCAGGATCTCCTGCCGCAACAGCTCGGCAATACGGGCTGCCGTATTGGGCTGGGAGGGTGATCGGCGAGGGGGATGTTTGACGGTCATGGCAGCGAGGTTTTTGTGTTTGTGGTATCAGAATAGAAGCCAATATTGAATTGTGCAAGAAGTTGGGGCAAAAAATATCTAGATCTGTTATCACATATAGGAATTGTCGGATCCGAGGCCACAAAAAACCCCGGCGCGCCGGGGTTTTTGAACGCTCGCAATGAAACTCAGGTGACTGCCGGTTCGGCCTCGGGTTGGACCTCGACGACCCTGGGCAGGGTGACAAAACAGGCTATCGCGGGAATCAACAGTACCGTCAGCGCCAGGAAGGCCAGGGAGTAGCTGCCGGTACTGTCGCGGATGGTGGCGGCGATCAGTGGGCCGATGCCGGACAGGGCGGCAAAGGCGTGAATCACCCCCATCACCCGGCCAAACTGGGCCATTCCCCAGCGGCTGGCCACCAGGCTCGCGATAAAGGGGGCAATGCCCCCGGTAACCAGGGCCACCAGGCAAACCCCGGCGAGCAGGCTGGGAAAGCTTGTGGCGAGTCCGGTGACCACCATGCCGGCAAAGATGATACTCACCAAACCGATATAGAGCACCTTGGCGGGCAGGCGGTCGCTGAGGGCGCCGGAACTGATTTTGCCGATGGCCATCAGTACCGAACAGGCGGAGATCACCCAGGCGGCCTGTTGCTGGCTGACGCCGATGTCGACGGCGTAGGCCCCCACATTGTGGAGGATGGCGATAAACATCACCGACGGCAGCAGATAGCTGAGGCCGAGCTGGATCACGGGGCGGGAGCGCATCATGGCCAGGGTTCCGCCCTGCTGAACGCCACTGGCTGGGGGAATGTCGGCCTTCAGCACAACCAGGCCAGGCATCCACACCAGTGCGGCGGTGAGGGCAGCCAGGATCACAAATACCTGGCGCCAGGAAAACATGCCCAGCAGCTCGGTGACCACAAAGGGCATGAAAAAGCCGCCGATGGAGGTGCCGAGGGCGGTGATGCCCAGCGCCAGGCCGCGTTTGCCGGTGAAGGCGCGGGCCACCAGGGAATAGGAGGTGAGGGGGCCGGCGAGGACGATGCCCACCGGCAGCACCAGGCCAAACATCGCCACCACCACCAGCTCGCCTGGGGCCGCGGCAATGGCCAGCAGCCCCAGGATATAGATCGCCAAGCTGGCGAGAATCAGCTTCTTGCTGTCGAGTTTGTCCAGCAGGATGCCGCCGATGGGAGAGATCAGTGCCACGGCCACCGAGGAGGCGGTGACCGCCAGCATCAGGCTGCTGCGGGAAGCGCTGAACTCCTGAACCCAGGGCATGACGAAGAGGGCAAAGGCATAGACGCCGATACCCACGGTAAAGGCCTGCATCAGGCAGCAGTAGGCGATGATGATCCAGGGGCTGGGAGACGCTTTCGACATGGGAATCCTAAGGGGAAATTATTGTGATCGCCGGTGGTGCCTGCCCAGGAGGCGGGCACCACCAGCGGGATTGATAAGGGGGAACATCTGCGGATATGGCCGCCCCGAGGATGATGCTGCAAACCGCAGGCAAAGACAAATTCCGTCGCGGTTACGGCAGCTGGTGGTCCAACCAGGCGACCACGTCCTGTTCAACTTGCTCCCTGTTGGTTTCGTTCAGGATCTCGTGGCGGGCGTCGGGGTAGAGAATCTCGGAGACGTGACGAAGGCCCTGGCTGCGATAGCGCAGGGCCAGCTGGTGAACGGATTCCCCGTTGCGACCCGCCGGGTCGCGGTCACCGGCAATCAGCAGCAGGGGCAGGTCGGGGGGGATTCCAGCCTCGCTGGCGGGGTCCCAGATTTTCAGGGTGGCCCTCAGGTTGTCGTACACCAGGGCGTTGCTGAAGGCGAAGCCACACCAGGGGTCGGCAACGTATTTCCGCACTTCAGCCCCATCGCGACTGAGCCATTCAAAGCCGGTTTCACCGGGGGCAAAGGGCTTGTTGAACTCGTCAAACATGGCGGCGTACATTTCGGAGGGGGCTTCCGGCGCGGCTTCTGCGGCCATGGCCAGCATCGGCAGCAGCTCCGCCACCCCAGGGCTGTCGCCGAAGGTACCACAGAGCACAGCGCCGGCCAGCTCGTCGCCCCAGTGCTGGATATACTGCTGGGTCATCAGCGAGCCCAGGCTGTGGCCAAACAGAAATATCGGCAGGCCGGGCTGTGCCTCGCGAATGATGGCGGTGAGCCGGTGCAGGTCGTCGACCATGCCGTTCCAGCCGTCGGGGCCGGCGATGCCGGCCCTGTCCAGGGTGCCCGCGGTGCGGCCGTGGCCGCGGTGGTCGTTGGCGTAGACCACAAAGCCCGCGGCGGTAAGGCGCCGGGCGAAGCGGGCGTAGCGGGCGCCGTGTTCGGCGGCACCGTGGGCGATCTGTACCGCGGCCCTGGGTTTGCTGTCCGGGGACCAGCGATGGACGTGGATGTCAGTGCCGGCGGCATTGCAGAAGGTAAAGGCGGATTCATTCACAGAATTACAGCTCGTCGTCGTTGGGCCAGTGGTTGAGGGTGTCTATGTAGAGTTGGCGCACCTCTTCGATGCGCTCCGCCAGGTCGTCCAGGGTCCAGTCGCCGACATCGATGGGGGGCAGCACCGCCACGTCGACGGTGCCCGGGCTGAGTACCGCGGCATCCCGGGCCGCCACCGCCTCGGCATTGCGGAACACGATGGGCACCACCGGGATCTCCGCCGCCATGGCCATCCGGAAGGCGCCCTTTTTGAAGGGCCCCACCTCCTGGGTGTCGAGGCGGGTGCCCTCCGGGGCGAGGCAGATGGAAAGACCCTTTCTGGCCAGGTCTTCAATGGGCTTGAGGGCTTCCACGGAGGCCTTGGAGTCGGCCCGGTCGATAAAGGCCACATCCGCCAGCTTGCCCAGGGTGCCCATCAGCCAGTGGTTCTCGATATCCTTCTTGCCCACCCCGGTGAAGTCCCGTTCCACCAGCCGGGCGGCCATCAGGGCATCGAAATTGTTGCGGTGGTTGAAGATAAACACCGCGGGCCTGTGGTCCCAAAGATTGTGGCGCCCGATCACTTCCAGCTTGACGCCGTTGATGCGGAACATGGTGTCGAGCCAGAGGGGGGAGGCGAAGTTCAGGGTGGCCCGCTTGTCCCGTCTCAACAGGCCCAGGCCCACCCCCAAGGCGCCGATGGGCAGCACGCTGGCCACCCCCGCCAGGGTTCTGAGTTTGCTGTTGGTGTCCCTGCTGGTGAAGCGCTGGACGGGCCAGCCCCGGGCGGCGGCCACCTTTGCCAGCTTCTTGCCGGGATTGATGGGGCGGGGGTGGCCCACCAGATACATCAGCGCCGCATCCTCGTCGCCATCGGCGTAGAAGAAGCAATTTTTCAGCTCGATGTGGTGGTCCATGGCAAACTGCTGGGCCGCCATGGCCTTGCCCTTGCCCCAGATCACCGGCTTGGCCACGGTGCCGTTGAGGTAGCCCTGGGTCAGGCCGAAGCGGTTGCAGATCACATGGTCGATACCCAGGAACCTGGCCACCGGCTCCACCTGGTAGCTGGTGGCGGAAGAGGACAGGATCACCGTGTGTCCCCGCTCCTGGTGGGCCCTCACCACTTCCCGCATCTCGGGGTAGATCAGGTTGATGATCTTCTGCTGGAACAGGCGCTCGCCCATTTCCATCAGCTGATCGTCGGCGCGCCCCTCCCAGGCCTCGGCGCCGATTTTCAGCAGGTCCTCAAAATCCGACCTGCCCGCGGTGGCGCTGATGGCGGTGGCGATGGTTTTCAGCAACTCAGCCAGGCTCACCTCCTTGTTCTTCATCCGGTCGCGGGTCAGGTGGCTGGCGGAAAAGCCGGAGATGATGGTGCCGTCGAGATCGAAAAAGGCGGCGATCTTGCGGCCCTTGGGGCTGGCCTTGATCTCCGCAAGGGACCCGGGCAGGCGCATTTCTTCCTGGTTCATGCATTGTCCTCAGTGGCGGCTTTGCGCACCTTTTTGGCGGTTGCGGGTTTGCTTGTGGCTGTGGTCCTGGCTCTGGTCCTGGCGGCGGGGGCCTTTGCCCTGGGGGTGGCGGCCCGCGGCTTGCGGGGCGCTGGCCCCTTGGTTTTTGCGGCGACCCCGGTCCCAGTGCTGGCCATGACCTCCTCAAAACCCTGTTCCATGGCGCTGCGCAGCAGTTCGGGGTCGGTAATGGCGGCGGTGTCGCTGTGGATGCCGACAAAACACTCGCCGCCCTGGGACACCATCACCACCATCATGGCCACGCCGGGAAGGGGGCCGAAGGGGTACATCTTGACCACCCTGGCCCCGGCGATAAAGGGCGGCTCCGGATAGCCGGGCACGTTGCTGGCCTGCACATCGATGGCCGCGGCGGATGCCGACAGGGTGCCCAGCATGGCGCTGGGCAACTTGCTCAGCACCGGGGCAATGGCGCCGAGGATATTGATGGCGGGCTCCGCCACCGCCGTCAGCACCTGCTCCCGCACCAGCTGCATGCGCTTCACCGGATCAGCTTCACCAATGGGTGCCGCCAGCCGGGCTCCGGCGAAGCGGTTGCCGCCGGCGGGGTCGTCGTCCTTGCGCAGATTGACCGGCATCGCCAGGGGCAGGGCCTCGATATCCACCCCCAGGGCCTGGTGGTAGCGGCCCAGGCCGCCGCAGACCGCGGCGATATAGGCGTCGTTGACGGAAACCCCCGCAGCCTTGGCGGCGGCCTTGAGCCGGACCAGGGGAAAGTCGAAGCAGTCCAGGCGGCGACCCAGGCTGCGCCGGCGCAGCAGCGGCGAGGGCGGTACCGGGGGCGGCCCCATCACCCGCTGGGCAGAGGCCGCCAGGTCGCGCAGTTCCTCGAGATATTTGCCCGGGTTGCGTATGGCGTCAGAGCCCCAGCGCACACCCTTTCCCATGCCCCTGGACAGTGTCGGCCAAAATTTTGTCACCGCCGTGGTCAGGCCCTTGCGGGTCAGCTCGTCGGCGGCGATTTCCTCCGGGATGGGCAGCGGTGGCATGGGGCGTGGGGCGGGATCCCGTGCAAAGTCGTAAATGGACTTGAACAACAGCATGCCGCCGACACCGTCGGTGATGGCGTGGTGGAGCTTGGTAATCAGCGCCGCCTGGGCGCCGGTTTCGGTGATTCCTTCCACCAGCATTACCTCCCACAGGGGGCGGCTGGTGTCCAGGGGTGCGGCGCCCATTTTCTCGGCGATGTCCAGCAGTTGAGGGAGTTTCCCCGGGGCGGGCAGGGTTGTTCGGGTGACGTGGTAGTTGAGATTGAAGTCCGGGTCCACCACCCAGCGGGGGGCGGTCACCGGCAGGCTGGGCACCACCACATGCTGGCGCAGGCGGATAAATTCCCGGCTGGTGCGCTCGAACACCTCCCGCAGGCGGTCGAAGTCCGGGGTGGTGTCGAGCATGGCGATGGACACCATGGAGCTGCGGGTGCGGGGATCGCTCTCCCCCCGCAACATCAGGTAGTCGATGGCGGAGAGTTCGTCCTCAAAATGTACATCAGGGGCTGTCATGGGTGGAGTTCTCTTTGAAAATTCTATTGTTGAACACTTGGCGGCCGATCAGGGAAACATCCTCGATCAGATCCAGCAAGCCCCGTATCTCGGCGACAAAGCTGTCCACGTCGGCCTTGTAGCTGTCGGCCTTGATATCCAGGGCGCCGCGGTTTTCCGCCAGCTGCAGGCCGGTGTTGAACAGGTGCAGGGAGCTGGCCTCGGGGTGGGTGATCCGCTGCTGCAGCAGGTACTGGCGGGCGGTGCCGGTGCAGAACTTGAGAAATGCCTTGCGCTCCTTGATCAACAGCTCCGGCTTCAACTGGAGGCAGATACCCACGATCCAGTAGCTCTCGAGAAAACAGCGCAGCACACTGTCGGCGGTGAGCGGTTTGATGTTGTTGCCCAGCGCCTGAAGGCAGTCGTTGTCCCCGGTCAGGGCCTGCTGCCAGTCCGGGTCGACGCTGTCCAGGTAGGCGGTTACGGACTCCCGGAACTGGTTCTTTTCGAGAAAGAAGAAATCGAACTTGAGCACGTCGCGGAGCTGGAAGGCGGTGGCCCAGAAGGTCTCCAGGGGGGTGTCGCAGTCCCCCTTGCAGGCGGCCACCAGGGCCACCTCGGCGATGGCCGCATCGAGGAAGTGGTGAACGATGGAGTTGCGGTAAAAGGAGGCCGCCACATGCTGATCCCGGTGAATGGTGTACACGGGTTCGGGACCATCCTCCTCGGCGTGGATCACCCCCTGGTGGATCAGGGCCCGCAGTTCGGCGCGCACCCCTTCGGCGGTGAGCAGCTGGCGGGCGCTCTTGGTGGTGGGCACCGCGTGCCTTTGGGTAAAGTGGACAAAATCGTTGAGGGCCTTGCGCAACTGGGCGAAGGTCAGGGCCTGGTTGTAGGCGCTGAGGGCGGTCATGGTGATCAGGGAGACCGCAGTGACAGGGGCCACCTTGTTGATGCGCCAGGACACCTCGAAGGCCATCTTTTGCAAGGTCAGATGGTATTCCTCGTTGCTCAGTGCCGCGGCCTCCTGGGGGGTGCCCAGGTGGTCGCTGAGGAGTACCGGGTCGCCAAAGCGGACGTGGATCTGGCCAAAGCGGCCCTTCACGGAGCGGAAAAATTTGAAGAACCAGCCGAGGTTCTCGGCCTTTTTGACCTGGCCCATGGCCTCGCCGGCGTACTCCTTCACCTCGTTGAGCTGGTCGTAGGTGGTGGAGGCGGGAATCAGGGCGATGTTCTCACAGCGTCCCTCCCGGTAGGCATCCACCACGTACTTGAGCAATCCCAGCTTGGGGGGCAGTGACTTGCCGGTGCGGGAGCGGGTGCCCTCGATATACCACTGAAGGCTGAAGCGCTTCTCCACCACATAGCCCAGGTACTCCTTGAGCACCCAGCGGTAGACGGGGTCGCTCTTGATGTCGCGGCGAATAAAGATCACCCCGGAGCGGCGCATGATATAGCCCAGGGGCCAGAAGCTCATGTTCATGCCCCCCAGGGTGTTGGTGCGGGGCAGCCCCAGATCGTGGAGGGCGACGGACATCACCCCCACATCCATATTGGAACGGTGGGAGGGCAGCACAATGCCCGGGGTGTTGGCCAGGGCGGCGCGCACCTTTTCCACCTGGGCCATGTCGTAATCCAGCTGCTCTTCGTAACCCCGTTTGTAGAGGAAGCGACCCATGATCAGGTTAAGGTCGATCCCCAGGGGGGTGAACCCAGAGGCCAATTCCTTGAGGGCCGTCTCCGCCAGGGTGTTGGCCTTGGCCATGGGGATGCCCTCGGCCTCGGCCAGCCGGGCCAGCCCTTGGCGAAAGCGACTGGAGGTGCGGATCTCCTCCCGCACCAGCCTGGGCATTTTGTATTGCGGGCCGAGGAGCTGGGAGGCGGCCCGCTCCAGGGCCAGGGTGGCGCGGCGCACCACAAAGCGGGCAAAGTCGCTGTCCCGGCGGTGTTCTTCGCTGTTGGTTTCGCTCCAGATGGCCCGCAGCACAGCGCTGGTGGCGGGCTCCCCCACCAACACCTGAAGCCGGTCGGGGTGGTGTTTGGCGATCAGGTGCTTGGCGTAGAGGCGGGGCTTCCTCGGGTTGCCGATGATCAACAGGTCGCGGAGGTACACCTGGCGCTTGCCGTTGCGGATCTTCGGCAACCAGGCCACCCGGAGGGGGGCGAGCAGGGGGTCGTCGCCGCGACTGAGGCGCTGACCCAGGGCCGGGGGAATGGTGATGGTGTCGCGCCTGGGGAAGTCGACGACGATCACTTCGGTAGTGGCATCGCCATAATCGCCCCTGTGGTCGACCAGCCATTTTTCGATAATCTCGCGCTCCACGGCGCTGGCCACCTGGGCGAGAAAAACCACGGCCCTGGTGCCGTCTGCTGGCCTGTGGCCGGGGGGTGTTGGTTCCATCTTATGGTGATCTCCAGATCATGGTGGACTGGGTGGCGGAGGACCTTTGCCGTCGAAGATAAAAGCGTCAGCCATGATTGACGATAGTATGCTCTGACCGTGACAGAAACAATTTCGCCGCCCGGATTTTTGCCCGGCGATACTTTTGGTTACAGGCCCTGGCCCCGGTGCCCCTCTACAGCGCGTGCCAGCCTCCGCTGAAGGAAAAGTACTGGGCGGTCTGGAACCTGTTGCTGCCATCCAGCAGTACGGTGGCGAAGGCCGCCAGTTCCGCCATGGTGCCCAGGCGACCCAGGGGCGTCTCCTCCTCCAGGTGCCTGGCCCAAGGGCCGGTGGTGACCTGGTGGTCGCTGATGCTTTCCGCCGGTGCGCCAGGGAAGCCGGTAAACACCGCATTTTTGGAGCCGATGACGTTGATGGCGATGCCCTCCGCGGCGTGCTCGAGGGCTGCGGCCCTGATCATAAAGCTCTGCGCCGCCCGGGCGGCGCCGTACAGGGACCAGTTGGCCACAGGCCTGACGCCGGCATCGCTGGTAAAGACCACCACCTGGCCGCCGGGTTTGCGCAGCAGTGGGATAACTGCCTGCAGGGCCCAGAGGGTGGTGTGCAGGTAGCCGGTCATCTCGCCGAGCTGGTGGCTGTCCGCCGCCAGCAGCGGTCCGACGGTCACCCCCTGGCCGGCGATGGGCGGGGGAAACAGGGCTGCGCAATCAATGGGGTTGTGGCGGCTGGCTAGGATTTGCGATATGACCTGCCAGCCGCTTGGGCTGGTGTCGTTGGCGGCGGGGTCGTCGACCACCAGCACCTCGGCACCCAGGGTTCGCAGCTCTTCCGCCTGGCCCGGGGCCGGGGTGCTTAGCACCAGGTCGTGGTTGCGCTGGGCCAGTAGCCGGCACAGGGCTGGGCCCACATAGGTTCCGGCGCCAGTCACCAGGGCAGTACGTCGGCTCATGGGCGGTTGACTCTTATCACTGTAGTGCCTCGATGCTAACCCAGGGCGGCGGCAAGTCAACAGCTTTTGCTGTGGCCGCTGCATTTCCGTCAGTGGTCGGCCCCGGATGCGCGGGGGATGAATAGGGTGTATAAATAGTTTGCGCGGCCAAATGCATCCGTGTTATAAATGTGAGCATATATTCATATTAGATGATAAGTTGAGCTTTCACCGATCCACCTGACTTGACACTTCCAGAGAGGCTAAACGACCTATGGCTATGACAACCCTGGCCGCCGACGAACGGGCGGCACTGCGGGACGCGGTCAATCGACTGCTCACCGCCAAATCCACCGAGGCGGATGTCCGCCGCACCATGGCCACCCCCCAGGGCTACGACCAAGCCCTGTGGCAGGGACTGGCAGAGATGGGTGTTACCGGCCTGATCATCGACCCCGAGTTCGGCGGTTCCGGGGCCGGTCCCGTGGAGCTGGAGGAAGTCATGGAGGAGGCCGGTGCGGCCCTGCTGTGCTCGCCCCTGTTCGCCTCCTCGGTGATGGCTGCGTCTCTGCTCGACACCCTCGGCGACGGCGCCGCCCAGGCGCGCTGGCTGCCGGGCATCGCCGACGGCTCACTGATCGCCACCGTCTGCCTCACTGGCGACCAGGGCCTGTGGACCCCGGACGCCGTGGCCGTGACCGCCACCGGCAACACCCTGGATGGTGTCGCCAACTATGTGCTCCACGGCCAGAATGCCGGGTTGCTGCTGGTGGTGGCCAACACCGCAGAGGGCCAGGGGGTGTTCGCCGTGGATGCCAAGGCCGCCGGCGTGACTGTCGCCAGCCACAAGACCCTGGACGCCACCCTGCGTCTGGCCCGCATCGAGTTCAAGGGCGCGGCCGCCGAGCGTATCGGTGGCCGCGGCTGGGAGGCGGTGGACGAGGCCCTGGATGTGGCCCGCGTCGCCCTCGCCGGTGAGCAGGCCGGTGCCGCCGGGTTTCTCTTCGACATGACCGTGAACTATATCCGCAACCGCTACCAGTTCGGCCGTGCCATCGGCGGTTTCCAGGCCATCAAGCATATGGCCGCGGACCTTCTGGTGGAGAAGGAGTCCTGCATTTCCGCTGCCCGCCACGCCGCCCGCGCCATGGCTGCCGGCGCCGACACTGCCGGCGCCGATATCAGCCTGGCCGCCTTCGCCTGTGCCGACAGCTTCGCGAAGATCGCCTTCGACAGTATCCAGATGCACGGTGGCATTGCCTACACCGCCGAGTACCCGGCCCATCTCTACCTGCGCCGGGCCCGGGCCACCGCCTTTCTGCTCGGCAATTCCAACTATTACCGCGACCGCTATCTGACGCTGCTGGGGGCCTGAAATGAACGCTGAACAACTGCAAGCCATGACCGATGATCAACTGCGCACCAAAGTGCGCGCCTGGCTGGCGGCGCACTGGCACAACCAGTGCTCCACGCCGGCCAGTTCCTGGGATACTCCGGCGCCGGAGTACTGCGCCTGGTTGAAGGAGGTGCTGGATGCCGGCTGGGCCGTGCCGTCCTGGCCTGCGGCCTGGTTTGGCCTCGGCCTGTCCACCGACCAGTCCAAGATCGTCTCTGAGGAGTTCCGCAAGGTCAAAGCGCCGGGCTCCGGCCAGGACCGCTCCCACCTCGCCGCCAATACCCTGCTCACCTTTGGCACCGACAGCCTCAAGCGCGAGCTGATTCCGAAATTGCTCTGTGCCGAGATGAAGACCTGCCTGCTCTACAGCGAGCCGGGCGCCGGTTCGGATTTGGCGGCGGTGCGCACCCGCGCCGACCGCAATGGCGACCAGTGGGTGGTCAACGGTCAGAAGGTGTGGACTTCCGGGGCCACCACCGCCGACTACGGTCTGTTGGTGGCGCGCACCGACTGGGACAAACCCAAGCACAGCGGCATCACCTTTTTCTTCTGCCCGATGAAGCAGAAGGGTATCGAGATCCGCCCCATCCACCAGATCACCGGCGAGTCCCACTTCAACGAGGTGTTTATCGACAACGCGGTGATTCCTGCGGAAAACCAGCTCGGCCCCCTCAATGGCGGCTGGAAGGTGTTGCAGACCGCGCTGGCCTACGAGCGCCTGGTGATGGCCGAGGGCGCTGCCGACCGCCGCTCCGGGGTCGCCACCACCAAGGACCTGATCACCCTGGCCCGGGAGTACGGCCGCCTCGAGGACCCGCTGATCCGCCAGGAGATCGCCAATGCCATGGCCTACCGGCGCCTCAACGACCTCAATATGGTGCGCGCCAAGGAAGACATGGTACAGGGCGGGTCGTCGCCGCTGATGTCGTTGGGCAAGCTCGCCATGTCGCGCATCCTGCACACCGAGGCGCGGGTGAAAACCCTGATCCTCGGCGCCCAGAGTCTGCTCGACGGCGACGAGTTCCCGGATGCCCAGGACACCAACTTCCGCACCTTCAACTCCTACATGAACTCCATCGGCGGCGGGACCGACCAGATCCAGCGCAACATCATCGGCGAGCGGGTTCTCGGCCTGCCCAAGGAGATCGAGCTGGATCGCGATATTCCGTTCCGGGAATCCAAGTCCGGCTGACAGGTAACTGCCGGCTGTCGGGCCCAAGGCGCGACAGCCGGCTGGATCCTGAAAAAGCCCGCGGTTGCGGGTTTTCTATTTCCGGGCTGCTGAAACACGGTAGAATTTCGCCACATCTACTTCGTCAGGCGCCCTTATGTCCACTACCTCAACTCCGCAGTTTGATCCCGCCCTCACCGGGTCTGCCGACGACGGTATCTTTGGTATCGCCACCACTGTGGATGAGGCCGCACTGGTCTATATCCCCGTGCCCTGGGAGGTCACCACCTCCTACGGCAGTGGCGCCTCGGGGGGGCCGGAGGCCATTCTCAGGGCCAGCCCGCAGCTGGATTTGTACCTGCGGGGCCTGGCCAACCACTACCAGAAGGGATTTCACCTGGATGCCGCCAATCCAGAGATCAGCGACCTCAACACCAGTTGCAAGCCCCTGGCGGAGGCCATTCAGAGCGAGTTGGAAAGCAACGGCAATCTGGCCGCGGCGCCGGAACTGGAGGCGCAGCGGCAGCAGGTGAACGCCGCGTCGCACCGGCTCAATGACCTGGTTTATCAACGCTGCCGGGAGCTGGACGCCGAGGGCAAACACCTTGCGGCAATCGGCGGCGATCACTCCTCTCCCTATGGCCTGATCCGCTTTGTGGCGGACAAGTACCGGGGGGATTTTGGCGTACTCCATATCGATGCCCACCACGACCTGCGGGACGCCTACCAGGGCTTCGAATTTTCCCACGCCTCCATCATGCACAATATCCTGGCCCTGGCCAACGGGCCGTCCCGGCTGGTGCAGGTGGGGATCAGGGATTTTAGCGAGGCGGAGGCGGAGCTCGCTGCCGGCGACGAGCGAGTTGCGGTGTTCTACGACGAGGACATCAAGGTGCGGCTCTACGGTGGCGCGACCTTTGCCGATATCGTCCGGGACATTGTCGAGGCGCTCCCCCGGCGGGTGTATATCTCTTTTGATATCGACGGCCTCAAGCCCGAGCTCTGTCCCGCCACCGGCACCCCGGTGGCGGGGGGGCTGGATTTCGAACAGGCCCGCTACCTGATCGCCGCGGTGGTCAACAGCGGCAGGCGGATCGTCGGCTTCGATCTGTGCGAAGTCTGCCCCAATCCCCGCTATCCCGAGGACGAGTGGGACGGCAATGTGGGGGCGCGCATTCTATTCCTGCTCAGCAGCTGGATGATGGAGAGCCAGGGGCGTTAGGGGCAGTTTGTTCCGCCGTTGCGCAGGCTGGCAGCCCCGCCGGGGATCCCCGGCGGGGCTGCCGCTAGCCAAACAGGCGGGCAAAAAAGCCCTTTTTCTTGGCCACGGTTTGACCGCTGGTTTCCATGAAAATCTTCACCGATTCGGCGTAGTCGCCATCGTCCCGCTTGATATGATTCACCAGCCAGGTGCGCAGCAGGGTCAGCAGCTGGCGGGAGATATCCTCCCCCAGTTCAAAGCGCTGCTGGAAGTCCGCCATGCGCTTTTCAAACAGGCGATGCACCTTCTTGTGGGCGTGGACAAAGGGGTAGCCGGACTCCTCCATCAGGTCCTCTTCAAAGGCGAAGTGGGACATGGTGTATTCCACCAGCTGCTCCAGGATGGGTATCAGCTCCTCCCTGCTGTGGTGTTCAATGGCCTGGTGGAGCTGGTTGATATAGTCGACAATCCGCTGATGCTGGTTGTCAATGACGTGAATGCCGGTAGCCAGGTCGTCGGTCCATTTCATGTAGGTCATCGTCGTCTCCAATCATTGCCTGATGCTTCATTGGCGACGACTATACCCATTCACCCCTTGCCCTAAATTAATCCAGATCAACTTGGCGCAGGTTCAGGTGGTGAAATGGCGCTGTTGGCTTTGTTATGGCGAGGAGTCTCAGTTTCACTCCTCTTCCAGGCGGGCGGAAAACGCGGCGAAACTGTAGGGCCTGCCGAGAAAGTCCTCCACCAGTTGCGCCGCTGGCTTGGCGCCACCGGGCGCGAGCACGGTTTTCCGGTAGTGCCCGGCGAGGTCCTTGTTTCTCAGTCCACTGTCCTCGAAGGCGCTGAACATATCCACGGCGATGACCTTGGACCACATATAGGTGTAGTAGATGGCGGAGTAGCCGTTGAGGTGGCCGAGATTGGCGAAAAAGTAGGTGTTGTCCTGGTGGGGAAAGGGCGAGTACCGGGCCTCCAGCTCCCGCATCCTGGCCACCAGGTTGAAGCTGGCGGGGTCGTCGCTGTGGTAGTCCAGGGACAGGGCGGAATAGTACATCTGGACGCGGGTCTGGGCGCCCTCGCCGAAATTCCGGGCAGCCTTCAGGCGGTCGACAAGATCGCCGGGGATGGTCTGGCCCTGGGCATTGATGGCGAAGGACTGCAAGGTGTCCCGGTCGTACAGCCACTCCTCCAGCATCTGGGACGGTGCCTCCACAAAGTCCCACTCGGTGGCGATGCCGCTGAGTCTGGCCCAGTTCTGGTGGCCGCCAAAAATGGCGTGCAACAGGTGGCCAAACTCGTGGAGAAAGGTGCGCACTTCGCCGTATTCCATCAGCTCGTTCGCGCCCTCGCCACCGGCAAAATTGCACACCAGGGTGGACACGGGCAGTTGCCGTCCGGCAATGCCCAGCTGGGTGACAAAGGCGGCGGCGTGCTGGTATTTGCCGTCCCTGGGGTGCATATCCAGGTGGAAGCGGCCGAGCAGCTGGTCCCCCTGATAGATCTCGTAGGAGGTCACGCTGTGGTGCCAAACCTCCGTGGTCCAGGGCTTGATGGTGACATCAAAGAGGTGTTCCACCAGGCGGAACATGCCGTCCCGCACACTGGTGTAGGGGAAATACTGGCGCAGCTCGGTGGCGTCGATGCTGTAGTCCTCGCGGCGGATCAGCTCCTCCAGGTAAGTGGTCTGCCAGCGCTCCACCTGGCTGGCGTCGGGATCGATCTGGCGGAGGCGGTCCAGCAGCCGGGCCACATCCCTGTCGGCTGCGGGGCGGGCGAGCTGGTCGATGCGGTCGATAAACCCCCGGGCGTTGTCCGCCGAGGCGATCATCTTGTCATTGGTGACCAGGTCGGCATAGTTGGCAAAACCCAGCAGCTGCGCCAATTGATGGCGGGCTGCGAGCAGTTGCCCGAGCACCTCCTCGTTTTGCGGGTAGGCCCGGGAGCGCTCCTTCTGGCGCAGCAGGCGGCGCACTTCGTCGGAGTGGGCGTAGGTGTAGACGGGGATGGAATCCACATAGCGGGTGGAGATGCGGATCTTGCCGTTGTCGCCCACGGGCTTGCCGGCGATAAAGTCCTCCGGCAGGCCGGCGAGGTCCTCCGGCGCAACCTCGATATAGCCCACATCCTCGAGAATATTCCTGTCGAACTCCTGGCCCAGCTTGGTGATGCGGTCGTTGAGCTCACGGATCCGCGCCCTGGTGCCTTCATCCCGATCCACCCCGGACAGGCGGAAGCCCTGCAGGGTGAGAAAATGATAGCGCTTGGTGTCGTCCGGAGCGGCCTCCACAGCCACCTGGCTCACCGCGTCGAAGACCGGCCTGGAAAGGCCCAGCCGGGTGGCAAGGTCGGAATAGGCGGTGGTGCAGAGGGCGGCGTGCTCCCGCACTTCCCTGTCCGGGTGGACGTTTTCCATGAGGCTGGCAAAGCTGGCGCCATCGGCGATGGCGATTTCGATATCGTTGAGGGGGTGGAGCACGGCGTCCACCGTGTAGGGGGGCGGCAGGGATTCCAGGGCGGTGATGCGCTGTTCGATGGCGGCGATGTCCCTTTGGCAATCCGGGGTCCAGGGGCCGGCCGGTGGCGGAGTGGGAGTGGCCGCGGCAGCGGGCTGGAGGGTATCTCCCCCGGGAGCGGCGTCGTGCTCCGGTTTGGAGCAGGCGCCGGCCGCCAGGGTCATCAGCACCAGAGCGCCACACCTTGCCAGGTTCTTGATCATGGAGTTCTTCCGTCCAGGGTAACATTCGAGACCCTATATGACGGCAAACCATGCTCCCGGGTCAAGCAGTCTGTCGGACTTGGGATCGAGCTGTGGCGGCGGTGTTAAGGTGCCGCTGATCAAGCTGCAATTTTGGCCCATAGATACAGGAGTGCAATCCGATCAACTGGCCTCGACTTTCCCATGCCCGGTTGCCGTCAGCTGGGTCGGGCAGGCCGCTGGGGCCGGCGAAATGCGACACCAAAGCGCTTGGTGACAGGCACACGGGGTGGCACCATGGGGCGACAAGTGCAGAATAAACACAGTAAACAGAGAGAAAAGGATGGGCAGCAACAGCGTTCTTCGGGTCGGCATCATCAGTGCGAAGTGGGGCGTTGTCGCCCACTTGCCGGCGTGGCGAGCCATCGCCGGGGTTGAAGTGGTGGCCATTTGCACCTCCCGCCGGGAGACGGCGGAAAAGGCCGCCAGGGAAAACCATATCCCCAAGGCCTATTGGGACTACCACGAGATGGCCGCCGACCCGGATATCGATATTATCGATGTGGGCACCAGGCCCAATTTGCGGGTCGACATGATCAGAGCCGCAGTGGCGGGTGGCAAGCACGTCTACGCCGGCATTCCCTTTGCCGACTCGCTGGCCAATGCCCGTCTCCTGACCCGGGAGCTTGTCGCCAAGGGGCTGCAGGGCGCCACCGACGCCTATACCCAGTGGTTGCCCCAGTGCCAGCATATGAAGGAACTTATCGACGAGGGCTACCTGGGGGACCCCTGGGGTTTCAGCGGCAAGGTCCACCTGCAACTGTTCAGCCCCGGGGTGGTGAATGTTCCCGATTACGCCTGGTTCTGGGAGCGGCGCAACGGCGCCAGTGTACTGCGCAACCTGGGGGCTCACCTGCTGACGCCGCTGATTCATATGTTTGGCCCCGTGGAGTCGGTGGTGGCGGATTTGCGCCGGGTGTTGCCCCGCTGGCAGATGCTCGACGGCTCGCTGCTCGATGTGGAGGTCGACGATCACGCCACCTTGATGGTCAAGCTGGAGAACGGCATGACCGGCACACTGGATCTGTGCTGGGCCAGCGGCGACGGCGAGGGTTTTCGCCTTGCTGCCCACGGCGCCGATGGCCGTCTCGAGGTGGTGTCCAGCCACTTTCCGTCGCCCCGGGACGCCATCCTGCGGGGAACCCAGAGCCGTGGCTATATGGACCAGCAGGGGGTTGAGTTGGCGGTGCCGGACCGCCTTACCCGCCATGAATCCCTGGCGATCACCTCGATGTCGCCTGTGCCGGACCCGGTATACCCCATGGCCTGTGCCATGAAGAGTCTGGTGGATGGCATCCTCACCGGCAGCGCCGTGTCCCCCGACTTCCACCTGGCCACCCATGTTCAGGAAGTCATCGCCGCAGCGGAGCACAGCTCCGCGGTGCGCTCGTGGTGCCCGGTGGCGGACATGGCGTAGCCGATGGCCAGCGGCAAGGGTTTCAGGGGTGTCGGCAAATGGCGCGCCGTCGACCGCCACCGCCAGGTTGCCTGTGTCACCGCGGATATCAACAGACCCGCGGACACCGGGCACAGCTTTCGACGGGGGCGCTACCTCGCAACAAGCAGTGCCGGAGTCATGTCGCCAAATAGTTGTCGGACAGCAATGAGGTAAAATACCCATGCAGCTACACAATCGACGCATCATTGTCACCGGCAGCGCCCGGGGGATGGGGGAGGCCACCGTCCTCGCCGCGGTTGCCGCCGGGGCCCAGGTGGTTGCCCTCGACGTCCTAACCGACCAGGGGCAGCGGGTGGTGGCCAGGGCCAACGGGACCGGCCCGGGCCGGGCCAGCTTCCTGGCCTGTGACGTTGCCAACCGCGACGCCGTGTTCAATACCGTCGGTCGCGCCGTGGAGATTCTCGGCGGAGTGGACGCTCTCGCCCATATCGCTGGAGTGGAGCGCACCGCGCCGGCGGAGGACATCGACGATGCCCACTGGGAATTGATGATGGACGTCAATGCCAAGGGCACCATGTATATGAATCAGGCGATCTTCCCCTTTATGAGTGACAAGGGTGGCCAGATCGTCAACTTTGCCTCCGCCGCCGGCGTCCGCGGCATGCCGGGCGGCGCCGCCTATTCCGCGTCCAAGGGCGCGGTGCTCGCCTGGTCCCGGTGTGTCGCCCAGGAGTGGGCCAGATACCGCATCACCGTCAACTGTGTCGCGCCGGGTATCTGGACGCCCATGTACGAGGCCCATCGGGCGCGGATGAACCCCCAGGAGCTGGCCAGTCACGATGCCATGATGGCGGGCGCGGTGCCCCTGGGGGGCAGGCTCGGCGATCCGATGGAGGATTTCGCCCCGGTTATGCTCTTCCTGCTCAGCGATGCCGCCCACTTCATGACCGCCCAGACCTTGCCGGTGGACGGTGGCATGTTGATGCTGACCTGAGGGTGCCCGCCGCGCACAGGTGAGCGGCCGCCATCAGCAAGGACGCCGCCGAGTGCCGCAGCTGTAGCTGGCCGCTACGGGTGGCGGTGATGCCGACGTCCCAGGGGCAACCGCGCTGCCGGTCTACTCCTTCAGCAGTTGTTCGATGACCGTCATGGCTTCCTTCAGGGGTTGAATACTGTTGGTTATTCTCGCCCGCCACATGGCCCCTTCAAACAGATAGTTGATACTTGCCGCGGAAAGTGCGCTACAGGTTGGGCTGTTTTCTCCCCTGGTATTGTCCAGCAGCGATTGCATTTGCTGCACGTGGATTCCATAGGACCTGGCAAAGTGAGCCGACAGCTTGTCACCCTCGGTCAACAGGGTAGGGCCCATGGACATGAATAAAAAGCCGGGGATAAACCCATAGCGCTGCCGGGCCTTGAGCTGGGTGTCCAGCAACCAGTAGAGATAGCCGAGCACCGCTTCCCTTGAGGAGGTGCTCTGTCGGTTCAGGGCCTCGAACTTTTTCTGGTGCAGGCTCGACATCAACTCCAGACAGGCCTCCAGCAGATCCACCTTTGAGGGAAAGAAATAGTACAGACTGCCCTTCTGAACATTGGCTTCCTTGGCAATGGTGTTGATTCCCACCTCGGTATAGCCGCGCAACCAGAACAGGCGTATCGCCTTGTACAACAGCTTCTTGCGGGTATTTGTCCTGCGCCCGTCGGTCTTTTTCGCGCCCATGTGAGCCTCCGGTAAATGGCGGATGGCATTATGTCAGCCAATATTGCGGCAGTCGATTTAAAATTAGTTGACAGGCTGGCCAAGTAAATGAAAAGATCGGCGGCGGCAAATTACATAATTACTGGAGCCCTTATGACGCTGGATATAACAGCGGGTATCGATCCTGCCTGGGATCGGATTCTCCCCTCCCGGCCACAGCAGGCGGACCTGCGGGAAAGTGTCTCAATGTGGATATCCGACGATCGGGGCCGCTTTGGTCTGCCCCGTTTCTGCCTGGAGGCGGTGGGCTCGCAATGGGATGAGCGGGGAATCCAGGCCAATATTGCCTTTCCCGACGGCCGTGTGCTGATTGGCACAGGGGGATTCAAGGCCCTGCCGACAGTGAACGCCAAGGGCCAGGCCGCGGTACTCGGGGCTGGCCCGCTCGCCTTCGAGTGTGTTGAGCCCTTGCGGCGCTGGCGGATGACCTTCCGCGGCAAGGCCTACGAAACCACTGTCGCGGATCAGGCCAGGGGGATAACCAGCGGCCCCCTCCGGGAAGTGACAATCGACGTGGTTGCGGACATGGCAGTTCCCCCCTGGTTGCCGGGGGAG
>Ga0079224_100003284_pt1 | contig 20294 bp, 16 predicted proteins | sample Stecom2015_FD_80414 | JGI IMG/M metagenome (GOLD analysis project Ga0079224, IMG submission 80414) | Agricultural soil microbial communities from Utah to study Nitrogen management - Steer compost 2015 | ecosystem: Environmental > Terrestrial > Soil > Agricultural land | place: USA: Utah...
AACTGCCATCCAGTATAATTTTTCGGGGACGAAATACCCCTAACCAAATTTCCGGTTGATAAATACAATCATTGCTCAGGACTAAGAAGTCTACCGGAAACATGGTTTCTGTACTTTTACTTCGATAGCTTTTATGAAGGAATAAAATTTTGAATGGACCAATTTGTTCAATTTCAGAGGTTGAAGTAGCGGGAGCCAATTTCATGCTTCTATACCCAAGACGTGCAGGAAGCAAAACATACTGCCATGTTTTGTTTTCAATTGTATCAGCGTTATACCCTAAGGAACGTACTTCCTTTCCCTCAAATACATCAGCTAAACTCAGCCTGGAAACATTATAAACAACCAAACGCCTTTGCCCAAGGGCTTGCCAATCTTGAATAAACAGACTAATGATCAGTAATTGGCTGGTGAACATGCCAATGAGGAGTGGACGATATTTTCTATAATATACAGCATAATAAAACAATACAGCACTAATGAATAACAACCAAAAGTCTATCGAATCAATAAATAATGATCGCAGGGATTGTGGTGTGTATTGAGCAAAAAACAGGATGATAGAGTGGAAAATTTGGGTGCAATAGGTCAATACCTCACCCAGCCAAATGCAAGGTATACCTATAGAGGCTAAAGTACAAAGTAATAATGCTCCTACCATTAATAAGAAGCTGTAAGCTGCAGCGGGAATATTGACTATCAAAACCCATAATGGAAACTGATGAAAGTAATAAATTACTAAGGGGAAAACTAGTAATTGTGCCGCTAAGCTCACCGAAAATGAACTCCAGATATACCGTCCGATTTTGGTTCCGGGTTGGTACCAACGACGAATAGGGGTATAAAATAGCATTATGGACAATACCGCCAAAAAGGATAGTTGTACGCCAATATTAAATAACCAATAAGGGTTGTAACAAAGCATAAGAAACCCAACAGCAGCCCAGGAGTTTAGAGCATTGCCTTTGCGCAAAGCCAAGACACTGATAGCTAACAAAGTGAACGTTAAACCTGCCCGTATAGCTGAAGGCGGGTAATTAGTTAAAGCAATGTACATCCAAACCAAAGGCACTGCTATTAAGTATTTCAACCAGTTCAACCGTTTGTTTTTAATCCAGGATAAAAGAAACTGAAAAACCACAAATAACAAGACCACATGCATCCCGGAAATGGCAATGATATGAATGATGCCTGTTGCAGAGTAGGCTTGCCATAACTCGTCCGCCATCATACTGCGTTCGTTTAGCAATACTGCAGCTACCAATGATTGAGTGGTGCTGTCGCGGATATTTTCTTTGATGTCCTGAAACATGGAAGCGCTAATGGAGGCTATCAAAGAGCTCTTGCTGCCTGAGTGATTGTCCAAATACAAAATTTCATGAGCAGCTACAAAAGCCTGATGGTATAAGTTATTGCGGGCAGCAAAGCCTGCATAGTCAAAATTGAAAGGGTTGCCGGAGTTTTGTATAGGTATCATTTTATTGGGCAACACAATGCTTCCCCCAATTTTATAGTCCGGTAAAGAATCATTTAAATAAACATACAGCTTCATTTTTCCCTTCACCTGTAGCCAGGAATCCTCAACTTTCACGGCAGTAACTGCTGAGGGTAAGTACAGGGTTCTGGCTTTTTTTTCAGGTGCTTGAATGATGCTTACCTTAAAAGCTTGTGCTTCTTTCACATAATGTCCATACCAGTTTTTATGTTGCCGAATGTCTTGGTAATGACTGATGAGCAGACCAAACGAATACATCAAAAGCAGCATACTTATTGTACGGGCCAGCCTAATCCAATTTTGGGTTTGGCGAAATAAATGACTGAGGACTGAGGAGCATAAAAATAAAATAAGGGCTAACCATAATTGCAGGGCTTGCAACTTTTGGGCAAGCAGATACTGGGTTAAAATTCCCAATGCAAACGGGAGCAGCAACCAAAGAAAGGGATGATGGTTACTTTCCCAAAGAGCCGTGTGTCGCTTCATTTTCCTCACTGCACCATCTTTTTTAAAAGATTTGGACACAATTATTGATTAAAATTAATCAATAGAGAGGATATTAAAAAGAATGTGTATGCAAAGGGCCGTTCTTTTTAATTCAACTGAGGCAAATTTCTATTTTTATCCGATTAGTTTAATTTGAAAGGAGTTACTAACTCAAATTCAGGAATGGCAACAGTAAAAAGTTTCTTGTTGTACAAATTTTCCATTTGATAATAACCATACATTTTGCCCATATCACTATGCAGGTTGGCTGCCGACATGTATTGGTAAGCCTCGCCGGGTGTAATTATTGGCTGAACGCCCACTACACCTTCACCATCAACCTCCCGGTGTTGCCCGTTAGAGTCGAGGATATGCCAATGACGACTCAGTAATTTTACCGGTATTGGAGAAAGGTTTTCGATGGTAATGCGATAAGCAAACAGATAGTCGGCATTCAGCGGATTGCTTTGCTCCGGTTGATAGAATGTTTCTACCGTTATACTTACGCCTTCAGTAACTTTCTGTATCATGGTTGTTCGGTCTTTTAGCTGGGATTAAAAGGCTGACAAGTAAAAATATTGAAACTATTCAATTTTATAATTTTACTTTTCCACTTATTGGGGATTAAGTGTATTCCATACTTCAATAATCAACTCATATTCAAATCCCCGCTGCATCAAGTAACGAATTGTTTTTTGTTTTCGTATGGCAGGATGCTTAACTTTTGTGTATTCTGAAATTTTCTGCTCTACTAACTTGGTAAGAACTTTTTCGTACTCTTCCTCTTCAATTTCCTGTAAACCTTTCCGAATACAATACTCAGAAACTTGCTTTTGTTTTAATTGGTGGATAATCTTATGTCGGCCCCAATGTTTTAATTTAAACTTACCGCGTATATAAGACCTGGCAAAGCGTTCTTCGTTTAAAAAATCATCCTGTATCAAGGAACTGATGGCCTCTTCTAACTCTGCTCCTCTGAAATTCAATAAAAGCAGTTTATGCCTAACCTCGCTATGGCAACGTTCTTGATAGGCACAAAAGTGTTGAATGGCACGCAAATCGCTCATGCCACAAAAATATTCAAATCGATTAAAGAATAGTAAACTTGAGGCTAACTATTTCCTCTTCCAAAGAATTTGCAGAAAATTCCAAACTTCAGACAATAATACTCGATAGTTCATCCGACGAAACTGAACGTTATCTTTCAATCGTGAAGGTTGTGCGCGCACTTTTAGTGCCGGTTGGTGGCGATAACATTGATACACAAATTCCAGATCAAATAAATACCGATCAATAGTAGTGTTCAACATTACCGATTTTCCTTTTTGGTTGAAACCTTTAAGGCCACATTGGGTATCTGTAATAGGCATCCGAAAAAAAATACCAATTATTTTTCGTAAAAATTTAGAAATGAAAACCCTTGCAGCAGGCACCTTTTCATAATAAGATTCATCTTTGGTGCCAACAACTACGTCCGCTTTATCAGACTGCAAGCCCTGCCAAATTTGCAAGAAACTATCAGTTGTATACGGAAAGTCAATGTCGGTGTAAATAATATAGACTCCTTGTGCTTGTTCCACACCATAGCGTACGGCAGCTCCTTTCCCTCTGTTATTCGGATAAGCTTCCAAACGAGTTTGAGGTAATTCTTTTATTAAGCCTTGTACATCTTCAGAAAGTAATTGGCCACCATCGTTTATAATAATAATTTCGGGAGTGAAACCTAAACTGGAAGTCAGTTCTTCAAATGCAGTAATCAATGTTTTGCTCCAACCTGACGGCGGGTTATAACAGGGCAATACAACACTTAAAGGAGGGTACTTGGATACAGACATTAGCGAAGTCGGTCTAAGGATTTGAGTAGCTTTTCATCTTTGCGTACTCCGCTCAAAGCCAAAAATAGAAATACCAATACGATTACTGGAAGAAATGCACCAATGCGATAAGCTGCCTGCGGGTCATTTGCAAACTCCCGAACTTGAACTGCCAGTAGCCAAGCCAATAATCCCAGCACAGCTAAGATATTGAGCCAAATCATTCCTTTTTGTGCCTTACGATTTTTAAATCTGAATATGGTAACGATACTGAGTACGATACTGATCGAAACTAAAATAATAGCTACGAAATCTTTTACGATTGTAATAGATTGTCCTAGGCCATTTACCGAAGCAAAGTAGTAAGGCAGGTAAAATAAACCGCTCATGGCAACCGCCGCAAGTAATAACCAAAGAGACTGAATACGTTGTATCATAGATCTTTTTTTGAATATCAGACAAATGTTATTTTATTGAATAATTTTATTCATATATGGCCACAAGGCTTCCGGCAAATGTATTCCGTCTGCTTCCTGATGATTCTCTAGCAGGCAGGCCACAATCCTTGGTAAAGCTAATGAACTCCCATTTAAGGAATGTAATAATTGTGTTTTTCCGGTATCCTCCTTATAACGAATTTTCATTCGATTGGTTTGAAAACTCTCAAAATTAGAAATGGAACTTACTTCCAGCCAACGTTCCTGGGCTGCGCTATAAACCTCAAAGTCGTAAGTTAAGGCAGAGGTGAAACTCATGTCTCCACCGCAAAGGCGTAGTATGCGATAGGGTAGATCTAATGATTGCAATAGCTTTTCCACATGGAGCACCATATTTTCCAGTACTTCATACGATTGTTCGGGTTGCACTAATTGAACAATCTCCACTTTATCAAATTGATGCAAACGGTTTAATCCACGCACATCTTTGCCGTAAGAACCTGCTTCTCTACGAAAACAAGGTGTGTAGGCAGTCATCTTAACCGGCAGTTCTGTCTCCTTCAGTATGTTGTCGCGAAAGATATTAGTTAAAGGGACTTCGGAAGTAGGAATCAGGTAAAAATTATCAGCAGTGGCATGATACATTTGTCCTTCCTTGTCGGGTAGTTGACCGGTACCGTATGCACTATCTTCATTAACCATCAACGGAACCTGATATTCGGTAAAGCCGGCTTTAGTATTGAAGTCCAGAAAGTATTGAATCAAGGCACGCTGTAATTTTGCTCCTTGGTTTTTATAAACAGGGAAACCACTTCCGGTAAGTTTATTGCCTAATTCAAAATCGATGAGTTGATATTTTTGAGCCAACTCCCAATGAGGTAAGGCATTTTCTGATAATTGAGGCTTTTTCCCTCCTTCACGAACAATTTCATTATCCTCGGGACTGATTCCCTTTGGTACACTGATATGAGGAAGGTTGGGGATACTTAATAACAATTGTTGTAATTGTGTCTCTAATTCTTGTAATTGCTGTTGCAGTTCTTTTGCGTCTTCTTTTTCTTCGGCCACTTGTTTTTTGAGGGCATCAGCCTCTTCTTTTTTGCCGGATGCCATGAGTTGACCTATGCTTTTGGCTGCAGTGTTCATACTGGCTGCCAGTGCTTCACTCTGTTGCTGAATGTTTCTTTTCTTTTCGTCTGTGGCTATAACCTGATCTACCAACTCAAGGTTTTTAAAGTTTTTCGTTTGTAGCCCGGTCAGGATTCTTTCTTTCTCTTGACGGAACATATGAAGCGTAAGCATAGTTGTATTTGATTTGAACAGCAAGGATTAGCACTATTACAGAGCTGAATCATGGCAGAGTTTCACAGAAATAAATTATTTGTAAGGTTGCGAAAATACAAAATCATTTGGGTACCGAAACACCTATAGATAGTTGTTTTATTTAGCGAACGTCTATTGCATCCCGCAGAGCGTTACCCACTATATTAAATGCTAATACCAACAACATGATAGCCATGCCTGGAAGCAAAGCAGGTAGTGGATTTCCTGCAATTAAAAAGCTATAGTGTTCTTTTATCATTAAACCCCAAGAGGGTGTAGGAGGTTGCACACCAATACCTAGAAAGCTTAAACCTGCCTCAACCAAAATAGCTGTGGCAAAGTTGGCTGCGGCTATCACCATTATCGGCCCTGCAATATTAGGCAATATGTGGTGGTAAATAATGCGACTGTCTTTGAAACCTAAGGCTTTTGTGGCGGTGATAAATTCCATTTCTTTTACCTGCATCACTTGCCCTCTTATTAATCGGGCTGCACTTACCCAAGAGGTTAGACCGATGGCAATAAAGATTTCCCAAAAACCCTTTCCTATAGTTAGGGTTATGGCAAATACTAATAAAAGTGTGGGAATTGACCACATAATGTTGACCAACCACATGATTAATTGATCTACCCAACCTCCGTACCAGCCGGCTGCTGCCCCCAGTAAAATGCCAAGACTAATGGACAAGACCACGGAAACTACTCCAACTGCCAAACTTACCCTGCTGCCTACCAGTATTCTCGACAAGATATCCCGGCCATATCGATCAGTACCTAAAAGATACCGTCGTTCGGTAATCCTTTCTTTTTCGAAGTCTGCAGCAGATAGGGCGGATAATTGCAGATCTTTAAAGCTGAATTTTAAAGTGTCTTCCAGGTGCTCATCAATATAATGTCGAACGATTACCGTATTGTTCTTTATTTGATACCCATTAATAGGCAACAGTTTGTAAGGATTTTCAGTTCCGGTGAATAAGGAAAGTAAGTTGTTTTTGGCTTCCGGTGTTCTGCTTTTGGGAATGAGCAGAAATTGTTGTGTATAGCCAATCGGTCTGGCACTGAGCTCTAAGGCCATATCATTAGCATTCGGACTTTTATCCGGAGCCAATGGATAGGCGAAGATGGCCACTACAAAGGTGCAAGCAATGACCATAAAGGCGATCATTGCTGGTTTTCGGCGTCGCATCTTTTGAAATATTGTCTTGGCTTGTGACAGAGGTAGATAGTTTTAAAAAAAACTGCAAAATACCAAAAAAGAAAAAAGCAAGACCAAATAATGAGGGAGACTCTTATAAAGATCTTGCTTTTTATTTATGAGGAAGGCTTGTTTCTGTTTTGTACACTTTTGGAAGGTAGTCGCCCTGCTTTCTTTAGTGCTTCTTGTAAGAGGTATTCCAGTTGTCCGTTCACACTCCGGAATTCATCTGTAGCCCATTTTTCCAGAGCTTGGTACATTTTGGGATCTAACCTCAACACAAAGTTTTTCTTATCTGCCATTTTCGATTCCTTTTTTTATTTAGGGATGTAAGGTGCCGGTATTCACTACTGGACTTACACTACGCTCCCCGCAAAGCACCACCAGTAAATTACTTACCATAGCTGCCTTTTTCTCTTCATCTAAATCAACAATGTTTTTAGTGTTCAAGGATTCCAAAGCCATTTCTACCATGCCCACGGCTCCTTCTACAATTTTGGCCCGGGCAGCTACTATTGCAGTGGCTTGTTGGCGTTGTAACATGGCACTGGCAATTTCTGTTGCATATGCCAGGTGGCTGATACGCGCTTCAATAACCGTAATGCCTGCCATGGCCAAGCGCTCAGAAATTTCCTGTTCCAACATTTCATTTACTTCATTGGCGCTACTGCGTAAGGTAAATTCTTCTCCGGTATCTTCCATGTTGTCATAGGCAAAAGCACCTGCCAGCTTACGTATGGCAGCTTCACTTTGGGTATGAATGAAGTCTTGATAATTGTCTACTTCAAAGGCTGCTTTGAAAGTGTCGGATACTCGCCAAACTACTACGGCACCAATCATGATAGGGTTACCGTGCTTGTCGTTTACCTTCAGGGTCTGTGTGTCAAAGTTTACAGCCCTCAGGGAAATTTTTCGTTTGGAGAAAAAGGGATTAACCCAAAAGAAGCCGTTGTCTTTAATAGAGCCTACGTATTTTCCGAATAGGTTGAGTACCCGACTACTGTTAGGCTCAATAGCCACAAAACCCGAAAGGATAATAAACAGGCTTAAAAACAAAAGGACAATTAATGCAATAGAAAGCCCTGAAGAATTGGTAGCAACACGAACGCATAGGCCGATAATGCCGGCAATCATCAATAAGGCAACAACTAACATGAGCCAGCCCGATGATGGCTTTCTTACTTTTTCTTGAGATTGAATTTCTGGTATCATAATGTATCTATTTGATAGCAAATTAATATCAATTTGACTTAAAATCCAAATTTTTAAACAGATTTTTTGTCATAAATTTTGGCCTTAAAAAAAGCGGTTGCCTTCAAAAAGGCAACCGCTTTGCTGTATTTTTAAAGTCTAGTGCTTATCCTTGCGAATTAAATCCATAATAATAAACACCATTTCTACCCGGATAAATACCACCAATTTGAATGGTGCCATTTGCCGATTGCATTAAACGTTTCACCTCTTCTGCAGAATCTACAGGTTGGTCATTTACTGAAGTTATGATAAATCCTTTGCGAATTCCTGAGGCGCTAAGCACATTATTTTTACCTAAATCCAACACTTGAACCCCTCCGTCAATACCCATTTTTTTTGCCTCTGCCGGGCTTACTGACTGTAGCTTAGTGTCTGATAAATTGCTCGTACCTGTCTTGGCTAAACCTGGTTGTTCATTGCCTAAACCTTGTAACAGAACTTGTGTACTATTAGGTTTAGATGCTCTTTGATAGTCTACGGTAATTTTATCTCCGGGATGAAAGCGAGCAACCAGTTCAATAAGTCGGGGTGCACTATTCACTTCCGTACCATTAATTCCTGTAATGAAATCTCCTTTTTTCAGACCGGCTTTTTCGGCGCCACTCCCACTTAAAACGCGGTTCACAAACACTCCTCTACTGTTACGAAAGTCCTCAGCACTGATGCCTAGTTGTTCGGCTTGTTCCGGATTCAGGTTGTTCAAATCTAAAAGTTCGGCACCTAAATATCCTCTTTTTACCTGGCCAAATTGAATTAAATCAGTGGCTACTTTATGAACCAGATTTGAAGGTATGGCATAGGAGTATCCTGCATAGCTTCCGGTAGGAGAAGCTATGGCAGAGTTGATGCCAATGAGTTGACCTTGAGTATTGACTAATGCACCACCACTGTTGCCCGGGTTTACCGCAGCATCTGTTTGGATAAAGGATTCAATGGCAGTAGCCTGATCTGAGTTGCGCCGATTAATGCCGATTGAACGACTTTTGGCACTGATAATACCTGCTGTAACCGTAGCATCTAAATTTAGCGGATAGCCAATGGCTAACACCCATTGCCCTAATTTAATTTCATCGGAGTTACCCAAGCTGATAAAAGGTAAGTTGTCTCCTTCTATTTTCAACACCGCTAAATCGGTTGAAGGATCTGAACCGATTACTTCGGCAATCTGTGTGTTGCGGTCATTAAAAGTTACCTGTACTTTGTCTGCCCCGGCTACCACGTGGTTATTGGTTACGATATATCCGTCTTTGGAGATGATAACACCGGATCCTGCACCCAACTGATCAGGAGTGCGATAGCGCTGCGGGCCGTAAAAGCCAAAAGGATCTTGGGCCAATACGGTCTTGCCCTGCGTTAATGTTTTTACATGCACCACTGAAGGTAGTGCTGCTTCTGCTGCCGGCGAAAAATCGACAGGCTGAGTGGCAACAGCGCCATTGCTGGAAGTATAATGGATAGGTGTTTGGCCGGTATCAGGTAGGAAGGAATTTTTTTCGGTAATCTTTCCTAAACCCCAAAAGGTAAGCAAAGAAGTAGCGGCCGCAGTTAGAATAATGGGAACGATTTTTTGTTTCATAGATATAACTCTTGTTTTGATGTTGCTATAATAAAATAGAATGGAACGAAACGTAGAATTAGTCTATAAGTATATTTTTTTTAAGTGGATAGTTGATTGTCCATCAAAGTTAAGAACTGTTTGTTTATGCTTAAGTTAAGCAGATGTTTTTTGCCGTGTTCATAAGGCAGTCAGAAATGACATGGTGTCGACTCCATCAGCATAATCTGACAATCGGGGCTGCTGGCTTTCACCAAAATCAAGGTATCCATGTCCGATTATACATTGAATCTGATCATCTTCCTGTAACGCATTTCCTAAATCCTTATTGTTCGAATAGGATTCATAATTCAATACGCTTACCGGTGCAAGTACCTGATCATTTTTTGCCAATAAAATAGAACCGTTAGTCATATAGACACTTTTATTGAGTAAAAGTAAAGTCAGTTGGTAATCATAGTTGTTTTTGTATTTATGTAAATCCATGTGATGGTCATAAGGAGCCAGGGCATTTAATAAATGCTGAAAATCGTAATGCTCAGGAACGAAAACTTTCGTAACATTTCTACAACCGAGGCCAAAATATTGGCCAATATCATCAGCTAAAGCCTGGAGTTCTTCAGGACTCTCCTGACCGTCCAGAATGGCAACAGAAGTGCGATTCCGGCGGATAATATGTGGGTACTTCGAAAAATATTGTTCAAAATATCGGGCCGTATTGTTGCTGCCGGTGGCAATATATGCTTCGCATCCTTTGAGGTTTTCCATTACCTGAACCTGGGTCGTAAACCCTGCATCCCAGTTTGATAATAAGCCTAGTAAGTGAGTCCAAAGAATGGTATCTTTAGAAGATAATTTGATGGCTAAGCTATGACCTGATAAATAGATACAAAGAAAGTCGTGGAAGCCTACCAGCGGAATGTTTCCTGCCATCACCAAACCCACTCTTTTGGGTGTTCCCGAATGGTGGCTTAAGTCCGGATACTGAGAAAGCCATTCATTCAGTCTATCAGCCGATAGGAAATACTTACCAATTTGCCGGGCCGCATGATTACAATAATCAGTGGTAAACCAGGCATTATGCCTGTTAGCCAGCTCTACAGCAGCTTGCCAAGTGTCGGGTTGTTGAAGTAAGTATTCCCCAAGACGTACCATTAGTTCTACACGCTGTTGCAAATTGCCCATAAGTAATTCGATTTTATGACTGCGAAATTGTAATTTTGCCGCGGGATAAACAATTTTTATTGTTTGGCCTGCATTTATTAATCTATTTTCTGGAAAATGGCGATAAAAATAACTGACGAATGTATAAACTGCGGTGCTTGTGAACCGGAGTGCCCCAATACTGCAATTTACGAAGGGGGAGTGGAATGGAAAATGTCCGATGGTACTACAGTTAAGGGAGATTATACCCTGATGAACGGGGAAGCTACTGCCGCAGATGCTCCTCATGATCCGATTGCAATTGATGTTTACTACATCACACCCGATAAATGTACAGAGTGTCAAGGATTTCATGAAGAGCCACAATGTGCTGCCGTTTGCCCGGTAGATTGTTGTATACCGGATGAGCTATACCAAGAAACAGTAGATGAATTGTTAGCTAAACAAGCCAAACTTCATAATGCTTAATAAGCATCAAAAAAACCTTTTTTTTAAAAACAGGCCCGAGCAATCGGGCTTTTTTTTACCCTAAACATTATAGGGAACTCTATTTCTGAATAAAGAAGTAGTTAATGGATCAAAAACTGGTCTTTTTGTCTCATACCCAAACGATTAGCGCATTAATTTTACGTGAAGTTTGGTTTTCTTGTTTATATTTGCGCACTTTTTAACTATTAATTTTCTAATTTTTCAAAACAACATGAAAAAAACAATTTTATTGGCTGCTTTGCTAGCCGGAACTTTTGCCGCACAAGCTCAACATGATAATGATGAGTTGCCTACTTCTGATTTCGTAAACAAGCACCTGAAAGCTGAAAAAGGTATGGTTACTACAGAATTCGGATTAGTTGGTGGATTGTTGGATACGGATTTAGAATTGGGTGAAAATGGTTTGTTGCGTTTCCGTTATTTCCTGACAAACCAATTGGCCTTGCGTCTTGGTGCTACAATTGGAGTTAACTCTGAAGTGGAAAATGTATATGGTGGTGTAACCCAAAACCAAAAAGGTACCCTGAAATTTAATAATGGTAACTATATGTTGAACTTAGGTATCGAAAAACATTTTGCAGGTACCGACCGTCTTTCTCCTTATGTAGGTGGCGATTTGATGATTGGTACAACTACGTATAGTGAAAAAGGAACCGATACAGATGGAGATATCTATGTAGCAGATTTTAGTTACAGCCAAAAAGGTGCGAATATTTTCGTTACCGGAATCCGTGGGGTTATTGGTGCAGATTATTACTTTTCTAAGCACGTTTATTTAGGTGCAGAAGCAGGTTTAGGTTTCCTTTATGGTAAAGAAGGTAAAACCAAAATTACTGTTACAGATGGTACTGATACGGAAACCATTACTTTAAAATCAAGCGGTAGTGTAACTAATTTTGCTCCTAGCATGGTTACCGGCGTACGCATTGGATTTGTATTCTAATCCTTGCTATAACTTTTCAAAAAATGCTGTCCGTAAATCCGGACAGCATTTTTTTACTGAGGACCTTTCTGCTGTAGTTTCTGTACTTGGTATAAATCTGTTCTCCTGTCTTTTATAGTTCTAACTGAACCAAAATGATGCAACTCCTTTAATAAATTTAAATCAACATCAGTAATGAGTGTCATCTCTGTGTTGGGAGTAGCTTCTGCTTTAATGGCATTTGTAGGAAAGGCAAAATCGGAAGGTGTGAAAACTGCTGATTGGCCATATTGTATGTCCATATTATTAACCCCCGGCAGATTGCCCACACATCCTGTAATGGCTACAAAGCATTCATTTTCGATGGCTCTGGCCATGGCACAATGCCTTACTCGGATATAGGCATTTTGGGTGTCAGTAAGATAGGGTACAAATAATATTTTCATTCCTTGTAGGGCCAGTATACGCGATAACTCCGGGAATTCAATATCGTAGCATACTTGGATGCCAATTTTGCCACAGTCAGTATTGATTACTTCAATTTTATTTCCACCCGTTATACTATAATATTTTGTTTCATTAGGTGTGATGTGGATTTTCCGATATTCGCTCAGTTTCCCGTTTCGATGACAGAGATAAGCAACATTATATAAATTGCCTGCTTCTACTAAGGGCATGCTCCCGGCAATGATATTGACATTATAAGCAATAGCCAATTCTGAAATTTTTTGAATAATCTGAGGCGTTTTTGTAGCCAATGCACGCATGGCTTCATGCTCGCTCAGATGGTTAAATTCTGCCAATAAAGGTGAATTGAAAAATTCCGGAAACATGGCAAAATCGGATTTGTATTCACTCAACACATCAACAAAGAATTCAACCTGTTGGTAAAAAGCATCAATATCTTTAAAAGGTCGCATTTGCCATTGTACCAAGCCAAGTCGGATAATGCTATCCGTCATCGAATTGGGTTTGCGGGCATAAAAAATGTTGTTCCACTCCAGCAAAACAGCATATTCCCGGCTTTCTGTATCGCCTTTTAAGTAATTGTCTAATACCTTAATCACATGAAAGTCGTTGGACAATTGAAAACTTAATACCGGATCATAAATTTCTTTTGCCTTTACCCGATCAATGTATTGCTTAGGGCTAATTTCGTTACTAAATTTGTGGTAGTTAGGAATGCGACCGCCAACTAGGATTTGCCGTAGATTCATCTTCTCACAAAGTTCCTTACGGGCATCATAAAGGCGCCTGCCCAGCCGCAATTCTCTGAATTCGGGATGCACAAATACTTCTATTCCATATAAAGTATCCCCGTGCTCAAAATGTGTATCGAAGGTATAGTTGCCGGTGATTTCCTCGTAAGTATGCTCATCACCAAAGAATTCATACTGTACCCGAATGGATAAGGCACAGGCCGCAACTTTCCCATCAACCAATACACATAACTGACCTTCCGGGAAAATGTCCAGAAGTTTTTCGATATTGGCCTCACGCCAAACACTGCCCTGACCCTGGTAGGCCTCTATCATGGTGGCTTTCAATCCGGCATAATCAGCCAGGCGTAATTCTCTAACGGTAACTTCCATAAGGTGACAAATGTTTTGAATCGATAGTTTCAGGCTAAATTATTGCTGATAATTTTTGGTGATTTCTTTTAGTTCATTCAGTTTCATCAAAGCCTCAACAGGTGTCAAAGTGTTAATATCTACTGCATGTAGTATTTGTTGAATTTGTTTTAAATCCTCGCTTAAACCATCAAAAATGTTCAATTGAAAATTTTGTACAGACAGTTGTTTCATTTTATGAACAGGATTGTTGTCTTTATTTTTTTCTTCCAGAACAGCCAAAACTTCTGCTGCTCTATTAGTAAGAGAGTCAGGCATACCTGCCATCCGAGCTACCTGTATACCAAAGCTGTGCCGGCTTCCTCCCGGAGCCAGCTTTCTTAAGAAGATTACTTTGTTCTCAGTCTCCTTATGTGTGATGTGAAAATTTTGAATATTATTTAATTTATGGGCTAACTCATTAAGCTCATGATAATGGGTGGCAAAGAGTGTTTTGGGCTGCTTCGGACTTTTTTGCAAGTGTTCTACTATAGACCAGGCAATGGAAATACCATCATAAGTACTGGTGCCCCGGCCAATTTCATCTAACAAAACTAAACTGCGACTACTTAAATTATTGATGATGCTTGCCGTTTCGTTCATCTCTACCATAAACGTAGATTCTCCACCGCTTAAGTTATCTGAAGCACCCACGCGAGTGAAAATTTTATCTGTGATCCCAATTTCGGCTGCGGTTGCAGGCACATAACTACCCATGTGAGCCATTAAGGTGATTAAGGCTGTCTGGCGTAGCAATGCTGATTTACCACTCATATTTGGGCCGGTTAGAATAATAATTTGTTGCTCGTCTTTATCAAGTAATATATCGTTTGCCACATATTGGTCGCCGGGTGGAAGATGTTGTTCAATTACCGGATGACGACCATTTTTAATGTTTAAGCTTTGGCCGTCATTTATCTGAGGCTTGCAATAATTGTATTTTTTAGCGGTAGCGGCAAAAGAAAGCAAGCAATCTATTTTGGCTATTGCGCGAGCATTGGTTTGTATAGGCGATAAGGCTGTTTGTATTTTATCAATCAATGCTTCGTACAGTTGCAGTTCCAGTGCAGCAATTTTTTCTTCCGCACCCAAAATTTGCTCTTCGTAATTTTTTAACTCCGGTGTGATGTACCGTTCAGCATTGGTTAAAGTTTGTTTGCGTATCCAGCTTTCAGGTACCTTGTCTTTATGTGTATGGGTTACTTCTAAGTAGTAACCAAATACATTGTTGAAGGCTACTTTTAATGAGGGGATTCCTGTACGTTGACTTTCTTCCTGCTGGATTTGCAGTAAATATTCCTTACCACTGTAGGCAATTTTTCGAAGTTGATCCAGTTTTTCATCTACTCCTTGCTTAGTCACGTTCCCTTTGTTTACAGCAGCCGGAGCATCTTCGTCAAGGTATTGGGTAATGAGTTCTTGAATAGTGTCTAGGGCTACTAAGTCAGCAGCTAAAGGTTGAAGGTTTTTTTCCTGCTCCAGCAATTGTTTGATCTCCTGTCCTAAATGCAAACTCTGTCCTAACTGTAAAATTTCTCTGGGGTTGATTTTTCTAAGCGGAATTTTTGCTGCCAGGCGCTCTAAGTCACTAATTTGTTTTAAGAGTTGCTGGAGCTGAGCACTGGTGTCTGCAGCTAATAGTAGGGTGTGTACCCATTCTAAGCGTTGATTGATTTCGATTAGATTGGTGAGCGGAAAAATCATCCAGCGCTTTAACAGCCGAGCGCCCATTGGGGTAAGTGTAAAGTCTAAAGCCTGAAGTAGGGTGTAGCCTTGTTCTGAGGAGCTATTGAGTAGCTCTAAATTGCGGATGGTGAACCTGTCCATCCATAAAAAATCAGTGGCGGTAATTCGCTGAATAGATCTTATATGCTGTACATTAGGATGCTCAGTGTCTTTCAAATAATGTAGCACAGCACCTGCGGCTGTTATGGCAGCATTCCAGTCTTCAATTCCGAATCCTTTTAAACTTTGGGTATCGAAATGACGCATCAGGGTTTCGTAACCAAAATGATGTTGAAAAATCCAGTCTTCTAAACTGAACGTATAATATTTTTGGTCTAACTCTTCTTTGAAGGTGCGAGTTTTTCCCTTCGCCAATAGAATTTCTGAAGGTTGAAGACTCTGGAGTAATTTATCAATGTATTCAAGGTTTCCTTGTGCTACAAGAAACTCTCCGGTAGAAATGTCCAGCAGGGCTAAGCCATGTTCCTGCTCACCCATGTGAAGGGCAGCAAGAAAATTATTGGATTTGTTTTCCAGCAACTTATCACTGGTTGCCACTCCGGGTGTGACCACCTCAGTTACCCCACGTTTGACTATCCCTTTTACACTCTTTGGGTCTTCTAACTGATCGCAAATCGCTACCCGGTGACCTGCTTTAACCAACTTGTGCAAATAGGTGTCTAAAGAATGATGAGGAAAACCAGCCAGCTCAATATGAGCAGCAGAGCCGTTGGCACGTTTGGTTAAGGTAATGCCTAATACTTTGGCAGCAATTACTGCATCTTCTTTAAAAGTTTCATAAAAATCACCAACACGGAAAAGTAATACCGCATCCGGATATTTGCTTTTGATAGCTTGGTGCTGTTGCATCAATGGAGTTTCCGATTTTTTCTTTGCCATATTCAAGCCCAAAAATAGGAGAGATTTTATAAACTTGTTTTATTGCTTTTTCTGCCTTGTTCGGAATCGGAGAGAGTAGAGGGATTTACCAATTGTTTCTTGTATTCAACATAAGGAATTTTTAGTGCTTTGCTTTGCAGCCAATCGTAAAAGTTGAAATATAAAAAGTACAATTGTTTTACAGCATCATTTTTATAACCTTCCAGTTTTATGATAAAGTCTTGTATGGCATGTATCCGATTTTTACGCTCCGGATGATTAGTGAGGTGTTTGAAAAAAAGCATCAGGTCTTTTTCAAAAGGGTGTAATTTATTTTGGTGATACAGTTTGGCATAAGATGCATTAATGGCCAAATGTAATTGCAAATCATTTTTCATTTCATATAATAAAATCATATGAAAAATAGTGATAAAATACATGACATCATCTCTGCCGGCAATTAAGTTCAGGTCCTTAACATCCATCAGGAGATCTTCTGATTTTTTAAATTCTCCTAATACAAAATAAGAAATCAGGCAGGAACACATAATGGTAATTGCTTGCGACTGAGCAGTACGGTTGCGCACAATTTCTAAAACGTAATTTGCCTCCAGGTCCATGATTTTTTTCACTGCTTCATAATCAGCTTTTTTATGATGAATTTTCAAACGCGTATTAAAGGATATTAATTCCCACTTGTATCGTTCTTTTGTATCCATATGCTGCATGGCAATGTTGCCATAGGCATCAAGAAAGTAAGCTGCTGTATCAAGGTCGCCCATAGCGAAAGCATTATATAAAGCATAATCAATACTGATTAAGAATAAGCTTTGATTGGGTTGTATGAGTTGAGGTTCGGCTTTCCATATACCCAAAGTTTCCAAGGCGTGGTGATTGCTTTCCGGAAACTGATAGCTGAGGTGGTAAGCCATAGACAAAGTAAGTTCTTTACTTAATAATAGAAATACAGCATTTGGTTCCAGTTGCATTTTTTCTACTGATTGTACCATCTTATTCACCTGTGTTAGCTGTTTTTCACTGAGGTGCAAATAGGTAAATTGGCGGATAGCCACCAACTCTCTTAAGCACATGCGCATAGATTGTTCTTGGTGTATTTTGCGCAGAACTTCTTGTTGCAGAGATAAGAGAATACTACTTTCCGACTCAAAATGTTTGATGCCGGCATAAAATAAAAGAATAAACCGGTGCTTTAGAATTTTTTGCTGCTCTGTATATAAATTTAAATGCGTGGCTAATACCCAGGCATCACTTAATAATTTTTCTGCGGAATCGGTTAGGTTTTTACTGAGTAAGATATCTACCTGTGCTTCCAGATTGTGCAATTGCACCAAAGGATTTTTTCTTTTTAAAAACACGAGCGTATTGAGTAAATCTTCCCATAAATAGTTTTTCAGGCTGGATAAATGTGAAGCACTTTTTATTTTGAGTTGCTGCTGGAAGAATTTTTCGTCTGAATCCGGATATTTATCGATAAGTTCAAAAAGTTGAAGGTGTAAAGCTTGATTGGCTGAGGCATGGCGCTTTGCCATTTTTTTGTAAAAGGCTTTTTCTGTGCGCTGTAAGGATTTGACAAGCGCTGCCAATTCATTCTTTTTGACTGAAGTTGGAAGCATAAAGGGGACTTTTAGGAGAAATCCGGTAATTATGTAAAGCTAACAAATATTTTGAATAGTTAAATTTAAGTTTAATTGTTTGCATTTAATTTATCATAGACTAATAATTTATCAATTAAATATATTCATATCTATTACTTTTGATTATTCAAGTTGGCTGCATAAAATAATTGTGCAGCCTTTATTTTCGACGCACCTTTGATATCAGAAAGCAAGAAATAAAAAGCAAAAAGGTATTTAGCCCATTATGAAACCTATCGAGAAGAACATGTCAGTCAAAGAAAAACATCAGTAATTGTAAACAACAACCATTTGACCACTTATCCCAGCCAATAAACCGCTATTTTTTTTGGATAAAGTCAACTTTAAACCAATCCTTGCAAAGCTTTTCTGCTTTCACTCACAATGAAAAATGTGTTGTTAGTACTTCTCAATTACTGAACAGCCGCCTCCATCGACCGGGGCGGCTTTCATTTTGAATAAACAAAAAAGCCGAATCATGGGATTCGGCTTTTTTTAATCTTTAAACGGTTGGTTTATTTTTCTGTGTTTACTAATTCTTTTACAAAATGAGCAACAGCTGCAATCCGAGAATGATTAAGGGCATAATGAATGAATTTGCCATCACGTTCGGTAATAACGATGTCGGCACGGCGTAAAATAGCCAAATGCTGAGAAGCTACAGATTGTTCCAAACGTAATTTTACGTAAATGTCAGTCACGTTCATTCTTTTGTTTTCTTCCAGTAGCTTGATGATTTGTTGGCGTAATTTGTGATTTATTGCTCTCAAAGTCATCGCTGCACTTTTAATGGCTACATAGTCTAATTTAATCGGTTCGTTGGTTTGTTCGTCCTTTCGAATAACCAGAGTGTTTGCTGACACTAATTGTTCCATCTTTTATAGTTGTTTTGAGTGTGTAATGAAAAATAAAAGTAAAGTTTGCTGAATACGCTTCGTTTTTTTAAGGGTCAACAAGTAAGATGGATAAATCTTTTATAATAGACGGCAAAGATAGTAATTTAATCATATATCAGAGCCTAAAAAATAATATGCTGGTTATAATGTTGTTAATTTGCTCTTTTACTAGCTTATAAATGTTGCTAAAAAAATGTAACGTATATTTTAATATTTTATTATTCGCTACTAATGTAGCTACGCTAATTAAATGACTTACAAAGGTTTTTAAGAGAAATCACCTAGCGGTAAATAAGGCAATAAGGGTTACTTTTTGCTTTTTTTAGGGTGTAACGGAAATTGTAAAATAAATGTGCTGCCTTTTCCGGGCGTACTCTCTACATCTATTTTACCCTTATGGGCGATGACCACATTTTTTACATAGTTCAAACCTAAGCCAAAGCCCTTTACGTTATGCAAATTTCCGGTGTGTGCCCGGTAAAATTTTTCGAAAATTTGCCTTATGGTATCTTGTGACATACCAATGCCATTGTCTTTAATGCTGATGGTCAGCATCCGGGCAGTAGACTTGGTTTCGATTTCTATATGCAGGGGGGAATTGGAATATTTAACGGCATTATCTAATAAGTTATTAATGATATTTTCAAAATGCACCTCATCAGCTTGGAGAACAGATGTTTTGGCATGAAGTTTTTGAACCAGCTTTCCTTGCTTTTCTTCTACCATCAAAGTGATATTGTTGGCCACTCGCTGTATAATTTCATGAACGTCTAAAGGCTGCGAACTGATTTCCAGATTACTGGCGTCAATCTGTGCGGCTGTTAAGATTTTTTCTACCTGTCGATGCATACGCGCATTTTCCTCTTTGATAATACCGGCATAATACACTACCTGATCTTTATTGTTCTGCACTTTTTCATAACCAAGTGCATCTACAGCCAGGGAGATGGTGGCCAGTGGTGTTTTAAACTCATGAGTCATGTTATTGATAAAGTCAGTTTTGATTTCTGAAAGCTTTTTTTGCTTAAACACCGTTGATACAGTTATCACAAAGGCAACTATAATGATAACGCAAAGTAAAACGGAAAATAAAATGACCAGTGCAGAGCGTTGGGCAATATAATTGCGGGGCTCCTTTAAGTATAAGTATATTTTTGTGTTATCATCGTTGGTCAACGGGCGACTGAAAGATTTTTCTTCCATGCCGCTATTAAAACCGTAGGAGCTGCTTACGGTTTGTGGGCCACGAGTAATGCGGAATTCAAAGTCGGCAGTAATGTCGTTCTCCACCAATTCTTTCTTAATAATAGCTTTAATCTCTTCCTTAGGTACATCTACTAACCGGCTCCATAAAAAATCCTGATTTTCCTGTTTCCTGCTTTCCCAATCCAAGGA
>Ga0079224_100003286_pt1 | contig 20293 bp, 15 predicted proteins | sample Stecom2015_FD_80414 | JGI IMG/M metagenome (GOLD analysis project Ga0079224, IMG submission 80414) | Agricultural soil microbial communities from Utah to study Nitrogen management - Steer compost 2015 | ecosystem: Environmental > Terrestrial > Soil > Agricultural land | place: USA: Utah...
CACCAAGATCGACCGCTTCGTCACCGCCACCCCCGAAAAAATCGAACGCCTCGGCTTCGGCGACACGCGTATCGAGTTCACCAATACGGACGGCGACGTGCTCTGGGCCGCCGACCTCGGCCGCACCGCCGACGGCGGCGGACGTTTCCTGCGCTTCGACGGCGCGCCCGAGGCCTACCTCGCGCGCCTCAACACCTGGCTCGACCCCGTCGCAAAAAACTGGGCCGACTCCGCCCTGCTCGACCTCAAGCCCGCCGACATCGCCCGCGTCGAGCTGACCTTCCCCGAAGGCGACCCCGTCGCCGTCTCCCGCGAAACCGCCGAGGCCGCCTTCAGCGCCGACGCCACGCCCGAGGGCAAGGAGCTCAAGACCGCCACCATCACCAGCCTGCTCAACACCCTCGCCGGACTGCGCTTCACCGACACCGCCGCGCCGGATGCCGATGACGTCACCGCCGCCCGAGACCACGCCCGCACCATCACGCTGACCACCTTCGACGATAAAGTCGTCACCATCGCCCTCGGCCGCCGCCCCGCGCCGCCACCCCCTCCCGCCGACGAGACCGCCCCCGACGCCGAACCGGCGCCCTCCGCCCCCGGCCCGGTGTTCGCCTTCATCACCCACTCCGACGCGTCCGCGCCGATCAACGCCCTGATGCAAAAACGCGCCTTCCAGGTCGGCGAATTCACCCACACCAACCTGCCCGCCGACCGCGCCGCACTGTTCACGGAGAAGTAAAGGACCGTGGGCATTCCTGCCCACGGCGAGCGACGTCCGTCCAATAAACCACGCCCGCTCTCCCCGGCCATCCCACCGCACGACTCTCCACCGCAACTCCGCTCTTTACTCGCATCAACAAATCTAAATATGTTGATGCGTATATGAATCCCGACCGCTCCATTTCCGCGCTGTTTGCCGCCAACCGTCCGTTGCGTTCGCTGGAATTTTTCCCGCCCAAGGACGACGCCGGCGTGGAGGCGTTGCGTCAAGCCGCGGTCGCCTTGCGCAAGATCGAGTGGGACTTCGTCTCGGTCACCTACGGCGCCGGCGGCACCACCCGCGAGCGCACCGCGCAGGTCAGCCGTCTGCTCAAGGACGAGTTTGGCTTCACCGTCATGCCCCACCTCACCTGCGTGGGTCACGGCCGCGCCGAGTTGATCGCGCTCGCCGACCAGATCCACGCCGACGGGTTTCGCAACATCATGGCTCTGCGCGGCGACCCGCCCAAGGGCGCGACCGCGTTCACCGTCGCGCCGGACGGCCTGCGCTACGCCAACGAACTCGTCGCGCTGCTCAAGGAGCGTCATCCCGACTTCTGCCTCGGCGTCGGCGGTTATCCGGAGAAACACCCCGAGGCCGTCTCGCTCGACGCCGATCTCGACGCGCTCAAACGCAAGGTCGATGCCGGCGCGGACTTCATCACCACGCAGCTCTTTTTCGACAACGCGATCTATGCCCGCTTCGTTGAAAAATGCCGCGCCGCCGGCATCACCGTGCCGATCGTGCCCGGCATCATGCCGGTGCTCTCGTTGAAACAAATCCAACGCATCGCCTCGCTCTCCGGCAGCGTCTTGCCGGCCCCGCTCGCCAAGCGCCTCGAAGTCGCCTCCGAGAATCCCGACGTCGTCGAGATGGTCGGCCTGGACTGGGCCCTCGACCAAATCCGCGGCCTGCTCGCGCTCGGCGCGCCCGGCTACCACCTCTACATTTTGAACCGCGCCAAGAGCGCCCTCGCGCTCGCCGCGGGGCTCGCCGCCTGAAGGCGGTTCAGCCGCCCGCCATCACCGGCCGGAAACCGGCGTCGCTCAAAACCTTCGCCACCGCGTCGCGCTTGTCGCCCTGGATCTCGATGCGCCCGTCTTTGACGGTGCCGCCGCAGCCGCAGACCTTCTGCATGGTCTTCGCGAGCCGCTCCTTTTCCGGCAGGCCGATGCCGACAAAACCATCGACCACCGTCACGGTCTTGCCACCGCGCCCCGCCGTGCTGCGCCGGATGTCAACGCGGCCGCGATTGGTGTTGGGTTGACCGCGCTTGCTCCCGCCGGCCTCCGCCTGCGGCGCGGACGCGACCGGCGCCGGACCGCTCGGCAAATTCAAACCGCCCAGCGCCCCGAAGGGATTTTGCCCCAGACCATCGCCGCCCTCCGTGGAAATCTTGTGATTCGACTTGGCCATCGTTCACGCCTCCCGTTTGCCCGCCCGGCCACCGCAGACCCCCACCGGGATGTCCTGCTCGCCACCCAGAAACATCAGCGCCTTCGCGTAACTGCGCTGATCCAGAAAATGCACCAACTGCGGATGCAACCCCAGCCGCCCGCGCGCCGCCAAATCATCCAGGCGCGCCATCTCCGCCGCGATGACCCGCCCATCAGTCGCTTTAATTCCATCCAGGAGCGCGATAAGCGCCGCTTTGATCTCTGTTTCCATAATGTTTGATAACTTCCTATTAAGGGTCGCCTGTCAGTCCTTTAGTAAAACTCAAACCCGCGTCCGTTCCCGGTGCGCACCCCGAAGACGCTTGAGCCGCAACGACTATCGGTGCACGTTGGAAATTCTTCTCTCTGCAACCCGCCATTGACTGATTCTGCTCCCTCATCCGCAACCCCCAGCAGCCGGATGCCGTTCGTTTAAAAAAACATCATGAATCCCACGACCCTGCCCACGCGAGCCAACTCCGATGTGATCGAGGCGGCCTACGCCGCGTGGTTGGACAATCCCGATTCGGTTGACGCCACTTGGCGCGCCTTCTTTCAGGGCTTCACTCTCGGCAACAACGGCGCCCCGCTCAAGCAAGCCGCCGCCTCCGGCGTCCGGGTCATCGACAGCTACAAGCAGGCTCAGGTCGGCCGCTACATCAACGCCCACCGCTCCCACGGCCACCTTCAGGCCCACCTCGATCCGCTCGACGAGGCGCCCCCCGAGCACCCCAAGCTCACCCTCGCCCACTTCGGCCTCGACGAAGGCGACCTCGACGACTCCTTCACCCTCACCAACTACAAGGGCGGCGGCCAGATGAAGCTCCGCGCCATCGTCACCGCGCTCAAGGAAACCTACTGCGGACACATCGGCGTCGAATACATGCACGTGCAGGACCACGACGCCCGCGAATGGCTCCAGGCCCGCATGGAAGCCTGCAACAACCGGCCCTCCTACAACTGGGAACAAAAGAAGCGCATCATCAGCCGCGTCCACAAAGCCGAGAGCTTTGAAAAATTCCTCCACACCCGCTTCGTCGGCCAGAAGCGCTTCTCGCTCGAAGGCGGCGAAACCATGATCGCGGCCTTCGACGCCATGATCGAGAAATCACCCGAACTCGGCGTCGAGGAAATCGTCATGGGCATGGCCCACCGCGGCCGCCTCAGCGTGCTCGCCAACATCCTGCGCAAACCCTTCGACGTCCTCTTCGAACAGTTCTCCGAAAACTACATCCCCGAGTCCGTCTCCGGCGACGGCGACGTAAAATATCACCTCGGCTACGACTCCATTCTGGAGACCACCAGCGGCCACAAAGTCGAGGTCCGCCTCGCCGCCAACCCCTCCCACCTGGAAATCGTCAACCCCGTGGTCGAAGGCCGCGCCCGCGCCCGCCAACGCCGCCGCGAGGACACCGAACGCCGCCGCGTCTGCCCGTTCCTCATCCACGGCGACGCCGCCTTCGCCGGCCAGGGCGTGGTGGCCGAGACCCTCAACTTCTCGCAACTCCCCGGCTACCGCACCGGCGGCACCGTGCACTTCGTCATCAACAACCAGATCGGCTTCACCACCCAGCCCAGCGACGCCCGCTCGACCCGCTACTGCACCGACGTCGCCAAGATGATCGAAGCCCCCGTCTTCCACGTAAACGGCGACGACCCCGAGGCCGTCTGCTACGTGACCCAGCTCGCCCTGGAGTTCCGCGTGAAGTTCCAGCGCGACGTCGTCATCGACATGTATTGCTACCGCAAACACGGCCACAACGAGTCCGACGAACCCGCCTTCACCCAGCCCGTCCTCTACAAAAAAATCGGCGTCCACCCGCTCGTCTCCACCATCTATATCGAGAAAATGGTGAAGGAAGGCACCTTCTCCCAGGCCGACTCCGACGCCATCAAGGACGGCTACGCCGTCGCCATGGACGCCTCCTTTGAGAAGGCCAAAAAAGCCGAGGCCAACCGCAAGGCCGCCGGCGAGACCGGCAACCCCTTCCGCGGATCGACCGCCATCTTCCAGCCCGGCTACAACCACGACCCCGTGCCCACCGGCGTGGACACCGCGAACCTCGACATCATCGTCAAGGGCCTCGTCACCCTCCCCGAAACCTTCACGCCCAACCCCAAGATCAAGCGCCTCCTCGCCAACCGCGCCAAAGCCTACCAGGCCGGCGGCCCCATCGACTGGGGTTTCGGCGAAGCCCTCGCCTTCGGCTCGCTCCTGCTCGACGGCTCCCCCGTGCGCCTCTCCGGTCAGGACTGCGAACGCGGCACCTTCTCCCACCGCCACGCCGTCCTCTACGACACCGAGAACCGCGACAAATACGTCCCCCTGCTCAACCTCTCCGAAAAGCAGGCCAAGTTCTGCGTCTATAACTCCCTGCTCTCCGAGGCCGCCGTGCTCGGCTTCGACTACGGCTACTCGCTCGACTACCCCGAAATGCTCTGCATCTGGGAAGCCCAGTTCGGCGACTTCGCCAACGGCGCGCAGGTCGTCATCGACCAGTTCCTCAGCTCCTCCGAGTCCAAATGGCAGCGCATGAGCGCCATGGTCCTCCTGCTCCCCCACGGCTACGAAGGCCAGGGCCCCGAGCACTCCTCCGCCCGCCTCGAGCGTTTCCTCCAGCTCTGCGCCGAGGACAACATGCAGGTGGCCAACATCACCACCCCGGCCAACTTCTTCCACGCGCTCCGCCGCCAGATGAAGCGCGACTACCGCAAGCCCCTCGTAGTCATGTCGCCCAAATCCCTCCTGCGTCACCCCGCCGCCGTTTCCACGATCGGGGAATTCACCGCCGGCTCCTTCCAGGAAATCATCGAGGACCCGCAGGCGCCCGCCAAACCCGACCGCGTCATCCTCTGCTCCGGCAAGGTTTACTACGACCTCGTCGAATACCGCTCGACCAACTCGATGGACGACACCGCCATCATCCGCGTCGAACAGCTGTATCCGCTCCACACCGACAAACTCGCCGCCATCGCCAAGTCCGTCGGCAAAAAAGCCAAACTCGTCTGGGCCCAGGAAGAACCGCAAAACATGGGCGCGTGGAGCTTCATCGCCCCCCACCTGGAAAACATCTTCGAACGCAAGCCCGTCTATGCCGGCCGCGAAGCCGCCGCCTCCCCCGCCGTCGGCGCCCTCGCCCTCCACAAACGCGAACTCGCCGCCTTCCTCAAGGACGCCTTCACCCTCTGACTACCCGCCCATTAACGCAAAGCCGCGAAGCCCCCCGCCCGGTCCCTTTGCGAACTTAGCACCTCCGCGTCTCTGCGTTAAAACTCTGAATCCCGAATTTACCGAACCCACCTCATGTCCCTCATCGAAGTCAAAATCCCGCCCATGGGCGAATCCATCAACACCGGCGTGCTCGCCAAGTGGCACGTCGCCGACGGCGACGTCGTGAAAAAGGACCAGCCCCTCTTCGAACTGGAAACCGACAAGATCACCTCCGAAGGCGTCGCCGAACAAGCCGGCAAAATCAGCATCAAAGCCGCCGAAGGCGCCGATGTCGGCATCGGCGAAGTCGTCGCCACCATCGACACCTCCGCATCCGCCGACTCCGCCAAGTCCGATTCTGTAGCCGCGGCCGTGTCGGCCGCGCCCGCCAAGTCCGCCGAACAATCCCCCGCCGTCCGCCGCCTCGCCGAAGAAACCGGCGTCGATCCCGCCAAAGTCGAAGGCACCGGCAAGGGCGGTCGTGTCACCAAGGGCGACATGCTCGCGGCGGCCGACGCCGCCGAAAACTCAAAGTCCAAATCTCAAACGCCAAAAACGCCGGAGGCTCCCAAGCCGACCGCGCCCGCGCCCAAACCCGCCGCCACCGGCGAGCGCCAGACGCGCAAGAAGATGAGCCCGCTGCGCGCCAAGATCGCCCAGCGCCTCGTCTCCGCCCAGCACGAAGCCCCCATGCTCACCACCTTCAACGAAGTGGACATGTCCGCCGTCATGGCCCTGCGCGCCAAATACCAGGACGCCTTCGTCAAGAAGAACGGCTTCAAGCTCGGCTTCATGTCCTTCTTCACCAAGGCCGTCGTCAACGCCCTGCAGGAAGTCCCCGCGATCAACGCCATGATCGACGGCGACCACACCGTGCAAAACCACTACTACGACATCGGCGTCGCCGTCTCCACCGAGAAGGGCCTCATGGTCCCCGTCATCCGCGACTGCGACCAGCTCGGCATGGCCGGCATCGAGAAAGCCATTGCCGACGTCGCCAAGAAGGCCCGCGACGGCAAGATCACCCTGCCCGACCTCGAAGGCGGCGTGTTCACCATCACCAACGGCGGCATCTTCGGTTCGATGCTCTCGACCCCCATCCTCAACGCCCCGCAAAGCGCCATCCTCGGCCTGCACTCGATCAACGACCGCCCCGTCGCCGTGGACGGCCAGGTCGTCATCCGCCCGATGATGTATCTGGCGTTGTCCTACGACCACCGCCTCGTGGACGGCAAGGAAGCCGTCACCTTCCTGGTCAAGGTCAAGCAAGCCATCGAAGACCCCGCCCGCCTCCTCCTCAGCGTCTAATTCAACAACCCTGATTAACCACGAAGATCACGAAGCACACGAAGTCTGGATTTCCCCACTTCGTGCCCTTCGTGATCTTCGTGGTTAAATTGTCTTAATCATGTCCGCTTCCTCTTCCTTCGATCTCATCGTCATCGGCGCCGGCCCCGGCGGCTACGTCTGCGCGTTCCGCGCCGCGCAACTCGGCCTCAAGGTCGCCCTGATTGAAAAACGCGCCACCCTCGGCGGCACCTGCCTCAACGTCGGCTGCATCCCCAGCAAGGCCCTGCTCGCCTCGTCCGAGCACTTCGCCTTCTCCAAGCACCACGCCGCCGAACACGGCATCAAGATCGACGGCGTCTCCATCGACATCGCCGCCATGATGAAGAAAAAAACCGGCATCGTGGACAAGATGACCGGCGGCATCGCCATGCTCGCCAAGGGCCGCAAGGTCACCGTCATCACCGGCGAGGCCAAGTTCACCGCCGCCAACACCCTCGTCGTCGGCGACCAAACCCTCACCGCCAAAAACATCGTCATCGCCACCGGCTCCGCACCCGTCGAGCTGCCGTTCATGAAGTTCGACGGCCAGACCATCGTCTCCTCCGACGACGCCATCGCCTTCACCGAAGTGCCCAAGAAGCTCGTCGTGGTCGGCGGCGGCGCCATCGGCCTCGAACTCGGCTCCGTCTGGGCCCGCCTCGGCGCCGACGTCACCGTGGTCGAATTCCTGCCGCAGATCGCCGGCACCGCCGACGCCGACGTCGTGCGCAACTTCACCCGCATCCTGCAAAAGCAAGGCCTCAAGATCGAGGTCAACGCCAAGGTCACCGGCTTTGACTCGAAAAAAGGCCTGCTCACCGCCGAGCGCGATGGCAATCCACTCGCCTTCCCCGCCGACAAGGTGCTCGTCGCCGTCGGCCGCCGTCCCTACGCCGACAACCTCGGCCTCGACAAAGCCGGCATCGAGCTGACCGACCGCAAGCGCATCAAGGTGGACACCCACCTCAAGACCACCGCCGCCGGCGTCTATGCCATCGGCGACGTCATCGACGGCCCCATGCTCGCGCACAAAGCCGAGGAAGACGGTGTCGCCGTCGCCGAGTGGATCGCCGGCAAGGCCGGTCACATCAACTGGGACCTCATGCCCGCCATCATCTACACCGACCCCGAGATCGCCACCGTCGGCCTCGGCGAGGACGCCGCCAAGGCCAAGGGCATCAAGGTCAACGTCGGCAAGTTCAACTTTGCCGCCAACGCCCGCGCCCACGCCAACGACGGCCCCGACGGCTTCGTGAAGATCATCGCCGACGCGTCCACCGACAAAATCCTCGGCGCGCAGATCCTCGGCAAAAACGCCGGCGAACTCATCAGCGAGATCGTCACCCACATGGAATACGGCGGCAGCGCCGAGGACCTCGCCCGCACCGTGCACGCGCATCCCACGATGAGCGAAGCCGTGAAGGAAGCCGCCCTCGCCGTGAGCAAGTCCGCCATCCACGCGATGTGACCCATGTCGCCACGGCTGTCCCCAGCCGTGTTGGGCGATATCGCCGGCGCACTCACCTCCAACACGCCCCGAAGGACGGGGGCGGCTACATTGACACACAAGAGTGGCCCGCCCTCCCCGGCCGGCCTTTTTTGTTGATTGCCCGCAGTGCCCGTCAACACGCGGCGTTTACGGAGCCACGTTTTACCCGCCCCCCGGTAGGCCGAGACCCCGGGGGCTCATGACCACTGCATGCCGCATTCACACGACGGCGCTCTGCCCGGAAGGCAGTCCTTTCTGCGGAGCGGCCGTTGGTTTCGCGTAAAAAAAGCTTACAGATTTTCCCATCCGGACCGATATATGAGCGCCAAGTTTCCCCTTCCCCTCCCCCTTCCCCTTCCCCTTGAACAACAGAAAATCGGTATTCCTTGTGTCCTGGGCCTTGATCAGCGGCTCCGCCAGCCTCGTCGGCGCCGAGGATACCACGACCGCGTATGACCTCGGCAACCTGAGCCTCGCTGAGTTGATGGACGAGCCCACGGTGACCTCCGTCTCCAAGCGACTGCAAAAACTGAACGACACGGCCACCGCGGTGACGGTGCTTTCCAACGTGGAAATCCGCCGCTCGGGCGTCACGACCGTCCCCGACGCCTTGCGCTGGGTCCCCGGGATGAACGTGGGCTCGGTCTCCTCCAGCCAATGGTCGGTTTCGGCGCGCGGTTTTGCCGGCCTCTATGCCAACAAGCTGCTGGTGCTGGTGGATGGCCGCGCGGTCTATACGCCGATGTTTTCCGGTGTGTTTTGGGACACGGAGCAACTCCTGCTCGAAGACCTGGACCGCATCGAAATCATCCGCGGGCCGGGTGCGACCGTGTGGGGATCCAACGCCGTCAACGGCGTGATCAACGTCGTCACGCGCAGCGCCAAAGACACGCAGGGCGGGCTCCTCTACACCTCGGGCGGCGACGTTCAGGAAGTCGGAGCCGGCGCCCGCTACGGCGGACAGCTGGGCGAGCACACCTACTATCGTGTGTTCATGAACCACCAGTCGCACGGCGATTTTCGGCTGGCCAACGGCCAGGAGGCGGACGACGGCTGGCGCTCGCAGCACGGCGGCTTTCGCGTCGATCACCACCCGGACACGGACACGCAGCTGACCTGGCTCGGCGGGCTCACCCAGGTGCGGGCCGACGATCATCAGCTGGACGCCTATAACATAAACACCTTGGGCCACGTGCAGCGAACACTCGCCAACGGCTCCAGCTTCGAGGTGCAGGCGTATTATGACCGCGCCAAGCGTGAGGAGGACCGGCTGGCGAACTTCAGCGTCGATACCTTCGACCTGAGCGCGCAGCACACCTTTGCGCTGACCGAGCGCAACGAAGTCATCTGGGGCGTTGGCTACCGTTACGTGGAGGTCGGGGCCAAGCAGACGACACCGGCCATCGAGGTGCGCTCCCGCAGCCTGAACACCCAAACCGCCAGTCTGTTTGCGCAAAACGAATTCCAAGCCATTCCCGACCGGCTCTACCTCACGGCGGGCGTGAAGTTTGAGCACAACGACTACACCGGCGTGGAGATCCAACCGAGCCTGCGCGCCGCGTTCAAACCGACCGGCAACCAAACCCTCTGGGCCGCGGTCTCCCGCGCCGTGCGCACGCCCTCGGTCGTCGAGGGCATGGACAGCGCCGCCCTGGCCACCGGCGGACCGTTCATGGGACCGGGCGGACAGTTCTTCGTGCCCCGCCGGGTCGGCAACCCGGACCTCGGCTCGGAGATTCTCTGGGCTTACGAACTGGGCTACCGCATCCAGCCGACACGGCGGGTGAGCGTGGATGCCGCCGTGTTCTACAACGACTACAGCGACCTGATCTCCTACTCGCAGACGCCCCAATTCGTGCCGGGCGTCCCGGTGGGCACGGCGGAGTTTCCCTACGAGAACATGTTGAGCGGCCACAGCTATGGCGGCGAGTTGGCCGTCACCGTGTCCCCGTCCGTGTGGTGGCGGTTGACCGCGAGCTACTCGCTCCTGATCGCCGACATCAACGGTCCCGCGGCCGCCGGCCCCGAGGCGATCGAGCGAAGCGCCCCGCGCCATCAAGTGGTGCTGCGCTCCTCGCACGACCTCACTGCGAAAATCGGTCTGAATGTGCAGGCTCGCTATGCGGATACGATACCAGGAGTGCCCGCCTACATCACCGCCGACGTGCGCCTCTCCTACCGGGCGACGGATAGCCTCGAATTCTCGTTGGTCGGTCGAAACCTGCTGCAAGATCAACATCTGGAGCAGGCCGCCACGGTCTTCTCTCCCACGACCGAAGTCCCGCGCAGCTTCTACGGCAAACTCACCTGGCGCTTCTGATCCAGGTCCTCCGAACGTAGCCGGACAGAGCCGCCAGGGGCCGTGGCTCCCGTGTGTCCCCTTCGCTCGCGTCTGGAGAACCAGAATGAGGAAAGAGAAAGAGTCGCCCGCCCCCGGGAGCGCCGACGTCCCCGCCGGCCCCTCCGTCCTGTGGCGTTGGGCCCGGTCGTGAAAACACTGAGCACTTTCGAGTTTTAACGCAGAGACGCCAAGGCGCGTAGGATACAAAGGCTCGAACCCGCTGCGTTTTGACCGGCGGGGTCCGCGGCCGGGCGTCAGGTGCGCTCAACCTTGGCCGCGAGCCGTTCGCCGGCGGCCAGGCAGGCGGTCAGGGAAACGCCGTCGCGCACATTGCCGCCGATGAAAACGTTGGCGTGGTGGCGTTCGCAATGATCCATCGTCTCCAGGAAACGCTCGTAGCCGAGGTTGTATTGGGGGATCGCTTCCGACCAGTTGTGCTCGCGCACAAACACCGGCTCGCCGGTCGCGCCAAGCAGCTCCTTGAGCTCGCGCTTCACCAGATCCAACAGCGGCTGCCCCTTGAGTATGCCGAGATCGGGACGCAGCGCGCCGCCGACCATCACCGTCAAACCGACGTGCCGGTCCGGCGCGCGGCGGTCGAAGAGCGTCGAGGAAAACAGCACGCCCATCACTCCGCGCCGCTCCACCGGCGGCACCAGCAACCCGAATCCGTCCAGCGCGTGGGCGACCCGCGAGCGTTCGTATCCAAGAAACAATGACGATACCGCCGGGTAGTCGATCGCCTGCAGGCGCGCCAGCGGGTGCTCGGTCGGCCCGCCGATGGCCAGCCGCGCCAACGCCGGCGCCGGCAGGGCCAGCACCACCGCCCCGAACACGCCGGTCTCGGCGCGACCCTCGTGCGTCCACGCCAGCCGGCACGGCGTGCCGGGGGTGACGGCATCGACGCGCGCGCCGAGTTTCACCGTGCCTTCGGGCAACGCGGCGGCGAGCGCGCGGGGCAGGACTTCCAGACCGTCGTCAAACGAGAGGATGCGCGGCGGACCGGCGCGTCCGCCGGCGGCGCGCTTGGCCCGGGCTGCGGCGCGCAGGCCGCGCAGCAGGGAGCCGTGCTCGCGCTCCATCGCCCACAGCGTGGGGAAGGCGTGTTGCGCGGAGAGCTTGTTGGCGTTGCCCGCGTAGATGCCAGACACCATCGCGGCCACGCCGTGGTCCACCGCCTCGCGTCCGAAATGGGCGCGGAAAAACTTGGCGACGCTCACGTCGCCGCGGCGTTTGCGCGGACGGAAAAACAGGTCGCCGGCGAGACGGAGTTTGGCGGGAAAGGAAAACAGCGGGGTGCGCAGCAGTCCGGGCGGCGAAAGCGGCGCGGCCACGAGGCGGCCGTCGCGCATGAGGTAGCGGTTGCGGGCCTCCGGACGCGCGGCAAGCACGCGGTCGGCGAGTTTGAGTTCGTCGATCAGGCGCGTGAGCTCGGGCGAGTTGTCCTGGATGCTGTTGGGACCGGCTTCGACCAGCCAGTCGCCGTCGCGTTCACTACGGATGCATCCGCCGAGCCGGTCGGAGGCTTCGAACAGGCGCACGATGTGGCCAAGCTGCGTCAGACGATACGCGGCGGTGAGACCGGTGATGCCGCCGCCGACGACGGCTATGGGATGTGCGAAACTGGCCACGGGGATCGAAGGGTTGCGAGTGGGGGATGATACCGGGAAATCGTGACGCCGGCTCGGCATATTTTGCTGTTTTCAGACGCCAAAGCGGATGATCCGCCCTCACCTCCCGAACGCTCGCAGGCTTGGCGTTCACCGCCAGCCGGTGACGGTATCGACCAGCGCCTGCATGTTCTCGATCTTGGCCTGCGGGGTGATGCCGTGGCCGAGATTAAAGATGTGGCCGGCCGAGCCGCGCATGGACTCCAGCAGGCGGCCGGCCTCGCGGCGCACGATGTCGGGCGTGGTCTGCATGAGCACGGGATCGAGGTTGCCCTGCACCGCCACGTTGGCCGGCAGAGTGCGGCGCACGACGGCGAGGTCGTTGGTCCAATCGACGCTGATCGCGCGCACGCCGGTGAAGGCCTGGTCGGCCAGGTGCGGCGCGGTGCCCTTCGCGTAGAGGATGACCGGAAAGTCCGCCGGCAGGGCCTGCACGATGCGACGAATCCAGCGCAACGAGGCGGCCTCGTAGTCCTGGCCGGCGAGGATGCCGCCCCAGGAATCGAAGATCTGGATCGCATCGACGCCGGCCTCGATCTGCATGCGGAAATACGCGACGAGGGCGTCGCTGAGTTTTTCCATCAGCGCGTTGAAGAGCGCGGGCTCGGTGTAGAAGAGCAGTTTGCTGCGCTCGAAGTCGTCGGAGCTGCCGCCTTCGAGCATGTAGGTGGCGAGCGTCCACGGTGAGCCGCCGAAACCAAGGAGGGTTTTACTGTCGCCGATTTCCTTTTTGATGAGCCGCAGGGCGGCCGCGACGTAGTCGAGCTTCTCCGGGACGGCCGAGACGGGGTTGAGCGCGTCGATCTGCGCCTTGGTCTCGATGCGAAAATCCATCGCAATGCCGCCGGTGTCGCGGAACGCGTAGCCCTGCCCGAGCGCCTCGGGGATGACGAGGATGTCGGAGAACAGGATGGCCGCGTCGAGAGCGAAGCGCTTGAGCGGCTGGAGCGTCACCTCGGTGGCGAGCTCGGGCGTCTTGACCATATGCAGGAAGGACGACTTGGCCTTGAGCTCGCGATACTCCGGCAGGTAGCGGCCGGCCTGGCGCATGACCCAGATGGGGGGACGATCGAGGGGCTGGCAGGCCAGCGCGGCAAGGAAGCGTTCGCGGGAAGTCATTGTGCGGTAGATGGAGGTGCCCCGGTCGGGACTTGGCCACAAAAAGGCGTGCGGTGCGGTGAAAAAGCCGCGTCAACCAACTCCAAAACTTGACCCAACTAATGTAAAACATAGTTTTACCGCCATGATTAAGACCATTACCAAGGTCGGGAATTCCCAAGGTGTGATTTTTGACAGCGCGCTGATGGAGTTGGCGCGCCTCAAGGTCGGGGACAGCGTTGATGTGGTTGTTCACGATAGCGGGTCGATCACCCTGACGCCGCTGCGCCCGGTCATCACTCCGGAGCAGGGTCGTGAAAGCGCGCGCAAGGTCATTCAGGATTACAACGAAGTCTCTCGTCGTCTGTCGTGAGCACTCCCCTTGCCCACTTGACCGTGGCCACCGTCGAGGCGATCCACGAGGAGGCTCTGCGAGCGCATGGCGGCGGCGCCGGACTGCGTGATCGCGGCATGTTGGAGTCCGCCATCGCGGCGCCGCAGGCCACGGCATTTGGCGAGCCGGTTTTCAAGGATATGATCGAGATCGCCGCGGCCTATCTGTTTTATCTCTGCCGCAATCATCCGTTCGTGGATGGCAACAAGCGGGTGGCGCTCGCCGCATGCCTGGTTTTTCTGCGCTGCAACGGAGTCGTGGATCAACCTCCCCGCACCGCCGGCGAGATCGACGCCTGGGAAAGTCTGGTGCTCGATGTGGCCGCTTCCCGGTTGGATCGCCAGGCGACGACCGTGCGCCTGCGAGCGTTGCTGAACATGTAGAATGCGGGCCGGCGATTGGCCGGGGGACGGCCAAACGCTACACCAGCCCACGCATCAGACGTCACCCAGCCAATCGCGGGGCCGGAGGTAGTCGGCGAGCGCGGCCTCGGGGCTGCCGGGCTCGGGCGACCAATTGTAAGTCCACGCGGCCAGCGGCGGGAGGCTCATCAAGATCGACTCGACGCGGCCGCCGCTTTGCAGGCCGAAGTGCGTGCCGCGGTCGAAGACGAGGTTGAACTCGACGTATCGACCGCGTCGATACAACTGAAAGTCGCGTTCGCGTTCGCCGTGGGGCTCGGCCTTGCGGCGTTCGACGATGGGCAGGTAGGCAGGCAGGTAGGCGTCGCCGACGGCGCGCATGAGCGCGAAGCTTTGCGCGAAGCCGGGGGCGTTATGGTCGTCGAAAAAGAGTCCGCCGACGCCGCGGGTTTCGTTGCGGTGCTTCAGATAAAAATACTCGTCGCACCATTTCTTGAAGCGCGGATAGAGGTCGTCGCCGAAAGGCGCGACGGCATCGCGGGCGACGCGGTGCCAGTGGACGGCGTCCTCCTCGCGCGGGTAGAACGGCGTCAGGTCGAAGCCGCCACCGAACCACCACACGGGATTCGGGCCGTCGGGGTCGGCGATGAAAAAGCGCACGTTGGCGTGACTGGTGGGCACGTGCGGATTGCGCGGATGAATGACCAGCGAGACGCCCACGGCCTGCCAGGTCTTGCCGGCGAGCTCGGGGCGATGCGCGGTGGCGGAGGGCGGGAGTTTGCTGCCGAAGACGTGCGAGAAGCCGACGCCGGCTTTTTCAAAGACCGGGCCGTCGGCGAGCACGCGGGAGCGCCCTCCCCCGCCCTCGGCACGGGTCCAGTTGTCCTCGGTGAATTTCGCCGTGCCGTCGGCCGCTTCGAGCGCGGCGCAGATGCGGTCCTGCAGGTCGAGCAGGTAGGTTTTGACGGCGGCGAGATCGGGCGCGGAGGACATGGCGGGATGGTTCGGAGTTTTAACGCAAAGGCGCGGAGGCGCAAAGGTCGCAGAGAAGGATGCGAGGCGTTGTTTCGAGAGAGGTCGGAGTTTGGCCACAAAAGGCGCAGAAAGCGCAAAAGTTCGGTCTTCTGTGCTTTTTGTGGCTAATCTTGATCGGCGGTTTTTGGGGTCGGAGTTTGGCCACGAAGAGGCACAAGAAGACACAAAAAGGGCCGCTGGTTTTTTGTGAATTTTAGTGACTTTTGTGGCTAAAACTCTGCCGGCTTGGCTCTGTGGCAAAAACTCCGCGGATCGAACCTTTGCGAACTCTGCGGCTTTGCGCCTCCGCGTTAAAACTCCGAAACGCCTACGCTGTGACCTCAGCCCTGGTTGATGCGGTCTTTGAGGAAGGCGAGCACGTCCTGAAATTTGGCGCGGTTGGATTCGTCGGCGGTCACGAGGTTTTCGTGGGCGGCGAGCACCATGCGGGCGCTGGTGATCTCGTCGAGATCGGAGGCGGGCAAGGCCTGCGAGGCGTCGCCGGTCGCGAGGGCGGCGGTGTCGTCGCTGGTGTCGATCTTGAGGATGCGGTCCAGGCCGAGGTTGCGGATGAGTTCGAGGTTGCGGGGGCCGACGCGGACGAGCACGAGGCTGCCGGGCGGGTTTTGCTTGAACAGATCGAGGGCGGCGCCGGCCAGCACGCCGAGGAAGGTGCTGTCCATGCTGCTGCAGTTTTGAAAATCGATCACGAAGCGGGTCTTCCCCTGATAGATCAACGTGTTGAAAAAATCGTTGAGGCTGCCGCTGTTTTGAAAGGAGGCGCGGCCCTCGATGCGCACGATCACGGGATCGGAATCGGCATCAACGAGGTAGGTGGATTTGGCGGGTTCGGCCATGGCGGGAAGGAGTCCGGGGCGGGCGGTCCGCCCCGGACTGGATCCGGACTGAATCAGTTGCGGGCGATGATCTGGCGCAGCACGTAGGGAAGGATGCCGCCGTGCTGGTAGTAGTCGATTTCGATGGGCGTATCGATGCGGCAGCGCACGGACACGGTTTCAACGGAGCCGTCCTTGCGGGTGATCTTCAGCACGAGGTCCTGCTGGGGCTTGATGGCGGAGTCGAGGCCGACGACGTCGTAGATCTCGGAGCCGTCGAGCCCGAGGGTCTGCGCGTTGACGCCGTCCTTGAACTGGAGCGGGAGCACGCCCATGCCGACGAGGTTGGAGCGGTGGATGCGCTCGAAGGACTGCGCGACGACGACTTTGACCCCGAGCAGGTTGGTGCCCTTGGCGGCCCAGTCGCGGGAGGAGCCGGTGCCGTATTCTTGGCCGGCGAGCACGATGAGCGGGGTGCCGCGCTTCTTGTATTCCATGGCGGCGTCGTAGATCGACATCTCGGTGCCTTCGGGCTGGAGCAACGTGTTGCCGCCTTCCTTGCCGCCGAGCATGAGGTTCTTGATGCGCACGTTGGCAAAGGTGCCGCGGGTCATGATGCGGTCGTTGCCGCGACGGCTGCCGTAGGAGTTGAAGTCCTCGAAGGCGACGCCGTTGTCCTGGAGGAACTTGCCGGCGGGCGAGGTCTTCTTGATGGCGCCGGCGGGCGAGATGTGGTCGGTGGTGACGGAGTCGCCGAAGATGCCCATGGGGCGCGCGCCGGTGATGGGCTGGATGGCGCCCGGGGTCAGCGAGAAGTCGGTGAAGAACGGCGGCTCCTGGATGTAGGTGGAAGCGGCGTCGAAGGCGTAAACGTTGCCGGTGGAGGACGGGATTTCGTTCCACTTGGGGTTTTGCTCGGCGAAGTCGCTGTAGAGCTTGCGGAAGACCTCGGGCTTGAGCGCGGCGGCCATCTGGTCGCGGACGTCCTGGAGCGTGGGCCAGATGTCCTTGAGGTAAACGGGCGCGCCGTCCTTGCCGGTGCCGAGGGGCTCGGCGGTCATGTCGATGTCCACGCGGCCGGCGAGCGCGAAGGCGACGACCAGCGGGGGCGACATGAGGAAGTTGGCCTTGATGTTTTGGTGGACGCGGGCCTCGAAGTTGCGGTTGCCCGAGAGCACGGAGGCGGCGATGAGCTCGTTCTTGACGACGGCTTCCTCGATGGGCGCGGCCAGCGGGCCGGAGTTGCCGATGCAGGTGGTGCAGCCGTAGCCGACGGTCTGGAAACCGAGTTGGTCGAGGTAGGGCGTGAGGCCGGTCTTGTCGAGGTAGTCGGTGACGACGCGCGAGCCGGGCGCGAGCGAGGACTTGACGATCGGGTTGACCGAGAGGCCCTTTTCAACGGCCTTCTTGGCGAGCAGACCGGCGGCCAGCATCACGCTGGGGTTGGAGGTGTTGGTGCAGCTGGTGATGGCGGCGATGAGCACGGAGCCGTTGCCGATCTGCGCCTCGCAAGTGGTGGAGGCGGGACGGTTGTTGGCCATCTCGGTCTCGGTGGCCGGGTTGGTGTCGAGCGCGGCCGACTTGGCACGGGAGACGGGTTCGCTGCTTCCGCCGGAATGGGCGGCGAGCGCAACACGCTTGCCGTAGTCGGCGGCGTCGCGGCCGAAGCCGGCGGCGGTGACCGGACGCGAGAAGGACTCGATGAATTCCTGCTTGAGCGCGGGGAGCACGATGCGGTCCTGCGGGCGCTTCGGGCCGGCCACGCTGGGGACGACCGTGGAGAGGTCGAGCGCGAGGTCGGTCGAGTAATCGATGTCGCCCTGTTGCGGGATGCCCCAGAGGTTTTGCGCCTTGTAGTAGGCTTCGTAGAGATCGACCTGTTCGTCGCTGCGACCGGTGGCGCGCAGGTAGGTGGAGCACTCGGCGTCGATGGGGAAGAAGCCCATGGTCGCGCCGTATTCCGGGGCCATGTTGGCGATGGTGGCGCGGTCCACCACGGGCAGCGCGGCGGCGCCGGGGCCGTAGAACTCGACGAATTTGCCGACGACCTTGGCCTTGCGCAGCATCTCGGTGATGGTGAGCGCGAGGTCGGTCGCGGTGACGCCCTCGCGGAGTTCGCCGGTGAGATGAACGCCGACGACGTCGGGGGTGAGGAAATACACGGGCTGCCCGAGCATGCCGGCCTCGGCCTCGATGCCGCCCACGCCCCAGCCGACGATGCCGAGGCCGTTGATCATGGTGGTGTGCGAGTCGGTGCCGACCAGCGTATCCGGATAGTAGATACCGGCGGCGTCCTTGAGCACGCCCTTGGCGAGGTATTCGAGGTTGACCTGGTGGACGATGCCGATGCCGGGGGGCACGACCTTGAAGGTGTCAAAGGCCTGCATGCCCCACTTGAGGAACTGGTAGCGCTCGCGGTTGCGGGTGAACTCGAGATCGAGATTCTTGGCGAGGGCCTCGGCGGAGCCGGCGAAGTCAACCTGCACGGAGTGGTCCACCACGAGATCGACGGGGACCAGCGGCTCGATGATCTTGGGGTCCTTGCCCACGCGCTCGACGGCGGCGCGCATGGCGGCGAGGTCCACGAGGAGCGGCACGCCGGTGAAGTCCTGCAACACGATGCGGGCGACCACGAAGGGGATCTCCTCGGTGCGCTCGGCCTTCGCGGCCCAGCCGGCGAGCTGGCGCACGGCGGGTTCGCCGACGCGCTTGCCGTCGCAGTTGCGCAGAAGGGACTCCAACACGAGGCGGATGGAGACCGGCAGGCGGCTGACGTTAAAGCCGGCCTGCTCGAGGGCGGGCAGCGAATAGAACTGATGCTCGGCGCCGTTGGCGGAAAAGCTCCGGAGCGTGTTGAAGGGATTGGGTTGGCTCATCGTGGTCGGTTAAAAAAAGGTCGGTGCGAAAAAACCGGCGATCCCGCTGGGGGAGTCGCCGGGAAAGATGCGAGGGCTGTTTACTTGGCGAGGGCGGCCTTGACGGCGGCGAAGTCGGGCAGGTCCTTCGGGGTCGGGGTTTGCTCGGCGTATTTGATGACGCCGTCCGTGCCGATGACGAAGGCGGCGCGGGCCGAGGTGTCACCGATGCCGGCGAGGCCGGGGAAGAGCACGTCGTAGGCCTTGGTGGTTTCCTTGTTCAGGTCGGAAACGAGGGTGATGCCGATCTTGTGCTGGGCGGCCCAGGCCTCCTGGGCGAAGGGGCTGTCCACGCTGACCGCGATGACGTCGGCGCCGAGGTCGGCGTATTGCGAAAGGCCCGCGGTGATGTCGCACAGCTCGTCGGTGCAGACGCCGGTGAAGGCCAGCGGGAAGAACAGCAACACGGTCTGCTTTTTGCCGAAATTGTCGCTCAGCTTGATGTCAACAAGACCGTCCGCGGTCTTGGACTTGAGGGTGAAATCGGGGGCTTTGGAACCGAGGGCGAGAGGCATGTTGATCGGAATTAAATGTTAAGGACTAGGTTCCGCCATCGGCGGCGGACCGCAAGAACTCACCAGTTAGAGTCCGCCAACCGGCACCCGCAATCCGTTTTTCCCTTCATAAGAGACCTTTCCCCGACCACAGGCCCTGGCATTAGGCGCGCTCACGCCGCGCCGGGCGGCAAATCGTCCTTGCGGGTGTTCCCCCACCCCCGTTTTGCTGCGGGTTTACGCCCATGAACCTCATCGAAGACCTCCAATGGCGCGGCCTGCTGGCCGATTGCACCGACCTTGACGCGCTCACCAAGCGCCTGAGCGAGGGACCGGTGACGCTGTATTGCGGCTTCGACCCGACCGGCGACTCGCTTCACGTCGGGCACCTCATGGGGCAACTGATGCTGCGTCGCTTCCAACTCGCCGGCCACCACGTCATCGCCCTCGCCGGCGGCGCCACCGGCATGGTCGGCGATCCCTCCGGCCGTTCCTCCGAGCGCAATCTCCTCACCCGCGAACAGCTCGCCCACAACATCGCCAGCATCAAGACGCAGCTGGCCCGCCTGCTCGACTTCGAGGTCGCCGCCAACCCCGCCCGCCTCGTGGACAACGCCGACTGGATCGCGCCGATCAGCTTCCTCGATTTTCTCCGCGACGTCGGAAAACATTTTTCGATCAACGTCATGCTCGCCAAGGACTCCGTGAAGTCCCGCATGGAGGGCGACAGCGGCATCAGCTACACCGAGTACAGCTACCAGTTGTTGCAGTCGTATGACTTTTATCACCTGCGGAAATCGCTGAATTGCGAACTCCAGATCGGCGGCTCCGACCAGTGGGGCAACCTTACCGCCGGCACCGACCTCATACGCAAAAAACTCGGCGCCGACACGCCCGCGTGGTGCCGGCCGTTTCCGCTCATCACGAACAGGCACGGCACCAAC
>Ga0079224_100003287_pt1 | contig 20292 bp, 16 predicted proteins | sample Stecom2015_FD_80414 | JGI IMG/M metagenome (GOLD analysis project Ga0079224, IMG submission 80414) | Agricultural soil microbial communities from Utah to study Nitrogen management - Steer compost 2015 | ecosystem: Environmental > Terrestrial > Soil > Agricultural land | place: USA: Utah...
AGGAAAACCTTTTACAATGTGCTTTGTTTTTAAAGAAATAACGCATTATGAATAGAATATTAGGATTTCTTACTTTAGCGATCAGTTGCCTGATTTTTTTGCAGGGCTGTGGGTTAATCGAGGGTATCTTCAAAGCCGGCATGTGGTGGGGCATCCTCTTAGTCGTCGGCTTTATTGTCATATTTATATGGCTCATCTCCAAACTATTTAGAGGCGGGCGAGACTAAGCCATTGCTCCCCATTTTCGGGTGACCAGACCATACCCTTTACTCGCGTTTTCGGAAGAGTCAGCAGAGTACAGGATGGTCCTTCAAAAGATATTTACGTACTTTAACTCAAACCTTAAAATTAGCGATGAGTTCAGTACTACGATTTCCTTACGACTCTCGATACCCGAGCGTTGCGGACCTGAAGAGAAAGGCGAAATGGCGCATTCCAAAATTTGCGTTCGACTATTTAGATGGTGGCTGCAATGACGAACTCAACCTCCGCCGGAACGAAAGCGATTTTGACGATATCCGATTCAAACCGAACTATTTACGCGTGGCCGGTGACGTCGATCTGTCTGTTGACCTATTCGGCAGATCGTATAGCGCGCCGTTCGGAATTTCACCAATTGGCCTTCAGGGGTTAATTTGGCCAAACGCTCCAGAAATTCTCGCACAAGCAGCAACTCAACACCGTATACCTTATATTCTGAGTACGGTTTCCACAAGCAGTATCGAGCGTATCGCCGAAGCTTCTCAGGGCGAAGCCTGGTTCCAGCTGTACCATCCTACCGAAGATCGCCTAAGGGATGATATTCTAAATCGTTTGCAAGCCGTTGGATGCCCTGTATTAGTCGTCCTGGTCGATGTGCCGTCCTTTGGGTTACGATACAAGGAAATAAAAAGTGGCTTATCGATGCCGCCTAAAATGAACCTCAGCAATATCTTACAAGCTTTGGTATGCCCTCATTGGGGAATAAACACGCTCAAACACGGTATTCCCAATTTCGCGACCTTGAAACCCTATATGGAGAAGGGCTTAGATCTCCGTCAACTTGGACAATTCATGAATCGTACATTTACTGGTAAAGTGAACATCGAAAAGGTAAAAGCGATCCGTGATCTCTGGCCTGGTGCACTCGTGGTTAAAGGTATCGCCTCGACAGAAGATATGGATGCCGTAGTATCCATCGGCGTAGACGGTGTGATCGTGTCGAACCATGGTGGACGACAAATTGATGCCGGAGAATCGTCATTACATTCCTTAATCCGATTAACTCAACAGGGCCAGTACCGCAATAAGGTGAAAATAATGCTTGACGGGGGTATCCGGTCTGGAGTGGATCTTGCCCGCGCACATGCCGTGGGTTCAGATTTCAATTTCATGGGCAGACCGTTTATGTACGGATTAGGCGCTCTCGGCGATAGGGGTGGCGATCATACGATCAATATGTTTAAAGCACAATTACACCAAGTTATGCAACAGTTAAGTGTAGAACGCGTGGAACAGATGCAGGAACGGCTTATCTAAACTGTATTTTTCAAGCTTTCTTTTCGTCGTAGGCTTTTTGTAATGCGAACATTTCGTCACGCAATTTGGCAGCTTCTAAAAAATCCATTTCTTTGGCCGCTTTTTCCATTCTGCGGCGGACGGTATCTATTGCTTTCTGAAGCTCCTTATCACTCATGTACGCTACTAGTGGGTCTGCCACAACCGCTGCACCTGCTTCTGGCTCCACGTAAATTTTCGCCTCACCTATAAAATCCGCAACCGAGGTCTGCTCTATGATTTCTTGCTTGGTTTTCCCAACAGTTCGCGGGGTAATCCCGTGCTCTAAGTTATAGGCGACCTGTTTCTCTCGCCTTCTATTGGTTTCATCGATGGTCACCCGCATGCTGTCTGTGATGCGGTCGGCATACATAATCACTCGTCCTTTGTCGTTGCGTGCAGCTCTACCGATCGTTTGAATTAGTGAGCGTTCTGATCTTAAAAAGCCCTCTTTATCGGCGTCCAATATCGCCACCAAGGTCACTTCAGGAAGATCCAGCCCCTCTCGGAGTAGATTGACTCCTACCAACACGTCAAATTCCCCGAGTCGTAAGCCGCGCAGAATCTCTACGCGTTCAAGCGTCTTTACCTCTGAATGAATATAACGAACCTTAATATTTAATCGACCCATGTATTTGGTAAGCTCTTCGGCCATCCGTTTTGTCAAAGTGGTAGCCAATACTCTTCCACCTTCTTTTATGGTTCGATCGACCTCATCTAAAAAGTCATCGACTTGCGTTACGGCGGGTCGAATTTCGACTTCTGGATCAAGCAACCCGGTAGGCCGGATCACCTGCTCAACGACGACACCCTCTGTTTGCTGAAGGTCATAATCTCCGGGGGTAGCCGATACGTATATCGTTTGATTGGTGAGTGATTCGAATTCGGGGAAATTAAGTGGCCGGTTGTCTAGCGCAGCTGGAAGTCGAAACCCATGCTCAACCAAGGAGATTTTTCGAGACCGGTCGCCTCCATACATTGCCCGAAGCTGGGGTATTGTCACGTGGCTTTCGTCAATAACCAACAGGTAATCTTCCGGAAAATAATCTAATAAACAGAAAGGACGCATGCCGGGCTGTCTCCCATCAAAGAACCGAGAGTAGTTTTCGATCCCTGAACAATATCCCAACTCTCTCATCATCTCTAAATCATAGTTCACCCTTTCCTCAAGTCGTTTTGCTTCCAGCATCTTACCTTCCTCTTCAAGCTGTGCCTTTCGCGCAACCATCTCCTCTTGGATAGCCCAAATGGATTGAGTGAATTTATCTTTCGGTGTGACAAAGAGGTTCGCTGGATAAAGCGCTAGATTTTCGTGCTTTTGCAACGTCATGCCAGTAACCGCATCGATTTCACTCAACTCGTCGATTTCGTCTCCAAAAAAAGAAATACGATACGCATGGTCCATGTATGCGGGATACACATCAACCGTATCCCCTTTGACTCGAAACGTTCCACGTTTAAATTCTGAGGTCGTGCGCGCATATAAAATTTCCACCAATTTATGGAGAAATGCATTCCGACTGATAGCAGTACCTACTCCAAAACGAAAAATAGAACGGGAAAAATCCTCCGGGTTACCCATACCATAAATACAGGAAACAGACGATACTACGATCACGTCACGTCGTCCTGACATCAACGCGGAAGTCGTCGCTAAACGCAGTTTTTCGATCTCGTCATTAATGGCTAGGTCTTTCTCGATATAGGTATTTGTAGATGCAATAAACGCTTCCGGTTGGTAATAGTCGTAATAGGAGACAAAGTAATTGACCGCGTTATTCGGAAAAAACTGTTTGAATTCTCCATACAGCTGTGCGGCAAGCGTTTTGTTATGACTTAGTATCAAAGTGGGTTTTTGGGTCTCCTGGATCACATTGGCAACCGTAAACGTTTTTCCTGACCCCGTTACACCGAGCAGGGTTTGAAACATTTCTTGTTGCTCAATTCCACTTACTAATTGTTGAATTGCTGCAGGCTGATCACCTGTGGGTTTGTACTCTGATGTTAATTCGAACTTCATAGGATATCCTCTTGGAACTAAGGTAACAAATATTCTTCCCATATGTTGTATGGATCTTTCACATTCAAATCCCAAAAATTATTAGTACTTTGTGATTACAAAAAGAGCTATTGTCATGTTGACGATTTTAACGAAACAAAATAGTATTGCCAACCATTTCTTGTCTCAAATTAGAGATGTAGCGATCCAACAGGACCGAATGCGATTTCGTAGAAATCTAGAGCGTCTAGGGGAAGTCATGGCATACGAAATCAGCCAAACACTTGAATACAAAGCCATCGACGTAGAAACTCCATTGGGGATGGCGCCAGTCCAACACCTTTCCGATCAGCCTGTAATTGCGACTCTGATTCGTGCCGGCCTGCCCTTTCATCAGGGTTTTCTGAACTATTTTGATGCCTCCGACAGTGCCTTTATTGCCGCATTTCGACACACTAAAAAGAGTGGCGAATTTGAGATTCATAAAAAATACCAAAATACACCCAACCTGGACGATCGTGTCGTTATTGTAGCAGATCCGATGTTGGCCACCGGCCGGAGCCTGGTAATGGTCTGCAAGGATTTATTAAATGATTATCGCATTAAAGAACTACATGTAGCCACAGTGATTGCATCAGAAGAAGGGGTACAACACGTACAAGCATTTCTCCCACACGCTCATATTTGGGCAGGGGCTGTCGACAATGAGCTGACAAGCAAATCCTATATTGTACCAGGGCTGGGCGATGCCGGCGATCTGGCTTACGGCGCGAAAGAGTAAGCCGCTTCCGCTTGGGCCACGTAACGAAAAATTAGCAATTAATTAACAGATAAATAACAGATAGTGAGTTACTTATATTTATTTTTAATGCATCAAACTGATCGTTATGGGATGGCAAAAATACAACGGCGAGAAAATCGACACATCGATATGGCAGGCTGTTGAACAATCGATAGTACGCGAGAAAAAGGCGGGGAACAACATACAGATTTACCTAGGTACCGATTCTCAGGTGAAGCGAGGCGTTATCGAGTTAGCTACAGTTATCGTTTTTCTGAGACCACAATCCGGTGGTTTTATGTTCATTAAAAAAGCCTTACAACCTCACCTAATGACCATTAAGGAGCGCATGCTCTTGGAAGTGCAACACTCTATCGACACCGCCTACCAACTTGCTCCACTGTTCGAACAATACCAAATCGACTTGGAAATTCACGCCGACATCAATTCCAGTCCCAACTTCGAATCTCACAGCGCTTTTAAAGAAGCTATGGGCTATATTGTTGGTATGGGCTTTCGCTTCAAAGCCAAGCCCGAGTCCTTCGCGAGCACCAACTGTGCTAACAAACTGGTCCAATAACCGCCGCGGACTTTTCTTTCATTAAATTACTATCTTTAGCTCAGGTTAGACTAAAGAATGCAGGATTTTTTCTCTTCGCTCTATTTACAGTTTCTAGAAACCTCCGCTATGGAGTGGTTAGCGACTATAACTGGATTTATCTGCGTTTATTTGGCCGCTCGACAGCACATTTTAAATTGGCCGGTAGGCATAATCTCGGTGGGCACCTACCTCTTTATTTTCTATCAAACCAAATTGTATGGCGATGCGGTCTTACAAATCTATTTTTTGATTACCGCGATCTACGGATGGTTCTACTGGAACCAAAGCAGCCCTAAAAAAGAGGGGAGCATTGTATCCTTTACTGCGAAGCAAATGCTGTTCACCATCTGTGCCGTCACCCTGCTTTGGGGGGCATTGGGATGGATGCTAGCCAACTGGACCGATTCGGACGTCCCGTATATTGACGGCTTCTGCACGGCGATGAGTTTCGCTGCCCAATTTCTGATGACACGTAAAGTGCTCCAAAATTGGATTTTATGGGTAATCGTTGACATTGCCTATATTCCACTGTATCTTTATAAAGGCTTACTGTTAACCGCTTTATTATACATCGCCTTTGCCATCATTGCATGGAACGGATACCGAAACTGGAACAAGACCTATCGGTCGGCAAACTCAAATGAACCCACTAATGCGCAATAACGAAACATCATTAATCAAAGTAGCCGTGGTAGGCCCCGAATCAACAGGCAAGTCTACCATGGCTAATTTTTTAGCCTCCCAACTTGGAACGATATGCGTACCCGAATTTGCCCGTTACTATTGTCAACACCTAGACAATCAATACACCCTTGGAGATGAAGTCAACATGTTTTACGGACAAGTTGCCTTAGAGGAGTCACTCGCACCTCTTGCTCAGCAGGTTTTGGTATGCGATACGACAATTTTGACGGTTAAAGTGTGGTGTGATCACCTGTTTGATCACACGCCCAAAAAGGTGTTGGAAGAGATTCGTCGACGACATTACGATTTTTACCTCTTGATGGACATCGACCTGCCTTGGGAAGATGACCCGCTAAGGGATTTCCCACTAGAGCGCGAGCATTTTCTCCAAATTTGGAAAAAGGAGTTAGATGAGTTAGGCGCTTTATACCAGATCGTATCGGGCACTGGAGAAGTCCGTTTAGCAAAAGGATTAGAGCAGGTGAAGACACAACTAAAAAGGCTTTGATTTTAAATAACCAAAGCCTTTTCCATTCTCATTTCATGTACGTCTTTAGTACCGATAAGCCTCGGGCTTATAAGGTCCTTGTACTTCGACCCCAATATAAGCAGCTTGTTCTGGGGAAAGTTCATCTAGTTCGACGCCTATATGCTGTAAATGTAGGCGAGCCACCTTTTCATCCAGATGTTTGGGTAAGGTGTAAACCTTGTTTTCGTACTGCTCGGTATTTGTCCAAAGCTCCAATTGTGCTAAGGTCTGATTGGTAAATGAATTCGACATCACAAAAGAAGGATGTCCTGTCGCGCAGCCCAGGTTAACCAGGCGCCCTTCGGCTAATAAAATGATGTCTTTTCCGTCTATCGTGTATTTGTCAACTTGGGGTTTGATCTCCACACGCGTATCACCGTAGTTGGTGTTTAACCAAGACACATCGATTTCATTATCAAAGTGGCCAATATTGCACACTACCGTTTTGTCTCGCATCGCCCGGAAGTGTTCTGGGCGAATAATATCCTTATTTCCGGTCGTCGTCACCACGATATTAGCTTCCTGCACTGCATCCGCCATTTTCTTCACCTCGAAACCCTCCATAGCTGCTTGCAACGCGCAGATCGGATCAATCTCAGTAACCAGCACCCGCACCCCGGCTGAGCGCAATGACTCTGCGGAGCCCTTCCCTACGTCCCCGTACCCTGCTACTACAGCTACCTTTCCTGCTAACATTAAATCTGTGGCTCGGCGTATCGCATCTACCAAAGATTCACGACATCCATATTTGTTATCGAATTTAGATTTGGTTACCGAATCATTTACGTTAATCGCAGGCAGACTCAATGTCCCATTCTTCATCCGGTCATATAGACGGTGAACACCAGTTGTGGTCTCTTCCGATAATCCTTTGATATGCTGCACTAATTCCGGGAATTGATCCAATACCATATTGGTCAAATCTCCACCATCATCTAAGATAAGGTTAAGTGGCTGACGGTCTTCTCCAAAGAACAATGTTTGCTCAATACACCAGTTAAATTCCTCTTCGCTCATTCCTTTCCAAGCATAAACCGGAATGCCTGCAGCAGCTATAGCCGCAGCAGCATGATCTTGCGTCGAAAATATATTACACGATGACCAAGAAACCTCAGCGCCTAATTCCACCAACGTCTCAATGAGAACGGCGGTCTGAATGGTCATATGCAAACAGCCAGCAATACGCGCTCCTTTTAAGGGCTTAGAGGGACCAAACTCCTCCCTAAGCGACATCAATCCTGGCATTTCTGCCTCTGCCAATTCTATTTCTTTTCGACCCCATTCGGCTAAAGAGATGTCTTTAACTTTGTAAGGAACGTAGCTTGTTTGTAGTGATGACATAGTATTCGTTTTAATTTTAGAACTACAAAATTAACTGATACCCAAATCAATTCAAAACTTACCCCAATTATTCAACGATAAATTGACATTTTCTTGAGGTTTGCCGTTTGGTTATCGCAACGAATAAAAGTATATTTGCATAAACAAAAAAGAGGAATTTATTATGTATCCAGAATATTTAGTAGCCCCCATGCGTCAAGAATTAGTGGACGCAGGATTCCAAGAATTGAAGTCTTCAGAAGAGGTTGAAGCTGCCATCCCTTCGGAAGGAACTGTTTTTGTTGTCGTCAATTCGGTTTGTGGGTGCGCCGCTGCGAATGCTCGTCCAGCCGCAAAAGCCGCAGTAAATAACGAAAAACATCCAGATAAACTGGTCACTGTTTTTGCCGGAATGGAAAAAGATGCTGTGAATAAAGCTCGCGAATATATGTTGCCTTATCCCCCTTCGTCTCCCGCAATGGCCCTTTTTAAAGATGGCAAATTGGTACATATGATAGAAAGACATATGATCGAAGGAAGGCCTGCTCAAATGATCGCAGACAATCTAGTCGCTGCGTTTGATGAGTACTGCTAACTGCAGATCATTGTATTTTGATTTTTGAATATCGAAGAGGCTTTTTTATACGTAAAGAAGCCTCTTCTTTTTGTAACCTAAATAGAGATCTATCGGCAAGCGCTTCAGTATAATTATATTTTTCTTAGTACATTTGTTTGCTTGACCCAATAAACCGAAAATGAAAAAAAACACAAATCTGCTTTTTCTAATATACCTGTTGCTAACAATCAGTTGTACGACGAATAAACAGGTGGATTTGATTGTTTATAACGGGAAAGTATATACCGTGGATTCATCATTTTCTACCGCTGAAGCATTTGCTGTAAACAACGGTATGATCGTCGAGATCGGCAATTCTCAAGACTTGCTAAATCGATACGATGCGGTCGAAAAAATCGATGTTACAGGAAAATTTGTCTACCCGGGATTCTACGATGGCCACGCGCATTTCTTCATGTTAGCTGAGGCGATGGACGAGGTCAATTTAGTAGGATCATCATCGTTTGAGGAGATAATAGAACGCTTAAAAGTATATCAGAGGGAAAATCCTGAAAAACAATGGATAAAAGGTAGCGGTTGGGATCAGAACCTGTGGCCGGAAAAAGAATTCCCCACAAAAGACTCTTTAGATAAGTATTTTCCCGATATCCCTATATATTTAAGCCGAGTGGATTACCATGCTGCACTGGTGAATTCAGCAGCCTTAAAACGAGCGCAGTTAGATAGTGCCTATTTTGTAGAAGGCGGTCTTATTTCTGCCGACGAAGCAGGAGAGCCCGATGGCATACTAATCGACAATGCTATGGGGATCGTTCAAAGCTACATCCCGAAGGCGGAGAGTAATGTCTTACTAAAAACGCTACAACGAGCGCAAGATTCGCTGCTGGCCGTCGGGCTCACGAGTATTGTAGATGCCGGTCTAACGACCGATCAAATTGATGCCCTAAAGATTTTCTACAATGAAGACTCGTTGGTCATTCGAGACTATGCTATGGTAGCTGCTGACCCGGCCTCAATCCGGCAATATCTTCGCTCCGGCACGTATGAATCCGACCGATTCACGGTTCGATCATTCAAATTAATGGCTGACGGTGCGTTAGGGTCTCGAGGAGCGTGTTTGCTACACCAATATCACGATGCACCAACCAATGGCTTTCTCTTGCAGAGCCCAGAGGAACTTGATGACGTTATCCGTCGCCTAGCCAACAGCAACTTTCAAGTAAATACACATGCGATTGGGGATTCAGCCAACCGCGTCATCCTAGATAGCTATGGAAAACATTTAAAGAATCCTGTAGATCGCCGATGGCGCATTGAGCACGCCCAAATTATCGATTCATCAGACTTTCACAAATTTTCTAAGTTCCACATTATTCCATCTGTACAGCCCACCCATGCCACTTCCGATATGGGCTGGGCGGCGGATCGACTGGGGACGACTCGTTTAAAAACGGCGTACGCATATAAACAGCTTTTAAATGCGTATGGTCTACTCGCACTTGGTAGTGATTTCCCGGTCGAACATTACAATCCCTTATATGGTTTTCACGCGGCAGTGGCCCGGGTTGACGAAAACGGATACCCTTCCGGAGGGTTTCAATTCGAGAACGCAATTAGCAGAGAAGAGGCCTTAAAAGGAATGACAATATGGGCAGCCTTCTCCTGTTTTCAAGAAAACAAGCGAGGAAGTATTGAGAAAGGAAAGGACGCTGATTTTGTTATTTTGGAAGAAGATATCATGTCCGCACCAGCCGATAGATTGCGTGACATTAGGACGATCCGCACGGTGATCGCAGGCGAAACGGTTTATATCCGCCCCTAAAAAGAGGGGTCAATGATTGCGAGATTGACCAAGCCAATACAACATAAGGGACAGTATAAGGATAAGCGGAAGACCTATCAATAGACCAAAAAAAAGTGCATACTTCGCGTAATAAGCCGATAAGACATCTCGATCAACCTCTTGGCCTTGATAGACCCCGCTGAAATCACTATTGTAAAAATGGTGAACTTGCGCCATCTTTTTGAACAGGTCATAATGTTTACCACGAGGAAATGCTTCCAAATACCGAAAATCATTGATATTTAAACGCTTAAAATGAGTAGTCGAGCTTCTATAAAAATCTCTATCCCCTCCATTCTCAAGTTCCTCAAAGGAGATACGGTCCGTGTAGCTGAATGCTAGCCATGCTCTTGCCTGTGTTTTATAGGCGACCTGGATATCCGAAAACACCGGAACGATAAACAAACTAGTAAGCTCGATCCGGCGGTTACCGAACCAAAACGGCAATTTATCGTAAGTATGTATAGGAATGACTCGCATTCGATCGGCATGCCAATCCGATACTTCAATAAATACGGATTCTTGATATGGAGCCAAATCATTTAAGGAAGTAATAGATAACACTTGGCCAAAGCTGTAACGTAAACTTTTCGCACACGGCACAAAAAGCACGGTGATAATGATTGGAAGTACGCCCCAAAATAGGCTGTTCCTAGTGCGAGAACGCCAGATACGACGTTCGGCCAGCGAATCTCCGAACCCGCGTTTCCCTAAAATAGTCAGCATCACTAAGACGACGACGTAAGGAAATAACCATTGCAACCATTCAGGGGTATTGACGTTCCAGTACAACAAAACACCGACATATAGTGCACTAATTAATACCAGTGCAGCAATGACGAAAAAAAGCAACGGAATGAAAGTCTTTTTCCAAAACATAACCAGACGTGTTGTATTGGCATCTAGGCAAAAAAAAATCCCTAGATTAAATCTAAGGATTTTTTTTTACTGCATATCGAAAAGGTGTTTCTCAGCGTGGTAAGAGGATCTGACCAGTGGTCCAGATTCCACATACTTGAATCCCATTGCTAAACCAATTTCCTTGTATTTCTCAAATTGTGCCGGAGTAACCCAATCGACCACCGGATGATGCGCTTTTGTAGGTTGAAGATACTGTCCAATAGTCAAAATATGAACGCCAACGTCGTATAAATCCTGCATGGTTTCTACAACATCGTCTTCAGTTTCCCCAAATCCCAACATTATTCCTGATTTCGTGCGAACACCTGCTTCAGAAATTCGACGCAGACACTCTAAAGACCGATCATATTTAGCTTGTATCCGCACTTCTCTGGTCAATCTACGAACCGTTTCGATGTTATGAGACACCACTTCTGGACGTACTGCCAACACTCTCTCCAAATTATCCCACTGCCCCTTGAAATCCGGAATCAGCGTTTCTAAAGTCGTCTGAGGACTCTCCCGCCTGATGGCCATTATCGTCTCCGCCCAAATTGTTGAGCCTCCGTCTTTCAAATCATCCCGATCCACTGAGGTGATCACACAATGCTTAACTTCCATTAATTTAACGGAATTCGCGACACGATTCGGCTCATCTAAATCCACCGCTAGAGGTCTACCTGTCGCAACCGCGCAGAAAGAACACGAGCGTGTACAGATATTCCCTAGGATCATAAATGTGGCGGTACCGGCCCCCCAACATTCCCCCATATTTGGACAATTGCCACTTTCACAAATGGTATGAAGCCTGTGCTCATCCACCAAGTTGCGCACATGGCGATATTCTTTCCCAACTGGCAGCTTGACCCGCAACCAGTCCGGTTTACGCTGCATTTGGTTTGCTGGAATAACGGGTAGTTCAATCATGCTACAAAGTTAAACATATTTAATATATTAAATGGGAAGGTTTGTTAAGTAAATCTCACAAAAACATTGTACCCAGAACTATTGTTATCTAGTCGATATTTTAAGATATTTGTTTAAACAATCTAACTTTCTGTTATGATCCCCCGAATTCTCCGTCTGTTATTCTATTTTGCCTTGCTTCCGCTCTCCTTGTTCAGCCAAGCGCCAGACGTTGCTCTCATACCACGCCCGAGCAAAATGCAGATCAATCACGGTGAACTTTCGATGACGGATCCTCAAACACTCTATTTTCTTGAAGAGTTTACCCCTCTTGTAGAATTGATAGAGAAGATTCCCAACCTCAACCTAAGCGATCAAGAACAGATAAAAAAAACAAGAAGAAACCAACAGGGTATTCGGCTACTGAAAGCGGAAGATTATGACCAAATCGATCCCACGGGATATCTCTTGGAAATCGATCATAATGGAATTACACTAAAAGCACACTCCGCAAAAGCTATGATTCCTGGGGTATTTAGTTTAATGCAAATTGTGTTGATGAGTGAGGACGAAAAACTTCCTTATCTGAGAATAGAGGATAAACCTCAATTTGAATATCGTGGAATGCATTTGGATGTGTCGACACATTTTATGCCGGTTGGGTTCATTAAAAAGTACATCGATGTACTGGCCGTCTATAAATTCAATTACGTTAATTGGCAACTAACTGGGGCCGGCGGATGGCGTATGCAGATCAATCAATATCCAGAATTAACCGAAAAAGCTGCATGGCGCACTCACTCGAACTGGAAAGATTGGCAAAAATACGGCAGCCGATACATTCGTGAAGGGACGCCGAATGCGAACGGTGGTTATTATACACAAGAGGAGATCAAAGCCGTCGTCGACTACGCAGCAAAAAGGGGCATCACTGTCGTCCCAGGAATTACGGTGCCGAATGAATCGGACGAGGTTTTAGCTGTTTTTCCGGAGTTATCATGCACTGGCATTCCCTACACTGAGCATACTCTCTGTTTAGGAAATGAAAAATCATTCCAATTTATAAAGAATGTGTTGAATGAAGTAATCGCTATTTTTCCGTCGTCCTACATCCATATAGGCGGTAAAAATGCGAAGCAGTTACACTTGGAAAATTGTCCGAAATGCCAAGCACGGATCGATCAAGACAGTCTAGAAAATGAAGCCGATTTACAGCTACAATTCGTTCAAAAATTAGCGGAATACCTAAAATCAAAAAATAAAAAGCTCATCGGTCGAGATGCCGGCGCCGGCGCCCCCGTGATCCAGGACGCTATTGTTATGAACGGAAATGGAAGTGCCGTCACATTAGAAACCGTGAATCACGATCGCAACGTCATTGTTGCCGCAGTAAATCATCTTAGTTTTGACAAATATCAGTCCGATCCGAGGTATGAGCCCGAGGCAACCAGTGGATATATTCCCATGGAAAAGGTTTATCATTACGACCTGATACCGTCTGACTTAGCGGAAGAAAAAAGGCAACACATTCTTGGCGCCCAAGCCAGTCTACCGACTACCTACGCCACGGATGATCGCCAGGTGGAATACCTGGTTTTCCCACGTGCTCTTGCTTTTTCAGAACTGGTTTGGACCGATTCAAATAACCGCTCATGGGAAGATTTTATGACTAGGTTACAACAACAATACAGGGTGCTTCAGAAACTAGAGATCAACTACCATCGGCCGTCATTTCAAGTGTTGGGCCATGCTGAATTTGATTCCGTACAAATGAAAAATGTCGTAACGCTGACGTCTGAACAATTTGATCCTCAGATTCGATATACCGTGGACGGCACCGATCCGGAGCCTCGCTCCACACTCTACAACTTGCCGATCGAATTCTCTAAATCTACTACTGTAAAAGCCGCAAGCTTTATCGATTCTGCTCGAGTGAGTGACGTCGAGACACTAGATGTCGATATCCACAAGGCCATCGGAAAAGAAGTGAGTTATACGAATCTCTGGGATGCCTTTCCTGCCCAAGGGCAAACGACACTTACAAATGGGAAAAAAGGTGGACTGAATTATAACGACGCGGAGTGGCAGGGATTTACCGAGGATTTGGATATCAAGATCGACTTCGAACGACGAGAGGAGATCTCATCAGTGGCTATGAATTTTCTCCAGGCACCCGTTCCCGGTATATATTTCCCGGCAGATTTTAAGGTACTGGTCTCTGACAACGGAAAAACCTATCGGGAGCTTGGCCATCTCAAAAATCAAATTAGTCCACGTGAAGGCCGATTAAAATTCAAAAAATTTGAAATCAAGCTCGATAAACCAGTGATGGCACGATACATACAAATAAAAGCAAGTAACCCTACTGAGGGCCATATTCTCACTGACGAAGTCGTGATATATTAGATGTCTAGTTCACACGGATGAAGCTTAGAGCAGATGACACGGGACAATGTGCTCTGGGAAACATGATTTTATTTTTTTCACACAATTAATTCATTATTTATATAAAATAAAACGTAACTTTGCACTCCGACAAAGCAGTCGGAATCACTACTCCCCTTATTAAGGCAATCCCAGTCTGCGAAGTCACGAACGATTTTGTTGTTAACACTTGAAATAAAAAATAATGCCTAGAAACACCTCCATTAATTCGGTATTAATCATCGGTTCTGGACCTATTGTTATTGGTCAGGCCTGCGAATTTGATTATTCAGGATCTCAAGCTGCTCTCTCCTTAAAGGAAGAGGGAATCTCGGTTTCCATTATCAATTCGAACCCGGCAACCATTATGACAGATAATGTTGTTGCAGACCATGTCTATTTACTCCCGTTAACCTGCGAGAGTATAGAACAGATTCTACAGGAACGTCAAATCGACGCGGTCTTGCCGACCATGGGTGGTCAAACCGCACTAAACCTATGTATCGAGGCCGATAACCGCGGGATTTGGGAAAAATACGACGTCCAAGTTATCGGAGTGGATGTAGCTGCTATTGAAAAAACCGAAAACAGAGAAGAATTTCGGCAACTGATGGTGGACATCGGGATTGGGGTGGCAACATCTAAGATTGCGAACTCGTTTCTAGAAGGGAAAGAAGCCGCACAACAAATTGGTTTTCCACTCGTTATTCGTCCTTCATACACTTTAGCAGGAACCGGCGGTGGTTTCGTTCATAAGAAAGAAGATTTCGATGCCGCCCTTAACCGAGGATTACACGCTTCCCCAACTCACGAAGTACTTGTGGAACAAGCGGTATTGGGATGGAAAGAGTTCGAGCTGGAATTACTTCGTGATACAAATGATAATGTTATCATCATATGTACAATAGAAAACTTTGACCCAATGGGTGTCCATACAGGGGATTCTATAACGGTTGCTCCAGGCATGACGATTTCGGATAAGTGTTATCAAGAAATGCGCAACCAAGCCATTAAGATGATGCGTTCCATCGGTACATTTGCAGGAGGTTGTAACGTGCAATTTTCAGTTAATCCTGAAAATGAAGATATCATCGCAATTGAAATTAACCCAAGGGTTTCTCGTTCATCAGCTCTTGCTTCAAAAGCAACCGGCTATCCAATCGCTAAAATTGCAGCTAAACTAGCTATTGGATACAACTTGGATGAACTTCAGAACCAAATCACCCAAACGACCTCAGCCTATTTTGAACCCACGTTGGATTACGTCATTGTCAAAGTTCCACGTTTTAATTTTGATAAATTTAAAGGTGCAAATACCGAGCTTGGATTACAGATGAAGGCTGTTGGGGAAGTGATGTCTATTGGCCGTACCTTCATTGAAGCATTGCAAAAAGCGGCTCAATCTCTCGAAACGGGACGGGCTGGACTAGGAGCAGATGGAAAACAATCCAGAAATTTGGAAGAAATCATGTATAGCTTAGAGCACCCAAGTGCCGACCGCTTGTTCCATATTAAAGATGCGTTTGAGCTTGGTGTACCATTGGAGTCTGTACGGAAAGCGACGAATATAGATAAATGGTTTTTGGTACAAATCCAAGAATTGGTCCAACTCGAGGATGAATTACGCCGCTATCAGCTGAACAATATCCCACGTGATTTCTTTATGACGTTGAAACAAAAAGGGTATTCAGATGTACAAATTGCTTGGTTATTGGGCAACACTACAGAAGACGAAGTCTACGAAAGAAGGAAAGCGTTAGGCATTCGTCGCGTTTACAAAATGGTAGACACCTGTGCTGCCGAATTCCCCGCACATACGCCTTATTATTACTCGACTTTCGAAGAAGAAAACGAATCGGTAGCTTCGGATAGGAAGAAAGTTATCGTATTAGGATCGGGTCCTAATCGAATCGGACAAGGGATCGAGTTCGATTATTCCTGTGTACACGGTTTATTAGCCGCAAAGGAATCGGGATACGAAGCCATCATGATCAACTGTAACCCCGAAACGGTTTCAACCGACTTTAACATGGCGGACAAGCTTTATTTTGAGCCTGTTTTCTGGGAACATGTAAGAGAGATAATCGAATTGGAGAAACCTGAAGGAGTTATCGTACAATTGGGTGGCCAGACCGCATTGAAAATGGCTGAAAAATTAGAAGAATTTGGTATCAAAATCATTGGTACATCTTTCAAAGACATGGATCTCGCGGAAGATAGAGGGAGTTTCTCTGACTTGTTAAAAGAACTAGACATTCCATACCCAAAATATGGTGTAGCTACCTCCGCTGAAGAAGCCTTAAAAGTAGCCAATGAAGTAGGGTATCCAGTACTCGTACGCCCTTCATACGTATTAGGGGGGCAAGGAATGAGTATAGTCATCAATGACGAGGATCTTGAAAAAGCTGTCGTCACCCTACTTAAAAATCTTCCTGGAAATCAAATTCTGATAGATCATTTTCTAGATCGTGCGGAAGAATCGGAGTCAGACTCTATTAGCGATGGTGAAGATGTACATATTATCGGTTTAATGGAACATATTGAGCCCGCGGGTATTCACTCGGGAGACTCCTCGGCCGTTCTTCCTCCATTCAGTCTGTCGGAGAATGTCCTAAATAAAATGGAAGAATACACTATTAAATTAGCGAAAGCACTGAACGTCCGCGGTTTATTAAACATACAGTTTGCAATAAAAGACGAGGATGTATACGTGATTGAAGCTAATCCACGTGCTTCTCGTACCGTTCCATTTATTGCTAAAGCCTATGACGTGCCATATGTTAATATTGCAGCAAAAGTCATGTTAGGCGTTAAAAGATTGAAAGACTTCAACATCGAAAGGAAGTTGAAAGGATACGCTATCAAAGAACCTGTATTCTCTTTCTCTAAGTTCCCTGAGGTCGACAAACAATTAGGTCCCGAAATGAAATCTACGGGAGAAGCGATTCGCTTTATTAAAGATCTCGATGATCCACATTTCCGCGAACTATATAAAAAGAAATCGATGTTTCTTAACGCACAATAAACAGTGATCGCTATAATAAAAAAGGCGGACGATTTGTCCGCCTTTTTTATTATAGACATTTACCGCACATCCTTTACGCAACGAAATCCCACGTTATTGGTTGGAGAATTCACTTCACCTTTCCCTCGGGCTCCAGCTTTATAACGCTCGCAATAGGCGTCATTACACAAAAAGGACCCGCCTCGCTGAACGCGTTTTTCCGCCCCAGGCTCTTGTGGGTCATAAGATGATGACGGACCTATGGGGTTACTTTTCGGACTGCTTTCGTAATAATCAGGTCGATAGTAATCCAAACACCATTCCCACACATTTCCTTCCATATCGTAAAGGCCGAATGCATTTGCAGGAAAAGATTTAACTGGTGCAGTCCCATCAAACCCGTCTTCCTTCGTATTTCTGGAAGGGAATTCGCCTTGATAAATGTTTGCAAGCCACTTACCTTCCTCTAATTTTTCATCTCCCCAGTAATAGGTCTCGTTTTGATGTTTGCCAGCTTTCGCCGCATACTCCCACTCCGCCTCAGTCGGCAATCTCTTCCCTGCCCACTCAGCGTAGGCAATAGCATCTTCATAAGCAACCTGTGTTACGGGATGATTCTCTCTACCAACAAGGGAACTTCCCGGCCCTTCTGGATGCCTCCAGTTTGCGTCTGGGACATATTCCCACCACTGCAAATGATCCTGCAAGCCTTGCACACCTTCAGGCGATGTAAAAACAGCCGATCCCGGAACAAGTAATGAAGGATCTACTCCAGGAAATTCTTTTGGATCCAGTGGACGCTCCGCTACCGTTACATATCCAGTAGCCTTGACAAACTTCTCAAACTGCGCATTCGTTACCTCATGTACATCCATATAAAACGAACGAACTTCCACTTCGTGGACCGGTTGAGCATCTGGAAAATTAGTTGTACCCATTTTGAAGACTCCGCCCTCTATCAGGATCATATCGCCTTCATCTACCCCATTTCCCAGTTTCTTAACTTCCCTACTCACTGCAGTGAATCTCGATGGAATATTAGATGACATATGACACACAGCCACAGAATCATTCGCAATAGCCGAATTCTGTTTATCTGTAGAATTCGAAGTACCACAAGAGGTGAATGATACTGCAATGGAGGCATAAAGAAGTAAGCGCATAGTTTTCAGTTTGTTCTAAGTTAAAAAAATCAATCGTGATCGAAGAAATAAAATGCACGAAGAGACCTTTCTAAGCAACAAAAAAAGGAGACAAAATTGCCTCCCTTTTTAATATCAGTATTTAAACTAAATGTTAAACATCAAGTTGTATGTTTTTATCTTCCACCTTAGCACGAATCCCGGTATTTCCACCGCCGTTTAACGACATGTCGTGTGGTGTATTTGTTTTCCAATTGCCTCTGGTAAAATCAGGAAAATCGACTGTACGACTATTTTTAGCTACTGAATCGATACTCAATGGTGTAACCGCGCTCCACGCAGCACCATCATACACCGATTGGTCCAAAGGAAGTCCGTTACGTAGACAGTCTATCAAACGCCAGTCCATCATAAAGTCCATACCACCGTGACCTCCTACCTCTTTAGCCTGTTCTCCTATAAATTGAACAAGTTCGGGCGTATATTTCTTGTAGAGGTCATCAAGTTCCTCTTTTTTCACAAAGCTGTGTCCAAAAGCGATACCTTCTTGCGGATATTTCTGAGCAAATCCTTTCGTTCCGCTCAATAAATGTAATCTAGAATACGGTCTTGGAGAAGTCACGTCGTGTTGCAACATGATGGTCTTCCCTTTCTCCGTTTTTATTAAGGTCACGTCCATGTTCCCACGGAAGTTTTTACCTACGAATTCGTTGTAAAAACTATCTTCGGCAGCCAATTCGCGAGCCTTGTCTCCCATCATAAAGTCCGCCGATTGCATCGCCACTAGGTGATTCAACTTATCACCGTAATTGATATTTAAACACTGGGCGACGGGTCCGATTCCATGGGTAGGGTACAAGTTACCGTTCAAACGCATATTCTCGCGCAGTCTCCACATATTGTCATATCCGTTTTTGTTGAAGTTCAGGCTCAACAAATCGTGGATATAAGCACCCTCTGCGTGAACCAACTCTCCGAATAACCCTTGACGTGTCATATTCAATGTTAGCATCTCAAAGAAGTCGTAACAGCAATTCTCTAACATCATACAATGTTTCTTCGTTTCTTCAGAGGTTTTCACAACCTCCCAGATTTCCGAAACCGTAAGGCCAATGGGAACTTCAGTAGCAGCATGCGCACCAGAGCGCATCGCTTCTATCGCCATAGGCGCGTGATACTCCCATGGCGTACAAATATAAACTAAATCTAACTCTTCGTTCTTAAGCATGGATTTCCATCCATCCTCACCGGAATATGATTTCGCTTCGTTTAGCCCCTTTTTCGTTAAAATCGTCTGCGCCTTAGCAACCCGATCGGCATGCCGATCGCATAACGCGACAATCTCAGCACCCTCTATATAAGAAATACGATCAACGGCACCTGGCCCTCTCATACCTAATCCTATAACAGCTACTTTGACCTTATCAATCTTAGGTGCTGCATAACCGGACATATTGAAACGCTTGGCTGCAAACACATCATTTTGTAAAGACGGCAACGTGATAGCCACGCTCGACAATAATGACGCCTTTTTTAAAAAATCTCTGCGGGAATTATTCATAGTATTTTTATAAAATCAATTCAATTTACACAATAAGGGGGAACATGTCCCCCTACAATTCACCTATTTTAAAACAAACTAAACAGTCGATTACGGTTTACACAAATTAACAAGGGGGTTAATTTGGTTAACTCGCCTGATAATCAAGCTCTAGTACAAGTATAACACCATTTTGTAAAAAACAAAAGGGAACAAGAAACGCAATCGTTTGTTTAATTTACACAACCGATTGCTTTTCTGTCAAATTATTGAGACAATATCTACACCCAATCCGAATCAATATATCGAAAACCCGATCCACTCACATCCCACCCGTTATATCAAGGAAGTCTTCCACCTTCTAACCGATTGGTCTTCGCCCTTCTACTTCCACACCACATTTTACACCTGTTTTCAAGTTAATTTCCGGTGGAGACACCGAAGATTTGTGACACCCCAGTCTCAAATTATGGGAGCTCTAGGTGAAGCGTATAACTAGAGACAAC
>Ga0079224_100003289_pt1 | contig 20285 bp, 10 predicted proteins | sample Stecom2015_FD_80414 | JGI IMG/M metagenome (GOLD analysis project Ga0079224, IMG submission 80414) | Agricultural soil microbial communities from Utah to study Nitrogen management - Steer compost 2015 | ecosystem: Environmental > Terrestrial > Soil > Agricultural land | place: USA: Utah...
CCGATATTATGTTGGTTAAACATCCTATTATAGTAGATTAGATTGTCCAATGTCCACGAAAAACGCATGGTCTGATTAAGCTGTGCATAATTTGTGGAGCCAGGCTCGCCCCCTCCGCGGTTTATAGAATTGACATCCATAAAACGCCCGTTTCGATTGTTGTAGTAATCCGGCCCAAAGTTAACACGGTATTTCAGCCCCTCAATCAAATCCACCTCCGCATATATGTTGCCGAAATTCCGTAGTACCAAACGCTCGTTAGTATTATAGTTAGCTTCTAAGATTGGATTCACGATATTAATGTCTGCACCAGGTAGGTTAATTCGGTTTCCTTGATCGTCAAAAGGCACGGCAAACGGCAGCATGCCTTGAGCAGCAAAATACAAGTTGCCAGGCCCGGTCGCGTTGGTCGTTGCATAGCCGTAATTCTGATCGCCATAGGTTGTATTTAGAACGGCTCCCATTTTAAACCATTTTACGGGGGTAATATCAACAGAGAGCTTGCCAGAGTACCGCTGATAGTCCTGTCCCAGTTGTGTTCCATCCTGCTTAAGGTAGCCGAAAGAACCATAAGCTTGCACCTTTTCCGTCCCTCCTGATGCCGAAAGGATGTGGTCGTGCGTGACTCCTGTTTTCGTCACATAGTCAGTCCAGTTTGTCGTGGGGACAAGGGCACCATTCCATTCACCGTTTACCCAGCCTTTTTCTACATTTCTCCATGCATACGGATCCTGCCCGAATATTAGCTGGTCTTTTTCGTAGTCCGCTTCGTTAGGATATTTTACGGCATCGTTTTCCGGGTTAAGCCGATAGGCTGTTCGGTAAGCCTCTCTCCGAAACTCGATATACTCTGCCGCGTTCATCATTTTAACCCGATCTTGGAGATTTTCAACAGTCGACGTAACAGAATAATCCAAGGTCGTACGACCCGCCTGCCCTCGTTTGGTGGTTACAATGATTACGCCGTTCGCCCCCCGCGACCCGTAAATAGCTGTTGCTGAAGCATCTTTCAGTACGTCTATGGACTCAATATCTTTGGGATTAATAAATTCTATTCCTCCCGAATTTAAAGGAACTCCGTCAACGACGTACAACGGAGCGTTCGATGCCAAAAGCGACCGTTCGCCACGTACACGTACGGATCCCATCTCACCAGGGCGTTCGTTTGAGGTGACATCGACTCCGGCCGCGCGTCCCTGAAGTGCTTGAAGAGGGTTGTTGACCGGTATGGCCGTAATTTCCTCGCTTTTTACAGTAGTGACCGACCCCGTTAAATCCGACCTTTTTACGACATTGTAACCTACGACGACGACTTCCTCCACTTCTTCCGCGGTAGATTCCAGCGTCACGTTTATTCTCGACTGCCCAGCCACGGATCTTTCAACAGGCTTGAATCCCACCATCGTGAATACTAGCGTGGCATCCCCCTGCGCCCGAATCGAGAAGGTTCCCGCAACCGTCGTCGTCGACGCCACCGTGGAACCTTTAACTTGTACCGTAACTCCTGCCAAAGGGCGCCCCTCGGTATCACTGACCGTTCCTGTAACTGTTGTTTGCGCCCGCACCGTGAAGGCCAGCAAACAGGACAAGCATACCAATAAAACGTGCTTTCCTAGCACATGCATAAAGCTTGCTTCTTTCATTGTTCTCATTTGGTTTGTGTTTTTTATGATCGTTATCGAAGGTTGCTGTGCACAACCATTCTTTATGGTTATCGTTTGCCGTTCAGCTGTCATCTTAGTTTATAATCGTATGTGTTCATCGGAAATGTTTTCATTGGTTAGCAGCGGCAAAGCCCTGGTACACGATCGGCCTATTAGCTACAGTCGCGCATTCCCCCCCCCGCACGTACCCGTGTGATCGGCCTAACAAGTAGACTGGAACAGAAATGAGATGGTGCGGTTTATCTTCTTGCCTGTACTTTAAAAACAGTTATTTCCTCCAAACACAAAGGCAAGGTAGATAAACGACGAAATGCCGGCAACCTGCCGTATCCTGCCCCCAACAGAGAAAAAATGTAAGCGAAATGGGATTCCGGTTAGTCTATGGTCGGTTCTGCACGATTTACAGAGGGGGCCGCTTGCGACAAAGCAGGATGAGATTAGATCGAGGAGCGAATATTGATGTAAAAAGGAACTTCGACCTGCTTCTGCCCGTTGCCTTTTATAATTTGCGCAGCATACTTGCCCATGAGTTCGAAATCGGTAGAAATGGTCGTTATCCCATTAAGAATAAACTTTTTTAAGGGCGTCTCATTATAGGAAATGATGCCCACGTCCTGTCCAACAACAAATTCTTTGGCAATGCACTTCTCGAGGAGAAGTACCAGATCATCTTCCGCAAGGTTGATGTAACATTCTCCTTTTCTTATCGATTCTTTAGATAAATCGCCCACCAAAATGTGGTCAAAAGCGTATTGTTGGCAAAACTTATAGAACCCCTTGATAATAGCCTTTGGATAATCGCTGTTATCGGGGAAAATGAGCTTTAATGTCCTATAGCGGGCAAGCGGCTCAAGTGCTTTTTCTAATGCCTCGTAGATGTCCTTTTCATAATTTTCATAGACAGCGTCGAAGGTGCCTTTTACTCCTTCTATCATTCTGCCCAGAAGCATTAATTTATCGGCGGGTATCAATGCCAACACTTCAGGAGCCTGATCCCGTCCCTCTTTAAAATGGGGGAAGACGACGTACCGGTCGTATTGTTTGGTGAGGTTGAGCAATAGACTCCGTAGGTGCGATATATCGCTGTTGTACACAAACAGGTCGAGAGAAGCTTCGTCTCCTAATTCACGGGCGAATGCATCGTATACGATCTTCTTATGTGCGCTGAGCTTATTTAAAAACAGGGCAATCTTTTGTTTATTGACAACATCAGATTTAGCCACAAAGTATCCTTTTCCGGGCGTCGAGGAAATAATATCCAAATTTTTAAGGTGCTTGTACCCTTTTTCGACCGTGTCACGCGATATATCCAAATAAACGCTCAGCTCATTAATGGAAGGCAGGATATCTCCTAGCTTTAGCCGATTATCCCGAACACCTTCAATAACGGCATCAGCCAGCTGTAAATATTTCGGCGTTGATGAAAAATCACTTATTTGGATGCTTTTGATAAAATCAGAATTGTTCATGTTTCCCCCACATAGATAGCGCTAAGGAAACGCTTTTTTTTAAAAAATACAATGTTTTGAAGCCAATAAATTCTATTCGATATTCATTTATACTTGGTGAGCCGCGAAAGTCAGGAGTCGTTACAACATAGGAGCTGTGAACCGTTCTAGCGAAGATCAGATTGTTGTCATGCTGAACACTATGCGAAACATGCCCAGCATGACAAATCTCTTCAGAGAGCCGATTATTTTAAGTATTCCAAACCATCAATACCCGTCATTCTGCTCGTATAGCCCCGGGGCGGTATTCAATTCCGATTGTGGCACGGGATAAAGGACATACTCTATGCGAAAATCCTCCATCTGCCCCCCTTCGTCTTCCCTACTGATCCAAGACTTCATTGTTGACTCGACCAGACCTGAACGGATAAGGTCGAACCATCGCGAGCCTTCACCAATAAGCTCCCTACGTCGCTCCTCCAACAACTGTAACAACGTGACCCCCGTCAGCGGTTCCGTTAATCCCGCCCGTGCACGAATCTTATTTACCACGGCATCGACATCTGTTGCCGTGTTCCCGGCCGCTCCCTTCAGCACACATTCCGCTTTGAGCATCAGCAAATCAGTATACCGGAAAACGATAAAATTAATTGGCCAGTCCATCCTACTGGTCGTAGGCACCTTAGTCAAGTCCACAAACTTTTTAATAAAAGCGCGGTTTTCCACGACGTTGCCGTACGTATATCCACGCTGGATGCTGAATGACTTACGGACATCGATGTCTGCGTACTTCTCAAGTAGGTCACTGGAAACCGGCCGTATCGTCAGCCCTCCTTGTGTGGCAAATCCCAATGATTGGAACCACGTATCAGGAACGAGTACCCATGGAAACGTCGCTCCCACCACCGGATTGGATCCACTGGAGTATTCTATATTAAAAATAACTTCTTTATTGCGTTCGTTATTGTAATCGAAGATTGAACTATAGGTGGGCAAAAGCTCAAATGCATTGCTTGCAATGATATCATTAAACTGCTCAACAGCTAAATTCCACTCATTGCTATTCAACCCAGCACCATCCACGTTCAAGTCTGGTCCAGAACGGGTCATATAGACCAGTCCTAGTAACATTTTTGCTGCGTACACATTTGCCCGTCCCCTGTCGGCCGGAGCATATTCGCTGGGAGCTGGCAAATAGTCAATTGCCGTCGTGAGATCCTGAATAATGAAATTATAAACATCGATTACGGAGCTACGGGGAATCGTCTTAGCTTCGCTAGCAGAAACGACGCGATCGATTATTGGCACTTTACCGAAGTAACGTAGTAAATCAAAATAAAAGAACGCTCGTAAAAAGCGAACTTGTCCTTCCAGATGCCGTCGTAGGTTTGGATCACTAATGACAGACTCTCCTTTACTCGCGAGCTGATCCAAATAATTATTGGCTCGAAAAATACCAGTAAAGTTGCTCTGCCATGCTTCGATCACATAGGGGTTGGCGTCGATGGTTTTGTGAAAACTGTTTATTCCTTCCCAATCCCGGACCCCTCCGTCCGAGACGGCGTATAGGTTATCGGAGCGCGTCTCTGACAGGTTAAGTAAACGATCTGGGTAAGCCCGCGCTGCGCTATAGACAGCGTTTAGCCCCTGTGTAAAATCGTTTACGGTCTGAAAGTACGTCTCAGACGTTGCACTCGAAATGGGTTGCTGATTCAGGTCCATGTCGCAGGCCGTAAACAGCCCTATGCTAAATATTATACAGATTATCCTTTTCATCTTATTTATTCATTAGTGTCTTATTTTCAAAGGCATTACTCATTTGCGTTTGTATTTCTATGGTATTCATGAGCTCATGTTTCCCGGTCATGCCACCTTCGGCAGTATAAGTCTGCGGATTCCCTCGTTCATAGGTTCTAAAACGTCAGGTTTATACCGAAAGTGATCGTTTTCGGCAGGGCTAATCCACCGTAGTCGCCCGCTTCCGGATAAGTATTGCTGCCGCTAAGGTTGGTATTCGCCGATTCAGGATTCAGCCCGCCATCGTACTTGTCATGGCCCCAGAAATTTTCCAGCGTCATATAAACACGGCCAGTATTGAGACGGGATGTTCCGCCGAGCCGAAGATCTTTAAAGTTGTACCCTAACGTAACATTACGCAAGCGCCAATAGTCGGAAGAATAGAGCCAATCTGTATTTTTTATGCGTCCAAATGTAGAGTAAGCTTTTCCCACGCGGCCGTCACCTGGATCCTCCGCCGACCGCCAACGATCGCGATAGAAGCCCAGCGCGTTGTCGCTAGACCCTTGTCCTGTCCTTCCTAATGCCCTCCCTAATAAAGAATATAGGTGTCCGCCTTGTTGCCCTTGAAATAGAAAACTAATGTCAAAATTCTTATATCGAACATCATTGGTGATACCCCAAACGTAATCCGGATTAGGGTGACCGACAATGACTCGGTCGTCACCGTCTATAACGCCATCTCCATTGGCATCAACATAACGCGGGTCTCCCGCCCGCTGGCTGCCGTACAGTGGAGCGCCATTGTCAATATCCTGTTGGCTGAGTATTCCGTCCTGTCGCACCACAAAGATGCTATACATCGGTTCGCCCACGCGGAGGATACTGTGCTCAATATCAAACGAGGACGGAATCAGTAGCTGTTGCTGATCGCCGACCAGTTTTGTCACCCTATTTGTATTATGACTGATATTCAGCGACGTAGACCAGGTTAAGTCGCCCCGCTGTATGTTTCTTGATGTCAATTCAAAATCCCAGCCACGACTCTTGACCTCTCCAGCGTTATCTAAAAAAGAGGAAAAACCGGTAGCATACATCGCCGGAACATTCAACAACAGGTTACTGCTTGTTCTGGTGTACCAGTCAAATGACCCTGATAACCTGGCACCAAAGAATGCAAAGTCCAGCCCCAGGTCGTATGTTCTCGATTTTTCCCAGGTTATATCCGGGTTAATAATATTACTTGGAGCTTGCCCTGGCGCTGACGCCCCATTCCACGAATAATTATAAAAGCCCAAGGTTGCTATTCCGCTATAATCGCCGATATTGTTGTTTCCAGACTCTCCGTAGCTTCCCCGAATCTTCAGGTCTTGGATCACATCCGACCCTTGGAGGAAGGACTCTTCGGATAAGCGCCAACCTAGCGATAATGAAGGGAACCATCCCCATTTCGTGTTCGTACCGAAACGGGAAGAGCCATCGCGCCGTAAGCTAGCCGAGAGCAAATATCGATTATCGTAAGCGTACTGAACCCGACCGAAATAAGACAGCATCAGATTTTTTGTAGCGTTCGTCGATGATATAGTGGCGACCGCTGCATTCAGCGTCTTTATTGTGCTGTTGGTGTATCCTCCCTGGGAGTTCATGGATGTGGTTTCCAACCTGTCGTAGTTATAAGCGTGCCCCAACAATGCCTGTACGCTGTGTTTCGCTAATTCTAAGTTATAGTTTAATGTGTTCTCATTCACAAAAGTCTGCTTTCTATACGTGTTATTTGCTCCATAGGTAGCTTGGTTAGGGTTATTGACACGGTTCGCCAACGTACCGGCAACGGTATATGGGATAAAGCTGAAACCTTGACGATCGGCATGATCGAAGTTGACAGTGGTTTTAAAGATCAAGTTATCTAAGATGTTGTATTGTCCATACATGGTTGCCAATACCCGCGCGATTTTATTCTCCCCGACATAATTGGTTAGCTTCGCTATCGGATCATTGGTCGAGGTGCTCCATGGGTATCGTTCGTTCTCAAAAACATTAACCGTGCCCGGAGCATGATCCTGAACAGGCGTCATTGAGTAGATCTGATGCATGATATTATCCTTCCCTTCCACTCCGGGGTCGTTCATGATAGAATACGTCGGAGCCAGATTTATACCCAATGAAACTTTTTTACTCGCCTTTACATCAACATTCGCCCGTAATGCATAGTTCTTATAATCGAGTCCTTTCACAATCCCCTTCTGATCCATGTAGTTGCCCGAGATATAATAATTAACAAAGTCGGTACCACCTGATGCCGCCAGTTGGTAATTTTGAACAAGCCCCCTGCGATATGCTTCGTCCTGCCAATTGATAAGGTGTAGCCCGGGCTGGCCATCCTGCAACCAGCGCTCGTCATACATGTAGGACGTATTGTAGGTTCCCGGCGACAGGCCAAGAATCGTCCGGCGCTCCTCCATACTCTGGGAGGCGGATCTTCCCGAACCAGAAGCCTCCCATTGCGCATCGATCATTTCTACTGCCCGATCAATCCATTCGTGTCCATCCAGCATATCCAGTTTTTTGTAAGCTTCCGAGGCCCCTAGATAGGTATTGAAGGAAATTTTCGGTTGGCCAGACTTTCCGCGCTTCGTCGTGATCAATACCACACCATTGGCGGCACGGGAACCATAGATAGCCGCCGCCGAGGCATCTTTCAGCACTTCGATAGATTCAATATCATTCGGATTGATATTATCCAAAGGGTTTCCGGAAGCATAATTACCGGACCCATTTGGTGCTGCTGTTGCTAACGGAAAGCCATCGATAACATACAGCGGCTCGCTGCCAGCAGTTATAGAGCCGGAACCTCGCACCTGTACACTAAGCCCTTTTCCTGGAACTCCGGTCGTTTGCTTCACGCGAACGCCCGACATCTGTCCGACTAACGCTTGGTCTACCCTGGCCATCGGCCGCTCTTCCAATCCCTCGGCATTAAACTTGGAAACAGGTGCTATCAAATTTGAACGGCGCTGGGAACCATATCCTATCACGACCACCTCGTCTAATAGCTCGTCTTTTCCCCGTAGCGTAACCACGAGGGGTTGTAAGCTATTCAGGGTTATCCGTTGGGGTTCATATTCCACAGAGGAAATTAATAAGGTTTCGCCGATGCTCACCGGCAAAGAAAACTCTCCATTCATATCCGAGGAAGCTGACCGTTGCCCGTCGCCTTCCACTTTAATAGAGACACCTGCAACAGGCTTTTGAGATTCATCCTGTACTTTTCCTTTAATAGACTGCTGTCCGAATGCCGACGAGCCGAAAGCAAACAAACAGGCTAATAGGCAATTTAACCAGATTTTTGTTCTCATAGATTTATAAATTAGTTACTCAATTAGATTTATAGGGCTATTGGCAACGAATGTAATTACTGAAAGCAAAACAACTGTCATGCGCTTTCATGCACAGCGGTCTAACGCCACAACCTCGGGATTTTACGCTCTCCGTCGACTATTTTGTGTAACAAAACCATATAAAAACGACCGACTAAGAAAGACGGTCGTTTTCGGTTTACGGCGAGAATGTTTTTGGTTTTCCAGCCCCTAGGTATCTCCTCTTTAATACGAAAGCAGCCGGACCGGTCCCTTCAGCCCACTGTCCATGATTGCCCACCCGCTGGCATCAAAGTCTTTGTAGTCGATATTAACAAAGTTGATTTCGTGGTAGTTACGCCAAGGCACTTTTCTGCGGTCCAGATCGCGGATTCGGTTCGCCATTAGGTTGGCAACTTCAATCCGTATCTCGTTGTCGCCATCTTTTAACCATCTTCCTATCTCCAGCTGAAAGGGGTTTGCCCAGACAATACCTGCCCGTTGGCCATTCACATATACGCAGGCACTTTCTGCTACAGCTCCCAATTGTAAAAGGTATGCCTTCGTGTCGTCCTTGGCGATCCGCACAGTCGTCTCGTAAATACCGGTTCCGGAGAATATATCAGCAACTGGATCGTTCCAAGCTGTCCAGAAGTCAGGCTTATCAAGTAAGCGGGAGCGCGGTAAACGAGGTCCCCCCGCTGGGAAGCTTACCCGCCAAGGGCCCGCAAGCATTTGGCCCTCCTGAAGGCTGTCTACGTAGCGATAAGGCAGTGCCGACTGCTGCCCACGCGCAACTTTAATGATCCACGCGTAGCCGGCTGGTATTTGGATCCGCACGGAACCGCTGTCGCTCTGTAGTCCGAATGTCTGGCCGGTCTGTGGATCCAGCAGCGTATACGTGTGTCCCGAAGCATTCAACCACACCTTCTCATCGATGATTTCAGCAGTATGGTTGACAAGGTAATAGTAGGTGGCATCGCCGGCCTTCCGCCGGGTGAATTTCAGCCCCGCCCGTACTAAACGCTCCGCAAGAATCTGCTCTGTCTCCAGTGCCGACAAGATATCGGCTGTCAAATACATTTTCCCCTTCCCGTAACGGACATATTGGTTATTATCATCACTTTCGAAGCCGGCCTTTTCAAACAGGTTCCGCAGCAGTTCACGCCGGCCGCTCACGTCTACCATGCCGGGCACATCCTCAGGTATTGCCTCCCAAAACACAGTTGCTCCTTCTTCCACCAACTGCAATAGATGGGACAGCGTCTTTTCCGAAAAGTACCTACAAGCAGGTACATACAAGGCTCTATACGGGGCGGCATGCGCTGAAGTCACTAGCTGGCCGTCCCTTACCCCTGTACCGCTCAGGATGGCGTCTGTCACAAAATCAAAGCTATAACCTGCGCGCTGTAAATAAACACTCTGTTTATAAAACGCCGTCGGATGAAGCCATTTATCGACATGATGTACACTCAGTTGCTTAAATGCCCCATCGGTATCGTGCCATATATCGTAAATCGGCCAATAAACCAGCAGTTCATTATCAGGCCCTGCCGTCTGCAAAATAGACTGCACCCGTGTAACATAATTGTTCAGCCCTGAGAGATGGGGCCAGAATGAATTGTTGGTCGTGAAATTGACAGATGCGTAAAACAACCACCCGGGGTACGGTACATCTGCAGGAGAATAGGTAGTTCCATGATAAAATACATGGTTCACGCCCGCCAGAAACAGTTGTTCTACCTCAGGCTTTGCCTGCGATAAAGATGATTTAAAATGTTCCGTCAGCCAGGTAAACGTTTCGGACGACGTGTATTTCTTCCCACTGGTATGTGTGGCGGATGAAGCGAATTTAAACATCATCGGATCGGGATCCACATTGCGCACATCCGCGCTATCTCTGCGCAGGTTTGGAATACCAAACAAGCTGGATCCAAACGTTTCACACTCTGCAATATCTGTACTCGCGTATAAATCAATGAGATTGCCTGGCGACCCATGAGCCTGATTTCGAGACATGGCCCCATACTTACGTGCGAACCCGGTAAATGGGCGAAGAAAGTTTTGTTGCAGAACCGCGCTTACTACTTCTCTATAGTCTGATTTAATACGGGACTCTTTATCTTTGTTACCGCTTTTGCCCGCAAAGTCCAGGAGGTGGTCTTGTAGTCTATATCCTTTCTTACGTTCAAATATTGTTAAGAAGTCGTCCGTCCAATTTGCGCCGTAGACCTCATAGCTGTCGTTAAAGAACGAACGGATCTGGACAGACCTCCCTTGAAACGCATGCTGAAACCGGGAAAGGTAATGCTGTACGGAACGTGCACCGAGGTGATCCAACGTGAATCCCTCTCCGCCGGGAGCTGCTCTTTTAACCTTCTGTCGCGTCCGCCCCGTAAAAAGCGCCACGACACGTACCTCTTCGGGGGCCGTCCACGACGTGCCGCGGGGCGCATCCAGGTAGTTGTCCAGATCAATTTCTTCTCCGTTTGCTTTGAAAGCGCGTAGCGCCTGCAGTTTGCTGTAGCTTTGTTTCGCATCGCTAACCGTTAACGGAAAACCGAGCACCTCCCCCTTCCGCAGTAGAATCTCGTCCAGGAAAAATTTTGTCGCTGCGTATTCCTCGTCCACCTGAGGACCTCCAAATGGCCAGCCGGTCCCTAAGTTCATATCGACCCCCATCCCTAATCCATTGGCCCGCTCGACGGTGAACGAAAGCATATCCATCCACTCAGGCGACAGAAACGAAATATACCGGTGTTCATATCCTTTGGCTCCATAAATCGGCGTTATCTCGACACCGCCGAAACCGGCCGACTCAAACAATGTAAGTTCGCGTTGTATGTTTGCTTTGTCTACTGCCGAGCCTAGCCACCACCATCGCGTCCAAGGCTTCATTTCTTTGGTTACTTCCGGCCAAGGTCCCTGCGCCCACAGGGAGGTCTGGATCAACAGACAATACAAAGTAATCCAATATCTTCTCTTTAAAATATTCTTCATATCTGTCCCCCGGTCAATTAGTCTAAGTGAAATACCTGCGTCAACGGAGTCGAAACAGGTGAATAATCAGGATTTGTTTCCATAATATCAGCCATATATTTCCACCACCGCTGGACGACTTCCGTTTTACCGAGCTCTTGTGAAGAGCTGTCGGTAAGTCGTTGCACCGCAAATAGCGTATCAGATTCCCCATCCAAAAATATCGTATAATCGGAGATACCACTCTCCTTTAACAGTGCAACAAGCTCAGGCCAAATAGCCTGGTGCCGTCTTTCGTACTCGGCTTTCATACCCGGCTTCAATTTCATTTTAAAAGCAATCTTCTGCATGTTATTGTTTTTTTATTTCCAGACCGTTACTCCTCCTTAGGATGCAGTCTTGAATGGATGTCAATTTCTATGATACTCAATGTTCCCCGTGCATTCGCATCGTCGCGGGCGACGCCGTCATCCAGTTTCTTCCCTCCAATCTCTGCATGCAGGTTTTCTGCGGCGACATAGGAAGAATCTTTCAACTGTACTTTTACGCGACGTCCCCGTGTACGCGGCACAGTTATCGTGTAGTATCCTAACGTCGTCTCCGTCTCACCGTCAAAATCCAGCTTATCATCGATAAAGATCTGGAGTGGATATGCTCTCGACCTAAAGTTATTCAACTTAACGTCAATCTCGTCGATATCCGATACCTTTTCTAACGTATATTCAATCCACGCCGTTGATCGACGTCCGTCGTTCACCCAGTCTGACAGTTCATTATCATCAAACGAGGCGGAAGCCCGGTGTTCGTTGGCACCTGCACGCGCCCCGGCAATGAGGAGACTTCGTCGGGTCCATTGTAAAGGACGCTTATTTATCCCTTCTCCCCGTTGCATATTGGATGGCAAACCAGCCGCTGCATGTTTGATAAAGAGCCCCGATTTGTCGTCCACCGGACTGACCCCGAAGGATAAGCTATCCCCAAGCAACCCGTTGGCCTGCGCCCTCACCACAACGTGGCCGCCGCGGCCGTATTGCGTGCGCAACAGTACACGGTTCACCCCGCCCTCTACCGGAAGCGACTCGGCAAGAATATAGTTATTGGGGCCCTGTGCAATTCCTCCACGCCAGTCCATGGGCCCCTCCCACGCAAAATCGACCATGTTGGTCGCCGTCGGGCACCGGCGGCCCTCTTTATCCTGTACTTCCACCTCGACAAGCACCATATCGTTGCCATCAGCAAAAATCCCGTTTTCACCGTGCACAGCCTTCAATTTCAACTGATAAGGTTCGCCGGTCGTCTGCATTTTTTTCTCGTTCAGCAGTTCACCTTCCGCATTGTAGGATCGGGCAACAATTTCGCCTTTTTCGAACAATACCTGAGGAAATGTGAATAGAAATTGATAAGAGCGCTGCCCGAAACCCTGACTTCGTCCGTTCACGAATAGCTCGACCCGCTCACCGCCACTTATTACGTATACATCTTTTTGCAATCCGTCGTTATAGTTCCAGTGGCCAACAATGTGAAGGCCTTTTGGATCCGCGTCAACCCACCCGTCCCACATGACCTGATGAGCGAAATAGGCATCTTTCGGAATCCGCATTGCATCTACCTCTCCGCTCCTGCGGTAGTTTTCCTTTCCCCGGTAATGCGTGTTGGAGTCAGAAAAGATAATATTGACACCTCCCGAGCTGACCCGCCGTCCCGTTCCAGGTCTCACTTTCCAATACTCCCACCACCGTCTGACAGCCTCTAAAGCATGTTGATCCTGATTCCTATTGTAGTCGCTGGCGTCGTTACCTTTGTAAGGCGGCCCTTCTCCTTCTCTATGAAATGGGTAGGTAAACTCGTCCCAATACTTTCGCAGACCTTCGTCCCGCATATACTCCGTTGCTATCATGGGATGCTTAGCACTCTTGTTAATATATAACATCTCCCCACCATACTCCGCCAGCTTACTATCCAGCATCTCCCGCGACCCGATAGCACGTCCGCCGTGCGGATCGAATCGATCTCTGATAGCTTTCATCTCGGCCATATGCTCTTCCGAGATGGATTCGTTTCCACTTTCATAAAATAAGACGCTTGGACTATTCCGATAATAGATGATCGCATCTCGCATCAGCTCTTTCCGCTGCTCCCATCGGCGCCCTTCGACATCTTTCTCGGCATCTCCCGCGGGAAGCATCTGCAGCAATCCCACCCGGTCACAGGACTCTACATCCTGGCGCCAAGGCGTGACGTGCATCCACCGCACGAGATTGGCATTGCTCTCCACCATCATGCGGTTACTGAAGTCGCTCAACCAAGGCGGTACAGACAGCCCTACAGCAGGCCACTCGTTGCTGGTGCGCTGTGCATACCCTTTCATCATCAATACCTGATCATTCAGGAAAACCATTCCCTGCTTAAATGCTGTCTTCCGAAAGCCGGTTTTGGTGTGGACAACGTCTACATCGGCCCCGCTTACCCGTAATGTCGATGTAACCGTATACAGGTAGCCGTAGCCCCAGTTCCAGAAGTTTACCCCAGTAAGCGGCGATTGAGCGGACAGTATTTTACGTCCGCCGGCCTCAATCGAAAAAGGTACAGCAAACGACCTGACCTGCCGGCCGGACATATCCCTTACGTCGACAAGGAACGTTCCATCCTTTGCTTCGTCTGTTTCATTTCTTATTTCTGACTCGACATGCAGCTCCAGGCGCTTCCCCGCAACATCTATCTTTTTCGCATAAACATAGGTTCCCGTAGTCCCTAAGTTCGAATATAACGGAAGCGTCTGATAAAGCTTTCCTGTAAAGTGTATCCATACGTTCTTTGGGATACCGCCGTAATTCGCATTAAAATTTTTATCATTCCACTGGAAGGTGCTGTTGCTCACCTTCTCCCGGTATGTCCAACTGTTGTCTGTTCGGACAGCTACAGTGTTTTCCCCAGAGCGGAGCACGACATCAGAAATATCAAGTCCCACGGCCATAACGCCATTTTCGTGCGTGCCGACCAACTTTCCATTGACATAAAATTCTGCGCCCATCCGTACCCCTTCAAATTCAAGGAATACCTTATCGGACGGCACATCCTTCGGTACCGAAAACTTCTTACGGTACCATACGATGGCTGTGCTATGTTCGTGAATGGGTTTTGCAAACGCTTCGTCTTCGTTCCACGCCCGCGGCAACGTTGTGTTCCTCCAGGCCGTATCATCGAAGTTAGCCTGTTCCGCTCCCGGCACATCTCCAATATGATAGCGCCACTCCGCGTTGAAACTAAAAGTCTGCCGCGGTTGCGCCGTTCCTAGACAACACCACAACGAAAACAACACGAAGGATAGAACTTTCTTTTTCATGCGTTAATAATTTACTACAATCACTGTCCCAGGTGTCGTTACGTTCAACATTAAATGCTGTGGAAGAGCCTACTTCAGCAGCTTATAGTATTCGCTTCCGGCCAGCAGGAAACATCCCAAACCATAATCCTCAAAATCAGGCACACTGGCAAAACGTACCGGCTGCCCATCTTTAGGTTCTTTACCTGTCCCCTGCATGTAGCCCAAAAAGCCCGATGGATGTACTGCTTCGTTGACCATTGCCGACCAAGCCTTGTCTACAGCCGGCCTATAGATTGTGGCGTCCAATATACCCTTATTGATACCCCAGGCCATGCCATAGGCAAACAATGCCGTTCCAGAGGTCTCGCGCCCACCGAAATGTCCGGGGTCATGCAGGCTCACATTCCAGAAACCGTCAGAGCGCTGTACGGCAAGGACGCCTTCCATCAGATTTTTGTAGTCCTCTAGGTATTCCGTCCGGTGTTTCTCGGTTTCCGGCAGAATGTCAAGAACACGTACCAGCGCGGCTACTACCCATCCATTTCCGCGCGACCAATAGCAATCCTCCCCATTTGGCTCTTTATATGGAGGCACAAAGTCTTTATCGCGCCACCAAAGTTTATCCTCCGGATTATAAAGGCCTCCGCCTTCAACTGCTTTAGTATGTGTATACATTTTATACATATAATCGAAATACCTTTCGTCGTTCAACATCACACCTAATTTTGCGAACACCGGCATAGCCATCTGGATGGCGTCAATCCATGTCCAGTCGTCTACTTTACCTGAACGGATGATATAATCTATATTCTGCTTAATAGCCGCCATGCGCTCCGGCTGGGGATCCATCTCGTAAAGATCAAGGTAAATCTGACCGCATGCCTGGTCGTCTGCATTTCGCGTTTCCACTCCATTACGCATACTCCATTTATGTTGCGTGCCCCAATCGACTGCATAATCGTAATACCGCTTGTCGGGATCAATCTGGTATAAAGCCATCAATCCTTCGTAATATACGGCACGCGTCCATATATTGCTTGGCCGCCACCTGTTCGTGTAAATCGGCTTCCCTGTGTCCGGCCACTTCTGCATAAAATAAGCATTGGTACTACGTAGTACGGTTAGCACCTGTTCAGGCGTCGTTTTCGTTGCTTTATAAGACGCTCGCTGCGATACACAGGCTCCCAGCGCCAGTGTCAACACTAAAAAGAAGATTTTATTTTTAATTCTAATCATATTCGCTATCACTTTTGGTTACCTGTTGTCCACCTACGCCGATGTCTTCGCATCGCCTTATCGCGCAAGCACTTCTATACGATAAACGGCACCGTGTCGGTCCATCATGGCCCTGACACTCAACCTGCCTTTTTACACATTCACGGATCATCTATCGACGCTATCCGGTTTATAAGGTTCATCTGCTATAATAGCATATATGGGGTAGGCCGGCAACCTGTAGTATCCTGTGATGCGGCAATATCGCTGCCCAGAGAGTACCCAAGGCCTGTTCATCGCTATAACGTTACTGTTACAATTTCGATCGCTTCTTATCAAGCACTTCATAGGGAATGACACCGACACGCGCTGCCCACGACGCATAAATAGCAGACAGCTCTTCGACGATCTCCGGATACGTCGCACTGATGTCGTGTGACTCCGCCCGGTCGGTCAAGAGGTCGAATAAACACCATCGGTTAACGGGATATTCGGAGACTAGCTTCCACCGCCCCTTGCGGACGGCCCTATTCCCCTCGTGTTCAAAACAGATTGCACGTTCCTCAACGGCGTGATGGTCCTGCCAAATGTGCTGTAGCGGTATACCTTCCATAGGTTGGATAGGCTGCCCGCCGTAATCTTTCGGATAGATGGCGCCTGCCCATTGCACTATGGAAGGCATAAGGTCAATGAGATGGGCAGGGGTGTGAACCTGCCGCCTGCTGGGTATAAAACTGGGCCCATAGGCAATAAAAGGCGTGGCATTACCGCCCTCAAACGCCCAGTGCTTATACTTCCGGAACGGCGTATTACTGACGGCTGCTCCTTCCTTACCGTAGGATGTGAACGACCGTGGGTTGCCCGCCGGCAGATCATTGGCCGCTAAAATTTCGTCGGTAAAGCCGGTACCGGTGATCGTTTCGTGGCTCGCGCCGTTGTCAGACAGGAAAAGAAAAATCGTATTTTCCCATGCCCCCTCCTGTTGGAGGCATTTCACTAAGCGTCCGACATTCTGGTCTATTGCATCCACCATCGCAGCATACACGGCCATACGCTCGTCCCATTGTGTTTTTTGATCATCGGTACAGGATGCCCAGTCGACAATCGTGGCGTCGTGAGGAGGAAGCTTGGTCGACGACGGAAAAAGCCCGAGCAACTTTTGCCGTTCGAACCGGCGTTCTCTAATTTTATCCCAGCCGTCCATATAAGCGCCCTTGTATTTGGCAATATCCTGCGGTTTGGCATGCAGGGGCCAATGCGGTGCCTGGAAGGCCAGGTAAACAAAAAAAGGATCCTGCCTACGGGTATTTAGATGTTGTCTGATAAAAGTTATCGCATGGTCGGTATAGGCATCGGTACTGTAATAGTCTGCCGGAGTAGAAACCGCATCATTATCCAGCGCGATAGTAAGCTGTTGGGACGGGCGATATGGCCGGTTTTCGAAGTAGCTGTTGGCTCCGTCGATCAACCCATAGTAACGGTCAAACCCACGTTGGAGGGGCCAATTGTCGCGCTCTTGCCCCACATGCCATTTCCCGGCCATATATGTTCCGTACCCGGCCTGCCGAAGAACCTCCGCCAACGTCACCGAACTGCGATTCAGATACCCTTGATAGGCCGGATACGGCCGCTTATTCATCATGTCGCCAATACCCGCCTGATGCGGGTAGACACCGGTCAGCAACGACGCTCTGGATGGACAACAGCGGGATGCATTATAAAAGTTTGTCATCATAACGCCTTCCCGGGCCATGCTGTCTAAATTGGGCGTCTGGATCTCAGAACCAAAACATCCTAAATCAGCATACCCCATATCGTCCGCTAAAACGACAATGATATTCGGCCGCCGGTTCGTCTGCGCGCAAACAGTCCACACCGTAATCTGCAGCAGGAAAACACAGATAAACTTCATAGAACACATATTAAACTTCATCGAATGCCCGTTGTACAAAACCGCCTGAGACCCGATTCCGGGTTGCCTGCCAAAAAGCGGGCAACTAAAGAGGCATTCAACCCGGCCCCTTCACGGGTGGTGTGCGTATGGTCTTTTGCCTCAAAAAAACGGTCGTTCACAAAATTCTTTCCCCGTTCCTCGTAGGCGGCAATGATCATATCCTGCAGTGGAATAAAAAAGGCGCCGGACTGTTTGGCTGCTTCTTCCGCCCACGTACTATAATCCGACCTCCGCACCTTATCTCCTTCCCATGCATTACGGGGTATCGGCGAACAGATAATGGCATAGGCTCCTTTGTCCTGTATGTTTTTTACGAAGCGCCTAAGGTAGAAACCGTAACTATATACAATTTCCCGTTGCTTCAGCAGGGGGTTGTCCACCTCATTAAACTCGTCGCCATTTCCCCGGATGCTTCCCCTTGCCCGTAATGTATCGACAATAGGACTCGCATCGTTGTGCCCGAACTGCATAATCACAAAATCTCCAGCGCGAATGCTGTCCAAAACAGGCTGCCAAAGCTTAGGGTCATTATAAAACGTGCGTGAGCTCGTTCCTCCTAGAGCTTTGTTTCTGACGTTGATTTTAGCCGTATCCATATGCAGGTGAAGGAAACTCCCCCACCCCCACTGGCCATTGGATCCGTCGCCACGACCGTTCTTTACCGTGGAATCTCCTATAATGTACAAAGTGGGTTTATCGTTCTTGGCGATAAACGCCGTAACGAGCGTAGCTAGACAAATCAGCAGCCCCACATAGAATAAACGCATCATCATTTTACTTCGTTTTTGTTCCTTTTGACATATTTCGACATAACGCTGTCAGCATCTTCCAGTATCACAAGCTTGTTGGGAGTCATGGACGTTTCCTGTATTTCGCCAACGGATGTTGGATAGCCTGTAGACCTTCGACAACGGAAGCTGCATTCACCCACGCCCCCGCTTTGTTTGTATGTGTATGATCGCCCGGGAAGTATTTCTCCTTAACCGCATCCGGCCCCAATTGTTCATATTTTGCGGCAGTGATCTCGTTCAAGTCTACGAACGGAACACCTTCCTCCTCGGCGATCTGCCTTGCCCATAGCCCAAAATCCATATCCGCTCTTTTAACCCGTCCCTCCTGGTCCCATTGGTTTCGCGGAATCATAGACAAGATGATAGGCATCGCCCCTTTACGTCGGGCCTGACGTACAAAACGCCTTAAGTTCTCCCCATATGTATAGACCGTTTCGGTCCTCCCGTTGCCCCAGTCCAGCACAACGGAATCCTTCCCAATTCCGCGTAGCACCCCTCTATATCCTTGTTTCGTGGTATCGGGCCGGCTTCCCTCATTATGTCCAAACTGAATCAATAGGTAATCACCCGGCTTCAGCAGCGAGTCAACCTTATCCCATCGTCCTTCTTTTTGAAATGTCCGTGTACTACGTCCAGCCATTGCGTGGTTGGCAATAGTAATCTGAGCTGTATCTAAAAATTCCGGGAGAAGCGATCCCCATCCCCAGTACTCCTGATCAGTATTGCGCACGGTAGAGTCGCCAATAATATAGATAGTAGGTTTTCGCTGCTGGCCAAACGACCATAGTAAAATGCCCAGTAACAATATGACCTGTATTTTTAACATGTGTATACGTCCTTTCTATTACGGTGTCTTCCAGCTGTTTCCCTTCGAACGAGCCCCCGGTGACGCCGTCGCTGTGGAGCCGCCGTTGCTGTACCGAACAAGCTGGACGTGTGGTTTTTGAGGCCTGTCCATTCCCGTTCCCAGGTAATAGCTTGTGTGCGGAGGTTGGTTATATCCTACATTTTGCCAGGCTATGCTTAGCCGATATTGAGGATCATGCATCAACGTATACAGCCGATGGCGCGTCGGAACTGTCGATGTGTAGATACGCAACGACTGGTTGTCCTCGGACCGCAAAATGAGCTCTTCCCTCCAGTCGCCGAGGATATCGGCGCTTAGGTTAGGCGTACTCTTCGTTCCGTTGATGGACAGCGCTCCGGATGCACGGAATATGATGCCTTCCTCATATTTCTCGATATAATTGCTGTTCAGCAATTCGCGACTCAGATCGCCGTCCCACCAGATTAAAAAATTAGCCGATTTCGGCGCTGCGCCGACCTCATCGCCTTTCATATTGTACAGCGTGGGCGATCCCAGCCACCACATATAGGCGCCACGGCGCGCCGGATCAATGTTAGCGGCTACCCCTCTTGGGACATCCTGATCTATCGCCCCCTTAAAAATAATCTCGCCGGTTTTTGCATCGCGCAACGCTACGCCTACGCCCTTACGCCCTCCTTTTAGTTCGTGAATACCGAACACCTCCAAGCCCGGCCGGTCAGGGTCGAGATCTCCAACATGTAGCGCATCACCGTGTCCCAGTCCTGTACTGTATAGCCCTTTACCATTGTCATCAACAACCATCGCTCCGAAAACAATCTCATCTTTACCGTCACCATCTACGTCCGCAACCGACAAGCTGTGATAGCCTTGGCCCGAATAGGGGTGCCTGGCTGTCTGTGTATCAAACACCCATCTTTGCTTCAACATCTTATCTTTAAAATCCCATGCTACAAGCGCCGTCCGCTCATAGTATCCTCTCGTCATCAC
>Ga0079224_100003291_pt1 | contig 20284 bp, 22 predicted proteins | sample Stecom2015_FD_80414 | JGI IMG/M metagenome (GOLD analysis project Ga0079224, IMG submission 80414) | Agricultural soil microbial communities from Utah to study Nitrogen management - Steer compost 2015 | ecosystem: Environmental > Terrestrial > Soil > Agricultural land | place: USA: Utah...
CGCTGCCTCAAGCGCTACCTCGCCCGCGAGGTCTACCAACGGGTCATGACCGATCACCACGCCCGCCAGCGACCGCAAACCCAGGCCACCACGCGAAATCTTGACCTATAGGGGCGTCAACGCTCTCGCCGAGGCGGTCAACGGCCTGTACAAGACCGAGCTGATCCGCCTCCAGGGCCCGTGGCGCACGATCGAGGAGGTCGAGCTCGCGACCCTGGAATGGGTCTGGTGGTGGAACCACCGCCGGCTCCACGGCGAACTCGACATGCGCACCCCAACCGAGGTCGAGGCCGCCTACTACGCTCACCACAACCCGCCCGAGCTGGCGACCGCCAGCCTCGGAAACCACTAGGAACGAAACCCAGGGCGGATCAGAGTCTATCAAGGCACTGAGCGAGTACCTCGGGCACGCCGACCCCGGCTTCACTCTGCGCACCTACACCCACCTGATGCCCACATCGACCGAACGGACCCGGAAGGCGATCGACTCCGTGCTGAGCCGGCCCCGCCGAGAAGGGCAGACCGATGCGGAGGGACCAACGCTCCCCTCCCCTGCACCTGCCAAGCGCCCCGCTATCCAACGCGAGCCCTCCAGCACGAACCTGCGCCGACCCCAGCCCAACACTCCCCCAGAAGCACCGGGACTGTGACACCAGATGTGTAACCAGTGTGTAACCAGCACAGCCCAGGGCAGTGTTTATGCAGGTCAGAGCGTCGTCCGCTCAGATCTACGACATCTGATTTCAGGTGTTTCAGGGACGGCCGATCAACGCCAACTGTTGACGACAACCCGCCTCTGACCTGCGGAAACGCTGCCAACGACCTTCGTGGTCGTTCGGCGGCGTTTCTCCTGGCTTTCCACTCGCTTGTTACATGAGTGGTACATGGAGCACCCTACGGACGGTCACGCCACGCGCCCATCACCGGCTGGTCCCCGCAGCTCGACGACGCGTGCGCCGGAGGCCGGTTGGGTCGGAACATGGCGCTCGATCCTGAATGCTTCGACCATGCCCGCGATGATGAAAAACGGCAGGAACATCGGGAACCAGACGAGGGCGCCGGGCCCCATCATCCAGTGCTTGAACGACAGTTCCGGGATGGAGATCCAGTGCTCACTCCATCCCGCCTCGGCCCGGTGGTCGAGCCAGATGGCGGTCGCCATGAAGCACAGCGTCGCGACAACAAGTGCTGCGATCATCCACGGACCTCGCACCTCGATGACCACCAGCATCAGCAAGCTGGCGATCGTGAGCCACGAGCCCGCGGTCGCGGGCGAGCGAGCCGCAAGGCAGGCCAACACGACGCTCGTTACGAATGCCGGCATCGAGAGCTCTCCGTGGCCGTGCAGCCACGCCTGAAGATCCGAGAGGCCACTCGTTGTAGCACCGAAGTGGGCACACAAACCTGAGGCGACGTCCAGTGGCGATCGATAACCTCCAGGTTCGTCCGCTGTTCCCGTGAATTGACCGTAGAACCAGATCGAGCAGACAGCCGGCCCGATGAGGGCAATCATTCGATTCCAGCTGACCCCGATCAGGCGCTGGGCCGCCGCGAGCCACGAGCGGGCCTCGTCAGGTGTACTCATCGTGAACTCCTTGTCTCCGAGCAGACGTGTGGAGTTACAACGTCGCAGAGACCTCCGACACTTTCGGCGTGCGTGACGACGCGCGGGTGGTTGTCACGCTCGAAGTGCAGCCGCAGATTGCACTGGGTCTTCGCGTTGGAGCGAGGCAAGTACGTCCGCGCTGGCGCTGGGTGCGGCGCCGCGCTTTCACCCTCGTGAGAACACCGGATCAAGAACGGCGGCGACGCGGCGCATCTGGTCGTCGAGGTCGGCTTCGCTGATGTCCTCGACGCCCTCCTTCCTGCGCCAGGCGGCCCACTTCGCCTGCATGTCACCGGTCGCGGCGTAGCCCGCCACCACCGACGCGATCGGCCGGAGCACCACTCGGCGGTAACGCGCAACGGCTCGAGCCGACTCCAGCAGCTGATCTTGGCCGATCTCGTGGTGCTCGGGCAGTTGAGCGATGTCGATGTAGCCGCGCCAGCGGGTGCTGGTGGTCCTTCGCTCGAGGATGGTGACGCCCTTCTCGGCGATGATCGTCTCGGGCGCGTAGCCGAACATCTCGATCGGTTCGCCGATGACGCGTTCAACACGTACCTTCCTGGGCGTGGGCACGATGGGGTCGCCAGTCGAGATGTCCCAGGCGATCGCGATCTGCTGCGCACCGAGGGTGGCGCGGACGCGCATGCGCAGACCCGGGTAGTCGGCCGTCTCGCGGATCTCCTCCACGCTCACAGATTCGAGATCGAAGTCGAGCCCGTCATCAGCTTCGATCGCGGCGACGTCATGGACGACCTGCTCGATGTGCGCTGCTGTGACGCTGGCGGACACGGCCTCGGCGTCGACGTCCTTGGTCGGCCGCCGGACGCCGTACACGCCGATCAGGATGCCGCCCTTGAGGATGAAGTCCTCCGCGTGATCCGTCTGCGCGAGCCGCGCAAGGAAGGACTCCAGACCATGGCGGATCAGGTACGCCGCGGTGGGCGTCGGCTTGCCGCTCAGACGGCCGTCTGTCCGCGCAAGCTTCTAGAGCTCGCGGAAGATCCCCTCTGCCCGGCTCACGCGAGCAGCTCCAGCGCATGGAGAAGTGGCCCCTTGGATCGCGGGATCCGTGTGGCCAAGTCCATGAGGTCGGCCGGCTTGCCACCGCGTCGCAACCATGTCCGGAGCGCATCACGTCCGAGCTCGTAGCCGAGCTCGCCGCGAAGGCGGAACGCGTCGACGATCGTTCGCTGTGGCGAATAGATCCCGATGGTCTCCTTCGTACCGGGGATCTCGATCTGCTCGCGTCCTATCTCGAAGGACTCACGCGCGAACAGATGCCAGCGGATCGCGCCCTCGGAGGCCGGGATGCGTGAGCCTCGCGGAATGGCGACGTCGAGCGCGTCCGGGATGGCGTCGGTCAGGTCATGGTAGGCGAGCGCCGAGGTCAGACAGATCGTCGCGTTGTCGCGTCGGCTCGCGGCCTCGAGCCAGTCCCAGTCGGCGGGCGGTGCATCGGTCGGCCGGTAGAGCCCGCGGGCGATACGCTCGAAGTCGCCCGCAGCGGCAGCCCGGTACAGGGCGCTTCGGGACATGCCTCGCTCAGCAGCCCTCGCAGGTCGCAGAGTCTCCACCCCACTCACCTCCTCCTGAACCGATTCGCATACAGATAACCATACCTGCATGCACTTCGTTCCGCGAACGTTGGTAGACCGCCGGGTGACTACGTCAGCGACGGGCCCGAACAAACGCGTCTCCGACCACATGGTGCGATCCTGATCCGCCATCTGAGCCGTACGCACGCGTCCGCACGGCCCCCGGAGCTCTTCTCGGGCTCCGGGGGTCTGTGCTGCGTGCCACTCGCTCGACCCGCGGTGGCCCCGGACTACGCGGCGCGCCGTTGCCGCACGACGGCCCGTTCCGAGACATCTGTCGGAGCGTCGTCGGCGGCCGTCCGCAGGAGCAGCACACCGACGACGACGAACCCGGCGTGCACGGGCATGTGGACGGCCAGCGAGACCTCGACCGTCAACATAATGACGGTCATGTCCGCCAGTGCGTGGATGACGATCAGTGGCAGGACCCAGGCGAAACGCGCCTGGTACGCGGCCAGTGCGAACCCGTACGTCGCCGAGGCGAGCACGTTGAGGGCGATGCCGTCGACCGAGCGGCCGGGCGTGGTCACGAGCAGGGAGAAGTGCTGCAACCCGAACAACGCGCCGGTCAGGACCACGGCCGGTCGGCGTGAGTACGCGCGCCGCAGCACGCCGAGTACGGCCACCCGGCTGGTCAGCTCCTCGTTCACACCGACCATCAGCAGCGTCAGGCTCCACAGCCCGAGTCCCGGCTCGCGTACCTCGGACGGTCACGCGAGCCACAGCATCGCCTCCGCGACGAACGGCACCAGCCAGAGCGCCGCAACTCGGGATCGCCACAGTGTGCGTAGACCCGCGAACCGCCACATCCTCAGTGCGGAGACCAGCACCACGGCGAAGAGCACGCAGAGCGCGTTGGTGAACAGTCCGATGTACCACCCCGAGATACCGAGCGCCGGCGCAAGCACGGAGGATCCGAGGACGATCACGCCGAACCGTGCGAGATGAATGGCGATAGCCGACAGGACGGGCTGGAGGGGCGGGGTGCTGTCACGGCGCGCGCTCACACCCGGGGCACGCTAGCGACACCGCCCCGCCTGCGGAGGCTGTTCACTCGTAGAACAGTCGCTCCGTCACCGTTCGGGCACGCCGCGCGGCCCGCAGCCACCGTTCCTCGAGGTCCAGCCGCTCCCCCGGTTCATGGCCGAGCAGCCGGGCCACCACTTCCAAGTCACTGACCTCGTGCGGCAGCACATCGGCCCGGCGGCCGCTGGCCCGGCCACTGCCGAGCACGATCGCGTCCCGGATCCCGGAGGCCAGCAACCACGCCTCGGACAACACGGCCTCATCCTCTGCCGAGACGACGTCGGCCTCCCGCAGCGCCTCGAGCGCCTCGAGCGTGCTGGTCGTGCGCAGTTCGGCCACCCGGCCCGCATGACGTAGCTGGAGCAGCTGGACGGTCCACTCGACGTCGCTCAGCCCACCCGGCCCCAACTTGACATGCCGGGTGGGGGCCACGCCCCGAGGCATCCGCTCGTCCTCCACCCGAGCCTTGATCCGGCGCAGCTCGCGCACCTGGTCGGCCGGCAGGCCGTCGGCCGGATAGCGCACCGCGGCGATCATCTCCGCGAACCGGGCGGCCAGGTCCGGATCACCCGCGACGGGTCTGGCCCGCAGGAGGGCCTGACGCTCCCACGGCTCCACCCACCGTTCGTAGTACTCGGCGTACGACGCCAGGGACCTGCTCATCGGCCCATGCCTGCCCTCGGGGCGCAGATCGGCGTCGACCGTCAGCGGCGGCTCGGGGGCGGATCCGGCCAGGAAGGACCGCGTCCGGGCCGCGACCTCGAGGGCTACTCGGGTGGCCGTCTCCTCGTCGGCACCGGCCTCCGGCTCGTGGACGAACAGCACGTCCGCGTCGGAGGCGTAGCCCATCTCCTGCCCACCGAGACGGCCCATGGCGACGATCAGGTAGCGCGACGGCGGCACGTCGAGCCCGGCCTCGGCGGTCGCGTCGGCGATCGCCACCCGCAGCGCGCCGTCGAGGGCAACGTCCGCAGCGCGCGTGATGATTCGTGCGGAGTCGGCACGGCCGGTCATGCCGAGCACCTGGCCGATCGCCGCCCGCACGAGCTCACGACGCCGGAGGAAGCGCCCGGCCAGGACCTTCTCGCCGGGATCCGTCCGGCGCCCCTGCAACGCGGCGAGCTCCTCGCGCAAGGCGTCCGCCGACCGCGGCGCCAGGTCGTCCTCCTCGTCGAGCCAGGCCACCGCCTCGGGCATGCGGCCCAGCGCGTCCGCGACGTACCGCGAGGTCGAGAGCAACGCCGCCAGTCGCCGGGGCATCTCGCCGGAGTCGCGGAGCAGTCGGAGATACCACGGGGTCCCGCCGATGAGCTCGGAGAGTTTCCGGAACGCCAGCAGGCCGGCGTCGGGAACCGGGCCCTCGGCGAGCCAGCCGAGCATCACCGGCAGCAGCTGTCGCTGGATGCTCGCGGCGCGGGAGATCCCCTCGGTCAATGCCGCGATGTGGTGAAGTGCGCCGGAGGGATCGTCGTAGCCGATGGCCGCGAGGCGTGCCCGTGCCGCCTCCGGTGCCAGGGAGACGTCGCTCGTGCTCAGGCGCGCCGTCAGGGGCAGCAGCGGCCGGTAGAAGATCTCCTCGTGCAGATGGCGCACATCGCGCCGGATCTGCCGGAGCCGCTTGGTCAGGCTCTCGGCGCCGTCGACCCCTTCCACGCCGATCGCCCGGCCGAGCCGGCGCAGGTCTGCCTCGTCGGTGGGAACGAGGTGGCTGCGGCGTAGCCGGTGCAGCTGGATCCGATGCTCGAGAACCCTGAGGAAACGGTAGTGGTGGTCGAGGAGCTCAGCATCGTCGCGCGCCACGTACTCACCGGCGGCGAGTTGCGCCAACCCTTCCAGGGTGGTGCGTGAACGGATCGAGGAGTCCGTGCGCCCGTGCACCAGTTGGAGGAGCTGGACCGTGAACTCGACGTCGCGCAGGCCGCCCGGACCGAGTTTGAGCTGCCGGTCGGCGTCCGCGGAGGGGATGTGCTGCTCGACCCGACGGCGCATCGCCTGGCTGTCCTCGACGAAACGGTTCTTCTCCACCGCACCCCAGACCATCGGGCCGACCGCGTCGCAGTACGCGGTGCCGAGTTCCCGGTCACCGGCAACCGGACGAGCCTTGAGCATGGCCTGGAACTCCCAGCCCTTCGCCCACCGTTCGCAGTACGCCACGTGGGAGGCGAGGGTGCGGACCAACGGGCCGTCCTTGCCCTCGGGCCGCAGGTTGGCATCCAGCGGCCACAGTGACGGTTCGTCCCCGACGGCGGAGACGTTCTGGGCCAGCGCCGACGCCAGGGCAGTCCCTGCCCGGACCGTCTCTTCCTCGCTCCCCCCGTCGACCGGTTCGACGACGTAGACGACGTCGACGTCCGAGATGTAGTTGAGCTCGCGGCCGCCGGTCTTGCCCATCCCGATCACGGCGAGCCGGGCCGCGGACGCCGCCTCGGGCAGATCCGCCCGGGCCACCGCCAGCGCCGCGTCCAACGTGGCAGCGACGGCGTCGGCGATGGCGGCCGCCACGGCGGGGAACGTGGCCAGCGGGTCGGCACAGGTCAGGTCCTCGGCCGCGATCTGCATCAGCCGACTCCGGTAGGCCCGCCGCAGTGCGTTGACGCCGTCCCGGCCGGCCACCGTGGCAACTGGCGCAGGAGACTCGGCGTCCGCCCCGACGGCGGCGAGCAACTCGGCACGCACGCGGTGCGCCGGCCGCCGCAGCACCGCACTACCGGCCGTCTGCCCCGCCGCACCCTCGTCGTCGTGCCCGTTCTCCTCGGTGAAGAGGGCGACCTGTGCCGGCCTGGCGACAAGCGCGTTGCCGAGCGCAGTCGACATGCCGAGCACGGCCAGCAACCGGGCCCGTGCGCCGTCCTCGGACAGCGCACGGGCCAGCAGCGGACCCTCGCCTGCCACCTCGGCCGCCTCGGCCAGACGCAGCAGCGTGAGCAGCGCGAGGTCCGGGTCCGCAGCCCGACCCAGCGAGTCCTCCAGCGGGACTCCCGGCGCCGGCGCCACGAGCCCGGCCAGCGCCGGCTCCTGGAGACGCGCCTCCGCCACCGACGCCTCGGCGAAGCCCAGGCGCCGCAGGGCCGCCGTCCGCGAGACCTGCCGGGTCATCGCGTCACAGCGTGGGGATGAACCGCTCGAGCTCGTACCGCGTCACCTGGTTCCGGTACTCCTCGAACTCGGTGCGCTTGTTCCGCAGGAAGAACTCGAACGTGTCTTCTCCGAGGGTCTCGGCGACGAGCTCAGAACTCTCCATGATCTCGATGGCCTCACGCAGCGAGGCCGGCAGGGACTTGATGCCCAGCGCGCGACGTTCGGACCGGGTCATCGCCGCGACGTCCTCGGCGGCTCCCTCGGGGAGGTCGTAGTCGCCTTCGATCCCCTTCAGCCCGGCGTTGAGCAGGACGGCGAAGGCCAGGTATGGGTTGGCCGCAGAGTCCAGCGCCCGGTACTCCACCCGTGCCGAGCCCGGCTTGTCCGGCTTGTACATCGGCACCCGCACCAACGCGGACCGGTTGTTGTGGCCCCACGAGACGTAGCTGGGTGCCTCGCCGCCGCCCCAGAGGCGCTTGTAGGAGTTCACGTGTTGGTTGCACACCGCGGTGATCTCCTTGGCGTGGGCCAGCACACCGGCGATGAACTTGCGGGCCGTGCCCGAGAGGTGGAACTCCCCGGCCGGGTCGTGGAAGGCGTTCTGGTCCCCCTCGAACAGGGACATGTGCACGTGCATGCCCGAGCCGGGGGCCTCGACCAGCGGCTTCGGCATGAACGTGGCGAGCACGTCGTGCCGGAGGCCGACCTCCTTGATCACGGTACGGAAGGTCTGGATGTTGTCGGCCATCGACAGCGCGTCCGCGTACCGCAGGTCGATCTCGTTCTGGCCCAGGCCGGCCTCATGGTGAGAGAACTCGACCGAGATACCCATCGCCTCGAGGGTCGTGATGGCGTCGCGGCGGAAGTCGTGAGCGGTGCCCCGCGCCACGTGGTCGAAGTACCCACCCGTGTCGACCGGGATCAATGGGCTGTCCGGTCCCTCGACGTCCTTGAACAGGTAGAACTCGATCTCGGGGTGGATGTAGAAGGTGAACCCGGCCTCCGCGGCCTTGTTCATCGCCCGCTTGAGCACGCTGCGCGGGTCCGATCGCGCCGGCTCGCCGTCGGGCGTGAGCACGTCGCAGAACATCCGGGCCGTGCCGTTCTCCTCGCCGCGCCAGGGCAGCACCTGGAACGTGGAGGGGTCGGGCTTGACCAACATGTCCGACTCGTAGACCCGGGAGAGCCCTTCGATCGAGGAGCCGTCGAACCCGATGCCCTCGGCGAACGCCCCCTCGAGCTCCGCCGGGGCGATGGCCACGGACTTCAGCACCCCGAGGACGTCGGTGAACCACAGCCGGATGAACCGGACGTCTCGCTCCTCGATCGCCCGGAGCACGTACTCCTGCTGCTTGTCCATCGGCGACTCCCTCGTTGTGTTGCGCTCTGCCGGCGGGTCGGGCCGGCACTGTCCCATCATGGCGCACGGCGGCGCCCTAGAGTTGATCCGTTCCGTCAGCCTGCCAGGAGGAGCGATGAGCGACACGGCCCCGGACGCCGCGAGCGAAGGAGTTCCCGTCCCGAAACGGGTCCGCGTGCACCACCTCAGGCAGGCCAAGGAGCGCGGTGAGCCCATCACGATGCTCACGGCCTACGACGCCGTCACCGCCCGCATCTTCGACGAGGCGGGTATCGACGTCTTGCTCGTCGGGGACTCCATCGGCAACGTGATGCACGGCCGGTCGACCACGATCCCGGTCACCGCCGAGGAGATGGTGCCTGCTGTGCGTGCCGTGAGCTCGGCGGTCGACCGCGCGCTGGTCGTGGCCGATCTGCCGTTCGGTTCGTACGAGGCCGACCCGCGGCAATGCTTCGAGACGGCGACCCGGATGCTTAAGGAGGCCGGCGCGCACGCGGTGAAGTTCGAGGGCGGCGCTCACCTGTCGGAGCACGTCGAGTTGCTCACCCGTTCCGGCATCCCGGTGGTCGCACATCTCGGTTTCACCCCGCAGTCGGAGAACCTCCTCGGCGGCAAGCGGGTGCAGGGCCGCACCGAGGACGCGGTCGAGCGCCTCGTCGGTGACGCCCTCGCCCTTGCCGAGGCGGGCGCCGTCGCCGTCGTGCTGGAGATGGTGCCCGCACCGGTGGCCGCTCGGGTCACCGAAGTCCTCGATATCCCCACGATCGGGATCGGGGCGGGCGCCGACGTCGACGGTCAGGTCCTCGTCTGGACGGACATGGCCGGGATGACGGCGTGGTCGCCGCGCTTCGCCCGTCAGTTCGGTCAGGTGGGCACCGAGCTCTACAACGCCACCCGCGCGTACGGGCAGGCGGTGCGGGAGCGGACCTTCCCGGGCGAGGAGCACTCGTTCGCGCAATGACCTCCCGCCGCCGCCTGCGCTCGCGCCACCCGGCTCAGGAGTCCTCGTCCTCGCGCCAGCTCTGCTCGTCCTCCACCCACGCCTCGTTGCGTTCGGCCGCACGCGCCATCGCACGGGCTGCTTCCTCCGCCGTGGAGTAGGGACCCATTCGGTTGGTCGCTCCCCGCTGCTTGCCCTCGACCACCTGGCCGCTCGTTAGGTCGTAGTAGTACTCCGGGGTCTCCTGCTCGCTCATTCGTTCCTCCCGTGCTCCGGCATAGACTCACCATCATGCTCGTCGACCGCGCGCCCCGAGGCACTCTGACGCCAGGAGCTCCGACCCCGGTCCGCACCGTCCCCGAGTCCATCCCGCGCCCCGAGTACGTCGGACGTACCGGTCCGGAACGCGTGGCCGCCCCGGACGTCAAGCCGCCCGAGGTGGTCGAACGCATCCGCCGCGCGAGCCGCGTGGCCGCGCAGGCGCTGCAGGAGATCGGCCGGAACGTCGCTCCGGGAGTGAGCACGGACGAGCTCGACCGGATCGGCCACGAGTTCCTGCTCGACCACAGTGCCTATCCCTCCACCCTCCACTACAAGGGCTTCCCGAAGTCCGTGTGTACCTCGATCAACGAGGTGATCTGCCACGGGATCCCGGACACGACGGTGCTGGCCGAGGGCGACATCGTCAACGTCGACGTCACCGCGTATCTCGACGGCGTCCACGGTGACACCAACGCCACGTTTCCCGTCGGCGAGATCGACGAGGAGTCCCGGCTGCTCGTCGAGCGGACGAAGGTGGCGATGGAGCGCGGCATCAAGGCCGTCAGACCTGGACGCCGGGTCAACGTCATCGGCCGGGTCATCGAGTCCTACGCGCGACGTTTCGGCTACGGCGTGGTGCGGGACTTCACCGGGCACGGCGTGGGCGAGGCCTTCCACTCGGGCCTGGTGATCCCGCACTACGACAGCGCCCCGCTCCACGACGACGAGATCGTCACCGGCATGGTGTTCACGGTCGAACCCATGCTGACCCTCGGCACGGCGGAGTGGGAGCAGTGGGACGACGGGTGGACCGTGGTGACCCGCGACCGTTCGCGCAGTGCCCAGTGGGAGCACACGGTCGTCGTCACCGACGACGGCGCCGAGATCCTGACCCTGCCCTGACCCCCGGACCGCCTCGAGGAGCCATGACACGTCAGCACCGGCCCGCAGTCGCCTTCGGCATCGACATCGGCGGCTCCGGAATCAAGGGAGCCCCGGTCGACCTGGGTACCGGCGAGTTCGCGGCGGACCGTTTCCGCATCGCGACGCCGGACCCGTCCACCCCCGAGGCGGTCGCCTCCGCCGTGGCGGAGCTGGTCGACCACTTCGACCTCGCCCCCGACGTCCCCGTGGGCCTGACGTTCCCCGCGCCGATCAAGCACGGCGTGGTGGCGTTCATCGCGAACCTCGACCAATCCTGGACCGGGGTGAACGTGCCCGAGCTGATGAGCGAGGCCACCGGCCGGTCGGTGATCGGGGTCAACGACGCCGACGCCGCCGGTGTCGCCGAGGCCATCTACGGCGCAGCCAAGGACGTGCCCGGCGTCGTCATCGTCACCACCTTGGGGACCGGCATCGGCTCGGGCATGCTCGTCGACGGCACGCTCGTGCCCAACACCGAGCTCGGGCATCTGGAGATCGACGGCCACGACGCCGAGTCCCAGGCCGCGTCCTCGGCCCGGGAGCGCGAGGACCTGAGCTGGAAGAAGTGGGCGAGGCGGCTGCAGCGCTACTACGAGACCGTCGAGATGCTCTTCTCCCCCGATCTCTTCGTCGTCGGTGGCGGCGTGAGCAAGCGGCACGAGAAGTTCCTGCCGCTGCTCGAGCTGAACACCCCCATCGTGCCGGCCGAGCTGCGCAACACGGCAGGCATCGTCGGCGCCGCGCATCTGGCCGCCATCGGTCACCGCTGACTCGCCGGGTCGAGGACCGCCCGCACCGGGCACCGGTCGCCCGGCTCAGGGGCCGGGCGACGGCGGGATCAGGGCACCCTCAGGGTCCGTCCCGGATGTGCGCCATGCCGGATTGCCGGACAGTGGAGACGTGACCGACGAAAGGAACCGCCCCATGTCCGACATCCCTGGCTCGATGCGCCGTTCCGGCCTGGTCCGTCCCCGCAGCGGCCGCATCCTCGGCGGCGTGTGCGCGGGTGTCGCGCACCGATTCGGCCTCAACCCGTGGGGCGTGCGGCTGCTCTGGCTGCTGATCTGCCTCATCCCGGGTCCGCAGATTGTCATCTACATCGCCCTGTGGGTGCTCATGCCCAGCGAGTGATCCGCCCGCCGCCGGCCCGCGCGGACGGCGGCGAGCCGTGCGGGGCGGATGAGTCGGCCGGTACGCCGGGTTCTGTGTCCGCGGCCGTGGCCGCGGCGGCGGTCATCCATCTAGGACGTACGTTGCCGTACGCCTCCAGCGACCTACCCGCAGACTCGGACGGGCCGTCCTCGAACGCCTGCTGTCTGGTCTTGCTCCGGGTGGGGTTTACCGAGCCGCGACGGTCACCCGCCGCGCTGGTGGTCTCTTACACCACCGTTTCACCCTTACCACCGGGCCTGGCCCGGCGGCGGTCTACTTTCTGTGGCACTGTCCCGCGGGTCACCCCGGGTGGGTGTTACCCACCACCCTGCCCTGCGGAGCCCGGACGTTCCTCGGCGCACCCGAAGGTGCGACGCGACCGCCTGGCCGACTCATCCGCGCCTCACATGATACGCGGCTCCGGCGGGCGCTCGCCTACCATCGCCGGGTGCTCGTGCTTCTCCCGCCGTCCGAGGGTAAGACCGCGCCGGCGCGTGGCGCCCCGGTCGACCTCGACCGCCTCTCCTTCCCGGCGCTCACCGCCGCCCGTGAGCGCGTGCTTGACGCGCTCGTCGAGGCGTCCGCTCGCCCGGACGCCACCGATCTGCTCCGGGTGAGCCCGGGGCTGGCCGACGAGATCCGTGCGAATGTCCGCCTGCGTTCCGCGCCGGCCGCTCCGGCGGACCGCGTGTACACGGGGGTCCTGTACGGCGCGGCCGGTCTGGCCCACCTCACCGGTACCGCGCGGCGGCGGGCCACGCAGAGCGTGCGTATCGTCTCCGCCCTCTGGGGCGCCGTGAGACCGTCCGACCGGATCCCTGCGTACCGCCTCTCGATGGGCGTCGACCTCCCCGGCCTCGGTACGAAGCTCGCCCGTTTCTGGCGCGCGCCACTCGCCGCGGCACTCGAGGAGTCCGCAGCGGGAGATGTCGTCGTCGACGGCCGGTCCGCGGCCTACGCGGCGGCGTGGAGCCCGCCGCGCACCAGTGACCACGTTCTGGTCCAGGTGGTGCGGGAGCGGCCTGACGGCGGCCGGCAGGTCGTCTCCCACCACGCCAAGCACGCACGCGGGCTGCTGACGCGCCACCTGCTGACGCGGGCGCACCCGGCCCCGCGGACGGCCGAAGGCGTGGCGGACGCGGCGCAGGGCCTGATCGGTACGCCCACGACGACGGGCGGGCACATCGCCGAGGTCGAACTGGCTGATCCCGGCGCGAGCGGGTCCCGTACCCTCACGCTCGTCGAGCGGGCCTGACTCCGCTCCGCTCAGGCGCGTCCGGACGTCTCACCGTCGTCGAGGCGCACCAGGACGTAGCCGTGCTCGTCGGAGACGAGCACCTCGTCCTCTGGGGCGGTGTCGATGGCGGAGAGCTCGCTGACCGTGAAGTCGATACTCACGCCCTCGGTGCGGTGTCCGTGCAACGCGACGACGCCGAGCCCGCCGGTGCGCGAACGCGCCTGCTCGTAGATATCCAGCAGCTCGCCGTCGATCTGACCGGCGAGCTCCTCCCGGGCCGCACGCGTGGCCTCGGTGTCGGCGTCGATCTCGGCGAAGGCGGCGTCGCGTTCAGCGGTGTGCCGCTCGACGTCGGCGGCGATGGCACGCTCCTGCGCATCGAGTTCGGCGACCCGGGACTCGGCCTCCTCCAGACGCTCCATCACCTCGAGCTGGGTCTCCTCGAGCACCCTCTGCCGCTCGGCGAGCTGCTGGAGCTCGTTCTGCAGCGCGACCAGTTCGCGCGAGAGGCCCTTGCCGGAGTCCAGCGTGGCCTGGTGCCGAGCAGCCCGGCTACGGACCTGCTCGACGTCCGCCTCGGCCCGGGCGAGCTCGCGGCGGGTGTCGGCCGCAACCGTCTGCGCCTCGACCTGGGCCCGGTGGACGTCCTCGCCCCGGCCCGCGAGCTCGTCCAGGGTGGCGAGCACCGGCAGGGTGCGGCGCTGATGCGCCAGCTTGGCCAGTTTGGTGTCCAGGGCCTGCAGATCCAGCAGCTTGCGTTGCTCGGCCTTGGGGGCGGTGGTCACGTAGGAGCTCCTTCCAGCACGATGTCCCACGGATCGGTCACCCGGGTCGAGACGTGCGTGTCCAACCTAACGCCCCGGGCGTGGGCGGCAGACCGCAACAGCTCGGCGGCGCGTGGCAACCAGGGCCACTCGCTCGCCCAGTGGGTCGCGTCGATCAGGTAGGGACGTCCGCCCGCGAGATGCTCCGAGGCGGGATGGTGCCGGAGGTCCGCGGTGAGGTAGACGTCGGCGCCCAAGGCTCGCACCCGGCTCAGCAGCGAGTCCCCCGCGCCACCGCACACGGCGACCGTGGAGACCTCGGCGTCCAGGTCACCGCCGACGCGGATGCCCTGCGGCGTCCGGGGAAGCGCCTGTGCCACCCGCGACGCGAACTGCCGCAACGTGGTCGGCTCCGGCAGCCGGCCGATGCGCCCGGTCCCGGTGGTGGCGCCCGGGTCGGCCTGGGCGAGCAGCGAGTAGGCCGGCTCCTCGTACGGGTGCGCCTGGCGCAGGGCGTCGATCACGGCCCGGCGCCGCCCACGCGGGAGCACCATCTCGAGTCGGTCCTCGCTCACCTCCTCGATGTGCCCGACCGCGCCGACGGTGGGATTCGCACCGTCGAGAGGCCGGAATGTCCCGGTACCCGGCGAGACGAACGCGGCACGTTCATAGTCGCCAAGTCGCCCGGCTCCCGCGGCCGCCAATGCGTCCAGGACGGCTGTGGTCGATGCGCGCGGCACGAACGTCACGAGGGTGTCGAGGCCGTCGGCGGGCAGCGGAACGATCGGCCGGCTCTCCACCACCCCGACGGTGTCGGCGAGGGCCTGGGCGACACCGTCGGCTGCGGCATCGGCGTTGGTGTGCGCGGTGTACAGGGCGCTTCCGCCGCGGACCAGGGAGTGCACCACACGACCTTTGGGGTCGGTCGCGGCCACCGATGAGGTCCCACGCAGATACAGCGGGTGGTGGGTCAGCAGCAGGTCCGCGCCACGCTCGAGGGCCTCCTGCGCAGTCTCCTCGGTCGGATCCACGGCGAGCAGAACGCTGCGGACGGGCTGCTCGGGGTCACCCGCCACGAGCCCGACGGCGTCCCATGACTCGGCAGTCCCGGGTGGATAGTTCTCGTCGAGCACGGCGACGACGTCGGCCAGGCGAAGCTCGGTCATGCTCGCCGAGCCTAGTGGCCGAGTACGAGTGGTTCCCTATGCTGTGCCCGTGCTACGGCCTGCCATCCGTTTCGTCGACCGGCATCCCGTCGCCGCGCTCGGCGGGACCGCACTCGCGGTCGTCGTCCTGGTCGTGCTCGTCGCCTGGGCGAGCGGGCCCGCCACGGCGGCCCACGCCGGGATCGAGGACCTCGCGCCGGGCGAGCCGCACACCAACGAGGAGATGACGATGCGCGTGACCGGCGCGCAGACCGCCCGCACTGTCCCGGGCTACCTCCCGGACAGTGAGGACGCGGAGTTGCTGGCCGTGGACATGACGATCGAGAACCGCACGGATGCACCGATCGTCTCCGCCGGGAACGTCGTCTCGGCCCAGATCGACGGACAGGCGTATCTCGACTACGGATTCGTCAGCCCCGACGGCACCGCGCACGAGGCGTTCCAGCCCGGCCTGGCACAGGAGGTTCGACTCGTCTTCGAACTGCCCCCGGGCACCGCGGCACCGGGACAGGACGTCAGCGTGGGCCTGTGGGACCGTGAACTCGTCGAGGAGCAGGGCTACCTTCCGCGTTGGGACAACCCGACGCCGGCGGCAGTCGTCCGGCTGACGGTATCCGAGGGCCAGGGATGAGGCGCCGCCTCGGCTCCGTGGCCGCCACCGCGGCCCTGGTCGTAGCGGCGTGGGTCGTGCACGAGCTCGACGCCACGTCCTGGCAGCTGCAGGCGCCGTTCCCGGTCGACGGACGGCCCGGTGAGCCGCTCACCGGACGCAACATCTCCGCGGTCGTCCTCCCGGACGGAGCCGCCCCCCGCACCGCGGACATCCTCGAGATCGACGGAACCCAGGTCGACGAGGTCCGCACCTCGGGCGTCTTCCTGCTGATCCCGGTCGCTGCAGCCACGGTGATCGAACCGGAACGGCTCCAGTCCGTCGAACTCGAGATCGACGGGCGCCGGTACAGCCGGCTGGCCAACCGCCTGGACTACGACGACCCGTGGGGCGCGCCGCTGGAACCTGGGATCCGGACGCGGGCCGAGGTGGTGTTCGAGGTCCCGCCCGAGGTGTTGCGGCAGGCGGGTTCCGGGCGGCTCGAACTGGCGACCGCGGCGGATGTCAGCTTGGACTCGGTGCTGCAGGTGCATATCGGGCTCGGCGACCTCGAGCACGCCGAACGCGTCGCTCCTGCCGAGCCCGTGCGGGAGGCGGCGCCGTGAGCCGGCCCTTCCGGCACGCGGGCCAGCGCGGCTGGTTGCGCCGGCACGCGGTGGCCTTGGTCACCCTGGTCCTTCTGGTCCCGGGCGTTCTCACGGGCTGGTACTTCACCGAATGGAAAGAGTACGCGAACTGGGAACCGCGCAGTCCCGTCGAGGCACAGGTCGGCGAGCCGGCGCATCTGGCCGGTCATGAGTACGAGGTCACCTCGTGGGACGTCCTCAAGGATCCACCGGACAGCGCCGGACTTCCGGCCGGGACCGGGGTCGTGGCGGTCACGGTCGCCGTCCGGCCGCCAGGGCCGGACGCCGAGGGCTCGTGCGAGCTTCAGCTGGCCATCGACCGAGCGCGGTGGCATCCGGCCGAGAACACGTTCCAGACGTCCGAGGGCATGGCCGAGACGTGCTTCTGGAGTCCGGGCGATCGTGACGAGTTCTCCAGTGTCGAGGTCGCCTCGGACGGCACACGGTCGGTCCAGGTGGGGTTCGTGGTCCCCGTCGACGCACTCGACACCACGGGCGGCCCGGTGCTGGAGATCCTCATGCCGATGGAGTTGCCTCGGTACGTGCGGGTGCCGCTGACGTAGCGGGGCGGCCGGGTGGCGCCTGCGCCGGTGGCAGCCGGCCGAGGCAGTGGTCGAAGGTGGCGGCCAGCAGGGCGATCTGGACGACGTCGGAGACGGCGTGGACGCCGATCGAGACCATGGGGAACACCGCCTGCCACCAGTCGAGGTCCTGCGGACCGATGAGCGCGACGATGCCGCGGAACGCCCAAGACGTCATCGTTTCCAGTGCGACATAGGTCAGCACGAAGCCGGCGAGAGTCACGGCCCCGGCGTGCGCCACGACGCGCCCGACGTCGACGAGGACGTCTGCCCGGGCCCGATAGTCCTCGGTGAGCTCGTCGCTGAAGAACCGGACGACTCCGGGTAGGCGCCGATTGCGTTCGCGCACCTGCCGCAGATGGGGCGACCGCGCGGTGACGAGGTCCACCACGGTGGTCCCGCCGAGCCGGCGGGCGAGGACGATGCCGGTGATCGCGAGCCACGCGACGGGCAGGGCGAGGACGCCGACGGTCTCGATGAGGAACCCGGCGACGGGCACGGCCACGGTCCGCCAGGCGGCATCGAGGAAGGGCACGGCATCGAGAAAGCCCTGCCAGCCGTTGCTGAGCCAGACCACGAACTCGCGCCCGCCGAGCCATCGCGGCAGTTCCTGCAGCGGCTCGAACACCAGCATCGTGGCCAGGAAGACCCACAGACCTTCGAGGTAGACGTCGACGAAGCTGATCCAGGCGGGGAGCCGGTGCCGCAGCCGGTGAACGACGAGCCGGGCGACGAGGGCAGCGGCCAGCAGCGCCACCGCAGGGAGGGTGAACTGCAGCTGCATGGCCGCCAGCCGCTCGGCGGGGACGTCGAAGATCCGCCACTCCACCTCGAACCGATAGCGCTCGAGGTCGTCGTCGAGGTAGTTCCAGGCTGAGTAGAGCACGAAGAAGGGGACGATGACCTGGGAGGCGAAGGTGGTCACGCTGTCCGCGCGTCGGTGTCGGCGCGAGCCGGCCGATTCCGTGACGTCGATCTCGAGCTCGCCGGCCGCGGCGCGCCGCCCGTAGTGCGGCAGGTGGCGCCGCAGCACGAGGAACATCCCGACGTAGGCGCCCAGCTCGGCCAGGATCGGCAACGGCAGCAGCAAGGCCCCGAGCAGGGCGCTGCGGTGGATCGCGGCCAGCGTGGCCACGCCCAGAATCCCGATGTGCGAGAGGAAACCGCCGAGGAGGGCGAACACGAGGAGCTCCGGCCATCGCGCGCTCACCAGGCGCGCGGTGTTCCGCAGGATCTCCAGCACGTGCGCATCGTAGCGACGCGGCTGGTGGGCCCGGCCGGTCTCGAACCGGCGACCTCCGCGGTGTAAGCGCGGCGCTCTGACCAACTGAGCTACAGGCCCCTGCGCCGACGGCGCCCGGACAGCGTAGTGCAGGCCGGCCCCCGGCCGCGGCTTGTCCGGGCGTCAGGTGGCAGGGACTCAGCCGGACAGTGCGGCGAGCGCCTCGCGGTACTCGTCGAGCTCGCGCGCCTGGCCATGCGGGTTGACCGTCGCCCATCGCACGTGGCCGTCCGCGTCGATCAGGAAACTGCCCCGCCGGGCGTGACCGTTGCGCTCGTCGAAGACCTCGAAACGCCGTGCGGCCTGACCGTGCGGCCAGAAGTCCGACAGCAGCTCGAACCCGAAGGCCTCCTGTTCCGACCAGGCGCGCAGGGCGAACATCGGATCGGTCGAGACGCCGAACAGCCGCACCCCGCGCGAGGTGAACTCCGCCAGATGGTCGCGCAGCTCGGCCAGCTCACCGTGGCAGATCCGGGAGAACGCGAACGGGAAGAACACGAGCAGCACCGGGCCACCGCGCAGCGCGGACAGCCGGACCGGCGTGCCGTGGGTGTCGGGTAGCTCGAGGTCCGGCGCCGGCTGCAGGCCAGGCTGCGCGGGCTCGGACGGGCCCGTCACTTCTGCGAGCGGCTGCGTGCGGCGACCCGGATGCCGTTCCACGACTCGCCGACCGACGTCGCCGACGTGGCGAGCATCCCCGCGGTGCTGGCGGCCTCCTCGATGTCCGCCGGCACCACGTGGCCGTCGCGGCCGGGTTTCGGCGTGAGCACCCAGATGAGTCCGCCGTCGTCGAGGTTCGACTGGGCGTCGACGAGCAGGTCGGTCAAGTCCTCCTGCTCGCCGTCGTCGGACCGCCACCAGATGATGGCGCCGTCGCACACGTCCCCGTAGTCCTCGTCGACGAGCTCGTTGCCCGTCGAGGCCTCCACCGCCGTGCGCACGGACGGGTCGACGTCGTCGTCGTAGAGGAACTCCTGGATGACCTGCCCGGTGGTGAAGCCGAACCGGCCGGCTCCCGCTCCCGCGCTGACTGCCACGTGCATCCTTTCGTCTGTGGGACCGGTGCGGTCCTGGTGTGTACCAAGCCCACCGTAGCGGCGCGAGGGCCAGCAAGCGCACAGATCCACGCCTCTGCCGGCCCCCGGCGCGTCCCGCCGGTCGGGTGGTCGTTGTCACACCCCCCGCGGTGGGCGACGTTCGACCGCGAGGCGGTCATGGCACGACAATGGAAGGGCCAGGTGTCGCATACCTTTGCCGTCACCGCCGACGCAAGACGTGAGAAGAGGGAACGCGTGAGTTCACGAGACGAGTCTTCGCCGCTGATCGCCGGACTCCTCAGCCAGGTGAAGGACATCGACGCGGAAGAGACCCAGGAGTGGCTCGAGTCGCTCGACGGGCTCATCGACGAGCGCGGCGGACCCCGGGCCCGCTACATCCTGCTCAACCTGCTGCAGCGGGCACGGGAGCGCTCGGTGGCGATCCCCAACCCCATCACCACCCCGTACGTCAACACCATCCCCGTCCACCAGGAGCCGTACTTCCCCGGTGACGAGGCGGTCGAGCGCACCTACCGCGGCTGGATCCGGTGGAACGCCGCGGTGATGGTCACCCGGGCGCAGCGTCCCGGTGTCGCCGTCGGCGGCCACATCTCCTCCTACGCCTCGCTGGCCACGCTGTACGAGGTGGGCATGAACCACTTCTTCCGCGGCAAGCAGCACCCGGGCGGCGGCGACCACATCTTCTTCCAGGGGCACGCCTCCCCCGGGAACTACGCACGCGCCTACCTCGAGGGCCGGCTCACCGAGGAGGACCTCGACGGGTTCCGTCAGGAGTACTCCCACCCGGCCACCAGCGAGGGCCGCGGCCTCCCGTCCTACCCGCACCCGCGCCGGATGCCGGACTTCTGGGAGTACCCGACCGTCTCGATGGGCCTCGGCCCGGCCCAGGCGATCTACCAGGCCCTGGCCAACAAATACCTCCACGAGCGCGGCATCAAGGACACCTCCCAGCAGCACGTGTGGGCCTTCCTCGGGGGCGGCGAGGTGGACGAGCCGGAGGCGCGGGGCGTGCGGCCGC
>Ga0079224_100003292_pt1 | contig 20283 bp, 15 predicted proteins | sample Stecom2015_FD_80414 | JGI IMG/M metagenome (GOLD analysis project Ga0079224, IMG submission 80414) | Agricultural soil microbial communities from Utah to study Nitrogen management - Steer compost 2015 | ecosystem: Environmental > Terrestrial > Soil > Agricultural land | place: USA: Utah...
GGCCAATAACCGCATCATCCGCCCCAGCGCCGAGTACATCGGCCCGGACCTGCGCAAGGTGGTGCCGATCGAGCAGCGCGGCTGACGCGCTTTCAACCCACCAGGCCGGCTGGCCTGGCGGCGATCATAGCAGCGAACGAGACGAAGGCGCAGCCTGCGGCTGCGCCTTCGTTGCTGAAGGATGAAACTTCCCGCCTATGTTGCCGGCATGTCCCATGAAGTTGCCCGTGCCGGCGGAGTGGTGAACGCGGGCCGGTCAGCCCAGCACGTTCGGCACCCGCCCCCAGCCTTCCATCAGCACCCGCGCCGAGCGCGACATGATGGCTTTGGTGATGGTCCAGCCGTGCTCGCCGCGGGCCACCTCGGCGCCAACCCGCAGGGTGCCGCTGGGATGGCCGAAGCAGACCGAAGTGCGCTCGCCGCCGCCGGCGGCGAGGTTCACCAGCGTGCCTGGCGTGGCGGCCGCGGCGGCGATAGCGACCGCGGCGGTGCCCATCATGGCGTGATGCAGCCTGCCCATGGATAGCGCCCGCACCAGCAGATCGACGTCCTCGGCCCGTACCTGCTTACCGCTGGAAGCGGTATAGCTCTTGGGAGGGGCGACGAAGGCGATCTTGGGGGTGTGCTGCCGACTGGCGGCTTCGGCCAGGTCCTGGATCAGGCCCATGCGCAGTGCTCCGTGGGCGCGGATGGTCTCGAAGCGCGCCAGCGCCTCGGCGTCCTCGTTGATGTCCGGCTGCAGCTCAGTGCCGCTGTAGCCGATGTCGGCTGCGTTGACGAATATGGTGGGGATGCCGGCATTGATCAGTGTGGCCGGTAGCCTGCCGATGCCGGGCACGTCCAGCTCATCGACCACGTTGCCGGTGGGGTACATGGAGCCGGCGTCCTCGGCCGGATCCAGGAGCTCGATCTTCACTTCGGCGGCAGGGAAGGTGACACCGTCCAGCTCGAAATCGCCGGTCTCCTGGACCTCGCAGTTGCGGATGGGAATGTGGGCGATGATGGTCTTGCCGATGTTGGCCTGCCAGATGCGCACGGTGCAGTGGCCGTTGGCAGGGATGCGGCTGCGCTCGACCAGGCCGGCGTTGATGGCGAAGGCGCCGACTGCGGCGGTCAGGTTGCCGCAATTGCCGCTCCAGTCGATGACCGGTTGATCAATGGCTACCTGGCCGAACAGATAATCGACGTCGTGATCCGGCCGCTGACTCTTGGACAGGATGACCACCTTGCTGGTACTGGAGAAGCCGCCGCCCATGCCGTCAATCTGCTTGCCGTAAGGATCGGGGCTGCCGATGACCCGCAGCAGCAAGGCATCGCGGGCGGGGCCCGGCACCTGCGCCGGCTCTGGCAAGTCCTGCAGGCGGAAAAAGACGCCCTTGCTGGTGCCGCCGCGCATGTAGGTGGCTGGGATGCGAAGCTGGGGGGAATGCGTCATGGTGTACTCGCTCGGCATTGATGTTAATTGAGCTTGCCTTGTTCGCGCCTCGCAGCGTCCCCGGTGCGGCGCCGGCGGCAGGCTGCAAGGCTCACCACCGGCGCCGCAGCCGTGCCTGTTTAGGCGCGTGATGCCGCCTCCGCTTCCAGGAAGTCCTGGGCGAAGCGCTGCAGCACGCCGCCGGCTTCGTAGATCGAGACCTCCTCGTCGCTGTCCAGGCGGCAGAGGACCGGCACTTCCACCCGTTCGCCGTTGCGCCGGTTGATGACCAGCGTCAGCGTGGCCCCGGGCCGGCGCTCGCCGATCACGTCGTAGGTCTCGGTGCCGTCCAGCTCCAGCGTCTTGCGATTGGTGCCGGGCATGAACTGCAGCGGCAGCACGCCCATGCCGATCAGGTTGGTGCGGTGGATGCGCTCGAAGCCTTCGGCGACGATAGCTTCCACACCCGCCAGCCGCACGCCCTTGGCGGCCCAGTCGCGCGACGAGCCCTGGCCGTAGTCGGCGCCGGCGATGATGATGAGCGGCTGCCTGCGTTCCATGTAGGTCTCGATGGCCTCCCACATCCGCATCACCTTGCCGTCCGGCTCCACCCGCGCCAGCGAGCCCTGGATGATCTGGCCCTTCTCGTCCCGCACCATCTCGTTCAGCAGCTTGGGATTGGCGAAGGTGGCGCGCTGCGCGGTGAGGTGGTCGCCGCGGTGCGTGGCATAGGTATTAAAGTCCTCTTCCGGCAGGCCCATCTTGGCCAGGTATTCGCCCGCCGCGCTATCCGGCAGGATGGCGTTGGAGGGAGAGATGTGGTCGGTGGTGATGTTGTCGCCCAGGATGGCTAGGGGCCGCATGCCCTTGAGGGTGCGCTCGCCGGCCAAGGCGCCCTCCCAGTAGGGTGGGCGGCGGATGTAGGTGCTCATGGGCCGCCAGTCGTACAGCGGGCTCACCTGCTCGCCCTGCTCGGCCCTGATGGTGAACATGGGCTCGTAGACCTTGCGGAAGTGCTCCGGCTTTACGAACTTGGCGACCATGGTGTCGATTTCCTCGTCCGATGGCCACAGGTCCTTGAGGGTGATCGGCTTGCCAGCGGCGTCGTGGCCCAGCGGGTCGCGCTCGATGTCGAAGCGAATGGTGCCGGCGATGGCGTAGGCGACCACCAGCGGCGGCGAGGCCAGGAAGGCCTGCTTGGCATAGGGGTGGATGCGGCCGTCGAAGTTGCGGTTGCCGGACAGCACCGCCACCGTGTACAAGTCGCGGGCGATGATCTCTTGCTGGATCTTGGGGTCCAGCGCTCCGGACATGCCGTTGCAGGTAGTGCAGGCGAAGCCGACGATGCCGAAGCCGAGCCTTTCCAGCTCCGGCAGCAGGCCGGCTTCTTCCAGATACAGCTTCACCGCTACCGAGCCCGGCGCTAGCGAGGTCTTCACCCACGGCTTGCGGGTCAGCCCCAGGCGATTGGCATTGCGCGCCAGAAGCCCCGCGGCGATGACGTTGCGTGGGTTGGAGGTGTTGGTGCAGCTGGTGATGGCGGCAATGATGATGGCGCCGTCCGGCATTTGCCCCGGCACCTCTTCCCAGGGGCCGGCGATGCCACGCTCGGCCAGCTCGGTGGTGGCGACGCGGCGGTGCGGGTTGCTGGGGCCAGCGACATTGCGCACCACGGAGGATAGGTCGAACTTGAGCACCCGCTCGTAGTGTGCGTTCTTGAGGCTGTCCGCCCACAGGCCGGCCTGCTTGGCGTAGATTTCCACTAGCCTGACCTGTTGCTCGTCGCGACCGGTCAGCTTCAGATACTCGATGGTCTGCTCATCAATGTAGAACATGCCGGTGGTGGCGCCGTACTCCGGAGCCATGTTGGAGATGGTGGCACGGTCGCCCAGCGTCAGGCTGGCGGCGCCCTCGCCGTAGAACTCGAGATAGGCGCCCACCACCCGCTCCTTGCGCAGGAACTCGGTCAGCGCCAGCACGATGTCGGTGGCGGTGATGCCCGGTCCGGGCTTGCCGGCCAGCTCGACGCCGACGATCTCCGGCAGCCGCATCCAGGAGGCCCGGCCCAGCATCACGTTCTCGGCCTCCAGTCCGCCGACGCCGACAGCGATCACGCCGAGCGCGTTGACATGTGGCGTGTGGCTGTCGGTGCCGACGCAGGTGTCGGGGAAGGCCACGCCGTCCTGCACCTGGATGACCGGCGACATCTTCTCCAGGTTGATCTGGTGCATGATGCCGTTACCGGGCGGGATGACGTCGACGTTCTTGAAGGCCTTCTTGCACCAGTTAATGAAATGAAAGCGATCCTCGTTGCGCCGCTCTTCGATGGCGCGGTTCTTTTCGAAAGCCTCGGGGTCGTAGCCGGCGTGCTCCACCGCCAGCGAATGGTCGACGATCAGCTGCACCGGCACCACCGGATTGACCTTAGCCGGATCGCCGCCTCGCTCGGCAATGGCGTCGCGCAGGCCGGCCAGGTCGACCAGCGCGGTCTGCCCGAGAATGTCATGGCAGACCACTCGCGCCGGATACCAGGGGAAGTCGCGATCGCGCCGGCGATAGACGATCTGCTCCAGGCACTCCCTGACGATCGCCGGCTCGGCCCGGCGCACGATGTTTTCGGCGTGCACGCGGGCGGTATAGGGCAGCTTGTCCCAGGCGCCGGGCTGGATTTCCTCCACCGCGGCGCGGGCGTCGTAGTACTCCAGCTGAGTGCCCGGCAAGAGCTTGCGATATTCGGTATTCATGCAGTCGGACTCCTGAAGCTGTCGATGGAAGTGGCTGCCGCCCGTGCCGGCGGCTCGGTGCCGTCGCTCGCCGCCGTTGCGGCCGACTGGCTCAACGTTCCCGTCGTTGCCGTTCCTCCAGGTACTGGCGGGCCCGGCTGATGTGACGGCGCATCAGCAACTCGGCCATCTCGCCGTCGCGCGCCTCTATCGCTTCCACGATGTGGCGGTGCTCGGCCAGCGCCTTGCGTGGCCGGTTGGCGGTCATGGAGAACTGATAGCGGTACATGCGTACCCGGTGGTAAATCTCGTCGATTAGTAGGTCGATGAGGGTGCGGTTGTGGCTGCCCTGGATAACGCGGTAATGGAAATCCAGGTCGCCGGCGCGCTGGAAGTAGGCCGTATCCTCCTGCAGATCCTGCTGCTGCTCGTGCAGGGCCAGCAATTCCCACAAGCCAGCGATCTCGGCCTGGCTCATGTTCTCGGCCGCCTGCCGCGCCGCCATTCCTTCCAGGGCCTCGCGCACCCGGTAGATCTCGATCAAGTCCTCTAGCTTCAGCGTGGCGACCCGGGTGCCGACGTGGGGAATACGCTCTAGCAGCTTGCGGGATTCCAGCCGCCGGATGGCCTCACGCAGCGGGCCGCGGCTTACCCCGTAGCGGGCGGCCAGCTCCGCCTCGCCCAGCTTGGTGCCGGGCGGCAGCACGCCGAGCACGATGTCATCCTGCAGCCGCTCCACGACCTGGTCGGCAAGCGTGCGGCTGTCCTGGTGTGCGTCCTGGAGGGGGGCGGTCATTGGTTGCTGAATTGTCGACAATATTCTTGATGATTTGCCATTGTAAGCCAGGTCGGGCTGAATTCAAGGTATTTTTGTCGACAATTCCGGGAAGCGTGATCGCGCAGTGCCGTCGCCGCCGAGCGCTGGCGGGGTGGGCGGGGCCAGGCCCCCGCCATCCGCTGCTTGCCTGGCGAGGGATCCTCCCCAGAAAAAAGGAAGCCGCAAGGCGCAAGCGGTCGCCTCGCGCCGCCAACGTCGATCAATCAGGAGGGCCCGCCATGACAGTCCAGGGAACCCGCAGCGCCGAACGGCCGGCGCCCGACCAGGTGCTGGTCGAGATCGCTCGCTACGCCGTCGAGCATCAAATCGACAGCAAGGAAGCCTACGACACCGCGCGCTACTGCCTCATGGACACGCTGGCCTGCGGCATCATGGCGCTACGCTACCCTGCCTGCACCAAGCTGCTGGGACCGGTGGTGGAAGGCGCGGATATGCCGGACGGGGTCAAGATTCCTGGCACCCACTACCGGCTCGATCCGGTGACGGCGGCCTGGAACATCGGTGCCATGGTGCGCTGGCTGGACTTCAACGACACCTGGCTGGCCGCCGAGTGGGGGCATCCTTCCGACAACTTGGGCGCCATCCTGGCGGTGGCGGACTGGCTGTCGCGGCGCCGCGTCGCCGCCGGCAAGGCGCCGCTGACTATGCACGATGTGCTGACCTACATGATCAAGGCGCATGAGATCCAGGGCGTGCTGGCGCTGGAGAACGCCTTCAACCGGGTCGGGCTGGACCATGTGCTGCTGGTGCGGGTGGCCTCCACGGCGGTCGCCGCCGCCATGCTGGACGGCACGCTGGAGGAGGTGATCAGCGCGGTATCGCACGCCTGGATCGACGGTGGTGCGCTGCGGGCCTACCGCCATGCGCCGCAGGCCGGGCCGCGCAAGAGCTGGGCGGCAGGGGACGCCACCTCGCGCGGGGTGCGGCTGGCACTGATCGCGTTGAGAGGCGAGCTGGGGTATCCGGCAGCGCTGTCGGCGCCGGTGTGGGGATTCCAGGATGCGCTGTTCAGAGGCAGCGAGATCAGGCTGGCCAGATCCTTTGGAAGCTATGTCATGGAGAACGTGCTGTTCAAGATTTCCTACCCAGCCGAGTTCCATGCCCAGACCGCGGTGGAATGCGCGGTCCAGTTACACCCCGAGGTCAAGGATAGGCTGGATGAGATCGACAGGATCGTCATCGAGACCCAGGAGGCCGGCATCCGCATCATCGACAAGACCGGTCCGCTCGCCAACCCGGCCGACCGCGATCACTGTCTGCAGTACATGGTCGCTGTGCCCCTAATTTACGGCACGCTGGCCGCCGAGCACTACGAAGACCATATCGCCGCCGATCCGCGCATCGATGCCCTGCGCGCCAAGATGGAGGTCCGGGAGAACGCGCAGTTCTCGCGCGACTACCTGGATCCGGACAAGCGCTCCATCGGCAACGCGGTGCAAGTGTTCTTCCGCGACGGCAGCAGGACGCAGCGCATTGCGGTGGAATATCCCATCGGTCATCGCCGCCGCCGTGCGGAGGGAATTCCGTTGCTGCTGGAGAAATTCGAGCGCGCACTGAGCGAGCATTTCGCGCCCAAGCAGGTCGCCGCCATCAAAGCCGCCTGCATGGAGCAAAGCGATCTGCTGCCCATGCCGGTGCACGAGTTCATGGATCTGTGGCACCTCTAGCCGGCGCGGGGCCTGCCACGGGCAGGCCCGGACAGAGGCCTGCCTAGTCCGGCAGATACTCCCGGATGGTCGCGATCAGCTCCTGCACGTCCTCATCGCTCAACTTGCCGGCGCGGTAGAACACCAGCGCGCCGTCGGGCGCGAACACCAGGACGTCGTTGTTATCGTCGTCGACGTCCCAGGCCTGCACCAGAACCTTGCGCAGGTCCTTGACATAGACAGTGTCGGGGAATTCCTTTTGCTTGCTCTTCAGTGAGCGGTTGATGAGGAAATTGGGCAGCCCTGTCGCCGCCATGTTGATGACCGCGACGGAGCCGTACTTGTCCCGGGGGAAGCCTTCCGCCTTGAGTGCCTCGGTGACGTGATCGTTGATGTCCCGCTCGTCGGGGTCGACGTAGAACATCACATGGACCTTGCCGCTGAGCTCACTACTGCTCCAGGCCTCGCCGGTGACGCGGCCGCCATCCTTGTCGGCCAGGGTGACTTCCGGGAGCGGCTGGCCCAGCGGAGGGGCGGCCAAGGCAAGGACGGGCAGCAGCGCCAAGATGCAGCCGAGGGCCCATTGTTTCATCGCGTTCTCCTTCCTCGTGTTCATTATCATTGTGGTTGGACGGGCCGCGCGAGACGGACGCCGTGTCGTCAATCCTAGCCGATGCCGCGGCCAGGGCGCATCCACCGCCTGCGCTCATTCCGCGCGCTGCGGCGTGGCCGGGGCTGGCGTATGCTGTGGGAAGGAAAACTTCGGTGAAGGAGCATGGCGATAAGAATCCACTACAACGCGCCGGTCGTGCTGACCTTCTCGCTGCTCGCCATCGCGGTGGTGGTGCTCAGCGCGACGCTGATGCCGCGTCTCAATCTGCAGTACTTCGCCGCCGGCGGGGGCATGAACTGGAGCAGCGTCGGCGACTGGTTCCGCCTGTTCAGCCACGTGCTGGGGCACGGCGGCTGGAGCCAGCTGGCTGCCCAGCTGCCTTTCATCCTGTTGCTGGGGCCGCTGCTGGAGACGCGCTATGGCAGCGGGCGCATGCTGCTGCTCATCCTGGTGACCGCGCTCGCCACCGGGCTCATCAATCTGCTCTTGTTCAGGACCGGGCTGATGGGCGCGGACGGCGTCGTGCTCATGCTGATCCTGCTGTCCGCCATGGCGGATGTCCGCGCCGGCAGTCTGCCGTTGAGCTTTTTGCTGCTGGCTGTCATTTTTCTGGGCCATGAGGTCATGCTGATCCTTCGCGATGGCAGCCTAGCGCAGCTGGCGCAATTGCTGGGCGGGCTGATCGGTGCGGGGACAGGGCTTGTGCTGCGGCGCTGAATGCGAAAGCAGCGCCGGGGGGCGGCGCTGCTGCGGGGAATTTGGAGCGGGCGATGGGAATCGAACCCACACTGTCGGCTTGGGAAGCCGAAGTTCTACCATTGAACTACGCCCGCGCTCGGAGTGCGTTGCCCTCATATTATGGCGCCTTCTTGCGCAGCTGCAAAGCGGCAGCGCGCATTTGCTGCAGCAAGACTATGTGCAGTTGCGGTAAAATATTTGTATGGAAATCATCGTCAACGGAGAACCCTTCATTCTTTCCCGTGGCAGTTCCGTCGCCGATTTGCTCGAGGAGCTCGAGCTGACCGGGCGGCGCATTGCGCTGGAAGTCAATGAGGTCATCGTGCCGCGCAGCCGCTACGCTGAGTACCAGCTTTCGGCTGGCGACAAGGTCGAAATTGTTCATGCGATCGGGGGTGGCTGAGGTTGGCCGCCCCTGCATCCGTTCCATGCCCCAACAGCTCGCAGGAGCCGCTATGACGGACCACCACGATCCGCTGATCATTGCCGGTCGCGCTTTCCGTTCCCGCCTGCTGGTCGGCACCGGCAAGTACAAGGACCTGGAAGAGACGCGGCGGGCGACCGAAGCCAGCGGCGCGGAAATCGTGACAGTGGCGATCCGGCGCACCAACATCGGCCAGAACCCCGACGAGCCCAACCTGCTCGATGTGCTGCCGCCCGATCGCTATACCATCCTGCCCAATACCGCCGGCTGCCGGACTGCCCAGGAGGCCGTCCGCACCTGCCGCCTGGCGCGCGAGCTGCTGGACGGACACGACCTGGTCAAGCTGGAGGTCTTGAGCGACCACGAGACCCTGTACCCGGACATTTCGGCGACTTTGGAAGCCGCTGAGCTGCTGGTCAAGGATGGCTTCAAGGTCATGGTCTATACCAACGACGACCCCGTGGTCGCCAAGCGGCTGGAGGAAATCGGCTGCGTCGCCGTCATGCCGCTGGCCGCGCCCATCGGCTCCGGCCTGGGGATCCTCAATCCCTACGCGATCTGGACCATCATCGAGAACGCCAGGGTGCCCATCCTGATCGATGCCGGTCTGGGCACGGCATCGGATGCGGCCTTCGCCATGGAGTTGGGCTGCGATGGCGTGCTGATGAACAGCGCCATCGCCGGTGCCAAGGATCCGGTCCTCATGGCCTCTGCCATGAGGAAGGCCGTTGAGGCCGGCCGTGAGGCCTATCTTGCCGGCCGCATGCCGCGGCGGCGCCACGCCAGCGCATCGTCGCCGCTGGAGGGGCTGTTCTTCTAGCCCTAGCCGGAACCGACGCAGCAGGGGAGCCGAGGCTCCCCTGCTGCGTCGTCCAGGTCACAGGCCCGGGGTGCTACCAGTTCGCCGGCCGGGCGGCATCGCCCAGGCTGTAGTCGCACACGCCCGTCGCGCCGAAGATCTTCCGCAGCCGTTTTCTTTGTTCTTCGTTGAAGTGGACGATACCGTAGGTACCGTCGCGCAGCGCCACCTCGACCGGTTTGGTGTGGCATTTGAAGGTGAAGCCGGTGAGATCCTCGCCGGCGACGATGCGGGGACTGGCATAGTGGCGGAAGAACGCCGCGCAGTGCCCCAGCGGCACGCCTTCCCAGCTGTCCCATACGTTCTGGCCGCGCGCCATGAGCCGGCCCCCGGCGTCGAAGCAGGCGTCTTCCGCCTCGATCGACTTGGCTTTGCGCTCCAGCCATTCTTCCAGAAGCTCAAGGCCCTTTAGCACCAGCTTGGCCATGGCTGTGTCGTCGTCGCCGTCTAGCGCCCAGAGCACCAGATTGCTAGCGTCGCCATCGTGGTCCAGCATGCGCTGGCGGATGGCGAACTTCTGCCGCGAGTTGTGCATGTCGAGTTCGGGTTCGAGGTAGGCATCAAGGAGTATCGTGGGCGCCTCAATGTCGCCTCTGAACACCAGACCCGCCTCGTAGGCTGCCTGCATCGCTTCCAGGTCGCCTTCCGTGCGCGGCGCCACCGCGCCCGGCACGGCGTGGGTCGGCGGCGGTGGCCTGGCGCGCGCTCCAGGGGTCGAGGCCGGCGCTAGGCGGCCCGAACGGATAGCCCTCTTCCACCATCGCGGACGGCTTCTTCCAGCCGCCGACGTGGGCGTTGAGCAGCAGGAACTCGTCCACCGTGATCTTGCCGTGCTTGAGCGCCCTCAGGCCATACTGGACGCCGACGTTGTCGAAGGTAGTGCGGGCGTAGCCGGTCATTGGATCGACGCCGAAGATGTCCTTGAGGTCCTCGAAGTAGCTAAAGCGCGTTTGAGCGAACACCTCCGGCTGGGTTTGCCGCATCATCTCGTAGGTGTCGCCGACGACGAAGTTGGGGTTGAGCGCCAGCGGGGTCAGCCCGCGCCAGCCTTCGATGCACTCGGTGGAGCCAGGGTTGGCCTGCGAGCCGATCGGTCGTCCGCTGCCGTCGTCCCAATCCGCCGCCGCGCCGTCGTAGCCGTTCACGCCGGAAATCAGGCGGCGGCCTTCCCAGCTGGCCCATTTGGGGTTCATCTGCCCGCTGCCGTTGACCTTGGCGTCGACCACATCGAAGTAGTACTCCAGCAGCTCGCAGTCGCCGACCGGATTGATCTGGGTGATCATGTCGGTGTAATTCTCGATCGCCATCAGACCGTCCAGCAGATCTGGGATGTTCTGCTCGTAGATCAGCTGCTGGATGGCGCCGCCGGACTCTCCCAGGCCGAAGGTGAAGCGCGGCTTGGCGTAGGCCGTCACGAACTGTTTTTTCACCATCTGCGCCGTCTGGCCGCCGAGGCGCAGGTTATAGGTGGTGTTGGTGGTGGTGCCGGTGGAACTCACCACCGCATAGCCGCGTTCCAGCAGCGGCACATTGAGCCTACGGCCGTCGGGGCGGTCCACGTAGCTGATGGCGAAGCCGTTCGATTGCGAGAATCCCACTCCGACGCCGCCGCCGAAGTGGTACACTAGGTTGCCGTTCCAGGCGGAAAGATTGGGCTTGTCAGGCTTTTTGCTCGGATTGGGCTCGAGCACGAAGATGGCGTAAATGAAGCGGTTGATCGTGCCGAGCTCGTGGCGGACGATGTAATTCACCTCCTTGCCGCCGATCTTCACCGTGGCCAGGTCGGCAGGCAGCTGATGCGGGTCTGGTAGTGGCTTGAGGCTGCCGCCCTCGGTCGAGCGGTACCAGTACTGCACCATGGTCGGCGCCCCGCAATCGGCGCTGTAGCCGATGATGTCCGCCGGGTCGATTGCACCGTGGTTAGCCGGTGGCGGCCCGCCTTCCTGGGTCACCGGATAGCCGATGCCGTCGTGATTGTCCACCAGCGGTTGCCCCAGCGCGGTCTTGAACGTCTGACAGCCGAAGGGCTGCTGGCGCGGATTGTCCTTGGCGATCGGCCCTACCTTGCCGATGGGGATCGGGAAGCTGTCCGAAACATCGGGCGGTTGGCCGTCGTCGGGATTGGTGCCTCCGGGCGGATTGCCAGCACCGGGGTCGGTTCCGTCGGCAGGCGGCTGATTGCCGCTGGGGTCGGTGATGCCGGGCGGCGGCTCGGTCCCGGCGTTCTTGCTCTTGCCCCCGCCGCCGCAGGCGGTCAGCAAGGCACATGCCAGTAAGGTGGTCAGCACCAGCCGGCCGGTGTCCCCTCGGATGGTCCCCATTTCACTCCTCCTTGAGTGCGGCGCCTCGCGTAAACGAGGACGCTTTTGTCCTTATTGCTTGTGCATTTCTAGAATAGTGCAGGAGAATGGGGTTAAAAATACGGGTTTTGTTTATCTTTTTTTCACTATTGATTTGTATCAATAGTGAGAATGCGGTTTTTATTTGGGATAGGAGGGCGGGACAGGGCGGCGGCAGGCGGCCGCCGCGGGCAGGGTCAGCCGGCAACCAACAAGGCCGTCACCGCCTGGCGCAGCGGCGGCGGCAGCGGGGTGGGCCGCATGCTGGCCCGGTTGACGTAGACGTGGACGAAATGGCCCTGAGCCGAGGCCGTGTCGTCGCCGTCGCGGAAAACCGCCAGCTCGTAGCGGACACTGCTGTTGCCGATGTGCCGCACTCTTAGCCCGACTTGTACTTGGCCCGGGAATTCAATGGGTCGAAAATACTGGCATTGAGTCTCAACAACGAGGCCGATTACTTCGCCTTTGTCAACATCGAGCACGCCTTGCTGAATGAGATATTCATTTACTGCCGTGTCGAAATAAGAATAATAAACAACATTATTGACATGCCGATAAGCGTCGACATCCATCCAGCGGATGGCAATCGGGCAGAAATGCGGAAACGCCGAGCGCTTCTCGGGCTCTGGCCTGGTCTTCATCGAACCTCCCCGTCGATGGCCTGCTGCCGTGCACGGGCGGCAGGAAGCGAAGCTTTGCTGCGCCTGCAGCAGCAGACGCGCGCGTTGCGGCCTGGCTGGGCGCAACTCAGTCGGCATGGTAGCCGAGCACCAAGTAATTACCGGATTTCTCGTCCAGTTCAAGCTGCAGCAGCTTGCGTTTCTGGGCTTCCAGCAGCAATTGACTGAAGGAGCGAAAGCCGTAATAGGACTCGTTGAAGCTTGGTTTGCGGCGCTTCAGCGCCTGCTTGACCATGGATGACCAGATCTTGCCTTCCTCGCCCCGTTCGGCGTAGAGCGCCTCTACCGTCTCTAGCACCAGCGCGATGGCTTCCTGGGCCTTGTCGGTTTCCTTGGGTTCGGTGGCCTTGGGGGCTTTGCGGGCCGAGCGGGCGGCCGCCCGGCGCCTGTTCTCCTGGTCGCGGGCGAGGTCGTCGTAAAGGATGAACTCGTCGCAGTTGTTCATCAGCAAATCCGAGGTCGAGCTTTTGACCCCTACCCCGATGACGACCTTGTTGTTCTCGCGCAACTTACTCACCAGCGGGGAGAAGTCGGAGTCGCCGCTGATGATGACGAAGGTGTCGACGTGGGCTTTGGTGTAGCAGAGGTCGAGGGCGTCGACCACCATGCGGATGTCGGCCGAGTTCTTTCCGGATTGGCGCAAATGGGGGATTTCGATCAGCTCGAAGGAGGCTTCGTGCATGTCCTTCTTGAATTCCTTGTAGCGGTCCCAGTCGCAATAGGCTTTCTTGACGACGATGTTGCCCTTGAGCAGCAGGCGCTCAAGCACGCGGGTGATGTCGAACTTGTCGTACTTGGCGTCGCGCACGCCGAGGGCGATGTTCTCGAAGTCGCAGAACACGGCCATGTTGCGGATGGTGACGGCCGGATCGGCCATGAGCCATGCCTCCATGCTGGAAACCCCGCCCCACGACTCCCCGACGCGCTTCCCTGGGCGGGATCAAGGGCAAGCAGGCCTGCGAGCGGAATGCCGCAGCCCCCGGGATGGCCAGCATAGCCGAAAGCGGCACCGCCGGGCGACTCAGACGCTGGCCTGCGCAGCTGCCTGCCGCAGGCGGCGAGAGCCACTGCCGACGCCAATGGCGGTGGCGATGGCGAGGAACTGGCAGGCACCGGCGGCAGCGAACAGCCAGCCCGGCTGGCTCAGGTCCATGATGGCGCCGCAAACGAGCGGCGCCGTGGCCATACCGGCATCCAGGCCGGAGTAGACCGTGCCGTAGACCAGGCCGGTGGCGCCTTCGGGAGCGGCTGCCCGCACCAGCAGATCCCGCGATGGGTTGGCCACCCCGGTGCCGAAGCCGGCCAGCGCCATGATGGGCAGAACGGCGGCGGCGGGGACGACGTCGAGCCCCAGTAGGATGAGCAGGGTACCGGAGACGGTGAAGCAGGCAGCGATCAGGCGGTCATGATCGCTGGTGCGGGCGGCGGCGAAGCCGCCGACCAGCATGCCACCGGCGCTTGCCAGCATGAACACAGTGTAGGCCAGCGCCGCCAGGGTCAGCGGCAGCCCGTAGAGCTGCACCAGCGCGGCGGGAGCGAAGCTTTGGATGCCACCGATGGTAACGCTGGCGACGAAGAAGAAGGCGAAGCAGGCCCAGACCTGGGGTAGCTTCAGGAAATCCAGGCTGGAGCCAGTACTGGAGCCAGCAGTGGCGTCGGCAGCAGGGCGGGCCTGGCCAGCCGCAGCAGGACGGTCGTCCAGCAGGCCGCGACACAGCCAGACCAGGAGCAGCACCGTCAGGCCGATGCCGGCCGCCGCCAAGGCCGCGGTCCGCCAGGAGCCGCTGAGCTGGGCGAGGGCGACGAGAAAGACCGGGGCTGCCGCATAGCCCAGATTGCCGCTAATGCCATGCGCGGAGAAAGCATGCGCCAGCCGCCCCGGCGACACCCGTCGGTTGAGCAGGGTGAAGTCGACGGGATGGAATACGCAATTGCCCAGTCCCGCTAGGGCCGCGCCGAGCGCCAGGCCGGCATGGCCGGAGCTGCCGGCCACCACCACCCCGGAGGCGACCAGGGCGGCCAGGCCGAAGAACAGCACGCGCCGGGCGCCGACGCGGTCGACCACGAATCCGGCTAGGGCTTGACCGACACCGGAGATGACGAAGAACACCGTCATCAGCGAACCCAGTTCCACGTAGCTGAGTTCCAGCTCGGCCCTGATCCAGGGGAACAGTGGCGGCAGCAGCAGCTGGAAGAAGTGGGAGACGCCATGCGCCAGGCCGACCAGGCCGATGACCGCGGCGTCGGTACGGAAAGTCGAGGCGGCGTTGGCGGACATGCTGGGGGCGGATGCTCCGTTGCGACAGACGACCGGCAAGTATATCAGCCTGGAAAGGCGGCTCAGGGCGCGCCGTAGCCCCCGCCGCCCGGCGTCTCGATGACGATGGCATCCCCCGCCTGCATCTCGACCTGGGCGGTGGAGCCGAGCGGCTCGCTGTGGCCGTCGGCGCGGCGCACCCAGGCCCGGCCAGGCTTGCCGGGCTGCCCGCCGGCGAGCCCGAACGGCGCCACCCTGTGGTTGTTGGCGAGCAGCGCCGCGGTCATCGGCACCCGGAACGCGATCTCGCGGATCACGCCGTCGCCGCCGCGCCAGCGGCCGGCGCCGCCGGAGCCGCAGCGGATCTGGAAGCGGCGCAGCAGCACCGGGAAGCGCTGCTCCAGCACCTCCGGATCGGTGAGCCGCGAGTTGGTCATGTGGGTGTGCACGGCGCTCGCGCCGTCGAAGCCAGGCCCAGCTCCGGCGCCGCCGCAGATGGTCTCGTAGTACTGATAGTCGCGGTTGCCGAAGGTAAGGTTGTTCATGGTGCCCTGGCTGGCGGCGAGCAACCCGAGCGCGCCGTAGAGCGCGTTGGTGATCGCCTGCGAGGTCTCGACGTTGCCGGCCGCGACCGCGGCAGGATAGCGGGGGCTCAGCATGCTGCCCTCCGGCACGATGATCTCCAGCGGCTCCAGGCAGCCGTCGTTGAGCGGGATGTCGTCCTCGACCAGGGTGCGGAAGACGTACAGCACCGCCGCCTGCACCACCGCGGTCGGCGCGTTGAAGTTGCTCGCGAGCTGGGCGCTGCTGCCGGTGAAGTCGATCACCGCGCACCGCCGCGCATGATCGATGCGGATTTCGACGTGGATCTCGGCGCCGTTGTCGAGCGGCTGCACGAAGCGACCGGGCTTGAGCACGTCCAGCACCCGCCGCACCTGCTCGGCGGCGTTGGCGCGCACGTGCCCCATGTAGGCCTGCACCACCGGCAGGCCGTACTGGCGCACCATGTTGCGCAGCTCCTGCACGCCCTTGGCGTTGGCGGCGATCTGGGCGCGCAGGTCGGCGAGGTTCTGCTCAATGTTGCGGGCCGGATACGGACCGCTCCCGAACAGCGCCCGCATCGCCTGCTCCTGGAACTCGCCGCCGGCGACCAGCTGGAAGTCGTCGATTAGGATGCCCTCTTCCTCGATGCGGCTGCTCGCGGGCGGCATGGATCCCGGCGTGATGCCGCCGATGTCGGCGTGGTGACCGCGGCTTGCCACGTAGAACAGCACCTCGCGGCCCTCCTCGTCGAACACCGGCGTGATCACCGTGACGTCCGGCAGGTGGGTGCCGCCGCCGTAGGGGTTGTTGAGCATGTACACGTCGCCGGGGCGCATGGTGCCGCGCCGGTGCTCGATCACCGAGCGCACGCTGGCGCCCATGGAGCCCAGGTGCACCGGCACATGCGGGGCGTTGGTGATGAGCCGTCCCTCGGCGTCGAACAGGGCGCAGGAGAAGTCCAGCCGCTCCTTGATGTTCACCGAGTACGAGGTGTTGCGCAGCGCCACCCCCATCTGCTCCGCCACCGAGCGGAACAGGTTGTTGAACACCTCCAGCAGCACCGGATCGACGTCGGTGCCGGCCGCCTTGCGTCGCGGCAGCGGCTGCACCCGGGTAAGCAGCAGGTGGCCCAGCGCGTTGAGCTCGGCGCGCCAGCCGGGTTCGACCACGGTGGTGGCGGTGCGCTCGCGCAGGATGGCCGGGCCGTCCACCACGTCGCCGGGCCGCATGGCGTCGCGGTCGTAGACCGGGGTGGCGCGCATCTGGCCGGCGAAGTAGGCCTGCACCGTGGCAAGCGGCGTCAAGCTGCCCTCCCGCCGCGGCTCGAGCGGCGGCTCGACCACGTCGGAGCCGCCGCCGTCCAGCTCCACGGAAACCGCATCCACCACCAGCGCCCGTCCCCGCATGACGAAGCCAAACTGCTGCCGGTAGGCGGCCTCGAAGCGCGCCACCACGCTCGCCTCGTCTGCCAGCGGCACCGCAAGCGCGGTGTCGGTGCCCTGGTACTTGAGGTGGACGCGCACGTAGGTGCGGTAGCGGGGGATGCCCTGCGCGGCCAGCTCGGCGGCGGCGTCCTCGATCAGCTCCGCTGCCAGCCGCTCGGCCTCGGCGAGCCCGCCTTCCGCGAGCGGCAGCTCCACGGAGCGCTCGCGCAGGGCGCGCACGTCGGCAAGCCCCATGCCGTAGGCCGACAGCACGCCGGCGAAGGGATGGATCAGTACGCGCTGCATCCCCAGCGCGTCGGCCACCAGGCAGGCGTGCTGGCCGCCAGCGCCGCCGAAGCTCACCAGGGTGTAGCGGGAGACGTCGTGGCCGCGCTGGATGGAGATGCGTTTGATGGCGTTCGCCATGTTCTCCACGGCGATGTCGAGAAAGCCCTGCGCCACCTCCACCGGCGTGCGGGTGTCGCCGGTCTGGGCGCGGATCTTTTCGGCGAGCTCCGTGAAACGCTGGCGGACGATGTCGGCGTCCAGCGGCTCATCAGCGTTGGGGCCGAACACGTGCGGGAAGAACTCCGGCTGCAGCTTGCCCAGCATGACGTTGCAGTCGGTCACCGTGAGCGGGCCGCCGCGGCGGTAGCAAGCCGGCCCCGGATCGGCGCCGGCGCTGTCCGGGCCCACCCGGTAGCGGGTGCCGTCGAAGTGGCAGATCGAGCCGCCGCCGGCGGCGACGGTATGGATCTGCATCATAGGGGCGCGCATGCGCACGCCCGCCACCTGGGTCTCGAAGCTGCGCTCGAACTCGCCGGCGTAGTGGGTAACGTCGGTGCTGGTGCCGCCCATGTCGAAGCCGATGATGCGATCAAGCCCCGCGAGCTCCGCCACCCGCGCCGCGCCGACGATGCCCCCGGCCGGCCCGGAGAGGATGCTGTCCTTGCCCTGGAACAGCCGGGCGTCGGTCAGCCCGCCGCTGGACTGCATGAAAAGCAGCCGCACGCCGCCGAGCTCCGCGGCCACCTGCTCGACGTAGCGGCGCAGAATGGGCGAGAGATAGGCGTCCACCACCGTGGTGTCGCCGCGGCCAACGAACTTGATGAGGGGGCTCACCTCGTGCGAGGCGCTCACTTGGGTAAAGCCCACCTCCCGGGCAAGTGCTGCCACCGCCCGCTCGTGCTGCGGGTAGCGGTAGCCGTGCATGAACACGATGGCGCAGGCACGCAGGCCGTCGCGCCAGGCCTGCTCCAGCGCGCGGCGGGCGGCGGCAAGGTCGAGCGGCTCGAGCTCCTCGCCCGCCGCCGACAGCCGGCCCGGGACCTCCACCACCCGCTCGTACAGCAGTTCCGGCAGCACGATGCGGCGCTCAAACAGCCGTGGTCGCTCCTGGTAGCCGATGCGGAGCGCGTCGGCGAAGCCGACGTTGGTGACGAGCAGGGTGCGCTCGCCCTTGCGCTCGAGGAGCGCGTTGGTGGCCACCGTGGTGCCCATCTTCACCGCCTCGATCTGCTCGGCCGGCACCGGCTCGCCGGGCTTGAGTCCCATCAGCTCGCGGATGCCCTGCACGGCGGCGTCGCGGTACTGCTCGGGGTTCTCGGAGAGCAGTTTGTGGGTTACCAGGCGGCCGTCCGGGCGGCGGGCGACGATGTCGGTGAAGGTGCCGCCGCGGTCGATCCAGAACTGCCAGCGGGCGGCGCCGTGACGATCAGCTGGGGCGGCCATGGGCGTGGTCCTTGTGCAACGGGTGACGGTTCAGCAACGGTTACGGCCAGGAGCAAGGCTGTGGGACCGGTTGCGCTGCCCCAAAGGCAGCGCAACCGGCCGCGGCCTCGGCAACTCTACCGAAGATGGGCGCGACTCACCACTGCGGACCGGCCGACAGGGCCTCAGGCCCAGACGTCGATACCAAGGGGCGGCTCGGGCCAGCGCCGCCGGCCCGGGTCATAGACGGCGCGGCGCTGCCGGCGGCGGCGCTCACCGCTGTTGGCCCGCATGTCGAACGGCACGGGCAAGCGGCGCTGGCGCCGGTCGAAGGGCCGGTGACCGGCAGCGCACTCGAAAAGGCTGATCCGCTCGCGGGGCTGCGGAAGGCGGCTCGCCTCCGGCAGCGGAAGCATGGCGTTATTCTTCATCGGCTTGCCTCCTCGATCCATGCCTGGCGGCTTCTTTCAACCTGGGGCGTGGGCCGCGGCATGGCAAGCCGCGAGCAGGTCAGCGCTGCTTGAGCTTGGCGAAGGCGGCGGCCATGGCGGTCTGCGGCTGCGCCGGTTGCCGCCGGATCGGGCGTTCGCCGCTGCGGCTTTTGCCGCCCGGTGCGTCGGGGCTGCGCATGCTGAGCGCGATACGGCGGCGCTTCAGGTCCACTTCCAACACCCGCACCTTGACGATGTCGCCGGGTTTGACTACCTCGCGCGGATCCTTAACGAAGCGGTCAGCCAGCTCCGAGATGTGCACTAGGCCGTCCTGGTGGACGCCGATGTCGACGAAGGCGCCGAAGTTGGTGACGTTGGTGACCACTCCCTCCAGCTGCATGCCTTCGCGCAGATCCTCCAGCGTGTGCACGTCGTCGCGGAAGGTCGCGGTCTTGAAGGCAGGGCGGGGGTCGCGGCCGGGCTTCTCCAGCTCCCTGAGGATGTCGGTGACCGTCGGCAGGCCGAAGCGTTCGTCGGTGAAGTCCTCCGGCCGCACCTGCTTGAGTAAGGTGGTGTTGCCGATCACTTCCTCCACCGGCCGCTGCAGCTTGGCCAGGATCCGCTGCACCAGCGGATAGGCTTCCGGGTGCACGGCGGAAGCGTCCAGCGGCTCCTCGCCGTTGCGGATGCGCAGAAAGCCGGCCGCCTGCTCGATGGTCTTCTCGCCGAAGCGGGGCACGTTGCGCAGCGCGGCGCGGCTGGGGAAGGGGCCGTGCTGGTCGCGGTACTCGACGATTTTCTCCGCCAGGCTGGGCGATAGTCCCGACACCCGCGCCAGCAGCGCTGCCGAGGCGGTGTTGAGATCGACCCCGACGGCATTCACGCAGTCCTCGACCACCGCGTCCAGGGTGCGGGCGAGCTGCGTTTGGGACACGTCGTGCTGGTACTGGCCGACGCCGATGGACTTGGGCTCGATCTTGACTAGCTCGGCCAGCGGGTCCTGCAGCCGGCGGGCGATGGAGACCGCGCTGCGCAGCGAGACGTCCAGCTCGGGGAATTCCTTGGCGGCCAGCGGCGAGGCGGAGTACACCGAGGCGCCGGCCTCGGAAACGATCACCTTCTGCGCCTTGAGCTCCGGATGGCGGGCGAGCAGGTCGGCCACCAGGCGCTCGGTCTCGCGCGAGGCGGTGCCGTTGCCGATGGCGATTAGCTCGACGCCGAACCGCTGGCAGGCTGCGGCCAGGGTCGCGATGGAACCGTCCCAGTCGCGCTTGGGTTCGTGCGGGTAGATGGTGTCGGTGTGCAGCAGCTTGCCGGTGGCGTCGACGACCGCGACCTTGCAGCCGGTGCGAATGCCGGGGTCGATGCCCATCACCACCTTCTGGCCGGCCGGCGCGGCCAGCAGCAAATCCTTCAGGTTGCGGGCGAAGACCTTGATCGCTTCGGTTTCCGCCGCCTCCCGCAGCTGCATGAACAGATCGGTCTCCAGCCGGGTCAGCAGCTTGACTTGCCAGGTGTAGCGGCAGACGTCCCACAGCCAGCCGTCGGCGGGACGGCCCAGGTTCTGGATGTCGAAGCGAGCCGCCACCATGCCGATGCAGGGGTGGTTCTCCTGGGTGAGCTCAGCGGGCAGGTCCAGCCGCA